>Ga0105048_10020482_pt1 | contig 10089 bp, 7 predicted proteins | sample MAT05_FD_78382 | JGI IMG/M metagenome (GOLD analysis project Ga0105048, IMG submission 78382) | Freshwater microbial communities from Lake Fryxell liftoff mats and glacier meltwater in Antarctica - MAT-05 | ecosystem: Environmental > Aquatic > Freshwater > Ice > Liftoff microbial mat | place... | reverse complement strand
TCATCCAGCACGCCAATATGCTAGGCGTGGATGTGGAGGTGCGCTCAGCAAATAGTGATGACACTAGGCAGCTGCGTGATGTGGAAAGCCTGATCACGGCGGGAGTAGATGCACTGGTTATCATCCCGCATAACGGTGCCGCTATGGCGCGCGCTGTAGAGATGGCTCATGCGGAGGGTATTCCGGTGCTTTCCTATGACCGGCTGATCACGGACTCAGAGCCCGATTTGTACATTACATTCGACAATGTGAAGGTCGGCGAGCTCCAGGCGAAATTCTTGGTGGCTCGAATGCCAGCGAGCAGCAAATGGCGTATCGTGCGAATTTATGGCGCGAAGACAGACAATAACGCCAAGCTCTTTAAGCAAGGCCAAGACCAGATTCTCCAGCCGCTGATTGATGCGGGAAGGATCGAGGTTGTTTTTGAGGACTGGGCAGAAGATTGGAAGCCCGAAAACGCCAAAAAAATCACCAACGCAGCCATCACGAAAGGTGGGCAGAATGTAGATGCCATCCTCGCGAGTAATGACGGCACCGCAGGTGGCGCTATCCAGGCGCTGATTGAGGAAGGACTCGCTGGTAAGGTTTTAGTAACAGGTCAGGATGGAGATCTCGCCGCCTGCCAGCGCATCGCTGCCGGAACACAGACGATGACGGTATATAAGCCGCTGAAATTACTCGCCCAGGGGGCCGCAGAACTGGCCGTGAAGTTGGCCAAGCGGAAGCCTGTGATCGCCAAAGCGGAAACGCCCAATGGCAAGTTGCTGGTGCCCAGCGTGTTACTAGACATCGTGGCGGTGACGAAGGAGAATCTGCGTGAGACCATCATCGCGGATGGTTTCCGAAAGGAAGCCGATGTGTATCTCAAATAAAGGATCAGCGAGCTTTTTTGAGACTTTTTGCCTCTTATGTTTTTCGACACACACACCCATCTTGGCAGTCACCAATTTGATCGCGATTTGCCTGACATTCTAGCACGCGCAAGAGCATCTGGTGTTTCCCGCATGATGGTGCCAGCAACCGATCTGGACAATGCTCTGAAATGCCTAGCCTTGGCAGAAGCGGAGCCAGATGTGCGTGTTGCCGTGGGAATTCATCCCTGCAATGTGGACTCCGTCTCCGGAGACACCTGGATCACGAAACTCCGCGAGCTAGCGCTCCACCCAAAAGTGGCCGCCATAGGAGAAATCGGGCTAGATTACTTCCATGCACCGCCCGCAGGGTTTGATCTGCCAGCTTGGAAACTGCATCAAGCTAGCTGCCTGAGTTTACAGCTCGATCTCGCTGTGGAGCTGGGGTTAAACGTGGTTCTGCATAATCGAGATAGCTGGGAGGATTTGGTAGCTATTGTCGCACCTTATCAGGGACGATTGAGAGCTGTTTTTCATTGTTACACGGGCACGCTGTCTCAGGCACAGCCGTTGCTTGATGTTGGGCATCTCATCTCATTCACAGGCATCGCTACTTTTAAAAACCCAGGTTTGGTGGGCGAAAGTGCCAGATCGGTGGCCGACGGCTGCTTCATGATTGAGACAGATGCCCCCTATTTAGCTCCGGTGCCTTTTCGCGGCCAACGCTGCGAGCCTGCCTATGTCGCCGATACCGCACGAGCAATCGCAGCCCTGCGTGGACAATCTGTGGAAGCTTTAGCAAGAGACACGAGCACGACGGCGATGAATTTCTTCAAAGGCTATGTTTGAGCTATAGCAGACTTACACAGGGCGTGCTGCAAAGGGGTTGCACGAGCTGCTGCTTTGGCTAAACGCTGAGGATGATTCCTTCCTCACCACGTCTTGGTATGTTGATCGTTGTTTCTGGGCCTTCGGGAACAGGCAAAACTACGCTTTGCCGCAAGGTCTGTGATGATAAGACAGCTGTATTTTCGGTTTCTTGTACGACGCGGCAGCCACGCTCTGGAGAAGTGCATGGGACAGACTATTTTTTTCTCGATGAAGCTGATTTTTTAGCTCGCGTGGATCGTGGTGAACTCTTCGAGTATGCGCGTGTTCATAATAGCTGGTATGGCACGCTAAAGAGTTCTGTATTTCAGAACTTACGGCTCGGGATTGATGTTTTTATGGACATCGACGTGCAGGGAGCCAACCAAGTGCGCGGCTGTGAAGATGAACTCGTGCGGCATTGTTTGACCGACATTTTTGTCATGCCACCCAGCTTGGAGGAACTCCAAAATCGACTTTCCGGGCGCGGCACCGATAGTACTGAAGTCGTCGCGCTGCGGATGAAAAATGCCGAGTCTGAGATGAAGCATTGGCGTGACTACCGCTACTGTCTCATCAGCAGCACGCGTGAAGTGGATGAAAGCCGCTTTCGGACGTTGATCGAGGCCGAGAGGCTCCGCAGTAGCCTTTATGAGATGTGTTAGGGTTCTTTGTAGGCGTGAACTTCTCGCTGAACTTAAAGGCCCAGCTTGATTCCTTTGGCTTGATGTTACAAATTAGACATCTGCTACCAGTCCAGCCGCTGGAGCTGACATACCCTATATGATAACCCCATCATTGCCCGCCGCATGAGTCTCCCTGAGATTGCTGGACATGAGTTATTGGACCTGATCGGCAGCGGACGTTGTGGAGCCGTCTATCGGGCTAGTGCTGGTGGCAAAGCCTGTGCCGTGAAGGTTTTTTCTTCAATGGCGATCAATCGCAAGGCGCTCAGTACAGCCATACTCGCCATGCAGCAGATGCCGCAGCATCGGGGTATCCTCGCGGTCGAAGACTTTAATTTTGATCGCAGTCCCTATTACCTGGCGACGCCATTGGTTGGCATCATGACCAAAGACAGCCAAGGGCGGAGGCAGTGGCAGGCTCCTACTTTAGAGTCTTCCTGCCACGGCTTGGCACCAGATCAGGCCTGGGGATACATCTATCAAATTGCAGATGCTTTGTCTTGGCTGCACAAGCATGGCATACCGCATGGGAATCTACGCCCATGCAATGTCTTGTTAGAAGATGATGCAGAGTCCAGTATTCGGCTGGCGGACATCGCTCAGGGCTGGGTCGGTGGCATTCATCATCTAGAGCTGACAGATCATTTTGTACATCTCTGCCCTGAGCAAGCCGAGAATCCTGATGGCGTCTTTGCAGGCTATGGCCCTTCGTGGGATGTTTATAGCTTCGGAGTTCTGGCTTATCGGCTGCTCACTGGGCATCTGCCGCGTGCGGCGAAAACTTGGGCCGATCAGGTGAATCTGGTGAATCAGAAAGCTGCCTCAGGGTTGGCTTATGGCATCGATAGTGCAGCGCTTTTGGTGGCCGTCCGTGCTCAACCAAAAATTTCCTGGCCCACAGAGCCGCACTCCAAATGGGATGAGCGGCGGCGTAACATCATCGAGCGCGCCCTCGACTTAAACTCTGCTGCCCGCTGGTCAGATGTGCGGGAGATCGTACGCGAGTTTGAGGTGCTAGAGTCCGACTATCTTCTCGAAGAGTCCCGCGAGCAGACCGTGCAAGAGCGCAAGAAACAAGCGCTCAAGGTTCGCTCACTTCAGACGATTGCTGCAGGCTTAGCGATTGGCTGCATCCTAAGCTGTATCTACGGATTCACGCAGTTACGCCGTGCTCAAAAAGATGAAGTGCAGATGGCTCAGCAAGATACCGTTTTGGCTCGCGAGAAGAAAGTCAGGGATGATCAAATCACTGTTTTGGCAACCAATCTGAATGTAGCCATCGCAGAGAAAAAGACCGCTGACTCCAATCTCCAGCATTCACAAAATGCGGTGGATCAGTTCCTCACGCAGCTTTTGCAGACGCCGACGAAGAACGAACTCGACGTCGAGTTTTCTAAAGGCCAGCTCAAAGATGCTTTGAGTTTTTGCATGGCTGGCTTGCCTGTTTTAGAGAGCTCTCCAGCGCTCGGCGTGGAGCGCCTGCGCTCATACGGAAATATCGGCCAGATCCACCTGCGACTGCGCGATCACGATTTAGCGATGACGTATCTCCAGAAAGCCAGAGATCAAGCCGCGCAACTCTTGCAAAGCCAAGACAAATCTCCCCAGGCACCGCTTTACCAGCAATGGTTCGGGCGTTACAGCCTGTTGCTCTCTGACATTCATGATCACAAAGGCGATCGTTTGGCATCTCTGACACTATTAAAAGCGGCCACCTCAGCTCTGACTGAAGGCTTGGCTGCCGATCCTAAAAACAGGCTAGCGCGCAATGAATCTGCACGCGCCTGGATGGAGTATGGACGCCGCACTTTACAGACAGGTGATTTAGGTGAATCTGAAAAGGCACTCGCCAAAGTCCCTGAAGTGTTGGATGCCGCTTTGATCGGTGCCGAACTCATTCCTGATGAGAACTTTTTATTGGCACGGGCCAAGTTTGCCAAGGGCCAAGCACAGCGCGAGGCAGGCCGCCTGCAAGATGCGCTGACAACATTGATCGATGCTGTTACCGAAATGGGACAGCTCGTCATGAACTCTTCTCCACGCAATCAGGAGCAGGCTTTGCTGCTCGCTGAAGCTTACACGGAGCTGGCTGAACTTATCGGTAAGAACATCGGACCGAAAGAAGCCAGAGAGGCGCATCAGCAATCTATACCGATCCTCCTGGAGCTAAATCGTCTGCTGCCTGAGTGGGCTGATGTGAAGTACCTTTTGGCGAGGAATTATGGCGATATTTCACTGCTCGATCGTGATGCAGGAAACCCTGGGGATGCTGTGAAGAAAAAGCAGGACGGCATCGAGCTACTCAATGAAATTTTAGCGGATGAAAAAGACAATACTCGCTATGGCGTGCAGCTCGCCAAGATGCGCGGTGAGTACGCCGAGCTCATGTCTGATCTTGGCAAGCCAGGGGCGGGGCTACCCATAGTTAGACAAGCAGTCGAGGCAATGGAGGCTCTTTTGGCCAAAGATCAGCAAGCAGCCACCTCTCCTGAACGGCGGCAATGGGAAGTGCAGCTAGCACAAATGTACGGCGTGCTAGGCCACACGAATCAGTCGCTGAGCAAGAAAACCGATGCCAAAGACGCCTTTACCAAAGCGGCACTAAGTTGGGAAAAATTAGCCGCCGTCAGTCCTGGGGATGAAGTGATCCAGCAAGGCTTAGTCTGGACGAAAGATCGGCTCACGAAGCTCAAATAAGCGATGGAATAACTAGCTTCCTGAGCTTGTTCTTTGCTAGAGTTCATATTCAGATCAAATCTGTCCGTTGCCTGTAACCCATCAATCCTTATGGAATCTAATCCCTACACCGCCCCCTCAGCGAATCTCTTCACTTCCTCCACCGACCAAGCTTCACTCGGAGCTATTAATCAACTCCAGCGTACCAAGCCTTGGGTGCGATTCTTAGGCGTTATCATGTGGATCGTGGTGGCCTTTATGATGATCGGAGCTGTTGGTATGTCTCTGGGGACTGCTGTCATGACAGAGGCTTTTAACAAAACCAACCCAGGCATGGGTGATATGGTTGCAAAGGGATTGGCCGCCTTTTATGTCATCTTCGGTCTTCTCTATATCTACCCCACTTTGAAGATCTGGAAATACGGCACCTGCATCGGCAAACTAGTCAAATCCGGCAGCAACACAGATCTCGAAAGCGCACTCGAACAGCAGCGAAAATTCTGGAAATTTGTCGGCATCGCTGTAATCCTGATGATCATTCTTTACATCGTATTCGCTGTGATCATGGGTGTCGTCATGTTCTCTGCTGTTGCCTCTGGTAATCTGCCGAAGTCTTAATGTGTGATCAGGGGTGAAACCGGTAATGGCCGGTGAGGGGAAACTCAAAAAGCCGATCCTCAAATTGCGGGCCCTGGCCGATATTATGGACGATCCACGGCCTGCGACCCCCATCAGGAGCTAGCACGACCATGGCAATGTGAGGTAGCTTACCTGCAACCGTGCAGGTAATTAGATCGCCCGGTAGGTAGTCCTCTGCGTTTCGTGTCACTGGCAGTGCGGCCCCTTGGCGCTTGAAGAAAGTTTGCAGATTCGGCACTCGACGATGGTCGATGTTTTTATCCGTTTTATTCAATCCCCAGTTCTTGGGGTAAGCTGAAAAGGCGCGGCCCATGTCTTCATGCACGAGCTTTTGTAAATCATGCCCCAGAGCGCGATAAGCGCGGATGACTTCATCCGTGCAGACACCGGTATCAGCAGGCACATCACCACCTGGATATCTGAGTGATAAGTAAGCGGGATCGTAGCGCACAGAGCACTGAGTCCGATCCAGCGCGGCCGCAGCCAGCTTCGTGGCGAAGCTGCTGTCTGTCGGTAAATGCATGCGTGCGGCTTCAGCGAGAGCCGCAGTATTTTGAGCCTGACAACCACTATGAAAAGCTGTGAGACAGACAAAGAGAAAGGAACCCCAAAAACGTAATTTCATAATAACGACAGCGGATTGACCCGAGTCGTCAGGGGAATGTTCACTCTCTGGCCTCCGAGGCGATGAGACTCAAAGACTGCGCTGATCATTTCCACCGTTTGTCTGCCTTGTTTAGCATCACAGAGTGGTGGCCTATTTTCCTGCATGGCGGCGATGAGATCGCGAGCCGCCGTTTCATGACTAGAAACAGATTTCCCTAAATCGACGATAGGCTCCGCCTTGCCGACTCCAGCGGTGCTGATGGGAATCCAAGCACGCGGCACTGAGCTTGGCTGAAAAGGATTTCCGGGCAAAAGATGAGCCAACGGTTCTTGGTCGATACGGAAGTCGATGATGCCCTGAGTGCCGATGATTTGCAGACCAAAGCCAGCCTCTTTGATGCCGGCATTTTGAATGGAATCGAAAGACAGCACTATACCATCACTCAATTCAAAACGTGCATGAACTTCATTCCCTGCGAGCAGTCCGATACCTTCATCACCCTGCTTCAGGTCAGCCTTGGTCACCAGATGCCCATCCTGCAAAACGGTGGCGCTGCATGAGATAGCATTACCACCGAAGTAGGTAGCCAGATTCACGATATGGGAGCCGAGCACCCAGAGATCCAGAGAGCCACCGCGAGCGTCTTCTTTACCACGACCGCGCATTTCCAAAACACGTCCGATATGGCCTTTCTCGATCAAGTCAGCCACGACAGGTAAGACCGGGTGCTGCCGATTCCGATGTGCGATAGCGAGCTTCACGCCAGCTTTATCACAGGCAGAGACGATTTCATCTGCCTCCTCAAGGCTACGACAAAAAGGCTTCTCCACATAAATGCCGCGAGCTCCTGCGGCCACTGCTGCCATGATCATATCACGATGCTGATCGAGATGACGCGGTCCCACGGCAACGATGTCCGGCTTGGTTTCACGAAGCATCTGCTGGTAGTCAGCAAAGCCTTGCGTGACTCCGAGCTTATTCTTTGTCACCGCCAGTGCCTTGGCATCTGGATCAGCCACAGCCACGATTTGCACCTCAGGTATTTTCAGCCACATGGTATCCAGCCCGTGCCCATAGTTACCACGGCCCGTGTGTCCGATCACCGCGACAGTGCTTTGGTGCCCCTTCTCAGCGGCGTGAAGCGCTGAGAGTGCGGCAGGTAGAGTCACGAGAAAAGAACGGCGGTGCATAAGATGCAGGGAGATAAATCGAAGTTCACTGAACAGTTTTGAGCAACCAAGTGATGAGGTCGTCTTTGGGATCAGTCCCCTCCCCTTTGAGCCAGAGCGGATGAGGAGCATTCAAAGCGATCAAGCCAGGAAGATCTAGATACTTGGCTCCGGCTGGCAGGAACATGGGGTCACGATAATCGAGTACTTTGCTAAATCGAAAACCTGCTGTGTCAGCAGCAGCATAATCAATCGCGTCACCAGCCATAGCCCTTGCTGCAAGAACAATGGGGCCTGCCTGCCCCAACCCTGCTACGCAAACGGATTTTGGATGCGGATGTGAACCCACTTCGGCATGACGAAGAAAGCTGACGATGCTCAGCACATCATGAGTACGCTGGGCAAACAGGGAGTGATTATAACCGTGGGTAAAACCAGCGAATTCACGCGGATTTTTGACCACTCCGGTTTGTTTCACTGGCATGCCGCCTTGTAAAAGTAGATCCACGCCGAGCACCGCCGCACCTGAATCGACGAGCTTCTTCACGTTCGCATTATGTAGAGCTTTTTTGCCATCATCATCCAGCCACACAAGGGTGTTGCCGTTCCATTTCTTGGGGTAGAGCCATGTCACGTTTAGCTCTTCGCTATAGGTCTTATTGATGAGCAGTCCGGTCATTTCGAGATGATCCCCACGATCTTGTTTGTCTATGAGCTCCCATTCGACCTGACCTGCATCGGCATAGGTGCGGCCAATGACCACTTCGATCGCCGGACGAATCACCTTTTGTAAACCCTCGTCGGTTTTGGCGAGTTTCAGCAGTTGTTGCTCAGAATCGTCGGTAAAGTATTTCAGCAGCTTACGCTCGAATTCAGGATCGGCAGCCTTCGGCGCAGGATGCGCTGCGTCCCAGACTGACAACTGCTCACGGGTCAGTGGCTCATAGTCACGCTCGATCACTGGAGCTGGCTGACCCAGCTTGAAGTGCTTATTTAAAAAGGTGTAAAAAGCGCTGCGGGTGACCGCATTGTAGTTGTGCTGGAAATGCTCCCCGCGAAGTAGGAAGACCTTGTCTTGAGCGCCATGGAGAGAGTAGAGCTTTTGCAAATCAGGAAAGCCTTTGATGGCAAACTCCTTGGTCCAATCATTCGCCGTATTCATGCCTTGCGGTTTGGGTGCAAAGAGTGCGGCAAATTCGACATTGCCTGTGTTGATGCGCAGCAAAGATGCATTTTCGCAAGTGCAGCCGCCTTGCATAGCAGTGCTGACCATCACACAGGGAAAGGCGAGTTTGATACGGTCATCAATCGCCGCGAGAAGCATCGTCTGCGTACCGCCGCCACTAGCTCCTGTGATGGCAGTGCGCTCTGGATCTACCTCTGGCAAACTGAGGAGAAAATCCAGCCCACGAACAGCATTCCAAGATTGTAATCCCATGATGCTCTGGGCGTGTGACTCGGCCTGCGGACTGTAGAGTCCCCAGTTTGAAACCGTATTCGCCTCGGGTCTTTGCTTGGCGAATTTATGCACGACCTCACGTGAAAACTGAGTGGAGTCTGAATCACTGAGCATGTCCCACTGCCAGACGACGCAGCCCATGCGAGCGAGCTGCACACAGAGTGACTGAAATATACTTTTGCCACCACGCTCGAAGCGCTCACCACCTATGGCGATTTCTTTGCGCAAAGCTTCATCATCAGCGAACGTAAGACGCGCATCCTGCCAGTGACCATGAGCAAACATGACGCCTGGCACCTTGCCTGAAACGTTCTTGGGACGATACAGGCTACCGGTGACGAAGAAGCCTGGAGCACTCTCGAAATAAACTTTCTCCACGGAGTGATCGCCAGCATCGACCTTACCATGAATTACTGCATTCAGAGGCGTCTTCGTGGGCATGGGCCAGAGTCCCTGAGAAACTAATATCTGCCGCCGCACATATTCTTTTCGTTCATCCCAAACGCTGAGAGAAGCAGGCGGCGCAAAGGGAAAATAACCGTTCAGATCTTTGAGCGGTTGGAGACGGATATCCTCTGCAAAAGAGATCTGTGTAACAAGAACATAAAGGACTGTAAAAAGGTGGGCGTGTTTCATCATAGGTGGATTGCAGTCTGAGAGTAACGAGAGCCATATGAAATTTTCATCATTTGGCACACTTCTTTATCAGCTATGATAGAGGCGACTTATCTTTCCTGTGTGACGTAGATTGACAGCGAATAAGCCACCCGCATTGTGCAAGTCTAGACTCTACCCCCCAACAAATCATGAGCATCATCGACCGCATTGAACGTGTCTTCTTCTGGCTCGCCGGAGCTAGTGCCGATAACCTCGACGCATGTCCCGCCTGGGAGCGGCGTAAATATGTGGCCTTCGGTGCCACAGTCCTAGTTCCGTCCACCTTTGCCACCATCGCCTGTGCCTACGCACTCTCCACTCTGACAGAAAATGTCTGGGTGATCGGTGCCGTATCACTGGTCTGGGCATTCATCATCCTCACCGTGGATCGCGCCCTGCTGGCCACTTACCGCGCCTATCAAAACATCTTCCGAAAACTCTCCCAGTTCAGCCTGCGCATTGTCGTCGCAGCTTTAAT
>Ga0105048_10020481_pt1 | contig 10089 bp, 10 predicted proteins | sample MAT05_FD_78382 | JGI IMG/M metagenome (GOLD analysis project Ga0105048, IMG submission 78382) | Freshwater microbial communities from Lake Fryxell liftoff mats and glacier meltwater in Antarctica - MAT-05 | ecosystem: Environmental > Aquatic > Freshwater > Ice > Liftoff microbial mat | place... | reverse complement strand
CGGATCCGATGCCGCGTGGATAGATCTGATCACCCTGCCTGCGGTTGTGGGCGGAGCCAATCCCATCTTTGCGAACGGATTTGAATTGCCTTAAGGTGGTCTGCGCCAATCCGGCCGGATTGGCGCAAGCCTAGCTTTGCTTCCTGTCGTATCGAGGAGCATTGCTGGTTCTAGCGGCGCCTGCCTCGACCCGGAACCCGGAAGGGCGTGGCATATCGTAAGTCATTGATTCGTCGTTGCGAGGTCTTCGACGCGACAGCGGCGACGGACGTGGCAAACCAGGGACGTTGGCGTTGGCTTAAGCGAACGTCCCTGGGTTGCCGCGGTCGCTTAAGGCTCCCGCGCAAAGACGAGCCTAGCAGACTGTCGGAATCCCGATCCACGTTTGGATCACCACATCACTTTGACTCGCGCCCGCAAGCGGGAATGACGAATTGATCGTTGCGTCATCCCCGAATTGTTATCGAAGCATCAACCCCGACGCCTAGCAGCCTGTCGGACTTCCATCGCGAGTGCGCCAGACGCGCTTTTGGCGCAGCGCGATGATGAATATTTCGGGAAATTGAATGGATTTTATTCACTTTTTGCTTCGCAGTGCGCCAAAAGCCCTTCCGGCCCTTCGGGTTGCGCGCCTGAACGGCGTCTGCGCTGCGACTCTTGCCAATGGAAGGGCCATTGGCTGCGAGCCGCACCTTGCATCCATCCGTTCAGCCACCCAACGCATCTCAGGCTGAAAGTCCGACAGGCTAGAACGGAATATCGTCTTCGAAATCATCCGGTGGTGGCGCTTCGCGGCGCGGCTCCGGGCGGTTTTGTCCACCCGACGGTCCGCCGCTAGATTGTGGGGCACTGCGTTGCGGGCGCTCGCCACCACCGCTGGGGCGCTCACCGCTGGGCCGTCCACCGCCACTACCACCTTCGGGCGGGCCGCCTAGCATCTGCATTTCGCTGGCGATCACATCGGTGGTGTAACGCTCTACACCTTCTTTATCGGTGTATTTGTCAGTGCGCAGGCTGCCTTCGATATAAACCTGCCGACCTTTTCGCAGATATTCGCCGGCAATCTCTGCCAATCGATTAAAAAACACCACGCGATGCCACTCGGTGCGTTCTTGTTGCTCGCCGGTTTGTTTGTCTTTCCAGCTCTCGCTGGTGGCAATCTTGATCTTGCAAACCGCGCCGCCGCCGGCGGTGTAGCGGATTTCTGGGTCGGCGCCCAGGTTGCCGACCAATATTACTTTGTTCACACCTCTAGCCATAATTGCTTCCCTGCTCTGTGGGTACGTCAGTGGCGCCAACAATATACCGGTCGCGCCTGACAGGCATCAGCCGCGGAGGCGATTTACCATCAGTGATCTTCGTTTGATTTGGTAGGAAAACTCCTACGATGGTCGTGGCTATACTTCGCACTATGAATGATTCTGCCATCGATACCCTCATGGACGCTGCCAGCGAAGCGGCGCGGCGCTTCGCGCTGATCCAACAATTGGCCGCCGCCGATATGGCGCGCGTGGATGCGCTGATCCGCGCCGAGCTGCACTCGGACGTGGTGCTGATCAACCAAATCGGCGAACACATCATTGGCTCTGGCGGCAAACGCCTGCGCCCCTTGCTGGTGTTGCTGTGCGCACGCAGCGCGGGCCACGTTGACGCTGATCGCGGAATCCGCTTGGCTGCCATAGTTGAATTCATCCACACCGCAACGCTGCTCCATGACGATGTGGTCGATGAATCCAGCCTGCGACGTGGTCGTAAAACCGCCAATGCGCTGTGGGGTAATGCCGCCAGCGTGCTGGTCGGCGACTTTTTGTACTCGCGCTCCTTTCAAATGATGGTCGGTTTGCAGCAGATGACGGTGATGCGCCTATTGGCCGACACCACCAACGCGATTGCCGAGGGCGAAGTGCTGCAACTGCTGCATATGGGCGATCCTGATCTGTCGGAAGCCCGCTATTTCGACGTGATTCGTCGCAAAACCGCCATCTTGTTTGCCGCCGCCTGCCAGCTGGGCGGACTTGCCGCCGGTTTGGACGAGTCCGCGCGCGACGCTTTGCACCGTTATGGCATGGCCTTGGGCATTGCCTTTCAAATTGCCGACGATGTGCTCGACTATGTGGGAGATGCCGGGCGCATCGGCAAACATCTGGGTGACGATCTGGCGGAAGGCAAAGTCACTTTGCCGTTGATCATCGCGCAAAGCCGCGGTAGCAGCGCGCAAGTCGAGGTGATTCGCAGCGCAATTACCGATGGCGATCGCGACGCCCTACCCGCAGTCATCAGCGCCATCCGTGAAACCGATGCGCTAGATGAAAGTATCGAACGCGCCCGCGACCACGCGCGCGCCGCACAACAAGAACTCGCTCTATTGCCCGCTTCAGCCTATCGCGATGCGCTGCATGCCCTGGCCGATTACGCGGTGCTGCGGGTGTCTTAGAGCTGCGGTTGGTGGTGGTTGTTGTTGGTTGTTGGTTGTTGGTTGGTGGTGTACGCGAGGCGCCCGGCGCTCTGCTCGCGCAGCGGCCAATCAGCGCGTGGCACAAAGTTGACGCTGTTGGTGAAGCGCGGGTCCACGCTCAGGGTGTTGTTGTTGACCACGCCCGGCGGCAGTGCTGCCATACCACCAACCACCCCCACTGCGAATCGCGTGACACGGCGCTAGGCGTCCCTCGCGCCCTGCCCTACCGCTACACGTAAGCCATCGTCATCACGATCTGGTAGGCCAGCTTGCGCAACCATTGGGCACACACCCGGTTATCCACACCAGATGCGGCGCAAGCTTGCCGGCTTTCACCCCATAACCGCACACTCTGCCGTCCAACTGAGGCTTCTAGCAGCCTGTCGGACTTTGCGCGTGAGATGCGTTGGTGGCGCAACGGATGGATGCAAGGCGCGGCGCGCAGCCAATGGCTCTTCCATTGGCAAGGGTCGCAACGCCGCAGACGCCGTTCAGCCGCTTAACCCGAAGGGCCGGAAGCGCTTTTGGCGCACTGCGAAGCAGAAAGACGAAGAAAATACAATAGAACTACCGGAATATTCGTCACCGCTCTGTGCCAAAAGCGCTTCCGGCGCACTCGCGATGAAAGTCAGGCAGGCTGCTAGGTTCAACTACGTCGACTGCGCGTTGCCTTGTTGCAACTGCCGCAGCGCTGCAATCGCGATCGGATCCAGCCCTGCCCCGTCTGCATTCATGTACGCGATGAGGCTGCTGCGCATGCCGGGTGTCCAGAAACTGCGCAAATGTTCGGCGCTGGCGATGATGGGCTGCTCGCCCGGCAGACTGCGCAAATTGCGCGCAATTTCGTTGGCCATGCGTAGAAGTTTTTCGACTTTCATGGACTTTCCTGGTGAGATGAACCGTATGGCAAAACGGATTCCACCACAAACTGCGCGCCGTTAAACACCAACGCGCTATCGCGTCTGGCCACGGCCAGCAGCGTCATACCATGCAACACCGCGCGGTCGATCGCCAGTGAGGTCGGCGCGGAAATCGCCACCAGCGTGGCCGCGCCAAACACCGCGGCTTTTTCCACCATTTCGAAGGAACAGCGGCTGGTGATAAGCAAAAATCCGTCACCCGGCTGGTGTCCGGCGCGCAACAAGGCGCCGATCAGCTTATCGAGCGCGTTGTGTCGACCGACATCCTCGCGCAGCGCCAGGATTTCACCGTCCGCGCTGCACCACGCCGCCGCGTGCACCGCATGCGTGCGCTGATTGATCGACTGCGACTGTTCCAACGCGTCCAGCGCGCGTCGAATCGCCGCCAACGCGACGGTCGGCCGCGTATGCGCGCGCACGGCGGCTAGTGGCAGGGCATCCAGCTGGGTGATGCCACACAAACCGCAGCCGGTGCGACCTGCGGTATTGCGCTCGCGGCTGGCAGCCCGCGGACAGACATCCGGCGCCGGTGTGACACGCAGTTCGATGCCGGCCGCTTGCACGTGTAGCTCCACGCTCTGAATATCCGCCGCGCGCTTGATCAAACCTTCGGTCAAACAAAAACCGTAGGCGAAATCGTGCAAATCTTGCGGCGTGCTCATCATCACCGCGAACGGCGTAGGACCGAAAAACACATTCACCGCAGTTTCGACCGCAATCTCGCGCGACAATACGGAGTGCGATTGCACAGCCGAGAAATAGCGCACCTCGACCGGAATAGGCACCGATGCCGGCAATTTTGCGGCCTGCACATCTTGCCTATCGAGGCTAGAGCGGATCACGCTGCCGGATTTCCTGTGCTCGGTATTCGCTGCGATGCGTCGCAGTTTATCAGGCGACACGCTAACCTTTTGCGCCCCAGCGCCATCCAAGCTGCATGTTTACGCGCGCGGATGCCGAATTGCTGCGGGTGGCGAGCACTGACCCGTCTCGCGAAAGTCGCAAAGATGCACTGTTCTGGATGGGCCAATTGCGCGGCGAAACGGGCGCTGCGGCGATCGCACCATTTTTGACCGATGACCTCGACGCCGAAGTACGCGAACACGCCGGCTTTGCGATCTCGCAAAGTCGCTCCGCGCGACGCGCCGAGTTGCTGATTAAACAAGCGCAGCACGACAGCAATAGCCAAGTGTGTTCGCAAGCGTGGTTTTGGCTGGCGCAGACCGGCGACGCTCAAGCGGGCAGAGCGATCGGCGCCGCCGTGCAAAACGACCCCGCCGAACAGGTGCGCAAACAAGCGATCTTTGCGTTGTCACAACTACCCGAGCAGCGCGCTGCAAACACGATCGAATCAAATCTCGCCCTTGCGCATTCTACCGACTAATCACGCGAATCAAACACCACTACATCCTGCGGGTTGCGTACCGTGAAGTATTGGCCGGTTACGCCGTCGGCATAGGTGGGGAAACCTAAGGTGCGAATTTGCACGTTTTGGCCTTGTGACATGCAAAACGACACTTCGGTTGGGTTGTTGCTGTCGATGACGCCACCGACTACCGTGCCGGAATCGAAATAAGCGCTCGTGCCGTCGTTGAACTTCACGCCCAGCTCTATCGCGAACGGTCGGTTGCCCAGTTGCGCTTGGCTGGCGGGTGTTATACGAATCGAGAAATAACCACCGCGATCGCCAATGGCAATGGGCGGAATCACTTGCGCACCGGAACGCGCGGGCAGCCGGATGTTGGCCAGCGTCTGGTTTCCCGTAATGACTTCCAACGTGGCCGCGCCCATATCCGGCGGCAGCCAAAATGCCACCGGCGCTAACAACACGGGCTGCCCAGGCGTGGCGGGTACGGTGACGCCGGCGAATGCACCGGAACGCAGCACATTACCTTTCATGATCAATCCGCCGACCAAACGCCGATCATTGCCTTGCAGCGTGATTTCGGTGGCGGTCACGCCTGGCAAGATGCCCGGATTGCCGAAGGTTTTGATGCTGTAAAAGGCGGCACAAGCCACACCCGTAGTGGCCGGTAAATTGACCACGGCCAGCGGTTCGGCCCGATTTTCAAAGACGGCGCTGACATGCCGTGCGCCGCTCATCAGCACGTTACATTGAGCGCCGTTGTTGGCATCACAGCCCACCCAAGCAACAAAGCGGGTTCCCGCCGCTGGGTTAGCAAGCAAGGTGAGTTGGGTGCCCACCGGGAAACTGGCATTACAAGCCGCGCCACAGTTGAGACCGGCGACGCTGCTGGTGACCAAGCCGCTGCCGTTGCCAAGCTTGGCGACCGAGATGAACTGCGAGCCCAAGGATCTGGGCAGCACGAAATCCCAGATACCGCGACCGTAGGTGGAAAATCGCGCGATCCCTTGCGCATCCACAAAATCCACGTCCCAATAGGCCTGATTGGGCGCGCCTAGCCCGCTGATATCCTGCCAGGTATTCGTCGCGCTATCAAAATAGTAAGGTCCAAGCTCAGTCGCGGCGAATAGATGCTCGCCATTGCTGGATAAAGCCAAGTCAAAAACCAGCGTACTGGGTAGCCCAGTACTGAGCGACGTAAAACTATCGCCATTGTTGGTGGAAACATACACGCCGGGATTTGAATAGCCTGCGCCAGCCACGTAGATCTTTCCAGGGGTCACTGGATCGACCAGAATGCGGTTGCCAAAGAAATAATGATTATTCGGCATGCCAGTGCTGGTTCGTGACCAAGCACCAGCACCCATTTGTCGAAAGAACTGCGCTTCATCGTTAATGGCATAACGGCTATTGCCGTCGGTCGAAAAAGCAACGGCAGTCACTTTGGAATTGAAGTCGAACGGGATCTCAGCATGGGTGAAGTTGACACCATCACTAGTCAGGTTGATCAAGCGCTGGCCGCTACCGCTAAGATTGCCGCCGGCCAGCAGGATTCGTAAGGGATTGAGCGGATCAACGGCCAGCGGCGGCAGGAAAAACCAACCTGTGAAGTTGTTTTCTTCAAAACGCCAGAGCTTCAATCCACTCTGACCCGTCATACTTGTTCGGGTATCCAACATCACAAAGCCAGGGTACACCATCCACAGGTTCTTACCCCCATCAGCCGATTCCAGATGACCGTAATCACCACTAATCGTTTGCACGTAGGGTTCGATGGCGCCAGTGGGTGCTAGCGCCTTCTGATAGCCTTGATCTTGCGCGCCGGCGAGCACCGCAAAGGGCGGTGTGCGCTGCGTGTAAGTGCCGTAGTACTGCGACACATTCATGCCATTCAAGTTGAGATTCTGTACCGTTTGCGTGTGGTCCAAAGATTCATACAAGCCGCCATCGGTGCTGATATAAACGCGCTCCTGCCCGGCATTATCTAAACTCACATCAATATTGGTGATATCTGCGTGTAGCTTAATGGCAGGATTTGGATAATACTCCGTCCAGTTATTCACCATAATCCAGCTGATACCGCCATCAGCCGTTCGAAATAGATTAACTCCACCGACATAAGCACGCAGCGGATCGTTACCAGAACTTTCTGCCGAATTTAGCTTGAAGAATTTAGTTGGGACTGGGCTGACTGCGATCCAAGTACGGCCACCATCCACTGAGCGCAGCACTTCGGTTTTATTACTTGATGGCCTTGAATAAAATGCATAAAGGAAGACTTGGCCACCTGATACGCCGCCGCTCAGCGCAATATCGTCCTCACTGGCCAGCGTAAATCCTAAAGGCAGCGTGGCCAGCGGAACCAAGGTATGCGCGCCCGGCGAAATGGTGGATAGCTGGGCTCCATCTAGCAGAAAAACCTCGCTAGAACCATAAGGCGGTGAAAACAGTGCGACTTGATCACGTTTACCGACAAACTGACGCGCGGTGAAACTTTGACCACGATCATTTGACGAATACAAATGCGGTTTCCAATCAGTTGCGGTGAAATCGTAATGCACGCGCAGCAGATAAACCTCGGCCAGCGTTGGGTCACGACTCACCAAGTCCATCGTGTACCAGGGATTGGCCAGCGTGGTGCCCGCATTGGCGGCCCAGCTCAGGCCACCGTTATCACTGCGGAAGACCCCGCGCGGACTGTCGCTGGCGATCAATAACCGTTCGCCAAGACCGCCGCCCAAGCGTTCCAACGAACTGCTGGAGAAGCTAGCGCCGTCGTTCGGGCTGCGCCAATCAAGCAACGCGCGAGAGGCACGCCAGACGTTGCCGCCGGCCGATAGCACGGTTAGGCGGTTGCCTGCAGCGTCATAGTTGGCCGCCATGACCCGTCCGGCCTGGTTGTTGCTACCACGCTCCACCCAGTTGCCGCTGATCGCGGCGCTGCTCACTTTGCGCAAGTCCCCCGCCGACGCGCCCGCTTTCAGTTGCTGGGCACGCAGCGCTTCATGTTGGGCAAAGCGGGCGGCGCGAAAGTCCGCATCTTGCCGCCGCCAATCCACATCCGGCGCGGCGCGATGCAGATATTCGATCCAGGCGCGGCGTCGTTCACCGAAATTGGCGCCCTCACCAGGCTCATCGATGGGAGCAGGAAAAATAGCATCGTGGGTGACCGTCAGCAGGCTTGGCGCCTTGCTCAACAGCAGGCCTGCACTGGCGATCGCCAACAGCGCCAGAACTGCGAATCGAAGTTTCATTGCGCTAATCCCGGCATCCGAAAGGCGAGTTTAGTACGGGTTCTGGCCTAGTGGAACTACTTAGAAGAGGTTCAGAAACAACTCCGACCCACACGCTCGGCGGGTTTTGTTGCATGTTTTGCGGTATTCGCAGCAACGGGGAAGCTTGGGATGCACGAAATGATCTCCCTTTGCCCCACCGCTGCGCCAAGCACAAATGGGACTGGGCTTAGGGCGTGTGGATGCACGTACTGCTACCGCCCTGGCCGAAGCTGTGCAAGCGCAATCGGCGACCTACGGCGATCGCAGCTACTTTGCCAACCGTGTTCCACTGGTGCAGGCGCGCGTGATGTTTGCCGCCGGTCAGTTTGAGACCGCGCAGCAAACGCTCGACATCGCTTGGCAAGCAGACCAACAGGGTCTACGACTGCACCACGCACAACTGCTCGCCGAATTTAATCGTTGGGCGCGCAGCTCGCCGCGCAGCGCGGTGAGGAGCAAGCAGCGGAGCTACAGAGCGCGGCACTGAGCGATCTGCCGGCTGACTCAGTGACCGCCACCCGGTGCGCGCAGCCATCCAGGCGCAAATCCTGCTCACCCGCGCTGATCCATTATCTGCGTCAGATCGACTGCTGTTGGAACAAGCGGTTAGCATTTTGCGCGAAGCCCATCACCCAGAATCTGCGTTGTTGTTGGCGGCGCAGCGCCGGCTGCGGCGGTGACATCGCTTTGATGGCATTGGCAAGAAACTCGTGCCATCCGGAAGCCCCGCATCGACTAGCCTGCCGGGTACCTCAACGCGTAAAAAGCCACCGCCTGATGAGCTTGGTGTAGCGCGGCATGACGATGTAGACCATCAAAAACACCACAATTCCGGTGCCGACTAAGGTGTCCAATAGCCGGTAGTTTGGCGCGCCAAGCTCATGCATGAGCAGTTCAAGCGCCCAAGTGGAGCCAAGAACCAAAGGGTAAATGGCCGACCACGTCACTAGTAGCTGTTTCCAGCGCACCGGCACTGTGGCGTTTGCGCCACCCGGTGTAAACCAATAGTCCAGTCCGCTGCTGACGAAAAAATCATCGCCACTAACCAATATCGGTTTCACCTTGTCAATCAATCTGGCACGCACTGGTGAATGCATCCATTTACCCAGATTTTCCGGTGTGTCAAAGCGAATGATGACCGTGTAGGCCTCGGTCAACCCCGCGACCGGGCGCACGATATGCCAATCCAGAAGGCCAACCGAGGCCTTGCAAAGTGGCCCGATTTCATCAAGCCAAACCTGGTATTCAGCCTGCTTGTGCTGCTGCACGCGGTGCGTGATGACGGCAGTCGCACCTTGATCTGCATCCATTGCCAAAACTCCGTGTCCGTACAGTGTTTTTTTCAATCCTCGCCCTCATCCTCAGCACGCTCCGTATCTGGCAGTTCTTCATCGCTAGCGTCGTCATCCCAATAAATCTTGCCGTTCTCTCGGCAAATAAAGGCTTTTTTCTCGTCTGGGCCAGCTGCGCTCACCCACTCAAAGCTAGACAATAAGTCATTAAAGTTGATCGTGAGCTTCGATTGCATCTCGTCGAAATCCCGCGCTTTTGGGCTGCCAAAAATCTTAGCACTGCGCCGCTATTTGCCCCAATCAAGCAACTCAGACGGCAATCGCGCATGTTTGGCCCGCACATAGGCCGTGATGCCTTCCTTCAGCGCCTGACTGGACTTCTTTTCAGGCTGAAGTGGCCCAAACAAGCTCAGATGAATATCCGCACTCGCATGCCGACCTAAGCTGCGGACGACGACCCGATCGGCTTGCGTTTCCCATACGATCACCGAACCCGGGCCAACTCCCAGTGCACGCCGGATGGCGGCAGCGACGGATACTTGTGCTTGCGCGGTCAGTTTACTTTGGGCGCTCATGTCGAACCATTACCATGCTAATAAAATCCAGCTTAGTGGACGTAGATTGCTGTCGCAACCGACTAGACCTTAATCCTGCTAGGACAGACACGCCGTTCTACCGACATTACGGCCCTTCGGGACGGGGCTTGTTTTTGGGCTTCTCTTCTACCGACGCTAGGTCCCTACGGCACAAACTATTGTCGGCGACCGCGCGTGCGGCTGCG
>Ga0105048_10020479_pt1 | contig 10090 bp, 6 predicted proteins | sample MAT05_FD_78382 | JGI IMG/M metagenome (GOLD analysis project Ga0105048, IMG submission 78382) | Freshwater microbial communities from Lake Fryxell liftoff mats and glacier meltwater in Antarctica - MAT-05 | ecosystem: Environmental > Aquatic > Freshwater > Ice > Liftoff microbial mat | place... | reverse complement strand
TCGACCGCGTTGCGGACGGCGTTGAAGGATGTTGTCGCATTGGCGGACGAATCGATACGCACTGATTGGCTCGCAATTTCGATGCCGTCGAGATCGAGTTCCCGATCATACCGCAATACCACCAGCCGCGCGGGATTTCGTTCACGCGCGACAACAGTTGCCAGTAATCCAGCACGCGCTTGGTCCAGTAGCGCCGATGCCGCGCCGGCATCGGCTCGCACCGGGCATCCCCGCGCACCGGCCACTTGTACCACCTGTAGTTGCTGCGGGAGCGTAGCAATCACAAGATCGATGGTCACCGACTCGGCGAGCGTCAGCGGTAAACGTTCGGTCGCGGCGCGATATCCGATGCGTATGGCGCGCAGCAACAGCGCACCCTGGGGCATCGTCAGGCGATACTGGCCGCGTGCATTAGTAATCGTGCGACCCAGCGTGTTGCCCACAGCATCAAGCGCCAAAACAACCGTGCCGGCCACCGGGGCATTGTTCGCGCTGTCGCGCACAACACCGCGCAGGTCAACCGTCTGTGCAGAGGCCGGCGGAACACATAGCATCAACACCGCCAGCAGGACGGCGACGCGCAGCGCACGAAGAATTAACATGTCGGGCTCGGCCGATCGGGAGACTGGATACTGAAACATACAGGAAAGCGACGATTGCACTACGGGCGCGGCGCGGGAAAACCCGAGCGACATTGGACCGGAGAGCGACCTCGTTGTGCCTCGCTGAGACAAGAGTTACGTTCGCCAGCAGCATGATCGTCTGTCTCACTCGAGGTGCATGATTCGAATCCAGCTTCGCGGTCTTGCAGCCGTGACCTGCGCAACACTGACGCTGTCGTCCGCCGCTTGCAAGCGAACTGCTCCAGCCAGGCCGGATCTCGTGGCGACTTGGGTAAATACGTGGTACGGCGCGACGCGCGTGGAACGATTGTCTCCGCCGGTGGCCTCGCGGGCCATCGCCTATGCCGCGACTGCGCTGTACGCTGGTCTGGCGTCGGTCGACACGACAATGCCGGTGCTCGACGCGACGCTGAATGGCGTCCCAGCGTTGCCCCGAAGCCAACAACCATCGGACAACGATGCGACGATCGCCGCCGTGGCGGCGGAGCGCGTAGTGCTGGATACCCTCTGGGCGGAGGCTCTACCGACAACGCGCGCCGCGTTTACACGCCTCGCCGATTCGCTGGTGGCAGATCGCATCGCGGCGGGTGTTTCGGCCGCGGTCAGAGCCCGTTCCGACTCGCTCGGGACACGGGTTGGCGTTGCCGTCATCGCATGGGCGATGTCCGATGGTTTTGCCGGCACGCGCGGGCGCCTGTATCCACCGCCCCAGGGGCGCGGGGTTTGGTACAACGATGCGCCGGGCACCATCTACGCCACACAAAACTTGTCGGGGGCCAGCGAATACGTCGCGCTCGACAATCCGGCCAATCAGCAACGCCCGGGTAACACGAGTGATCGCGGGCTTATTCTCAGCCGCCCAAAAACGTCAAAGCTGCTGCCCGCGGCGAACATGGCCGGCGCCACCGAACCGTACTGGAACGAAGTGCGCACCTTCGTGCTGAAAAACTGGCAGCAGTGTCCCGTTGCTGCGCCGCAGGAATATTCCGAAGACACGACGTCGACGATGTTCACCAACGCGCGCCGTGTGTTCGACACACAGCTCGCACTCACCGATGAGCAACGCACGATTGCCTATTACTGGGCGGACAACGCCGGAGAATCGGGAACACCAGGCGGACATTGGTTGGCCATCGCCAGTCAGATGATTAGCGAACAACATCTCGATGCTGCAACGGCAGCACGCGTGGTGCTTGCAACTGCCGCCGCACAAGCCGACGCCTTCATTGCGGCATGGGGATTCAAATATCGTGACGCGGTCATCCGCCCGCGCACCTACATTCGCCGTCTGATTGATCCGAAATGGGAACCGCTGATTCCAACGCCGCCGTTTCCCGAACATCCCGCGGGGCACTCAACACAATCGGCCGCTGCATCGACGGTGCTCACGGCGTTTCTGGGCGCCACTCCGTTTACCGACAGCACCAGCATTGCCCTCGGACACAAGGTTCGGCATTTCGCGAACTTTATCGAAGCCGCGCACGAAGCGGGACAGTCGCGCATTTATGGCGGCATTCATTTTCCGTCGGGTAACATGGGTGGACGCGAGTTGGGCAACTGCATTGGAGCGGCAACCGTTACGGCGTTTGGTGCAAAACCAGTTCCGACAGCAGCGCAGTGATGCGATCGCTGTTACGCGCTACGATGTTCGTTGCAATCATCGCGGCCGCGTCAACGAGTTGCGACAACGCCAAGGTCGCCGAGTGGCACGCCGATACATCGTTTCGTTGGCGCGAGCTCGTGGTCGCCAGGGGCACACCCGGTTTTACGCGCATGGACGTAAAAACTACCGGCATCACGTTTCAGAACAGCGTCGGCGATTCCATTCTCCTGGGCAACCGCATCTTCGCGCAAGGTGGCGGCGTATCGATGGGCGATGTGGACGGCGACGGATTGCCGGACGTATTTCTGGCACATACCGACGGTTGCAACGCGCTGTATCGCAACCTCGGCAACTGGAAGTTTACAGACATCACCACGAGTGCCGGCGTTGGCGCGTGCACCAGGCGTTCAACAGGCTCGGCATTGGCTGACATTGATGGCGATGGTGACCTGGATCTCGTAGTGCTTGCTACAACAGGCCCCAACGCGATTTATGTGAATGACGGGCACGGCGTGTTCACCGAGCACCGCGACTTCGGGTTGGATACAGCGGGACGCGGTGCAACAACGGTGACGATGGCCGACGTAAACGGCGACGGCACCCTGTCCATGTTCATCGCGAACTACAAGCCGTACAGCGTCGACGACACCATTCCACCGCAGCTGCGCGCGTTTAATCAGATGGTGCGCGAGGTGGGCCCGAAGAAATTTGAAGTAGTCGATGCGCACCGTCGCGACTACAAACTCGTGATGCGCCCGGACATGGGCGGCCTGCGCATGACACAGCGTGCCGAGCCGGATGAGTTTTACACGAACGACGGGAACGGACATTTCACGCGCGCGCCCATGATGGCATCGAGCCGGTTTCTTGATGCCGCGGGCAAACCGCTGGCCGAAGAATTCGAATCGTTTGGACTCACCGCAAAATTCGTGGATCTCAACGGCGATGGTGCGCCCGATCTGTACGTCGCCAACGACTTCGAAGATCTCGACCAGCTGTGGTACAATGACGGACACGGCAACTTCCGCCTCGCCGATTGGACCGCGCTGCGGAACATGAGCAACTCGGCCATGGGTGTCGATGTCGCCGATGTCAACGGCGATGGTTTGCCAGACATTTTCGAGTCGGACATGTTGAGCAACGACGCGCGCCGTTTGAAAACGCAGATACCCACTCACACCGCATTGCCCAAGAAGATAGGCGAAAGCGAACTGCAGCTGCAGATGCAACGCAATTCCCTGTTCATCAACCGCGGGGATGGCACGTTTGCAGAAATTGCCAACGCGGCCGGAGTGAATGCGAGCGGATGGTCGTGGGGCACGGTTTTCATGGACGTCGATCTTGATGGATGGCAGGATATTCTCATCGCGAACGGGCACAAGTGGGACATCATGGATGCGGACGTCCAGGAGGGTTTGCAAAACCGTCTGAACAGCGTTCCCTATCAGCGTTGGCGCTGGGAATTTCCTGCGCTCAAACTGAAAAACGTGGCGTTTCGCAATCGCGGCAATCTCACGTTTGAAGATGCAAGTACCAGGTGGCGTTTGGGCATCGACGACGACATCTCACACGGCATTGCGTTGGCCGATCTCGACGGCGACGGCGATCTCGATGTGGTGATCAACCGCCTGGACTCGCCGGCACTGATACTCCGAAACGATGCGGTTGGCGCGCGAGTGTCGGTGCGGCTCAAAGGTGATGCTCCCAACACGCAGGCCGTTGGTGCGAGAGTAACGCTGCGCCATGGCGCCGTGCCGTTGCAGACGCACGAAGTCGTGGTGGGTGGTTTGTACCTCTCACACAGCGACTACGAGATGTCGTTCGCGATGGGTCAATCAGACTCCGCCTCGTTGATGGTGGAGTGGCGCGACGGTCGCCACACCATGATCCACGGTGTGAAGCCGAATCGTGCGTACGAAATTTCGCAGACCAACAGTGTCGCGAAGAGCGCCGTGGTCGCGGCGGGTGGCGGACGTGATTCCGCGTTGTTTGTGGACGCATCCGCTCAGCTCAACGGTCACACACACGTCGAAGACACGTTTGACGACTGGGATCGCCAGTTTCTGCTGCCCAAGGCACTGTCACAATTGGGACCCGCTGTTTCGTGGTACGACTTCGATCGCGACGGCACCGAAGATCTCCTGATTGGTACCGGCAAGGGTGGCCGTATTGCAACCTTCCGCAGCGTCAACGGAAAACTTGTACCGCAGCCCGCAGTTGGCCCGGTTGCCTCGGCCGACTTTACGTCGGTGTTGGGAATGACCGCGAACGGCGCTACCAGCGTGTTGGCTGGCGTGGCGACGTGGCAATTGCGAGCAGAGGCGGAGATGATCGCCCAGCCAGCGGCGGTCAAGATTGCATTGACGCGCGGCGTGATGTCATCAACCGCGCAGGCCGCCGTTGGTTCGCATGAATCCTCCACCGGTCCGATGGCGCTGGGGGACTACGACAACGATGGTTCACTCGATTTGTTTGTGGGATCGCGCGCGGTGCCCCTGCGCTATCCACTGCCGGCGTCGTCGGGACTGTTTCGCAATGTGAACGGCACCTTCGTGCTTGACACGGCCAACAGCGCGGTGTTGCGCGACATTGGGATGGTGACGTCGGCCATGTTTGCCGACATCAACGCAGATGGTTACGACGATCTGGTGTTGTCGCGCGACTGGAGTTCGATCGCGCTGCTGTTGAACGATGGGCACGGGCGGTTGCAACTCGCGCCAGCGTCGTGGGGACTGTCTCGGTTCACGAGTGAGTGGAACGGAGTGGCGGCCGGTGATCTCAATGCGGATGGCCGGCTCGATCTCGTGGCTACGAGTTGGGGACGCAACGTGGGCTCCACTGCCGACAGCACGCGTCCGCTGGTGCTGACCTACGGACCGTTTGGTGCCGGCGGCGAAGTCGAAATGCTGCTCGGGCAAACCGACGCGACCACACACGCGTTGATGCCCCTCAACAGTTACCCACGCGTGCGTATGGCGGTGCGTGACGCAGTCAGTCGCGCGAGCACGTTCAGCGCGTATGCCGGCACGACCATGGAAACGTTGCTCGGTCCCGCATTTGCGTCAACGCAGCATCTTGAATCGCGAACACTGGACCACACAGTGTTTCTCAATCGTGGCGATCACTTCGAAGCCACGCCACTTCCGGCCGAGTCGCAGTGGGCGCCAGCGTTTGCGACCGCGATTGCGGATTTCGATGGTGACGGTGCCGAAGATGTGTTTCTTGGGCAGAACTTTTTTCCGAGCGTGATTGGATCACCGCGTTACGATGCCGGACGCAGTCTGTTGTTGCGAGGCGATGGCAAAGGTGGGTTGCTTCCCGTTGCCGGTCAGTTGTCGGGGCTCATCACTTACGGCGATCAGCGCGGCGCAGCGTACGCCGATTTTAATGGCGACGGTCGGCTCGATCTCGCCGTTTCACAAAATGGCGCTGCTACGCGACTATTTGAGAATCGCGGCGCAAAGCCCGGACTCAGAGTACGAGTCAAGGGACCGGCATCTAATCCGGACGGCGTCGGAACGCAGCTGCGTATTGTGTACGGCGAAAAAATGGGACCGGTGCGCGAAGTGCAGACCAGCGCGGGATACTGGTCGCAGAACGGGGCGGTGCAGGTATTTGGACTGTCGGGCACGCCAACCGGGGTGTGGGTGCGATGGCCTGGTGGCGGTGAGACGAAAGTGCTGGTACCTACGGGCGCACGTGAGGTTGTTGTCACCCGGTAAGCGAATATCGGTTTCTCAACCGCGCTGTACTTCACCAGAGAACCGGAACCTGCGATGTCGCGAGTGAAAACTGTTTTTGTATCACCCGTAGAAAAACTCCGATTCGCATGGGGAACACTCCAGAAAAATTGCAGAAGTCCGACACTGGCAGTGACGATTTTTATATCCCGGACGAGGGGGTGGCACGGCAGGGCATCACGGTCGACTGTTACTTCGGTCCTTCACAAACCTCCGCAGGTATAGCGGCATTGGTAGTAGCTGCGGGGTGGTGGTCAGTTACCTCAGGCCATAATCGCGATTACCAGGCCGTCCACGTGCCGCCGTACGTTCCAGGGCGACCGGCAAAAATTCCGGCAGCAATCGCTTCGATCGTGAGGCCTACGTCGGGTGCAACGGCCGTAAGGCCTGCCAGGCGCTCTTCGAGGTCTGCCAGCGAAACGGCCTTTGAAGACGTCACCACCATGAGATACCGCTCCGCTTCAGCGCGCGCTGGAAGTTGTCGGCGCGTGAGCTTGCCGGCCGTCTCGCCGGTTGGCATCTCGCAGGGTTCGACCGAGTGACCCGACACTGCGGCGGCTCCTGTGCTTACGCTTTTTCCCGTGCTGTCTTTTTTCGCACGGGAGTTGATTTCGTTCTGGCGCATGCGGGCGGCGCGATCACGTTGGCAGTTCTCAAATGCCTGCCGGTCTTTTGCGCTGATTGCGCTTCCTTCACCGCGCGAAGTTGTGAGCTCGTATCGTTGCATGCGAAACGCAAACGTGTTCCCACGAGACTGTCCCAGGGTCATATCGCCGGGATAAATGACTTCGATTTCCCGCCCGGGCACGACCGCAATCACGAGCAGGTTTTTCGGTGAGCTCAGGTACACGTTCGCCGCTTCGCTTTTTGCATCAAATTTCAGCACGCGCACGAAATGCTGCGCGGTATCGCCGAAGACGTGTCCGACCACAGCGCGCCCAACTTCGGTGCGTTGCTCCACCGACGCGGCCGCACTCGTTGGCTGTTTTTTGATTTGTGCAACGACGGGCCCGAGAGGGATCGCGACGCCCAGCAGCGCCGTGCGTGCGCAACGAAGCACCGAGACGCACAGAAGGGTTGCGGCCTCCCTATTTGTTTTTTGCATTCGGCACCCGAGACCAAACAACGATTGTACCGCAGGGCGTAGTGTTGGCACCAACGCGTTGAAACTCAATCGGCACGCTTGAAAAGTTCGGATACAGTTCGATGGCTTCGACCGTCGAAGACGGGAGTTCGTCAATTTCCATGGGAATGGAACGCGCGCCGTCAATCCAGATATCGGGCTGGCACAGCTGGCGCGAACCTCCCGAAGAAGCAAATCGCACCCTGCCGCCTTTCACAACGTTTACGCCTCGCTTGGCGCGCAATAGATCGCTGAGGCGAAACGAGCCGCGCGCTACGATATCCTCCCGCGTGACGTACTGACCCAGCCCGACCTTGCGCCGCTCTTCAAAGTCGCGCAGTCCGAGTGCTTTGCGCGTAGGCGTCTCCGTGATCTTCCGTTCTTCCAGCACTCGTGCTGTGGTCTCGAGCTGTACCAACACCGTATCCCACATCCTGTTGCGCGTGGTCAGCACCGCGTCGACGGGCTCGAACCCAATGCGACGCAGGGAAATGGTGACGGTGTCAACTTGCAGCGTAAACAGCTCAAAGGCACCGCGCGCATCGGTGCGCGTGCTGGAGCCGGGAATGGTGACGTTGACATCGGCAACGGTCGCGCCAGCGGCGTCTCGTACCACGCCCACCAGCTGCCGACGATTGGCTGGCACTCCCCGAGCTCCCTGAGCGCCCAGCGTGTGAGAGTTGATCGCGCAACCAAGAATCAGCGCGAGTCCGATGCGCCACCTTAAATGTTGTGCTCCCGCAAATCTGTTGGCCGCGATGACTGGCATATCTACATTGGACCGAAGAAACGGGCACGAAGCCGACGCGCTATAGTGCAATTTACATCACCGCCCGTCCAGAAAGGTGTTCGCGCCCGCACCTCTCTTCTCCCGACTGTGGCAATTCGCCACAGCGCGACCGAACGAGACTTGCTGGCACAACTCCTTTTTTCGTTTTCTGGAACTGCAGGCGATCTCGAAGCGTATCCCATGTCATGTCATTAACCAGCCGGATGCGCGTAGCGGTGTGTGGCGCAGGCTGGCTTCTTGCTGCCGGTCGCGCGCTTGGGTCGCAAGCACTTCCGGTGCCGGCGTACACGGGCTACGTCAACGATTTCGCCAACGTCATTCCAGCCGACACCCGTGCGGCGCTTGAGAGCCTCTCTGAGCGCGTAAACGCAGCGACGAAGGGCGACATGGTCATCGTGACCATGAAGGACATTGGCGACCTCGCCGCGTCTGATGTGGCGCTCTCGATCGGACGGCAGTGGAAAGTTGGCGCCAGCGCTGCCATTGGTGACAAGACGCGAAACGCCGGTGTAATCATCCTGCTGGTGCCCAAGGAAACGTCCAGCACCAACCGCGGATCCTGTTTTATCGCCACGGGGCAAGGCGCGGAGGGGTTCATCACCGATGCGACCTCCGGATCGATCTGCCGCGAAGCGACCCCATATTTTCAGCAGCGAGACTACGCGGGCGGCATCCAGCTGGTGGCACAACGCGTTGCCCAGCGGTATGCGACCGAATTCAACGTGTCGCTGGATGCAGGATTGGCGCCGGCCCCGCCGCGGCAGACCGGGCAGCCGTCACGCGGCCGAGGTGGCTCGAGCATTGTCACGCTGATCATCATCATCGTGATCCTCGCGTCGCTGCGCCGTGGCGGACGCGGGGGCTTGCTGAGTTGGTTGCCGTTCCTGCTTTCCTCGGGCGGTGGTAGGCGCGGCGGTGGTGGATGGGGCGGCGGCGGCTTTGGAGGCGGCGGTGGTGGAGGGTTTGGCGGCTTCGGCGGCGGCGGTGGTTTTAGCGGTGGTGGCGGCGGATCAAATTGGTAGTGGTCCGACAAACGTCGGTCGAACCCGCCGGTCGATGCATTCGGCGGCGGCATCAAATTCACTGAGGTGCAGCACGCATGGCGAAAAGCTCGTCGATGACATTGGACGAACTGGTGGTGGAGCTCAGCCGGGTGTACGGGCCCGGGCTGCGAAGCATTGTGCTGTACGGTTCGGCCGCATCGGGTGAGCAGGTCGAAGGCCGTTCGGACCACAACGTACTGGTGATCGTCGATCGCATCGATCGCAACCGCCTGCCACAGTTGGCGGACATGTCGCGCGCATGGGCCGATGCCGGAAATCCGCTGCCGCTCACGCTGACACAGGCCGAATGGTCACGCTCGGCCGACATCTTCCCGATGGAGTACGCCGACATTCTCGAACGCCATCGCGTGTTGAAAGGCGGCAATCCATTCGCTGGTATTGCTGTAGATCTTCGCGATTTACGTCTGCAAGTCGAACATGAAGCGATGGGCAAGTTGCTGCGGTTGCGCGCCGGGATGATGAAAGCAGGCAGCGATACCAAGCGTCAGAATGCACTCATGATGGACAGCTTGAGTGCGTTGATGATCATCTTCCGCGCCTTCATGCGCTTGCACGGCGAAGTTCCACCCCGTGATATGCATGCTGTTGCAAAGTTTGTCGCCGGGCGCGCATCGTTTGGTGTCACGGCATTCGACAAGGTGATCGCGCTGGCACGTGAAGGGCACGCACTGCCGGCGGCCGACACAGAATCCACGCTGGATGGGTACGTTGCAGGCATGGAGGCGCTCGTGACGTACCTTGACGGATACCAACTGCCGGCCGAGGGGTAACATGTTTTCTTACCGCACTTCTTTTTCAGAGGAAATTCCCATGCGTGTTCGGCGTTCTTCGCGTGTGTTGTTGCTGGCCGCTGCAATTCCGATGCTGCTGACTGGCTGTGGCTACAACACGATTCAGTCGTACGACGAAACGGCAGCGAAAGCCAAGCAGGATATTGAAGTGCAGTTGCAGCGGCGTGCTGACCTCATCGGCAACCTGGTCGAAACGGTCAAGGGCGTCGCCCAACAGGAAAGTTCAGTGCTCGTCGCCGTGACGCAGGCGCGTGCGGGACTGACGGGTGCGTTGCAAAAACCAGGGGGAGCTGATCCCGCCGAGTTGGCGAATGCGAACGAGCAACTGACGGCCGCCACCCGCGGCATCAACGTCG
>Ga0105048_10020478_pt1 | contig 10090 bp, 7 predicted proteins | sample MAT05_FD_78382 | JGI IMG/M metagenome (GOLD analysis project Ga0105048, IMG submission 78382) | Freshwater microbial communities from Lake Fryxell liftoff mats and glacier meltwater in Antarctica - MAT-05 | ecosystem: Environmental > Aquatic > Freshwater > Ice > Liftoff microbial mat | place... | reverse complement strand
GCGAATCCGATTCCGGCGAGACCCGGTATCCGCCACCATTCGTTGACTGGAGGCGCGGTCAGAGACAACAGCAGAAGCGAGGCGAAGGCGACTGAGGACGCCAGCACCAGCGATCCGCCCGTCCCCCGCCGGCGCATCAGCGGTCCGGCGGACCAGACCGCGATCAGCACTCCGGTCACGATGGACAGAAAGTAGTTTCCAAGCGTCACGTAGTGCGGGCGCAGGTGGTATCCCCACGCCGGCAGGATCGCGCCGAGGAATGACAGCAGCAGTCCGGAGAGGAAGAACCCGGCCAGCGCGCGCCTCGACGCGGAGACGGCGGTCAACGCCCGAAAGTCGGTGTATTCCGGCAACTCTTCCAGTGTAGTTCGCCCGGGACCGGGCCGTCGGCATGCGCCAAACCACCCCTCCGGACTTTGGCCAGCTAACTGCAACATGCCAGTCCAACTGGAGGCCCTGAATGCCTAAAGGCTTAGTGAAGATCACCATTGAACGGTGTAAAGGCTGTGGATTCTGCGTCGAGTTCTGCCCCACCAAAGTGCTGGAACTCTCCCCGGCGTTCAACGCGAAGGGGTATCATCCGCCTCTTGTGATCGCCGCCGACAAATGCTCGGGATGTGACCTTTGCGGGATGTACTGCCCTGATTTCGCGATCTTCGGAAGCCGCGTTCCAACCCCTGGAGCAGCCCCGGGAGCAGCCAATGCACGCTGATCCGAAGGGTGTTCTCACCGGCACGCATTTCATGAACGGCGATGCCGCCTGCTGTGAGGGAGCCCTCGCAGTGGGTGCGCGATTTGCCGCAGGTTACCCCATTACTCCCTCAACGGAAATCGTGGAAAGATTCGCATTCCGCATCCCGACCGTCGGCGGAATCTTCATCCAGATGGAAGACGAACTGGCCGCCTCCATCGCTCTTCAGGGAGCCGTCTGGGGAGGCGCGAAGGCCTTCACCGTCACCTCCGGACCTGGCTTCTCCCTGATGATGGAACACATCGGATACGCCGCCATGACCGAATGCCCCTGCGTCTTTATGGACGTCCAGCGCGGCGGTCCCTCCACCGGCCTTCCCACCCTTCCCGCGCAGGGCGACATGATGCAGGCTCGCTGGGGATCGCACGGCGATTACGGCATGATCGCTCTTTGCCCCAGCTCCCCGCAGGAGTGCTTCGACCTCTCGATCCGCGCCTTCAATCTTGCCGAGCGCTTCCGCAACCCCGTAATGCTGATGCTGGACGAATGCGTCGGCCACATGACGGAGAAGGTGGTGATCCCCGCTGCGACAGAGCTTCAGGTAACGCCTCGCCGCTACACAAAAAAGGCGCCTGAGGATTTCCATCTCTTCGAACCCGCGGCCGACCTTGTTCCCGACATGGTCCGCGCCGGCGAAGGCTACAACATTCACGTCACCGGCCTGACGCACGACGAAATCGGATACGCCGACCTCACCGTTGCCCGCCAGGATTCGCTGGTGCGCCGCCTGCAGCAGAAACTCACCGTCGCGCGGGATGAGATCGACAGCTACGAAATGGATCAGGTGGACGGCGCTGATGTGGTCGTCGTCTCCTACGGCATCACCTCGCGCATTGCCCGCCGGGCCATCCAGATGGCTCGCGCCGAGGGCATCAAGGTGGGTAGCCTGCGCCTGATCACCGTGTGGCCGTTCCCCGAAGAGGTCATCCGCTCCATCGCCGGACTCAGCCGCGCCATCGTGGTCCCTGAACTCAATCTGGGCCAGATCTCGCTGGAAGTGGAACGCTGTGCCGGTGGCCGTGCCGCCGTCATTCCCGTCACTCACGCGGGCGGAAGCGTCCACAAACCCGAAGCCATTCTGGAAGCCATCAGGAAGGGGTTGCAAGCATGAGTACGACCACCTGCAATATCGAGCTGCCCATTCTGGAGAATCCCACCGAGCGCTACCTGCGTTCTGAGCGTATGCCGCACATCTGGTGCGCCGGCTGCGGAATCGGGACCACGGTCAACGCCTTCGCCCGGGCGATTGAGGACAGCAAGCTGGACGCGCAGAAGATCGCCGTGGTGAGCGGCATCGGCTGCTCCGGCCGCGTCGCCGGCTATACCCGGCTGGATTCGTTCCACACCACGCATGGCCGCGCCATCCCCTTCGCGACCGGCCTGAAGCTCGCGAATCCCGACCTCACGGTGGTCGTCTATTCCGGCGACGGCGACCTGACCGCGATCGGTGGCAATCACCTGATTCACGCCGCGCGCCGCAACCTCGATATCAAGGTGATCTGCGTCAACAACCAGGTTTACGCCATGACCGGTGGTCAGACGGCGCCTACCACGCCTGATACCGCCATCACATCGTCGTCGCCCTACACCTCGTTTGAGGAGCACTGGAACCTGCCGCACCTGCTGGACGCGGCCGGCGCCGTCTACATTGCTCGCTGGACCACGTTCCACGTCAAGCAGATGGAGAAGGCCATGACGGAGCTGCTGCTGAAAAAGGGCTTCGGCTTCATCGAACTGGTTTCGCCCTGCCCCACGCTATATCAGCGCCGCAACGGCATGGGCGAGGGTCTGGACGCGATGAAGTATTACAAGGCGGCCAGCAAGGTGAAGCACGGCTGCAATACGGCCGAGGTCGGCATGGGGCGCGAGGGCGAGATCGTGGTGGGCAAGTTCGTGGACCGCGAGCGCCCCGAGTATCTGGACCAGCTCCACGCCCGCCTGCAGCAGAAGCTGGGCGACCGTTACGCCGAGGAGAACACGGTATGTCAGTAACTGAGATTCGCATTGCCGGGTTTGGCGGCCAGGGCGTCATGCTCGCCGCCGATATCATCGGCCAGGCCGCGTGCATCCACACCGCCGGTTACGCTACCAAGACGCAGAATTACGGTCCGGAGGCTCGCGGTGGAGCCTCATCCAGTGCGCTGATCGTTTCCGACGAGCCGATCCTCTACCCCTACACCACCAGTCTGGACATCCTGGTCGCGCTCTCTCAGGAAGCGTATTCGAAGTTCAGCCCGGAGCTGAATCCGGCGGGCATGCTGATTGTGGAGCAGGATCTGGTGCCGCTCGGCGACCTGCCGGAGAGCACGAAAGTGTTCCGCCTCCCGGCCACCCGGATGGCGGAGGAGCTGGGCCGAAAGATCGTGATGAATGTCGTAGTGGTGGGCTATTTTGCTGCGAAATCGGGCTTGCTGCCGAAGCAGGCCTACATCGACGCCATCTCGGAGGCGGTGCCCAAAAAGGCGCTCGACCTCAATCTTAAAGCATTCGAAGCTGGCTACAACGCCTGAAAGGCAGTGGAAGTCATGAATATCAAGGTCATCCTGTGTAATTGCGACGGGCTGAAGTTTATGCCCGAGTCGCTTGACATGAACACGTTACCGCATGAGCTGGAGGCGGACAAGGACGTCACATACGCCATCATGCATCCCCAGTTGTGTGGCGCGGGAGGAGTCGGCCTGCTGACCGATTTGCTGAAGTCCGCTGGCCCGGACGACTACTTCGTGGTCGCCGGCTGCGGGCCGGACAATCAGCCGCATTTCCTCGGCCACGTGCTGGATGAAGTCGGCTTCCCAGCGCAGCGATTCATCGGCGTGAACATCCGCTGCCAGGACAACCACGATGCCCGCGGAGCCATTCTTCAGGCGGTCGGCACCCTGATCAACATCAAGAACGCCGCTCCGGTTGACGCGTTCGGCGGCTAAGCCAACCGACTCCCTCACGGTCGTGGCTCAGAAGCGCTTCTGAGCCGCGCGCGTCAGCGAGCGGTTTCCGCCTAATACGGCAGCAGGTGCTTCTGGATCTTCCCCAGCGTAGTGCGAGGCAGGCTGTCCACTCCGATGAACGTCCTCGGCACCTTGAAAGAGGCCAGTTCCGCGCGGCAGGCGGCCTCCAGCACCGCGGCCTCCCATCCGATCCCCACCACGTAGGCCACAGGGATCTCGCCACGGACGCGGTCCGCCACTCCGACCACCGCGGCCTCGGTCACGCCCTGCTGCCGCAGCAGAAATTCCTCGATTTCGCGGGGGTAAATATTAAAGCCGCCGGAAATGATTAAATCGCTGCGCCGTCCCAGCAGCGTGTAATAGCCGTCTTCAGACCGCTCTCCCATGTCGCCTGTGCGGAACCAGCCTTCCTCGTCGAACGCCGCCGCCGTGGCCTCCGGACGCTTCCAGTAACCTGCGAACAGATTCGGTCCCTTCAGCCGGACCTCGCCTTCCACGATCCGTGCCGACACGCCAGGCAGAGGGAACCCGATGGTGCCCGGACGGCGCTCGCCCTCATATGGGTTGGAGATGTTCATCAGCGTTTCCGTCATTCCGTAGCGCTCCAGAATCGTGTGACCGTACTTCGTCTGGAACTCCGCCAGGACTTCAGCCGGAAGTGGCGCAGACCCCGACACAAACAGGCGCGCGAAGCTCCCGATCTCCCGCGCGACCTTCCCCGGCTGATCCAGCAACCGCACATAAACGGTCGGTACGCCGAAGAACAGCGTCGGCCGGAAGCCCAGGAATTCCGCCGCCGCCTTCGCGTGCTCAAACCGCTCCAGCAGGCGCATCCGGCACCCGCTGACCAGCCAGCAATGCAGCCCGTTCCCGAGCCCGTGTACGTGGAACAGCGGCAGCGGCATCAGCAGGCGGTCGGCTTCCGTGATCCTCCAGCAGGCCAGCAGATTCACCGCATTCGACGCGAAGTTATTGTGCGTCAGGATCGCGCCCTTCGACACACCGGTGGTCCCCGAGGTGTACACGATCGCCGCCGGGGAATCGCCGTCGAGCGCCACGCGGGGCCGGGGATAATCGCCCTCAGACCGCAACCCGGCGGTCTCGCTAATGAACGCGCGGGGCTCGGCGTCGCTTCGGATATGGCCGATCTCGCGCTCCCGGTAGAGGATATTCACCGGCACAAAAATGATCCCCAGCTTCAGGCAAGCCAGATAAAGATCGATAAATTCCACGCAATTCGGCAAATAGACGCACAGGCGGTCGCCGACCACGAAGCCCTGTTCCTGAAGCTGCGCCGCCTGCGCGTTGCTGCGAGCGTCCAGATCGCCGAACGTGTACTCGCGGCCCTGCCATTCCAGCGCCACCCGGCTGCCGCGGCCGGCAAGCGAAAGATCAAACAGATGAAGTAGATTCATCGCTCTTTCCGCATCGTAACGGCAACGGTCAGCGCCGCCACCAGAGAGAACCCGCCCAGCGCGAAGAAGCTGCTGCGGAACGTTCCCGTGAGATCGGCCAGCCAGCCCACCGCCGGGGCTCCGCCGAGAATCATCACAATGCCGACCATGTTCACCAGACCCATCGCAGCCCCGGCGCGTCCGGGGAATTCCATCGCCGCGCGGTTGAAGATACCCGCATAGGGCAGACCGCATCCGATGCCGAGCATCACGATCGCCGCCAGCGTCAGCGGCAGCGATTCGCTGTGACCCAGCGTCACGCACGCCATCGCATTCAGACCCAGGGCCAGCGTCAGCAGTTTTCGAATCCCCAGCACAGGCACCAGCCACCCACCCAACGGCCGGCTGACGATACCGAGCATCAGCACCGCGGACCCCAGCAATCCAGCCGTCTTCAGCGGCATGTGGTACACCGTCCGGAGCAGGGAAGTGATCCACGAGCCCACCACGATCACCAGCCCGAACGACGCCATCTGTACCATCCCCAGGAGCAGCAGCTTGCGGCTGAACAATCCGCTCAGCGACGGCGCGACGTGGCCCGTGGGAACCGCGGGAGCCAGCGACACCCAGATCGTCAGCGCCAGCAGCGCGAGGCCTCCGCAAGCCCCGAACGCTCCTCGCCACCCGAGCGCTTCCAGCAGTTGAGGCACCGCGAAGATCACGAATCCCGACCCCATCAGCGCCGCCGCGCCGAATAGTCCCTGCGCCATTTGCAGTGACTTGCCCTGATAGGCCGCGAACACGTAGCGCGCGCCGGAGGTGAAGCACGCCCCCGACCCGATGCCGGTGACGGCCTTCCAGAACAGCAGTTGCCAGTACGCTCCGCTGAACGCGATGGCGATATTGGCGAGCGCGATCCAGGCCAGCGCCACCGTCATCACGCGCCCGGGACCCAGCCGGTCCGCCAGCCGGCCCCCGGGAATCTGCATGGCCGCGTGAGTCAGAAAGATGGCGGTGGTCAGCAGACCCGCCGCCGCCTGATCGAAGCCGAACTCGCCCCGCAACGCCGCGCTCATCGGCGCGTGATTCGTGTAATTGGCTGAGAACGCAAAGCCCGCCGCGCAGGCCGCTATTGCTGCCCGGTTCGAGGTGATTCCGTCAGCCGCGCCGGGGCTGGTTTGAGTTGCCGATGATATCGCTGCCACTGGAGGGCTATATTGACACACACCACCGCGGTCGCCAAACCGGACCACGCCGCCGTCGCATAATGAACGCATGCTTCGCCGCGATTTGCTCGCCACCCTGCCCGCAGTCTCCCTTGCCGCCGCGCAGGATCAGCAGGACACCACGTCGCTCAGCGCGTTTGCCGAGATTCTCTTCCTGGACATCGTTCGCGGCTATGCCAGAAGTCTGGCGAAGACGTCGGACAGCTTTGCGGTCATCGAGTATCCCGGCGCCACGGTCACAAAGAACTTCCTGGCGAAGTCCGGGTCCAGCGTGACCGGCGTCACCCGGATGCTGCCCGCCCTGGCCGCGTGGATCAGTGCGAATCGCCAGCCAGGCGTGCTCTCCATCGACGGCCAGAAGTTCGACCTGCTGGATGTCACCGGATCGGCGCTGGTGAATGGCACGAATCCCGCGCACAAGGACTACTGGCAGCCCGCCCCGGCTGGCAAGCAGGATCAGCGTCAGGTGGAATCCAGCGTCATCGCGTGGACGCTCTATCTGCTGAAGGACACGCTGCTGCCTCAACTGGCGCCGGTGGAACGCAGCCGAATCAACGCGTGGCTGGCATCCTGCACGAAGTTCCCCGTTCGCCGCAACAACTGGGCGTGGTTTACCGCGGTAAATCAGGCCGCCCGCATGGCACTTAAGGACAAATTCGAGGAATTCACCTACGACCAGACGTCGATGTTTGAAGACCTGAAGGTGCTGGAGGCCATGTATGAGGGCCAGGGCTGGTACAACGACGACAAGCCCCACGCCTCATATGACTACTACAACTCGTGGGTCTTCGCCAGCCACTTTCTGTACTGGAACGCGATGGTGGGCGCGCGGTTCCCGGACTGGGCAAAGCACTTCGCGGACCGCCTGAAGCCGTTTCTGGAAACCGCTCCGCTGTTCTTCGGAGCCAACGGATCGCACGTTCTCTACGGCCGCTCGCTGATCTACCGCTGGGGCGTTCTGACGCCGCTGGTGCTGGCGCACAGCCAGAAGCTGTGGCCGCACGATGAAGGCATGCTGCATCGGATCGTCCGCGGCAACCTGGAGTTCCACACGAAGCACGGCGCGCTGGACCCGGAGAAGGGCAGCCTCCGCGAAACGTACACGCCGGGCGGCACCGTCGACATCCACGAGTCCTACATCGACGGCGGACATCCCTACTGGGGCATGCAGGCCTTCGGCATGTGGCTGATTCCGCGCGCTGATCCCTTCTGGAGCGCGTCCAGCGGCACCCTTCCGGTGGAACGTGCCGACTTCAGCCGGCCCATCGGAGCTCCCGGCATGTTTCTGACCGGTCACAAGGCCTCGGGCCAGGTGAAGCTGCTGCAGGCGCGGTCCACGCGTACAGACTTCCACTACCGCGACAAGTACAACAAGCTGGCGTATTCCTCGCACTTCGGCATGGACATTGTGCAGCGTCAGGACCTGTGCCCGTGGGACAACTGCCTGGTGCTGCGCGACCGGCGCCGACGGACATCGGGTGGACGCGGCGAAATCACCGCCACGCGCCTGCTTCCCGATGGAATTGACATCGAATATCCCATCGAGTTTCGAGGCCTGAAGGTCACGGTCCAGACCACCGTTCAGGTGGAGGGCGAGTTTGAACTGCGCATCCATCGCGTGACCGTCCCCGCGGACCCCGAGGCGTCGCTGGAACTCTGCGAGGGCTCCGCCGCGCTCGGTCTGGATGCGCCGGAGGATGCGGACCACCTGGCGGCCACCGGATTCAGCCTGGTCCGCAACCGCAAGCGGAACATGCTGATCGGGTCATGGATCGGGCTCGGGTGGGAGGGCGTCGGCGCGGCGCGGGACTTCGGCCCGTCGGATTCGGGCCGGTCGAACATCCTGGACCCCGAAATGCTGGTGAATACGCTGTGGACTCCCCTGAAGGGAGGATCGACGCAGGTGCTCTGGTCGGTTCACTATTCGAGCCCGAAACCGCTGACGCATCCACAGCTCCACGCGGGCGCCAGCCGGCTTCTGGCGCGGAGCCGTCCCGCCCCGGTGAAGCCGAAAGCTCGCGGATGAGCATTTTTGGATTTCCCTTGCTGGCCAGGTTAAACTAACTCTTAGTCCCTGAGCACGGCGCGGTAGCCAAGTGGTAAGGCAGAGGTCTGCAAAACCTCCACCATGAGTTCGACTCTCATCCGCGCCTCCAACGCAATACATCTTAGGAATCCAACCAGCAGGGCGCGGTAGCCAAGTGGTAAGGCAGAGGTCTGCAAAACCTTTATTCGCCGGTTCGACTCCGGCCCGCGCCTCCAGATCAAATTCATCCATACGGTACCCCGCATTTCCGGTCGTTCCCACTAAATTCTGGCTATAATGGCCCCGATGGAGCCCCTCACGGTAGCCGGAATCCTCGCGGTCGTCAAGTGGAAAGACGTCTTGCGGAAAATCGCGACGGAAGCAGAGAAATCCTTTACCAAAGCACTTGTCGCGCGCATCGAGGCTGCCGTCGAACGTGAGCGGCGCACCAAAGAGGTGCTGGAGCTCTTCCTGGAAGAATTCGTCCAGGAACTCGAAGACAAAACCACCCTGAGCGCCGCTCTTCCCGGCTATCGCGATCAATTGGCGCGACTTCTGGAGCATGCCGGACCGGAAATCACCGCCCACCTCCAGCCTGAAATCAAAGCCATCGACCTTGGCCCGGTGGAACGCATGTGGACCGGCCTCGGGCTCGACCCGCTGCCCCACGACTTTGACTGGACCCTCGTCGCTCAGACATTCGCCCGCAAGCTTCGGAACTACGTCGGCAAGGACGCCGGCCTGCGCGAGCAGCTCAACACGCTCCTCCTGGAGCAGCAACTCGACGCCCAGCGCCGGATCCTCGACGCAACCGAGCGCATTGCCGGACCAAACCCAGGTTTGGACCTCATCGGGTACCGCGACTACCTCCGCAAGAAGTGCGAGACCCTGCAGCTCTCGGCGATGCACACCAGCACCTACGAACGCCGCATCCGGTTGTGGAACGTTTTCGTCCCCCAGTCCGCGCGCAAATCCGCCCCCGTTCGCGACCTCCCCCGCGAGATCCTCAAGAGCCTCCGCGAGGAAGGCCACCTGGAGGACCCGGACGCGGACCCCAAACGGCGCAGCCGCGAGCCCCATCCGGACGAGATCGAGCGCCTGCGCGAGGCCTGGCAGTCCAGCCCGGTCGGCCCCGTTCTGGAGATCCTCGCCGAAGATCGCCTCGTCGTCATCCTCGGCGACCCCGGCTCCGGCAAGACCTCGCTCCTGAAGTGGCTGCTGATGCGCTGGGTGCGCGCCGAGGACCCGGCCGCCGAAACCCTGTTACCCATCTGGATCGACCTCCGTGAATACGGCCAGAAGCGACTCGGAATCCTGGAATTCTGCGAAGTCCAGGGTTTCCGCCTCGACGCGATCCAACTGGACGCCATCCTCCGCGAAGGCAAGGCAGCCATCTACCTGGATGGTCTGGACGAGATATTCGCCGGCCCAACACGCGCCTCTGTAGTGGACGACATCGCAGCTCTCGCGTCCCGCTACCCCCAGGCGCGCATCGTGCTGACCTCCCGCATCATCGGCTATCAGCCGGAGCGCCTCCGCAACGCCGGTTTCACCCACGCCACGCTGGAGGATTTTGACGCCCCCCAGATCGCGGAATTCCTGCGCCACTGGCACGACACCGCCGAGGACGCGCCCGCCGAGCGCACCCGCCTCCTTAGCCAGTTGGAATCCGCCCTCGCCGAGAGCCGTGCGGTCCGCGACCTGGCCGGGAATCCCCTGCTGCTCACTATGATGGCGATCCTGAACCG
>Ga0105048_10020475_pt1 | contig 10091 bp, 7 predicted proteins | sample MAT05_FD_78382 | JGI IMG/M metagenome (GOLD analysis project Ga0105048, IMG submission 78382) | Freshwater microbial communities from Lake Fryxell liftoff mats and glacier meltwater in Antarctica - MAT-05 | ecosystem: Environmental > Aquatic > Freshwater > Ice > Liftoff microbial mat | place... | reverse complement strand
GGCGCGGTTCGACGAATTGTTTGCCAACCCGCTGCATCCCTATACCCGGGCGCTGCTGGCTGCCGTGCCGGACCCGGACCTGGGGCGCAAGCTCGATTTCGATGCCCTGATGCAGGGCAAGGCGTCGATCCCCAGCGCGTGGCCAGAGCCGTACAGGCTTGACGGATCACGGCGGGCCGGCATGATCGATGTTGGTAACCAGCATTTTGTTCGCGCCCACGCAGATGTCGACATTTCGGAGCTCAAAGCATGACCCAAACCCTTGCCGGCGCCCGGCGCCCGCGTCTGCCGCGCAGTCGTGTGCTGTTGCTGGTCGCATTGCCCATGGCAATGACCGGTGCCCATGCTGCCCCCGCCACGCTGATCGAAACACCGATGTTGCGTGAGGACGTCGCTGCCAAGAAACTGCCGCCCATCAAGCAGCGCCTGCCCGAGAACCCGATGGTCGTGGCCATGGACGGAAAGACCATGGAGTTGGGCCAGCACGGCGGCACGCTGAACATGCTGATCGGGCGCGCGCGCGACGTGCGCATGCTGGTCGTCTACGGTTACGCGCGCCTGGTCGGGTATGACCGCAGCCTGGCGCTGGTGCCCGACATTTTGCTCAGCGTCGATGCCAAGGAGGACCGAATCTACACGATGAAGCTGCGCCAGGGCCACAAATGGTCCGACGGGCAACCCTTCACCAGTGAGGATTTTCGCTACTTCTGGGACGATGTTGCCAACGACAAGGACCTCAGCCCGGCGGGTCCGCCGAGCGCCTTGCTGGTCGATGGGCAGGGGCCCAAGGTCGAGATCCTCGACAAGACCACGGTGCGGTACACGTGGAACAAGGCCAACCCCGACTTTCTGCCGCTGATGGCGGGGGCTTCACCGTTGCTGATCTACCGCCCTGCGCACTACCTCAAGCAGTTCCACAAGAAGTACAACCCCAAGGTGGTCGAAGCGGAAAAGGCCGAGCCGGGTAAACGCAGCTGGGCGGCGATCCACAACCGCGAGGACAACATGTACCAGTTCGACAACCCGAAGTTGCCGACCCTGCAGCCATGGCTCAACATCTCCAAGCCGCCGACCGATCGCTTCGTCGCCGTGCGCAATGCCTTCTTCCACCGCGTCGATGACAACGGCCGGCAGTTGCCCTATATCGACAAGGTCGTGTTGCCAGTGGTCGATGGAAAGCTGGTCCCCGCCAAAGCCGGGGCAGGCGAGTCCGACCTTCAGGCGCGCGACATCCAGTTCAACAACTACACCTTTCTCAAGAAGGGCGAGAAGACCAACAATTACCGGACCTTCCTTTGGCGCACGGCCAAAGGCTCGCACCTGGCCTTGTTTCCCAATCTGAATGTGGCAGACCCGGTCTGGAAGCAGCTGTTCCGCGACGTGCGGTTCCGGCGCGCATTGTCGATGTCCATTGACCGCGCGCAGATCAACCAGGTGCTGTATTTCGGATTGGCCAGCGAGAGCAACAACACGGTGGTGCCTGACAGTCCGCTGTTCCGCAAGGAATACCAGACCCAATGGGCCAAGTTCGACCGCAAGGCGGCCGACAAGTTGCTCGACGAGATCGGTCTCAAGAAAGGACCGGACGGCGTGCGGCGCCTGTCCGATGGACGGCCGCTGGAGATCATCGTGGAGACGGCTGGCGAAAGTACCGAGCAGACCGACGTACTTGAGCTGGTTCGGGAAAACTGGCGCGAGGTCGGCATCAAGCTGTTCAGCAAGCCGTCGCAGCGCGATCTGCTGCGCAATCGGGTGTTCTCAGGCGAAGCCATGATGTCGGTGTGGCAAGGGCTGGACAACGGCATGCCCAGTGCCGACACCAGTCCGGACGAACTGGCGCCCAAGGACCAGGCGCAATTGCAGTGGCCCAAGTTCGGTCAATATTTCGAGACCGCCGGGAAGTCGGGGGAGGCGCCTGATTTTCCCGAGGCGATCGAGTTGATGAAGCAGCTCGAATCCTGGCGCAACGCCAACCGGGAGGGCCGCGAAAAGATCTGGCATCGCATGCTGGCCATTCATGCCGACCAGCAGTTCTCGATCGGCATCGTGAACAGCGTGATGCAGCCGGTGGTCGTCACCAACACCTTGAAGAACGTTCCAGAGAAAGGCCTGTACAACTGGGATCCGGGAGCTTTTTTCGGTATGTACCGGCCAGACACCTTCTGGTTCACCGACGCGCGTAGGAACTGACACGGTGTTGGCCTATACCCTGCGGCGCGTGCTGCTGATGATTCCGACATTGCTGGTCATCAGTTTTGTCACCTTCGTCATCATCCAGCTGCCGCCGGGCGACTACCTGACCAACCAGATCGCCGAGTTGCGCAGCCAGGGCGACGCGGCTGCGCTGGAGAAGGCAGTCTTCCTGCGCCAGCAGTTCGGCCTGGACCGACCATTCCTCGAACAATATGCCAGCTGGCTCGGCATCTGGCCGGGCGAACGCGGTTTTTCCGGTCTGTTGCAGGGTGACTGGGGTTGGTCGTTCGAATACAACCTGCCGGTGCTCGATGTCGTAGGTGATCGGCTGGTGCTGTCGTTCGTGCTCAACATCACGGTTATCCTGTTCACCTGGGCTGTGTCGTTCCCCATCGGTTTTTATGCAGCGACGCATCAGTACAGCTGGGGCGACCATGGGCTGTCATTCATCGGTTACCTGGGCCTGGCCACGCCCAACTTTCTGCTGGCGTTGGTGCTGATGTATTTCGCCAATGTGCAGTTCGGCCTGTCGATCGGCGGCATGATGGACCCGCAGTATCTGGACCAGCCGATGAGCATGCCGAAATTCCTGTCGGTGTTGTCGCACTTGTGGATTCCGGTGATCGTGATCGGCACCTCGGGTACGGCCGGCATGATCCGGCGCCTGCGGGCCAATCTGCTTGACGAGTTACAAAAGCAGTACGTCGTGACGGCGCGCGCCAAAGGCATGCCGCGCAACCGGCTTTTGATCAAGTATCCGCTGCGCATGGCTCTCAACCCTTTCATCGCGGATATCGGCAATCTGTTGCCCAGCGTGATTTCGGGCTCGGCCATCGTGTCGGTCGTATTGTCCTTGCAGACGGAGGGACCGATGCTGCTCGATGCGCTGCAAAGCCAGGACCAGTATCTGGCGGGCTCGTTCCTGATGTTCCTGGCGCTGTTGACGGTGCTGGGCATGTTCATCTCCGACCTGCTGCTGGCCGCGCTCGACCCGCGTATCCGGCTCAGTGGCAAGGCGGTGCAATGAGCGCCGCGCCGGGCCGTTCCCAAGCAAGCTCGCACCGCAGTGCGAAGCACGTAGGTACTCTAATAAGCGCCGCGCCGGGCCGTTCCCAAGCAAGCTCGCACCGCAGTGCGAAGCACGTAGGTACTCTAATGAGCGCCGCGCCGGGCCGTTCCCAAGCAAGCTCGCACCGCAGTGCGAAGTGCGGAGGTTAACTGGTGATGTCTGGTGCCATGCCTGTGTCCGCGACCAACGACGACGCGCCTCTGGCGCATTACGTGTCGACGGCGCCGTTCGAGCCTGAGCTGACGGAAGAACTCACGGCCGAGCAAGAGGAGTTCTACCGTGCGTCCCAGTGGCGCATCATGTGGTGGAAGTTTCGGCGCCACCGTATTGCCGTCATCGCGGCTGTGATATTGGCGTTGTTGTACGGATCAGCACTGATCACCGAGTTTCTGGCGCCGTACGAGGTCAGCACGCGGGATTCGGCCCATATTTTTGCGCCGCCACAGTCCCTGCATCTGTTTCATGAGGGCGAATTCATCGGCCCGTTTGTCTATGGATTCAGCATGAAGCTGAACATGGAGAAGATGAAACGCGAGTTCTCGCCCGACACGCAGAAGGTGCAGCGGCTGCGCTTTTTCTGCCGTGGCGACCCGTACACGTTCTGGGGATTGGTGGATACCGATGTCCATCTGATGTGTCCGGCAGAGGGCGGCACGCTGTATCTGATGGGCACTGATCGTCTGGGGCGCGATATGTTCTCGCGCATCATCTACGGCACGCGTATCTCGCTCACGGTCGGTCTGCTGGGAATCGCCGTCAGTTTTCTCATCGGCATCACGCTGGGTGGCATTTCAGGCTTCTATGGTGGCTGGATCGACAACATCATCCAGCGCATGATCGAAATTGTGCGCTCCTTTCCAGAGTTGCCACTGTGGATGGCCTTGTCCGCAGCGCTGCCAGTTACATGGAGTCCGATCCTGATCTACTTTGGCATCACGATCATCCTGGGCATGCTCGATTGGCCAGGGCTGGCGCGGGCAGTGCGCTCAAAGTTCCTCTCGCTGCGCGAGGAGGATTTCGCTACCGCAGCCGTGCTCATGGGAGCCTCACCGACTCGGGTCATATCACGCCATCTCCTGCCGAGCTTTACGAGCCATCTGATTGCGTCGTTGACCTTGTCGGTGCCCAGCATGATCCTTGGAGAGACAGCCTTGTCGTTCCTTGGCCTGGGATTGCGTCCACCGATCACGAGTTGGGGTGTCCTGCTCAATGAAGCCCAGAATATCAATGTAGTGGCGCTTTACCCGTGGCTGATGCTGCCGGTGTTGCCGGTGCTGATCGTCGTACTGGCGTTCAACTTCATGGGTGACGGCATGCGCGACGCTGCCGATCCTTACAACTAGGCGGCACATGGAGCGCAGCCTGTTCGGTTTCATCCTCAAGTACAGCCGACGCGAGCAACTGCTGATCGTCCCGCTGGTGGTGTTGTCGATGGTGTTTTATTACGCCTCGCTCGACCTGCCAAAGATGATCATCAACCAACCGATCCAGGGCAAGGGGTTCGCCAATCCGGACGCGACAGCAGCGTTCCTGCGCCTGCACTTGCAGCTGCCGGAATTCCTGGGCGGATTCAAGCTGGAGTTGTTCGATGGTTTTGCGCTCGAACGCACACCCTACCTGCTCGCGCTCACGCTGACCTTTCTGGCGTTGATCATCATCAGCGGCCTGATCAAGTTGCGCATCAACACGATGAAGGGCTGGATGGGCGAGCGCATGTTACGCAGGCTGCGTTTTTCGCTGTTCGACCTTATTCTTCGTTTTCCGCTGCCGCATTTCCGACGCGTGAAGTCAGCCGAGATGGCGACCATGATCAAGGACGAGGTGGACCCGCTGGGCGGTTTTGTCGGTGAAGCCATCATCACACCGCTGTACCTCGGTGGTCAGGCGTTGACGGCCTTGTTTTTCATCCTGTTCCAGCATGTTTACCTCGGCATGGTGGCGTTTACGATGGTGATCGTGCAGGCGGTCATTATTCCCAAGTTGCGGCTGCGCCTGCTGGCCTTGTCTAGGGAGCGGCAGATCGCTGCGCGGCAATTGGCCGGACGGGTTGCCGAATGCGTGGACGGCGTGGTCGAGATCCACGCGCACGACACCGCGAACTATGAACGGGCCGAGTTTTCAGCCCGGCTAGGTCGCCTGTTCCTGATCCGGTTCGAGCATTTTCAGCGCAAGTTTCTGATCAAGTTTCTGAACAACCTGTTGTCGCAGATCACCCCGTTCCTGTTTTATCTGGTCGGTGGTTACCTCACCATCGTCGGGCGTCTGGACATCGGGGCCCTGGTAGCAGTGATCGCCGCTTACAAGGACCTGCCCGGACCGGTCAAGGAGTTGATCGACTGGGACCAGGAGCGCATGGACGCCGGGATCAGGTACAGCCAGGTGGTGGAGCAGTTTTCGGTCGACAACCTGACACCGGTTGCCCAGCTGGCGTTGATCGACGCCCCCGAGATTCCACGCGAAGGCGTGCTGCGCGCACACAACCTGTCGTGGCTGGACGAGTCGGGATCCAAGGTGCTCGATGCGGTGAATTTCGAGGCGGATTTGCGCACGCATATTGCTGTGGTGGGCCCCACCGGATCGGGCTCCAGTGAGCTGGCGCAATTGATGGCGCGGCTGCTGATTCCGAGCAGCGGAGGCGTGGAGATGGGCGGGATCGACATCACACGTGCACCGGAAGCCATCACCGGCCGAGCGACGGGCTACGTGGGCGCGGTTGCGTATCTGTTCCCGATCAGTGTGCGCGAGAACCTGTTGTATGGCATCAAGCACCGACCGCTCGAACATGCCGTGTACGACGGCGAAGCATTGCGCACGCACGAGCGGTGGGTCCGGGAGGCCGAGCGTTCAGGCAACTGCACATTGGACATCGGCGCCCAGTGGCTCGACTACGCTGCCGCGGGGGTCACCAACGCCCAGGAAATGGAGACTCGCATCCTGGAGGTCCTCAAGACGGTGCACTTGGAAGAGACCATGTTCGAGATCGGACTCAGGAGTTCGGTGTCGGCCACGCAAAGACCGGCGCTTGAGGCCAGGATCCTGCAGGCGCGCGACGCGATGCGCGAGCGGCTGAATCGTCCCGAGCTGATAGAGCTGGTCGAACAATTCGATGTCGCACGCTACAACCGCAATGCCAGCCTGGCCGAAAACCTTTTGTTCGGGACCCCGGTCGGAAAAACCTTCGATTCGGAGAACCTGGCCCGGCAACCGTATGTGCGCCAGGTGCTCGACGACACCGGTCTGTCAGCTGATCTGCTGGCGGTTGGTCACAAATTGGCCGAGACGATGCTCGAATTGTTCAGCGACCTGCCGCCCGGTCATGAATTGTTCGAACGGTTCAGCTTCATTGCGTATGACGATCTGCCACTGGTGCAGGAGATCGTCACGCGGGTGGCCACGGTGGGACTCGAGCGTATCGCTGTGGCCGATCGCGATACCTTGTTGGCGCTGCCGTTCAAGCTGGTCGTCACGAAACACCGTTTGGGCTTGATTGACGAGGCGCTTGAAGGGCGCATTCTGGAGGCTCGGCGCGTGTTCGCGGCGAATCTGCCGTCGGAACTGCAGGGCGCGATCGAGTTCTTCGATCAAGACCGCTACAACAGTGCCGCATCGTTGCAGGACAACATCCTGTTTGGAAAGCTGGCCACCGGCCAGGCTGGTGGCGGCGCACGGATCGGCGATTTGCTGCGCCAATTGATCGACGAACATGGCTTGCGGCCGATGGTGTTGCTGATCGGGCTGGACTTCCAGGTCGGCACGGGCGGCAGCCGCCTGGCCGCGCCGGATCGCCAGAAGGTGGCTATCGGCCGTGCCTTGCTCAAGCGCCCTTCGGTTCTCATCCTCGACCAGGCAACTGCTGTGCTCGATCCGCAGGCCCAGACGCAACTTCTCGAAAGCGTGCTACAAAGTCGCGACGGGCTTGCCGTTTTCTGGGTGTTGAATCGGGCCTATATGGCCAGCAAGTTTGATCTGGTCCTGGTTCTGGAACGCGGGAAATTGGTCGAGGCAGGGCGGTTTGAAGAACTCGCAGCGCGCCAGGGGCCGCTGCATCAACTGTTGAAATCCGGCTAGTGGCCGGCATTGGAGAAACGAGATGAGCCTGGAACAGGAGGTCGAGCTTATACGCAGGTTTCCGATATTCAACAAGATTGCGCCGGCCAAGCAGAAACTGCTGTGTTTCAGCAGCGAACGCCTGACATACAACCCGGGTCAAGTGATGTTTCGCGAAGGCGATGTAGGTGACGCCTGTTACGTGGTGATCGACGGCTTGATCGAGATCTCGGTCGACCGGCCGGAGGGCAAGGGCAAGCTGCTCCTGAGCACGGTGGGACCGAACGGAATCATTGGTGAGATTGCCATTTTTGGCCAGGTTCCGCGAACCGCCACCGCAACCGCGAAGACGCGGATCGAGGTGCTCCGTATCTCTGCCGAACTGTTTCGAAGCGTCATTCGCGAGAATCCTGACGCTGCCATAGAGCTTATCCGCAGCCTCGCTGAGCGGCTGGCCAATACGACTGCGATCCTGACCCGGGAGTCCGGTTCCACGTCCTGAGGCACGCTCTCAGGACGACTGCAGCAGATAACTCTGCACTGGCTTTGAAAAGCCCTTGAGTTGCAGTGACGGACCCATTTGCAAGTGGGAGTCGGGCTGGCCGCCTCCGAACAGCTCCGCGGTGCGCTCGTCCACCAGCACTTCGCCGTGGGCCGCTTCCGAGCACAGCCGTGATGCCAGGTTGACTGGCGAACCGACGGCAGTGTATTCCAGCCGTGACGCTCCGCCGATCACGCCGACGGTTGCGAAGCCGCTGGCCACACCGACACCGACGCCGAGCTGCAGCTCCTGGTTGGACCATTGGCGCGTCAGCGCAATGCCGACGTCCCGGATCCGGTGCGCCAGCTGGATCGCCCGTTGTGCATGGTCATCGAATGCGATGGGTGCACCAACCAGGATCAACACACCGTCACCAGCCTGGTCCTTGATGGTTCCGCCGCAGGACGCAGCCGCCTGACCGACCGCGTCGTAATACTCTCGCAGAATCTCGATCACGCGACGCGACGAGGTGGCGGCCGAGAATGCGGTGAAGCCGCGCAGATCGCAACTCACCACCGATATCTCCAGCGTCTTTTCGTCGGTCGCGCTTTTCAGGCCACGCCGGGTCACCAGTTGCGCCACTTGCGGCGCCAGGAATCGCGACAGGAATTGCGCCCGTTGTCCCTGTGTCACGTGGTATTGGACCGAGCCGACCAGCAACACCAGCAGTCCGACAGCTGTCGCCAATGGTGCCGTTTGGGGCGGCAACACCATGCCGGCGGCCATGAGGGGCGATCCCAGTGCAAATGCGACCAGCCGACGCACCTCGGCGCGGTCGGGCCGTCGAAACAGGGTGAAAAGCGAGCCGGCGATGCCGATCAGGACCGACAAACCCAGTGGGACGGCAAACACCCAGAACGACCAGTGCACATGTTCACCTGGGTCGAGCACCACGTTACCGAAATGGGCGGCTCGCAACTCCGGGAGTGCGACAGCCGCGAGACCGAATACTCCTGCCAGACCCTGGGCGATTCTCAGTAGCCGATTCGGTCCGCGTGTGTCGAGGTTTGCCGCCGGAATAGTCTGCCTGACCTGCAAAACCCATTCGAACGCATAGACGACGGCGAGTGCCTGGGGCAGCGCGAGCAGGCCTTCCCATGGAACCACCCCGTGCTGCGCGCGCATCGGCAGCACCCACAAGACGTCGATCGCAATCGAGACACCGGCAAAACCGAGGAAAACACTCAATGCCTGGCTGGTCGGCGACTGTCGATCAGCCAGGATGAATGCCAACGCCATGCCGAGCGCAAGCAACGCAACTATGGTCGCTGCCGAGGTGTTTGGGGTCACTGATCAATCCTGCCTGAAGCGTGCGCATGGCGGCACTTGCCGTCCGAGCCAGGGCCTATTTTGCAGGAACGCGCCGCGGAGTCGCCGGGCAAATGGCGCACAAAAAAAGGCCTCATCTTGCAATGAGGCCTTGAAGGGATCCCTGAACCTGTTGGTTTCGAAAGGACCCGAGGAGACAACCAGAAAATCTGATTTCTATACCGACAAAGTATGTCAGGGTTTTCCCTTGTTGAAAAGAGCCGGCAACGAAAAGTCGCCAGTTACTTCCCCAGTGTCGGTAAGACGCGACAGTTTAGCGCTTCTTGCTCACCGTCTTGGTGGCATTGACGGCGCTGTTCGCAACCGTGTTGAAGTTGGTCTCGGCCACATCGGTCGCTTGCTTGACGGCTTTTTGCACGGACTCCAGGGCGTTGTTGGCAGCAGCCACTGCGCTCTTCATCATGGCAACAGCGGTTTCGCTGCCGGCAGGTGCGTTCTTGGCGGCGGTGTCAACCAGGCCCATGAACTTGCGCTGGCTTTCGGCCGACTGCTCTTCGATGGCGCGGGTGAATTCGGCGGTCGAACCCGAAGCGATGTCGTACAAGTGGCGGTTGTAGGCGGCGGTTTTCTCGGCGAGGGGTTGCATCAGGCTCGACTGCAGCGTCAACAGTTCTTGTGCGTCTTTGACGCTCAGGACCGCTTTGGCGTGGTCTCCGGCTTCAGCCAGCGCGGCCTTGGAGGCGGTCATGTTCAGTTCGACGATTTTCTCGACGCCTTCGAAGGCTTTGCTGGTCAGACCGACCAGGGTTTCGATGTTGGCTTTGTGGGATGCCATGACTTGTTCGACGGTCAACATATAGTGAGCTCCAATATAAGTAGGTAATAAGATTTCGGCATCTGCTCCGTAACCCTGGTTGACAGGCCTATGTTGCAGTGCAGCATGCTGTATTTATAGATTCGGCGACCACCGAG
>Ga0105048_10020471_pt1 | contig 10092 bp, 9 predicted proteins | sample MAT05_FD_78382 | JGI IMG/M metagenome (GOLD analysis project Ga0105048, IMG submission 78382) | Freshwater microbial communities from Lake Fryxell liftoff mats and glacier meltwater in Antarctica - MAT-05 | ecosystem: Environmental > Aquatic > Freshwater > Ice > Liftoff microbial mat | place... | reverse complement strand
GCCCCCGCCAGGCTGAGGAACGCGCGATGCGAGGCCGGCTTTTGCCGCGCCAGCTGCTGGATCCGCCGCACGGCTTCGGGCTGACATGCGCGAAACTGCGGCGACAGGATGTGCGTGGCCAGACACGCCTCGGCCTCCGCGGCCGGTCTGGCCAGGCAGCGCAGCAGGGCCCAGATGCCCAGCGCACCGCCCGGCGCGTGCGCCTCGAGGCCGCGCGGCAGGGTGGAGGCCAGCACCAGCCGGTCCACACGGGTGGGCGCATCGACCGCCAGCCAGCTGGCCACCATTCCGCCCAGCGAGATGCCGTACACGTGCGCGCGCGCCAGCCGCAGGTGGTCCAGCAGTGCCAGCGCATCGCGCGCCATGCCTCGCGTGCTGCAGGCCAGGGGCGCCGCGCTGGAGTCGCCCACGCCGCGCGGGTCGAACACGATCACCTGCGCGTGCATGGCCAGGCGTGTGGCGAAGCTATCCCACGACACGCGCGAGCCGCCGAGCGGGCGCAGCAGCAGCAACGGCGGGCCCTGGCCGGCCACGTCGTAAGCAAGGCGTCCACCGCCCGGAAGAATCGCAAACATCAGTGCTCCTTTTTCGGCTTGCGCGCTCGAGGGCGCGCTTCGAGGGCAAGCATGTCGAGGGCGGCTTGCATCAGCTCGCGGATACGCTCCCGGGCCTGGCCAGGGTCCTCGTGGGGCTCCACCACCACGGGCGGCAGGATATGCAGACGAATGGAAAACGGCAGCGGCAAGTAAGGAAGGTAAGGTCCGGCCGCCAGACCGTAAGGCAGGGCCAGTGCCAGCGGGAAGCGCGACAGCCGCCCCCAGCCCTGAAACCCGATGGCGCGCGCCAGCCAGGCGCCGTCGTCGAAGATGTACGCCGAGCGGTGCGCCCCGTGCGCAACGATGGGCACGATGGGTACGCCCGACCGCTGCGCCACACGCACGAAGCCCGTGCGTGTGCCCAGGATCACCCGGTCGCGGTCGCGAAAGTGACGATACGCATCCAGGTCGCCGCCCGGGTACACCAAAACCTTCGCGCCACTCTGCAGCGCGTGCTCGGCGTTCTCGGGCGAAGCGCGCAGCGCGCCCAGTTTGCGCACGAAGTTGCCAAGCGGCGCGAAGGTGCGCATCGCGAAGTCGTGCGCCAGGGCGTAGAACGGCGCGTCCGGCCCCAGCGCTTCCCACAAGGTGCCCATGGTGCAAACCAGGTCGGGCCCGGCGATGCCGCCATTGTGGTTGGCAGCAAACAGGGCTGCACCAGCCGGAATGTTCGCGAGGCCGCGGACACGCAAGCGCAGGTAATGACGATTGATCGCGCGCGCCACGGGCATCAGCGCACGGATCAACGCGGGGTCGCGGCTGTCGAGAGAATCGACCATGGTCTAGCTGCTCTGAAGTGCGGCACCGTCTTCGACGGTCACCGGTCCGGGCAAGATGGTAAGGATGGGCCGACTGCCAGCCAGGTTTGGCGCGAACAGGGTCAGCTGGTCGGGGTCGGCGCTGACCGCCTCGAAGGCCTCGGCTGTGAGCGCACGCTCGAGACGCGCGCGCTCACGACGGACAGGTACCACGCCGCCCGCGGCTCGTCCCCGGTTCGCGCATGGTAGAGCGCCGCGAGCCTTGTGCAGCAAATTGCGCCGATCATGTGTCGTCACGTCGCGCGTGGCGGTCGGCTGTGCTTGTTTTCCGAGCATGAGTGTTCCCCGGGGTTGGTCCACAGCGCTGTTCGGCTGGGGCTGCTGCGCGTTCATCACTGGCAAGCTCCGCGGCGCGCGCCGACGGGCCCAGCGTCGAGGAGCGGAAGGACAGCGGTCACGAGCTGGCGTTTGGCGGCTACGCGGGGGGCGCGGCTTCCGTGGACCACGGCGGCGTCGCCGTCCAACTGGGCGCACGCATGCGCTTTCGCAGGAACTGGATCTTCGGCACCGGCGTCGAGTGGAACCCGTTCATCTCGGACCCGCGCATCTACGACGAAGACAACTTTCGGCCGGGCGTCTTCAATGGCTACGGCACGCTGATCTTTCGGCTGCCGCTGTCGCGCGCGTCGTTCAACGTTCGCAGCACGGTCGACCTGGGCTTCTCGACCTTGCTCATGGATCTGTACGGCGTGCCGCGCGGCAGCACCGGCCTGTACGGCTCGTTCAGTCCGCTCGGCCTCGAGTGGAAGCTGGCCAACATTCCCTACCTGATCGTGAACCCGCTAAGCATCGCGCTGGCGGCACCACTGCTGACGAACGTTCCGTTCGTGTATGCCCAGTACCGCTTCACGCTCGGCATCGAGCTGTATTCGCGCAAGATGCGCTGAAGCGCTGGTCCACGGATGGCTGGCGGCGGCTAGAAGCGCCCCATGAAGGACAGGCCGCGCTGCTCGGCCCCCACGTTGGGCACTAGCCGAACCGGCGAGCCGTGCAGCGCCGGAATCAGCACGCCCAGCGACACGCCCACGATGGCGCCGCCCAGGGCATCGGTGATGAAGTGTTTGCCGCCCAGCACGCGCGACACCGCCACCAGCGTGGCCAGCGAGCCACCCGCGCCGGCCACGATAAAGGGCAACGGCCCCTTCGGATGCAGACGCCGTATCGCCATCAACGTGGAGGTCGCGGTGGCAAACGAAACTGCTGCGTGGCTGCTCAGGAACGACAGACTGGCATCCGAGCTGTTGCGAGCGGAGAGCGGCGCATCCTCGCCGTACAGGAACGGGCGCGGACGGTTGGCGGCCAGGGTCATGATCGAGGCCGTCGCGATGGCGGCCAGCGCGGACTCGGCGATCACCACGCCGTCATTGAGGGCGTTCAAGAAGCCCTCGTCTGCCACCATCAGCACGGCCGCGCCCGCACCGAGGGCGTAGAGCCCGATGTCCGAGGTCAGCTGCCACGCAGGACTCCAGTAACCCGCCGTCTTGCGATCCAGCGCGTTCAGATCGTCCCGGTCGCAAAGCGGCGCGCAATAGGCCTTTTGCTCACGGGTCAGGCGCGCGGCCGCAAAGACGAGACCGATGCCCAGCACGGGCAGGTCGAACTCGGCATAGAGCTGGAAAGCGGGGCGCAGCGGATCGCTGGGGCTGGGCACGATGGGTGTCGGCTGCGCCACCTGTGCTGTTTGCTGGGCCTGCCTGGCCACTGCGGCAGGGCTTGGTGCCGCGTCTGGCTCGGCGTGGGCAGTGGCCGGCAGGCGGGTCGACACCAGAAAGAGGAGCAGCAGACCAAAGCAGCGGAAAAGAAGCTTCACCACCTGGCGATGCTAGAGCCTGTGCCGCCCGCGCGCCAACTCAGTGCGTCCGGGGGCTCAGGCTATCGGTGCTCGCGCCCGGTCAGGCGGCATGGGGCGCGACGACTGGCTCGCTGCGCATGTGGTCCTCAAAGGCTGTCAGCGCCGCCTTGGCGCCCTCGCCCATCGCCACCACGATCTGCTTGAACGGGGTCGTGGTCACGTCGCCTGCCGCGTAGATGCCAGGCACGCTGGTGCGCCCCTTACCGTCGACCACAATCTCGCCGAACTTGTTCAGCTCGAGCAGATCGGCCACCAGCTTGCTGTTGGGCGACAACCCAATCTGCACGAACACTCCGTCGATGGCCACCTCGGCCAGCTCCTTGGTCTTGCGATTCTCGTAGCGCAGGCCAGTGACCTTGCTGCCGTCGCCGATGACCTCGGTGGTGCGCGCCGACGAGATGATGGTGACGTTCTGCTTGCTCTTCAGGTTGTTCACCAGCACGGCGTCGGCCTTTAGCTCGTCCGCGAACTCGATCAGCGTCACGTGCGTGCAGATGCCCGACAGGTCGATTGCCGCCTCCACGCCGGAGTTACCGCCGCCCACCACCGCCACCGGTCTACCCTTGTAAAACGGACCATCGCAGTGGGGGCAGAAGGCCACGCCGCGCCCGATGTGCTCCTTCTCGCCAGGTACCCCAAGCTCGCGCCACTTGGCACCGGTAGCGATGATCAGGGTGGGCGCCACGATGCGCTCGCCGCCCTGAATCAACAGCTCCTTTTGCGCGCCTTCGCTGACGATGCGCTCCACACGACGGTGCTCGAGCAGCTCGATGGGATAGGCGCGGACGTGCTTCTCCAGGTCGGCCGACAGGCGCGGTCCCTCGGTGTACGTGTTGCCGATCAAGTTCTCGATGCCCAGCGTCTCTTGTAGCTGGCCACCGAACTTCTGCGCCACGATGGCCGTGCGCAGCCCCTTGCGTGCGGTGTAGATGGCGGCCGACGCACCCGCCGGACCACCGCCCACCACCACCACGTCGTACTCGCGCGCTGGCTTAGGCGCAGCGTCGCTGTTCTCGACGCGACCGAGCTCGTTCTCCAGTACCTCGACCAGCTCGGCGAAGGTGCTCTTGCCGACGTGCAGCAGCTTGTCGCCGAGGAACACCGACGGCACGCCCTGCAGCTTCAGCTTCTCGACCTCTTCCACCGCCAGCTCGCCATCGACCAGCTCGTGGCTGATTCCCGGGTGCAGAAACGACATGAGGTTGAGCGCCTGCACCACGTCCGGGCAGCTGGTGCAGCTCAGCGAGACGTACGTCCGCAGCGCTGCCGGTCCCTTGAGTGCACGCACGCGCGCCTTGATGGCGTCGTCGGGCTGCTTGCCTTTGCCGTCGGCGTTGAGCACCGCCAGCACCAGCGACGTGAACTCGTGGCCACCTGGGATTCCGCGGAACGACACGCCCGTGGGCTTTCCATCCTTGAGCAGCGTCATGTTGACGTGCGAAATTTCTGCGCCCTCGACGACCGCCTCGATGTTGGGCGAGGTCGCCGCGAGCGACTGCGCCAGCTCCACCAGCTCCTGGGCCTTCTCGTGGGTGCTCGGCTGCACCACCAACGTGAAGCGCGACGACAGTGATCCAAACACCTGCCGCAGCTGTGTGGAAATGTTCTCGTCAAGCATCGGTAAACTCCTCGTTGGTGGTGACCTGAAAAACGGGACTAAAACGACTTCAGAGCTTGCCGACCAGGTCGAGGCCGGGCTTGAGCGTGGCCGCGCCGGGCTTCCACTTGGCGGGGCAAACCTCGTTCGGGTGGCGGGCCCCGAACGGGGCAGCCTGCACCTTACGAACCAACTCCTCGGCGTTGCGGCCGATGCCGTTGTCGTGAATCTCGGCGATCTTGATCACGCCCTCGGGATTGACCACGAACGTGCCGCGGTATGACAGGCCCTCTTCCTCGATGTGCACGCCAAACGCGCGCGACAGCAGGTGCGTGGGGTCGGCCAACATCACGTAGTTGATCTTCTTGATGGTGTCGGACGCGTCGTGCCACGCCTTGTGCGTGAAGTGCGTATCGGTGCTGACCGAATAAACCTCGACGCCCATTTCCTTGAGCTGCGGGTACTTGTCGGCCAGGTCGCCCAGCTCGGTGGGGCACACGAAGGTGAAGTCAGCCGGGTAGAAGAAGAAGATCGACCACTTGCCCTTCAGGTCTTCGTTGCTGATGGTCTTGAACTCGCCGTTGTGAAAGGCCTGAACCTTAAACTCGGGGATGCGCTTGTTGATCGTCATTGTCTGCTCCTCTTGACTGATTGCAGCGTAGCGTCCCGCTTGATAAGCACCAACACTTGTTGGCTACGACAGTGATAGCCAGCACCTATCAATCCCGGACCGCCTCTTTGCCGTTCGCGCAGCTTAACCCTCCCGCTGGCGCTCGCCAGCAGCCGCCTGCAACGCGTGCCTGCGTGAATGCGGGCGGAACGTTTTGTCCGCGACTCAACGTGAAGTTCCACGACGGCGCCAGCGACTGATCCCACGCGACGTGCAACATTTCCCCTTATGGAAGACCCCGCTCGTATTGCCCTGGCCCTGGACGAGATTGCGTCGCTGCTGACGCTGTCGGCCCAGCGCGAGCGCGACGCAGGCGGTCGTTTCAAGGCCCAGACCTTCGAGCGCGGCAGCCACATCGTGCGCGGCCTGGCCGACCAGCTTGCCACGCTGATCGCCGAGGGACGGCTCACCGACATCGAGGGGGTGGGCCCGAGCCTCTCTCGCCAAATCAACGAGCTGTGGAGCACGGGCAGCTCGTCGCTGCTGACCCGCCTGCGGGCCGAGCATCCGGAGGGTGCGGCCGAGCTGTCGCGCCTCAAGGGTATGACCAACAAGCGCATCGCGCTTGTGTCGGATGAGCTTGGCATTCACTCCATCGAGCAGCTGCGCGGGGCTTGCGAGGCCAGGCTGGTACGCGCGCTGCCAGGCTTCGGCGAGAAGACCGAGCAGCGGCTGCTGAAGTCCATCGAGGAGCTGGCCGCGCAGGGTGTGGAAGAGAAGCGCATTCTGCTGGCCGATGCCATCGAGCTTGGGCAGCGAGTCACGCAGGCGCTGGCCGGCCAGGCAGAGGTGCAGCTGTCAGGTGCAGCGCGCCGCGGCGAAGAGACCGTCAACCAGCTGGAGCTGACGGTCGTGGGTGGTCAGCGCGACGAGCTGGTGGCCGCGCTGCGCAAGCTGTCCGGCATCGCGTACCTCGATGGGCAGACCGGCCACGGCTACATGGCCATCGGCGTGCCGCTGCGTATGCACTTTGCCGCACCCGACCAGGCGGGCGCCTGCCTGCTGGCCAGCACGGGCTCATACGCGCATGTGCACGGGCTGCGCAGGCGCGCAGCGCAGCGAGGCATGAGCCTGGACGAGCAGAGCCGCCTGCGTGGCGCAGATGGCCAACACCTGGCCAACGAGAGCGAACATGCGCTGTACGCCGCACTTGGCATGCACATGGTTCCGCCCGAGCTGCGCACCGGTGGCGAGGAGCTGGCCCGCGCCGAGCACGACGACTTCTCGCAGCTGGTTCAGGTGGCCGACATCAAGGGCATGGTCCACTGCCACACCACCTACTCGGACGGCAAACACAGCATCGAGGAGATGGCGCGCGCAGCCGCGGCGCTGGGCATGCAGTACATCACCATCACCGACCACTCGCCCACTGCCAGCTACGCGGGAGGCGTCACGCTGGACGCACTGAAGCGCCAGTGGGACGAGATTCAGGAGGTCGAGCAGCGCGTGAACATCCGCATCTTGCGCGGCACCGAGTCGGACATCCTGGGCGACGGCAGCCTGGATTATCCCGATGCGGTGATCGAGCAAATGGACGTGGTCATCGCCAGCATTCACGCGCGCCTGCAGATGAGCCGCGACGCCATGACCGAGCGCCTGGTGCGCGCCATGGAGCTGCCCGTGTTCAAAATCTGGGGCCACGCGCTGGGCAGGCTGCTGCTCTCGCGCGCACCCATCGAATGTGACCTGCCACGCGTGCTGGATGCGCTGTCGCGCTCGCGCGGCGCCGTGGAGCTGAGCTGCGATGCGCACCGGCTGGACCTGCCGCCGCAACATATTCCGGAGGCGCGCGCGCGTAACCTGCCGTTCGTAATCTCGGTCGACGCCCACTCCACGCGCGCGCTCGATACGCTGGCCATGGGCGTCACCATGGCGCGACGCGGTGGCGTGCTGCGCAGCGAGGTACTGAATACGCTGGATGCGCAGGCGTTTTTACAGCGCGTGCGGCCAGGCGCTGCGCTCAAAAGCTAGGCGTTGGCGCCGTGGCACTTCTTGAACTTCTTGCCGCTGCCGCAGGTACACGGATCGTTGCGGCCCACCTTGGGTGAGGTGCGACGCACGGGCGGCGCCGACAGCTTGTCGCCGTTGATGAAGTGCCAGCGACCGTCGATGCGGCGAAAGTCCGAGCGTTCGTGGTGCGCGTGCTCGACTCCGTCCATGGCGTACTTGGCGATGAACTCGACCTCGCCGGTCTCGTCGTCCTTGCCGCCCTTGTCGGTGCGCACGATGGTCAGGCCGCGCCAGTCTGCGCGCTTCGACCACTCCTCGGTGGCTTTGCGGTCGGCGTCGTTGCGCGTCTTCGGGTCGTGAGTGTCGATCAGGTAGTCGATGGCGCCGGTGGCGTAGGCCACGTAGCGCGCGGCCATCAGCTCGGCGGCGGTCTCGGGCTGCTTTTCGCCCTTCACGAAGGGCAAGCTATACGCCTCGAGGGCCGCGGAGTCTTCAAAGGGAATGGTCATTGGCTCGGAGTCTCGACGCTAGAGGAGCGTCGTTCCTACCGGAAGTTGGCGCGTGCGCAAGTCAGCGCGCCAGCGGCATGAGCTGCAGCGGGTGGCTGACAACGTTCACACTCACTTCGCATCTCGAGGGCAAGCGGCTGTGTACCGAGCGCTGCGCCAGCGGTCAGAAGCTCCAGCTGGCCCGCTGCGGCAGCAACAGCGGCTCGGCACCGACAGCGCGTATCTGCCGCAGCAGCCCGCCCAGATCCACGTTGGGGATCATCTCCATCGGCGCCTCGAACGGCGTGATCATGGTGTCCCAGTGGCAGGCCAGCACGAAGCGCGGCTTCAGGAGGCGCACGACGTCGGCCACATAGTCAGGTCGCGTACGCCAGCCAGCGGCGCACAGACACACCACGTCCGCCTGGTGGCCGTGCAGCTCGTGATTGAGCACCTCGGCGCTGTCCACGTGCACCAGCGAGAAGCCGCCCACCTTGACCAGCCAGTTGAGCACCAGGCCGTGGCGCAGCTGGTGAATCAACGGTGGCCAGGGTGGAGGGTCGGTGATGTCGCCCGGAAACGGCACGCGGCCGAACAGCACCTTGCCGTGCTTCGAGGGCAAACCACGCACCGTGATCGGGCCACTGGCGATGTCTTCGCGTCCCGCGGTCTCAAGCAGCTGCGCCTCGGGTACACCTGCCGCGCGGCCCACCATACACACTGCGCGCGAGCCGATCAGACGCGCGCCGGTACGCAGGCAGAGCGCCGGAGAGTCCAGCACGTGGTCGAAGTGCGCGTGCCCCACGAACACGTCGTCGGCGCGCGGGATGTGGCGCGCCAGCAGCGCCTCGTTGCAGCGCAGCGGACCCGTAAGCAACTTCGCGATACCGGGACGCGACAGATACGGATCCAGCACGATGGTGCGGCCTTGCGCCTTGAGCACAAAGCCCGCGGTGCCCAGGTACGTCAGCTCCACGCCGTGTGCCGCGTCGCCAGCCGTGCGCGTGAACCACGCCTTCGGCGGCTGGCGGAGCAAACCCATGCGCGCGAACAAACTGGCCATGACTGTTGGCTAGCGCGCTGCCAGAGCCGGTGCCACTGCCCGTGCCGGCGCGCGCGCTGTGTCAGCCGCCGACGGGGCAGATGACCTGCACGCAGGTGCTGGGCTCGTCGCTCTGCTCGGGGTTCTGCGTGTTGAAGCAGTCCATCGGCCCATCGCAGACCTGCGCTGCGCGAATGGTGTTGCTGGTGCCCGGGCAGGTAAAGAGCGGGCAGCCCAGCTCGTCCTCGCTGTTAGGGCAGTCGGGGTTGCCGTCGCAACGCACCAGGGCCGGATAGTTCGTGCCTCCACACGCAAAGCTGACCCCTGCCAGACAGTCCTGCTCGTCTTCGCCGTTGTGGCAGTACGGAGTGCCATCGCAGCGGGCCGCTGTGTCGGGGGTGCCCGGGCAGGGGACTTGTGGCGCGCAATTGTCCTGGCACGTGAGCAGTGCCGGGCTGGGCGAAAAGTCGCCGCCAAAGCAATGGTAGCTCTGCACGTCCCCGCACGTCGAAGCCAGCAGACAGTCGCGCTTGCACTGCTCGTACGGCCCGTACGGCGGATGGTTGTCCACGAAGGTGCCCAGCATGTCCACCAGCTTGCAGTCGATCAGCCGCTGGTAAAGCGAAGTCGGCCCGGCATCCACTGCCGCGTCGAAGCTGGCATCTATGTCTGCGCCTGCCTCGCCTGCTGCACCCGCATCGGGCGCCTCGGACGCGTCTACCAAGCCACCCGCATCGCCACCGACGCCAGCATCGATGTCGTCCGAAGCATCCACCTCGGGCACCGGTTCGTCCGCCAGGATCAGCACCAGCACGCTGAAGTGCCCGATCTCCAACGAGGCCTTCTTGCCATCGTTCTGGGGGACCCCGATCACCTCCCAGCTCTTGTCGTTCTCGTCCTCCAGGTAGGCCACCTGCAGGTTGCGATCGCCCATCTTCGCCACGGGCAGTGTGACGGTCAGGTCGCGCAAAAACTTGGTGCCGTGCGGCGTCAACACGTACGGCGCGCTGACCACGCGGTCGGGATGGTCCAGCTTGTTGATCAGGCTCAGCGCCTTGTTGTCGGCGGGGCGCTCCATG
>Ga0105048_10020470_pt1 | contig 10092 bp, 10 predicted proteins | sample MAT05_FD_78382 | JGI IMG/M metagenome (GOLD analysis project Ga0105048, IMG submission 78382) | Freshwater microbial communities from Lake Fryxell liftoff mats and glacier meltwater in Antarctica - MAT-05 | ecosystem: Environmental > Aquatic > Freshwater > Ice > Liftoff microbial mat | place... | reverse complement strand
CGCAGGACATCGACCACTTTGAGCGAACTGCCGCCCGTTGAGATCAAATCTTCGATCACTACCACACGCTGACCACTGTCCAGATGGCCTTCAATTTGCTTACCCATACCGTGCTGTTTTGGTTCAGGACGGACGTAGCAGTACGGCAACCCCAGCACGTCGGCCACGAGCGCGCCCTGCGCAATACCCGCCGTGGCTACACCAGCAATGACCTCGGCACCGGCAAACTGCTGCCGGATGACGTTGGCCAGGGCGTCTTTGATGTACGAGCGCACCTCGGGATAAGCCAGTGTCACACGGTTGTCGCAATAGATTGGTGAGAGCCAGCCCGAACTCCAGGTAAAGGGTGAATCGGGCCGGAGTTGTACCGCCCGCACAGCGAGCAGATGCCGGGCCACGGTTTGTTGAACAGCGGAAGTTGTCACGATAGGTTTATTCGTAAAAAACTCAAAATTAAGCAAACACCAGAATCTTCAATCAGCCAGACATCAATTGACCGTACGATAGTTTTTTTGTTACTGAGCAATTGTCGCGTACAGACCGGAAAAGTCAACTTGTATCTTAGTTCCGTTAAACACCCACCCTATTACCTTCCTCTTACACTTATTATGATCGTACATGGATCCCCTATACTTGTCAGCTCGCTGTTCGATGCGGTCATGCAAACGGCTCTCGATGCTATTGTCATCTGCCGGGCTATTCGTGATGAATCAAACGCAATCATCGATTTTCGGGTCGTGCTTTGTAATGAACAGGCAGCCGCCATGACCGGGTTTTCGGTAGAGCAAATGATGCAGGAAACCATGCTCACGCTTGATCCTGAGGGCTTCAACAGCGGCATATTCGAGACCTACCGGCAGGTGACCGAAACAGGTTTGCCCACGCACATTGTACACCATTTTGCCAATGCCGATGTCTGGATGACGCAGTCATTGGCCCGCTATGACGACGGCGTGGTAGGGAGCTGGGCCGATATCTCACCCCTGAAACGGGCCGAACAGGAACGGCAGCAGCAGACTGACCTGCTACAGTCGGTGCTGGACAGTTCTTCTAATGCAATCATTGCCTTTACTGCGGTTCGTAACCAGACAACCCAGCAGATTATTGACTTCCAGTATGTGGCGCACAACGAAGCCAACCGCCGGAACATGAACGGCACCGACGAAACCATTTTGGGCAAAACACTGCTTACTTTTTTTCCACAGATGGTTGACATGGGGCTGTTTGGCCAGTTTGTGAGTGTAGTTGAGTCAGGCGAAGCCATACGCTTTGAACAGGAATTTACAGACGATGGCTGGGCTGGATGGTACGAGATTTCGGCCCTGAAATGGAGCGATGGCATGGTACTGACGCTGGTGAACATTACGGCCAGCAAAATGCATCAGCAGAAGCTTGAACTGGCCAACCGGAATTTAACCTACGCATATGAAAACCTCCAGCAGTTTGCCAAGGTAGCCAGCCACGACCTGCAGGAGCCACTGCGCAAGATCATTTCCTTCGGCGATCTGCTACAGGGTCAGTTTGCGCCCGAACTGGGCGATAGTGGCAAAGACATGGTTAGCCGAATACAGTCGGCGGCCCACCGGATGTCAGACCTTATTCGCGACGTGCTTGCCTATTCCCGCGTCAGCACCTCCCGCGAGTCACTACGGCCCGTTGCGCTGGCCAGCATTGTTGGCGATGTGCAGTTTGAGTTTCAAAATAGCTTCGATCTGGTCGATCTACGGCTGGATGTAGATGAGTTACCCACCGTTCGCTGCGACCGGGCGCAGATGAAACAACTAATCTCTCATCTGTTTTCCAACGCGCTTAAATTCCGGGCCTCTGACCGACCGGCTTCGTTGCATATCAGTTGCCGTACTATGGCCGGAACCGTTTATCCCAATCTACTGAACCCTGTCGCTACGTATTATGAGATCAGCTTTACCGACAACGGTATTGGCTTCGATAACAGGTACGCCAGTCAGCTTTTTCAAGTGTTTCAGCAGCTGCATACCCGCCATAAATATCCCGGCACGGGCGTCGGTCTGGCCATTTGTAAGCGCATCATCGAGAATCACCACGGTGCCATCACCGCCACGGCTACCCTCGACCGGGGAGCCACATTCCGGGTGTATCTGCCACAACAATGAACGATTATCAGTGACCAGTAACTGTTTACTGTACCCTAACTTTCACAGTGTCGACGCGGTTACCGTCCATCGAAATGATAGTGAACGTAAAGGGCGGAAAACTGATTACGTCGCCCACTTGCGGAATGTCTTCTTTGGTAGCCAGAATCAAGCCACCGAGGGTGTCATAATCGCCAACGGGCAGGCTCCAGCCATATTTTTCGTTGAGGTCGTCAATTTCATGGCGGGCACTGAGCAACCACGTTGTTTCGTCAATCTGGCGTTCTACCCAGTCTTCATCAAGGTCAAATTCATCCTGAATTTCACCAAAAATCTGCTCGACCATATCCTCTACACTGGCAATACCCGCCGTGCCACCAAACTCATCGACCACCAGAGCAAGGCTTTTACGTTCGGACAAAAACCGCAGCAGCAGGTCCTGAGCGGGCATAGTTTCCGGCACCACAATAATGGGCGTCACAATGTCGGCAACGGTACTGGGTTTGCGGAAAAGAGTGAGGGCGTGGCAATAGCCAATGACATCGTCGATCGTGTCGCGATAGATAACAATTTTGGAATGTCCGCTATCCTGAAAGGCCTGTCGCAGCACCTCAACGGAATCGTTCACGTCGATGGCCGAAATCTCGGTACGGGGTACCAGGCAGTCGCGCACCCGCACATCGCGAAACTCAATGGCGTTATTAAAAATACGGGCGTCTATATCTATCTCCTCATCACGCTCTGTTGACGTCTGATTCAGTTGCTGGAGGTAGTGGTTCAGATCGGTTAGTCCAAAAACGGGTCTGATTTCAGGATTTTTTTTACGCAGTACGTACCGGATAAAAAACCGCGCAATGGCCACCAGTACCCGCACAAGGGGTGCAATGGCCTGATAAATGATCCATAACGGCACGGCCAGCCACTCCAGAAACCGGTCGGGATGAATCAGCGCGAGACTCTTGGGCAAATAGTCTGCCAGAGGTAAAAACAGCACCGTCAGTACTACCGTCTCGATCAGGATAATCAGAAAAATATTATCGTACGTGTCGGGCAACCACGACAGCAACAATGGGTTCAGGAACGTAACGCCCAGAACAGCATATAATACCAGAAAAAGCGTGTTTCCCGTCAGGGTAGTGCCGACGAACAGGATGGGATTTTTCAGAAAGCCTGACACGAGTTTTTCGCTCAGTGGCCCCTGCTTACTGTGCAGCTCAAAATACAATCGGTTTACCGATACGTAGGCCATCTCGACCGCTGAGAAGAAACCGGCCATGACCAAAGCAAGCAGGGCACCAAGAAGTAAACTATACAATTCCAAAAGAGCTTATTGATAGATTCGCAAAAGTACGCTGTAAACCAACGCTGTTTCATTAGAGAATTAACACCGATGTGATTTCTATGTTTGTTAAGCAACCATCGAATCAGCGTTGCTCATGACATCAACCCAACTCGTAACGAAACTAAAACACCGATTTGGTAGCGTAACCAGACGCTACCCGACCATTATCCGCTGGGTGGCTGACCGCCTGACCACTGAGCAGTTTGTAGGATTACCCCTAACGGTTTTGTGTATCGGCATGGCCGTTACGATAGGTACCCTGTCTGAAATAGCCGAGAATATCGTCAAAACAGAGACGATGGTACAGATAGATATGGCGGTTACGCAGTGGCTGTTTAATGGGCGTATAGGTCAGTTGAGTACGCTGTTTTATGGGCTGACCGCATTTGGATCGGCTTACGTGACTATCGGCATCGGTGTCCTGGCGTCAGTTGGTTTTATGTACACCAAACGATGGCGTAACCTAATGATTCTTTGGTTATTGATGCTGGGCGTTGGCGTGTTTGTTCAGCTTGGCAAGCGGGAATTTAGCCGACCCCGCCCCATGGCAATCGCCTACTATGACGTATCGGGCTTTTCGTTTCCAAGCGGTCATTCGGCCACCGCCATGACCCTGTACGGGATGCTGGGGTATTGGTGGGCCAGGCGGCTTCGTCAGACACGCTCGCGTATCTGGGTGGGGATAGCGACAGTTCTCCTGATTTTGCTGGTTGGGTTCAGCCGCATTTACCTCGGCGTTCACTACCTGAGCGATGTACTGGGCGGGTATCTGCTGGGCATCTGCTGGCTTATTATTGGCGTTGTTCTCACCGAGTGGCAGCGCACCAAGCCTGACCCGGAGCATTCACTGGCCTGACCATCATTTTTTCCGACGTGCTTTTTTGGCAGACTGCGCCGGTTGTTGCTGCCTGTTTTTTCGGTCGTCAACCATCTGTTTAATCGTGGGCGAAATGACTTTTTCACGTTCCAGACGCTTGTTTTTCAAATATTGAAACGCCAGTAAACAACCAAGCATCAGCATCATCAGCCAGTAGCTGTCGGCAAAGGTCGTGCGCATGTACTCAGCAATCCAGATGACCAGAAAGCCACTTGCCCCCGCCAGAAGCGCCATTTCAGAGAGTTTGAATTTCATAGTGCACAGTCATTCTTCACGGTCTGCAAGCCGTAGATAATGGCTTACTTTACAGCAACTTAGCTTGAACTACATTGTTGGCCGCTTCGCGTCCTGGTCGGACTAAAGTCCAACCTACGTCAGCTGCCGATACCGCTGCACGGTCGAGATTAGAAAACCGAGAGCCACAACCAGCGTACCAATCCAGAGTACGTTGATGAGTGGTTTCTCGAACGCCTTCATCACGATATAATCACGTTGCGTGCGGTTCACAGCGAAGGTAAACTTGCCTGTTTGCGGGTCAATTTCGTTGAGCTGAATACGGATGCCCAGTTCGTCACTCGTTTCGGCACGACGGCCCACCAAGCGGTCTTTAATAATGAATGTCGGGGTAAGAATCTGCTCGCCATTTTTGCTCAGCACCCGCACCTTTGCCTGCACGGCTGCATCATTGGCACCAAGCTGCGTACCGTCAACCTCGTTCGTCCGCACTACGTCGTCCAGAATCGCTACGTAGTCATTCAGGAAAAACGTGTCTTTGATGGCAACGCTGAAATTCTCGGTCTTTTCCCACTTGCTTTCTTCGGTCGGGTCCGGCACCGAGTTGACGTAGGTATAAATGTCTCGGGTAGCTTCGTGTCTGGTGTCGGGCGAGGCCAACAGGCCCATCCGTTCGTTCACCTGTGCACGCGGGTACAAACTGAACACGCGCCCGTCGGGTTCGCGGTACTCAACCTGATAGTAGGTGTTTTCAGGATAGAGACCCAGCGTGTCGCCCCGCTTGTAATAGACTTTACCGTCCTGCTCAATATTGCGCTGGGCAATGCCCCGGAAATCGCCTTCGATGAGCATTACGTCTTTGCGCGGAATGAAACCCGGCACATCTCGGCCTTCAATGAACCGGCCCCGGTACGTCAGCTGGTACTTACCCATCTGCTCAGGCTGATTAAGCCACAGCAGTTTGTTCTCTTTATTTTCCTTGTTATCGTCTTTTGTGAACACATCCTGTTGCGAGATCAGCAGCCCGCTATCGTTCAGCGAAATCACTTTCGAGAAACCGGCAGAGTACAAAATACCAATGAGCATCATAGCCATACCGATGTGCGCAATGGCCCCACCCGACAGTTTGTGCTTACCCCGGATAATACCAAACAGCACCGTGCCGTTAGTCATCAGCGCAAATACCGACGCCACCAGAAACAGCATATAGATCGGGTTTTTGATGGAGCCAACCGCAATCAATCCCGCGCTGATGAGCAGTGTCAGGATAGCGGGGGTGATGAGGGCTTCCCACTTTTTGCCTTCAATCTTACGCCACCACAAATACTGCCCTACGCCCGTAATGAGCGCGATGACGGTAAAGAACCAGATTTGAAACTTGTTATAGTGCGCAATCTGATCGACCGGCAGGGCCATGTTGGAGACCTTCCCGAACAACTCTGCTACCTTGTTATAGACCGGAATGGACGTTGTGGCAATGACCTGAAACGCCGACAGACACAGAATGACTGCGCCCATGAACAGCCAGAACTCTTTGGTGTAGACCGACGTCTCTTTCTCGTCGCTCGGAATATGTTTCCACTTCACGGTGGCCAGCACCACAGCCAGCACCACAAACACCAGCAAATAGACCAGCAGTTGACCCGACAAACCAAGGTCGGTAAACGAGTGCACGGAGGCATTGCCAAGAATCCCACTACGGGTCAGGAAGGTAGAATACAGAATGAGCAGGAACGTAGCGATGCTTAGGATAATAGCCGTTTTCAACCCCGTTGACGACTTTTTAGCAATCAGCATAGTATGTACCAACGCCACCATTACCAGCCAGGGCACATAAACTGCATTCTCGACGGGGTCCCAGTTCCAGTAGCCGCCGAAGTTCAGCGTTTCGTAAGCCCAGTAGCCGCCCATGATAATGCCGACGCCCAGTATTCCCGCGCCAAGGAGCGTCCAAGGTTGCGCGGGCCGAATCCAGGCCAGCGGTTCGTTGCGCCACAAACCGGCAATACAGTATGCAAACGGAATCAGCGTAAAGGCAAAGCCGAGGAACAGCGTGGGCGGGTGAATAACCATCCAGTAGTTCTGGAGCAGCGGATTCAGGCCATTCCCGTCTTTAGGTACAAAGGACGGATTCATGGTAAAAATTGGAGCGTCGGGCATGGCTTCGGTCAGCAGCAGAAACGGCGACGAACCAAGTTTAAACACATCGCCGAAGACCACACCGAGAATCATGGACGCCAGAAACACCTGTACAAAAGCAAAAATGGCCATGACCGGAGCTTCCCACTTGCGGCCACTCGTCTGAATCAGGATGCCGCCCAGCACGGCGTTCCAGAACAGCCAGAGCAGAAATGAACCCTCCTGACCTTCCCAGAAACATGAGATCACGTACTGAAGCGGCAACGCTCTTGACGAGTGACTCCAGGCGTAATGGTACTCGAAATAATGGTTGTAGATAATCCAGTACAGACAAACGCCCACGCCCACTACAGCCGCGCCGTGTATATAAAACGCCCATCGGGCCAGCGTCCGCCAATCGTCCTTTTCTGGTTCCTCGGGATGTGCAGCGGCTTTGGGCGGCTTCCGCTTCGCGACTTTACCATTAAAAGAAACGGCCTCACCGGCGTAGGCCAGTTGCGGTTCCTCAACCGGTTCAGATTTGGCAACCCGCTTACCGAGGGCTGATATGAAATACGCCACCGTGGCCACCAGTGCCGTTACAAACGACAGGATGACGAAAAAGTGGCCGAGTTGTCCGACTGTTGTATGAATCATTGAGCGATAAGTCTATCGTGGTCTGAGTGAGAAGATAATTACTCAGGTATTTGGCGCTTCGTTCCGCTTTGTCATGCTGACGAAGGAAGCATCTTTTTTACAACTACGTCCTATGTATTCAGCAAAGAGATGCTTCCTTCGTCGGCATGACAAAACCGGCTCATAGTTTCGCTGTTTTGGCCTCGTACTCGGTGGTCTCCAGCTTGCCGTTCTCGTATTTGGAGGGGCATTTGAGCAGGATTTTACTGCACTGGAAATGGTCGCCTTTCATGGCACCAATTACTACAATTTGCTCAGCAGAGCCAAAATCCTGCGGCTTGGGGCTATTGTAGATGACCTTCTCGGCAATGTTCTTATTGTCGATAAGCGTAAACTCGAAATGGTTGGGGTCAATGGCGGGGTCGTAATAAACGTCCGTCACTTTTCCCTGCGCGTCTTTCTTAACCGTTCCTACCACGTGAACCTGCTCGTCGTTGCCATTTTCGGCCAGTTCCTGTGCCGTACCGAAGTTAGTGTAAACGCTTGCGTCGCCCGCCGTTGTGGCAATGATACCGATGGCGATAGCAATAACGATGATGCCGATGATGTGCGTGATTTTCATGTTCTTTCTGTTATGCTGATCGGAACGCCGAACCGGAAGGAAGCATCTTCGGTAACAGCAGTTGTTTATTAGCTACTGAATCTACTGCCAACGGGATGCTTCCTTCGTCAGCATGACAAAACGCTAAACCCCGACTGAGCCGGTACGTTGCTTCTCCTTTACTTCCTTTTCCAGTTTACCAATCTGCCGGTCAAGCCGGACGAGATACACGATAATACCGGCAAAAATAGCCGCAATAACCGCTACCACAACCCAGATTTTACCATCGGCCCGCATCCGGTCGGCCATTTCTACCCCGTCGGCTACGGGCTGTTGCGCCATAAGGTTTTGACTGAACAGCAGCAAAGTTGCTAATGGATATCTAACTGACGAAAGCAAGTGCATGGCATTGATAGACTACATGAGAATAACGCAAAAATACGCCGAATCATTCGATGGAACATGATTGGGTTTAGTCTTCCAGCACGGCCCGCACCCGGCGCGTCCTGATACGTAATTCGGTAATCCAGACGCCCAGCAGCGTCATTCCGATAATGGCCGGATAAAATACCATCCGCAGGTTATTATCCATGTCGTACTTACCAAAAGCCGGGTTGCCGCCATTGCCGGGGTGCAGCGAATCAGTCAGGCGCGGGATGATGAAAATAAGCGGAACGAACACCGCGAAGGCAAAGATATTGTAGACCGCTGAAATGCGCCCGCGTCGCTGCTCGTCATCGAACGAGCCGCGCAGAATCAGGTAGGCGAAATACATCAGCATCCCCACGGCCACACTGTTCAGTTTAGGATCGTTGGGCCAGGGTTCTCCCCAGGTGAAGTTAGCCCAGATTGAGCCGGTTACGCAGCCCAGAATACCGAAGAGAATAGCGGTGTTGGCAAACTCTACCGCCACCGTATCGTCGTTGAGTTTCCCCCCGCGCAGGTACCGAACCGAATACACCGCCGACGTCAGCAACAGCGTAATCATGCTGAACCAGAGCGGTACGTGAAACAGCACATTCCGAATACTCTCGTTCAGAATTGGCTGCCGGGGTACTGGCCCCAGCAACCCCCAGAAAATAACGTAGGTCATAATCGCCACCGCCAGCACTTTCCACCAGACACTTTTCATATTCCGTAATTTCGATTTTCAACTCCGCCACAAGAACGGAAACAGCAGCCACGACAGGGTTAACACAATCATGTCGATGGCCAGAATCGTACCCACCTCGCCCCAGCTAACGCTCCGGTCGAGACCGTCCATGGCGTTTTTCGAGACCTTTAACAATAATAGCAACAACGGCAGCACAACCGGAAAACTCAGCACCGCCATCAGCGTAGCCGGGTTTTCAGCCTTACTGGCAATACCCGATACCAGCGTAAGCGAAGCAGCAAAGCCAACGGCCCCCAACGCCAGCGTGAGCAGATACAGTGGCACATCGGCTACGGGATTACCCAGCACAATACTGTACGTACTATAGCCTAACAACGCCAATACCCCCATCAGTGCCGTGTTGTACCCAATTTTTGCCAGAATTATCTGCTCCGGGCTGGCCAGTGTATAATAGTACAACTGCCGCCCCGCTCGCTCCTGCACAAAACTCTTCGCAATGGCATTAATCGCCGTAAACAGCAGAATAATCCAAAACAGCGTGTTCCAGACAATGGGCGTCAGTTGCCCGCGCCGGGCGTTGAAACTCAGGTAACAGACAAACACAGCCCCCACAATATAGAGCAACATGCCGTTCAGGGCGTATCGTTGCCGCCATTCCAGCAGAAACTCCTTACGAACCAACGCGCCCAACTGCCGTACCGATGCTGTCATGCCGCAAATTTACGATGCAACTGGTATTGCCCGGCAGACATAGACAGATATTGCGAAGAACCCAGGCTTGAGAAGAATCAGGAACGTTTGTGAGCCATGTTATTGCTTTGTGAAACTTTCAGTTGTAATCTTGCATTAATTAAACTGAATCTAAATAAAGATTGTCGCATCATACCGGCACCCAGAGCCATGAGCAAGCGCAGCGTAGCAGACCTAAAACAAGGCGAAAAGGCTATCATTCTGTCGTTTAACGATCAGTTAATGTCGCTCAAACTGCTTGAAATGGGCTGCCTGCCCGGAGCGGAGATTTGTCTGCACTGCAAGGCTCCCCTCGGCGATCCGATCTGT
>Ga0105048_10020468_pt1 | contig 10093 bp, 5 predicted proteins | sample MAT05_FD_78382 | JGI IMG/M metagenome (GOLD analysis project Ga0105048, IMG submission 78382) | Freshwater microbial communities from Lake Fryxell liftoff mats and glacier meltwater in Antarctica - MAT-05 | ecosystem: Environmental > Aquatic > Freshwater > Ice > Liftoff microbial mat | place... | reverse complement strand
CCGCCTGGATCGTTGAGGAACTGGTCCCCGTCGGCTGGGTCGTCAGCAGCATCACCCACGACGGCGGATTCGACCTCGTTCATGGCAAGGTGAAGTGGGGGCCTTTCTTCGACACGATTCCGCGCGTGCTGGGCTATGTCGTGACACCGCCGGCGAGTGAGCGCGCCGACGTCAAGTTCGCTGCCTTCTCGCGATTCGATTCCGCCATCCTGACCCAGGTCGCGACGCTGCCCCTGCGTCCCAGCCGGTTCGTCCGCAATGTCCCGCTCACCTACCTGCCCGGCGTGGCCTTCGAGATCGTACTGACCGCCACCCCGGCCGCCCACGTGAACACCTATGCCGTCGAGGAACAGATCCCCGCCGGCTGGACTCCGATCGACCTCTCGTCCGGTGGGGTGTGGGATGCGGCCAACCGAAAGATCAAGTGGGGACCGTTCGTCACGCCGGCCGGGGTCGCCTCGATCCTGCGCTATCGCCTGACACCCGCTGCCGACGCCAGCCTCCCGCTCCCGCTGAGGGCTGAAGCGCGTTTCGACGAACGCAGCCTGGAGGCTGAAGCCACGGTTACACGCCAACTCACTCACCCGGAAAGCCTCCTCGTCCGGACGCTTCCCGCCGCGTACCGCCCGGGGCAGGCCCTGACGCTCACGCTGGTCGCCACTCCCATCGACACGGCCCTGGTGTATGGGATCGAGGAGGCCGTTCCCGACGGTTGGACCGCCTCCGCCATCAGTCACGGTGGCGCGTTTGATCCGCTGAAGGGGCTAGTTAAATGGGGACCGTTCTTCGATGCCATCGCCACTCCCCGCACCCTGACCTGTCAGGTGACGCCCCCCGCCGATGCCTTCGGAACGGTCACGTTCGTCGGCATCGGCCGATTCGATCAGACGTTTGTTTCCGCCACCGGCGCCGACACCCTCGCCAACCTTCCCGGCACCGTCACCCGCTCCCTGCCTACCCACTACACGCAGGGGGTGGCGTTCCCGGTGACCTTGAACGCCGTCCCGGTCCCGGGCGTGATCACCTACGCCGTCGAGGAGGTCGTTCCCCTCGGCTGGACCGTGGCCAACCCCAGTGACGGCGGTGCGTGGGACCCGGTCCATCGCAAGATCAAGTGGGGACCGTTCCTGGACCGCAACCTGCGTCCATTGACCTATACCCTCACGCCCTCGGTCACCGCCGCCGGCATCCATCTGTTCTCCGGCAACGGCTGGTTCAACGGCGAGCCCTCGTCCATCACCGGCGATTCCTCCATCGATCCCACGGGCGCTCTCGGATTGGTGGCCGGGCCGGATTCCCTCAATCGCCCGCTGACCGGCATCTTCAAGTTCTCGGTATTCACCCTGCTGGCCAATGACTCAGGCGGAACCTTTCTTCAGGTTCAATCGGTCTCGGCACTCAGTGCCAACGGAGGAGCCGTTCAATTGGCCTGGCCCTGGATCTACTATTCTGCGCCCACCGGATTCCTCGGCGTTGATACTTTCAATTATACCCTCCGCGACGGATCCGGCGCGACGGCCGCCGGGCTGGTCACCCTCACCCCGACGCTTCCCCCCGGTGGCATCGCCCACAACATCGTGTCGATCGATGTCCAGACCGACGGGCGCGTGCGACTCGTTTTCACCGGCGTTCCCAGCTTCACCTATCACGTTGAGACCTCACCCGACACCACCACCTGGACCCGGATCACCGACCGGGTCGCCAATGCGGTGGGGCAGTTCGAGTTTCTCGACACCACCGCGGCCTCCGCGCCCATCCGCTTTTACCGAACCCTCTGGCCATGAATTCAAATCGCACCTTCCTCGTGTTGGTGATCCTGACGGTCCTGGCGCCTCTGGCGAACGGTGCCTTGATCACCGAGCAATACAGCTTCACCACCGCACCGCTGCCGCTCTCCCCGGAAGACGGCACCGGCGCACCGGCGAGTGACACCCGCTTGATCCTGTCTTCGATCACCCAACTCACCGACGTCAACGTGAGCTTCACGCTCACCAACCCCGCACAGGCGGGGGCGTACAACGGGGATTACTACGTCACCCTGCAACACAGCAGCGGGTTGGCCGTCCTGTTGAATCGGGTGGGACGAATTCCCGGATCAGGATTCAGCGAGACTTTGGGGTACGGCGACAACGGCTTTGACATCACCTTCGACGATCAGGCCTTGCTCGGAGATGTGCATCTCTACCAGACCGCCCTGGGTGGACAACCCGTCGATGGGGACTTCATCGATCCGCTCACCGGAACCTGGGCCCCCGATGCCCGGCTTGAATCCCCCCTGACGGTGGTCAGCACCGATGCCCGGACCTCGTTCCTCAGTGTCTTCAACAGCCTTGATGCCAGCGGGACATGGACGCTTCAGGTCCTGGACTTCAACCCGGGTGGCGAGGCGGGGTTGATCAGTTGGGGCCTGATCTTGATGGGCGAAACCGAACCGGTTCCCGAGTCCACCCAGGCCATCGCATGCGTCGGACTCGCCCTCGTGGGCCTGGTCTGGTTCCAGCGCCGGCGCTCCCGGGCGACTTGAACGAGGGAGCGGTTCCTGGACGATCTCCGCGAGTCCGTAACTTTCCCGTCGGCGGGGCGATCCCCGTGAGGTCATGGGGACTCGTAGAACTCGTCCCTCCGAGAATGAGCCTCGTCCCCTCGGCTCCTACGGGTAGGAGACGACATGAGGAGACTCTGACTTCCGTTCGAACGTGCCCCGGCCCACGAACGTTCCCCTGCACCCTGTCCAGAGCCCGACCGAACGGGGCAGGGTCAAGATGCGCCCCCAGTTCGCGAAGCGTTCTGGATTCTTGCTGGCACCACCCGGCGCGGCCTGATACCTAAATCGGGCATCATGGCAAAACAGCCCTCCAAGCCCGCCGCAAAACCCGCGGTCAAACTCAAGCTCAAAGACCTGAAAGCCAAGAAGGACATCCGGGGCGGATCCGGGCCGCAATCCAGCCCGATGTCCAGCCCCAGCCCCAGCCCCAGTCTGGGAGGTTAACCCGAATCACCGGCAGCGAGGATCGACGGCGTACCATGGCGCAGTCCCAGCCCCGGAGGCTTCTCCTCCGGAATTTCTGGTCGCCCGGGGACATCGTCATGCTGACGGCAGCCGTCCGGGATCTGCACCGGGCCAACCCAGGGGCGTTTCTCACGGACGTCCGCACCGCCTGTCCCGCGCTCTGGGAGCACAACCCGCATCTCACCCCTCTGAGCGAACGTCAGCGGCGGATCGAGGTGATCGACTGCGAGTACCCGCTCATCCACCAGAGCAACCAGCGGCCGGTCCATTGCCTCAACGGCTTCGCCTCCTTCCTCGAACAACGACTTGGGGTTCCCTGCCCTCTTTCCGCCCCGCACGGCGACATCCACCTCTCGCCCCGCGAACGTTCGCTCCCGTCCCAGATCCGGCGGCGTACCAGACGAGACCAGCCCTTCTGGATCATCGTCGCCGGCGGCAAGTTCGACTACACCATCAAGTGGTGGGATACAGCGCGGTACCAGGCGGTGGTCGATCATTTTGCCGGTCGCCTGCTCTTCGTCCAGGTGGGTGACACCGCCCATCATCATCCGGCCTTGAGCGGGGTGATCGACCTGCGCGGTCGGACCGATCTCCGGCAACTGGTGCGATTGGTTTACCACGCCGAGGGGATCGTCTGCCCGGTCACCGGCATCATGCATCTCGCCGCCGCCGTGCCGCGTCGGCCCGGACACCTCCGGTCGCGCCCCTGCGTGGTGGTCGCCGGGGGAAGGGAATCGCCCCACTGGGAAGCCTATCCCGGGCACCAGTACCTTCACACGGTGGGGGCCTTGTCCTGTTGCGCCACCGGGGGTTGCTGGCGGGCGCGAACCGTTCCCCTGCACGACGGCGACGAACGGGATGAGCCCAGGCGCCTGTGCGTCGATGTGGTGGGAAATCTTCCCCGCTGCATGCACCTGATCACCCCGGAAGACGTGATCCGGCGAATCCAACTCTATCTCGACGCCGGTGCGGCAGGCGAACTCAACGGGCCGTAGGGATGAGCTCTCCGAAGGCTCGACTTCGCCGATCCATCCCACCTACAAAGACGATTGGTTCTGCGGAATCCGAGATGCCCGCTCCGCCGCGGATCATTGCATGCACGCGCCCGCAACTCTTTCCATCGACGCCCCCTGCCGAGCCCCTGCACGGAACGCATTTTCCGGCGGATGGCCCGGGTGGCTGTGGCTCCTCTGCTTTTGTCTGGCCCTTCCAAATCGGGTTCACACACAGGACGCAATGCCCCCGGCCAATCAACTCCTGGATCTCGGTGGAACGCCCGGCTTCCTTGAACTCCCCGCCGACCGCTTCAATCCATTGACCGCAGCCACGGTCGAGGCCTGGGTGCGGTTCGACCGTCTGGCCCCGGCGCGGTTGTTCGACTTCGGAAAGCAGTCGCAGGCCATGGCCGTCGGCACCGTGGACCACGATCCGGATCTGCGCTTTGAGATCTGGGACGCAGAACAAAAACTCCACACCCTCACCGTGGCCGGCGTCGTCGCCACCCAACGCTGGTGTCATGTGGCAGCCGTTTCGGGACCGGGCGGAATGCGGCTGTACCTCAACGGTCAGCTCATCGGTTCCGATCCCTACCCCGGCAGTTTCAGCGCCATCGGCAATGGATCCCGGAATCGGCTCGGCAGGAGCAACTGGTCGGACGGCGACCTGATGGATCACCCCGATGCCGTTGCCCAGATCGACGACTTTGCGGTGTGGGATCATGAGCGGGGAGAGGAGGAGATCCGGAGTTCCATGCGGGCCGGCCTTCGGGGGGACGAAGCGGGATTGATGGGTCTGTGGCGGTTCGACGAAGGCACGGCCCAGGACTCATCGAAGCACGGTCTTCACGGTCGGTTGATGGGCACGGCCCGGACGCGGCCAGCACTTCACCCCGCCACAACGGGCCCGCTTCACGAGTCCTTCCTGCAGGGGACCATCTCGGGACCCGCGGGCGAATCGGTCGCGGGAGCCAATGTCCGCCTCTACCGGGAAGGCCATCTGCTGCGCACGACCATCACCGATCCGAAGGGGAACTACCGGCTTCACCTCCTGCCTTCGGAATCCCGGTTGGACCTCCAGGCGGAACGTTCGGGACTGGGTCACTGGCAGACCAACATCGCCGTGGAATCCGTTGGGGGCCGTCAACTGGACTTGCGCCTGGGCCCGGTCAGCCGTGTGTCCGGCCGGGTCACCGCGCTCGACTCCACCCCTCAGGGTGGAGTCGTCGTCCAGGCGCTCCGCCTCGACACTCCGCGGGCAACCGCCGGACCGTTCCCACCGCAACCGACCTCGGCCGAGGCGACCTCAATGACCGACCCGCAGGGACGCTACCAGTTCGCCCATCTGCGCCCGGGGAGGTACGGGATCCGCATCCATACGCCGGGACGATTGGTGAACCACGAGCAATCGGGGTCACTGCGGGTGAGCGATGGCCAGAGCGTGACCAACGTGGATTTCCGGATTGCACCATTCAAGAAGGGGACCTGGCGGACGTTCAACAGCCACGATGGCCTTCCCAGCCTCGGCGTCCGCACCTTGCACCGGGATCCCGATGGCATTCTGTGGATCGGAACCCGAAATGGACTGGCCCGGTTCGATGGAACCCTGATGCGCAGTTTCACGACCGAAGACGGCCTTGCAGGAAATGACATCGCCAGCATCGCCCGCGATCCGAAGGGCACCCTTTGGATCGCCTCGGAGAACGGAGGGTTGAGCCGCCTGGACGGCGATCGGTTCATTCCCGGCACCTCCGATGGCTTGATGCCCACGGCGCTCCACGCGGTCCATGCCGATCGTCAGGGCCGCGTCTGGGCGGGCGGACCGGGACTCCATTCCGTCTCCGGAGCGGGAGTCGTCCACTACTCCGAGACCAATGGCTTCCCCGCCGAGGAAGTTTACAAGATTGCCAGCGGACCCGACGGCCGGCTCTGGTGCGCGACCGACGAAGGATTGGTCTCCTTTGACGGATCCCGCTTCACCAATGTCACCCTCGCGGCCGGCATCGCTCCGTTCGTGGCGGATTCGCCCAAGGTGGCGCCGGACGGGAGCGTCTGGTTCGGCTCCTGGGGCCGGGGCGTCTGGCGGCACGATCCCTCGGCCACGAACGGTCGGTCGTTGCAAAACTGGACGACCGCGGACGGTCTCGCCGACAACGTGGTCTGGTCAGTGGAGTTCGCACCCGATGGCACCGTGTGGATGGCGACGCTCAACGGGGTTTCGCGTTTCGACGGCACCAGTTTTCTCCGCTACACGCGGGACGATGGGCTGGCCGACAACCATGTCTCGGTGATCCACCGCGACCCGCGCGGCATCCTCTGGTTCGCCACCCAGGCCGGGCTGACCCGGCATGATCCCGATACCACCGTCACCTACACGACCGCCGACGGTCTGGTGTCGAATGCCATCCGATCGTCCGCCCGCGGATCGGACGGGCACCTGTGGTTCGCGACCGACCGTGGGCTTTCGCGATGGGATGGAGTTGCCTTCATCAATTACACCACGCGCGAGGGCCTTCCCGTGAATGAAGTCCGGGACGTGGCCGCCCGGAAGGATGGAACCGTATGCGTGGTCACGACCTCGGGGATCGGCGTGTTCGATGGCGAGCGTTACCTCCCGTTGCCCGCGCCGGAAGCGACTGCGCGGAATATCGTCTGTGTGGATGTGGCCCCGGACGGGACGATCGCCGCCGGTACCTTTGGAGGGGAATTGCTCCGATGGACCGATCCCCGGAAGTCGGCCAGCGTCGAGACCATCGGCGACGGGGCCTACCAGGGAGTGGTCAGCATCCTGTGTCTGGCATCCAACCACGTCTGGCTCGGGCTCAACGGCGGAGGCGGCATCGTGCGCATCCATCCGGAGACCGGAGACGGTCGTTCCACCCGCGAACAGCGGACGCTTCTGCGGGTGCGGGACGGATTGTCCGACGATTACGGGTTGGCGCTGGCCAGCGACCGATCCGGCGCGGTGTGGATGGGCGGCACTACCGGCCTGAGCCGCTTCACGACCAACGGCATCACCCGGTTCAATCGGCGCCGACAGGCGGCCGGCGAGGAGATCCACGAGCTGTACGAGGATTCCAAGGGATTGCTCTGGGTCGCACGCAAGTCCGGCGTCCGCTTCTCGGATGGACTGGCCTGGTCGAACCTCGACGACCGGGATGGGCTTCCCGCGAACGAGGTTCACACGGTGGTGGAAGGAACCGACGGCGCCCTCTGGTTCGGCACGGATCGGGGCGTGGCACGGCATCGACGCTGGATCGAGGTCCCACCCGTTCCCCGACTCGCCCTCCGGGGCAGCCCTTCCCACGGCGGAGAAGACCTTCCCCGGGTGGTCTCGACGGAGGTGCCGGCCACCTTCCGGTGGCAACTGACCGAGTTCCGGACATCGCCGGACAACCGGATGTTCCGCTGGCAAGTGGCGGGAGGTCCCCTGTCGGCTGGGACATTGGATTCCGATGTCGGATGGAGCGAGCCGGAGCCGGGAGCCGAAGTGGAATGGTCCACGAATCGCGCCGGCCACTACACGCTGGCAGTCCAGTTCATCGATCGGAACCTGAACCGTTCCGCTCCGCAGAAGATGACGTTTGAGGTGCGTTCGCCGTGGTTCCGCAATGCGGTGGTGATGGTTCCCCTGTTGGGATTGCACGCGGGCTTGCTGGGTTGGGGCGTCTACGGTGGCGTCCTGTTCCTGCGCAACCGCCGGGAAGCCCGCCGACTCCAGGAACGGGTTCTCGAAGAGGAGCGCAAGGCGCGGGAAGCCGCCGAGACCGCGAACCAGGCGAAGTCCCTTTTCCTGGCCAGCATGTCCCACGAACTGCGCACGCCGCTGAATGCCATCATCGGGTATAGCGAACTGGTCCAGGAAGAACTCGAAGACGCAAGCCAGGGCGCGCTCGTCCCCGATCTGCAGCGCATCAACGCGGCCGCCCGCCACCAACTCTCCCTCGTCAATGACCTGCTCGACTTCTCCAAGATCGAGGCCGGCAAGATGACGCTGTTCGTCGAGGAATTCGAAGTCTTCCCCGTCGTTCGCGAAGTCGAAGCGACCGTTCTCCCCCTCTTCACCCGCAACGGCAACCGGCTCGAACTCGATTGCCCATCGAACATTGGCCACGCAAGGACTGATCAGACCCGACTGCGCCAGATCCTTTTCAACCTGCTGTCCAACGCCGCCAAGTTCACCCAGGAGGGAGTGATCCGCCTGTCCGTCTCGCGCCGGACGCTTTCCAGCTCTGGCGCCCACTCCGATGCCACCCAACTGGTCTTCCAGGTCACCGACACCGGCATGGGCATCACCCCCGAGCAGTTGACCCGACTGTTCCGGGCGTTCACCCAGGCGGAAGCTGACACGGCCAAGAAGTTCGGTGGCACCGGCCTGGGTCTGGCGCTTTCCCGGCAGTTCGCAGAGATGATGGGCGGAACCCTCACCGTGGAAAGCCAGCACGCCATCGGTTCCACCTTTACCCTGGTGATCCCCGTCGAGGCACCCTTGCAACCCAACCGCCCAAAGCACGGCGATTGACCGGCAGGCTGCCGCGCTTCGGGAACCCCGACACTTCCAGGATCAATGCAGGCAGCAACTGCCCGCAGCCACATCCGGGCTCAGATACGGGATGCCCAGCGCCATTCCCCGCAGCACCAGAAGCACCCCCACCAGACCGAGCGACACCGGGATCAGACGTTGCAGGCGCAATCGGAGACCCATCGGGATCACCTGCCCGCCCAGGCTCAATCCGAGCATCATCGGAACGGTCCCCAAACCGAAAAGACCCATGTAGAGAAGACCGCTTCCCATTCCCCCCGTTGCGACCGCACCGGCGCAGGCGGCATAGACCAGCCCACAGGGCAGCAAGCCGTTGATCAAACCCAGCACCGCCAGAGAACCCAGGGATCGCCGTTGCAACCACCACGCAAGCCAGCCTTTCACCCGCGTCACCCATCGATTGAGCGGCGCCGCCGCTGCCGCCCAGCGCGAGGCCACCAGCCCGGACAGGATCAACACCCCGGCCCCGATGGACACCCACTGTTGAATCCCCGCCAGTGCAAGGGATCGGCCCATGAGCCCAAATACGGCACCGAGCCCCATATAGGTCACCAAGCGTCCGGCCTGATAGAACAGTCGTCCCGCGACGAACCCGGCCATTCCACGGCCCGGATGCGGCAGTGCGATCGCCAACGGACCGCACATCCCCGCGCAGTGCAGGCTTCCCGCCAATCCCAGAATGAAGGCCGTCCAGAGCATGATCTCCCTTGTCTGAAATCAGCGCATCCGACTCGGCTCAGGAGACCCACCCGGCGGCAATACGAGGGCATCGTCCATGGAGTATTCCAGGCCACCGGACGTCCAACGCACCCGCGCGCGCCACAGGCCCGGCTCCAGGTCCGTCAGGGAAACCACCTGTCGTCCCTCCGCCGAGGGAGTCAGTTTCACCACGCGATCCCTGCCCGCGTCGGAAGGCCGGTAGAGTTGGACGGTGCCGAGCGACAGCGTCCCGAGGTGCGACACCGGAATCCGGACGGTCAGTTCCCTACCGGCCACATCGGCCGTCACGGCCGCTGAGGTTCCCAAAGAATGGGTGCGCTCAATCCGATTCATCTGCGTCTGATACCGGATCTCCTCCTCGTAATAGTCCGGGCGCACGAGATCGTTCTGCTGACGCACGGCGAAGGCGATGAAGCCGGCGACACAACCGGCGAACACGACCAGGAAGGCCGTGATCCCGATCGGCCAGGGATCCCATCGACGGGACGGCCGAACGGGGGCTGCCGAGGGAACATTCACAAAGGCGGGGATGGGGGAAGGGATCATGATTTGAAAGGGAAGGTGCTTTAATGTTGCTCGCGTCCAGGCCCAACGAAGACGGACTTCACCGTCTCGATCTTCTTGCCCAGGGAATAGACGCCGATTTCCAGGGGCGTGTGACGGCCATGCATGTGCTCGGATTCCAGTTCAACCAGGATCGAACGCTCGCCGAGCTTTTCCTTGGGGATCGTCCAACCTTCGCCGCCCATGACGCGGATCCGGCCCTCGACATTCTCTAGACGGAACTCCACCGGGATGTCGTGGGATGTCTTGTTGACCACCTTG
>Ga0105048_10020464_pt1 | contig 10093 bp, 5 predicted proteins | sample MAT05_FD_78382 | JGI IMG/M metagenome (GOLD analysis project Ga0105048, IMG submission 78382) | Freshwater microbial communities from Lake Fryxell liftoff mats and glacier meltwater in Antarctica - MAT-05 | ecosystem: Environmental > Aquatic > Freshwater > Ice > Liftoff microbial mat | place... | reverse complement strand
TAACGGTTTGGCGCTTGGCGAAGGTGGCGATTTTTACCACAAATGTTGATGCGGAGAACCAATGTTTGATTAACCACAAATGTGTCTGCGGAGCACTGAACCGCCACTTTTGCCAAACGCCTGTTACCAGCTGGCGTTCTTGTCGTCAGTGTCTGCAAGGTCTGGTCTGATAAAGGTTCCGCTGTCATTGTCGGGTTGTGTTTGGTCTGTTTGTGTCGGCTGTGCGGTTGCGGTTTTAAAATTTTTAGAAGGGAAGGGAATTTTAAAAAATAATTTTTCTCGGGTGGAAAAAAATACTCTCTTGCAAGCTTTGGTTTCAGCGTTGCTTTGTGCGGCTTGCAAGAGTGTATTTTTTTGTGCGTTGGCATTTATTTCAGATTATTTATGTCATAAACATTGTCGTTGCCAAACCAGTTGTTGATAGTTTGCATTGCCTTTACATCCATTGCAGACAGAGAAAGCAAAGTCAAATTGTTTTTTGCTCTTGAACAACAAACATAAAGCAGGTTTCGTGTTCTATCATATCTTCCTTGATTTTTTTTGTCGTTAGCAAACACATCATTAAACTTATACTGATTCCATGAACTATCGTCAATAACAACAAGCACATTATCATATTCAGCACCTTTAACTCCATGCTTGGTAGAGTAGGGAGTGAAGTTTTCAATATAGTCGTTGATGAGAATAAACTCGGAATACTTTACTTTCATTAAGTCGTCATAAAATTTTTTCCGTCTTGCTTCACTTTCGTCAAGTCCTGGCTTACCAATTTCTAATTCAAATTCATCTAACCTAATTGGTTTTGTAAGCAAGCTGTTTTCAAAAATATATTTCATTACTTCTTGAACTGATTTCTCTTTCCTTAGTTCTATCAAAGAGTTCATGATTGAAAGAATCTCCTTCTTATCATCATGGGAATTAATTTTAAAGCCATCAATTCCCAATTGTTTAATAAACTCACGATAGTTTTTTTCAAGGTAAAAACGAACCAAACTTTCAACTTTGTTCAGAAGAAAATTGCTTAGAAGTTCTTCTTTGTTTAGTAATCTATCTCTCCCAAAGTCCAAAGAATCATAAACTGCCAATAAATTTTCATAACCTAATTTGTTGGCAATACCTCTGTGAGTAAGCAATAAAATTTTAGTGCCTGATTCAAGTTGCCAACCTTTTTTATTCTTTATGAATTCTAAAGTTGTCAAATAGTTTCCGTCTGCATTTGCAATATTATTATTGCATTGAATGAAACTGATTTCACCTTGCAAATTTTTTCCTGCTGGGGTTTGAATTAATTCAGGCCGGATTTTTCCAAGCAGTTCAATAACCTTTAGTGAACAACGATAGTTTTCATTTTTTGTAATGAAAGTCAATCTTCCATCATCAATATATTTTTGAGAAATTTTGCCAACTCCCTGATTGTAGATTTTCTGCATTGAATCACCGAAAAAACCTATTACAATTTTGCTCTTTGCTTCTACAAGCAAATGGTCTAATAGTAACTCAACGGTTCGTTGTTCAGTGTCCTGATATTCGTCAATAAACAAAAAGGGAAATTTATTTGCTACAATGTTTGATATTTTGGGATAGGTGGTAAAAAGAATACTTGAAAACTCTAAAACATCTTCGTGAGTGATTTTTCCTTTTTCAAATTTTCTTCCGTATTGAGAATATTCAATTGTCGTTTGTTGGATTTTAGTTTCCAAATCTGCAACTGGTTTTTTCGTGTCGGCTTGATTGTATTTTAATATTTCAACTTTTAATTCTTTCTGATAATTTTTCATCACAAACCATAAAAACTCATGAATAGTAAGAACAAGAACTAATGGGTTGTTATCAATCCTTTCAATGATTTCATCTTTCGCTACATTGGTGTAGGTGATACAAGCTATTTGTTGATTCGCTTTTTCTAAAGCTGTTGCTTGCGTTTCTAAAATGTGCTTTATGCTTTCAATTAGAGTCCATGTCTTGCCTGAACCTGCACCAGCTTCAACAATGAAACTTTTGTCTGTCTTAATGCAATCTTTTACTTGCTCTAATGATTGATTTATTTTTCCAACCATGTCAAACCTTCTTTAATATATTTTGGAACAGTCCAGTTTTCTAATAACATAATATCAAAAGCAAATTCTGTTTTCTTTGGAACTTGTTCAGCTATGCTGTATGATTCGGTAATAATATTAGCTTTTGACTTAGTGACATTGGTTGTTTTTTTATCAACTTTTATTTTATCCGTAAATATTTTCCAAGAGGAAAGTTTCTTTGAGTGTATAGAAAACACTTCTGCATTTTTAATTATAAATGCCTCCTCGAAACTTCTACCACACTTTTCGCCATTTTCTTCTGGAATTTGATATGCAACTCTAATCTTAGCAGTATTATTTAATTTTTCGGCTTCTGAGCAAAGAATTAATTCACTGGTTTTAATTTTCTTTGGCAGCCATTTCTTCAAGGTTGCATTGCTTGTTGTTTTACCATCTTCCACTGGACAAGCTACCTGAAAAGTTCTATTGCCTCTCTTTTCAGGTTTTACTGAATCTAAATCTGTAATAAGAAGTGTCTTTACATTTATAAAATTCAAAAATTCTTTGAAGTTTAAAGCATAAGCACCACCTACTTCAATGATAGAGATGTATTGATTCAATAAGGTTTTTGCTTCCTTCTTTATCATTTCATGAAGCAAAAGCCGTTCTACTGTTCCTTCAACCATTATTATTTTATCAGCAAAAAACATATCACTATTAGTGGTTGTGATGTACTGCTTTAAAAATTTGTATGATTCTGATGATTCCTTCTCAAGTGAAATTTTAAATACAGATAAATCTTTTACTTTGACTCCAATACTTTTATCAGTGTTGTCAAAGTAACGAATGCAGTCAAAGCCACAATCCGAAACAATATGCGAAGAGTGTGTAGTAATGACAATTTGTGCATTCCAGTTTTTATCTCTAACAAACTGATTTATGTTTTTAATAAATGTTTGTTGCATTTGAGGGTGCAAGTGGGCTTCTGGTTCTTCAATAAAAAGCAAACTGAAATTTGGAGTTGCTTTTCTTTTGCTTTGTTCTTCATAATAACTTAGAATTGTAAGAACAATAAAAATCAATTTACTATATCCTAAACCGTTTGATTTTTCGGGAAGAAGTTCATCTCCGTCATGCTTGTAAAAAAGATTTGCGTTATCCTTTAAAACTTCCTCAACTTCAAAATGTGACTTAATCTCTATCTCTTGAATATTAACTCCACTGTTTACACCAAATTTCTTTAAGTCAGCAAAAAGAGTTTTGAAAAATTCCTTATAGTTGCCATCCAACTCTACTGATGTATCATCTAATGAAGTTTTCAATGCTTTTGCTGTTAAATCATTCTCTTTGTTAAGTTTAAAATAACTCTCAAATCCTTTTGATAGTCCTTTAGTGTTATCATCTGATTTGTCGTCAAGGTTTGTTTGTGCATGAATAAACCTTGGAAGAAAAATATTTTCAATTTCTGACGGCTTGTCAATATGACTTCTGTATTTTGTATTCTCTCTATCAACAGAAAAAAATCTCTTTTCGAAGAAGTGAATGTTCTTTCTTAAAAAGTCAATCAAATTATTGTTGTATTCGGCAGCATTGGCATCAAATGTTTTGAAAAGCTTTTCCTCTTCAAAAGATCCAAACTCGCAAGAAATTAAAGCATCTTTTCTTTTTTCATCTAAATCCATAAGAAAGTTAGATATAGAAGAAAGCTTACCATCGTCTTCTTCATTATATTCTAAGTAAATTTCTGCAATAATCTTTGGGATTGTTAATTTAAATAGGCGTTCTCTTTTTTCAATTATTTTTTCATCTTCATTATTATTAACGGATTGTAAATAGCTTTTATATCTCCGAAATGATTTAGTGAATTTTTTATGAGCAGATAAAGTAAAGTCTTCAAATCGAAATTTGGGCTTTTCACTAAAAAAATTATGAAATACTTCTGCAAGTGAGGTTTTGCCAGAATTGTTTCTTCCGACAATTAAAGTTACAACTTCATCAAAGTCAACCGTAACATTTTGTAAAATTCTAAAGTTTGTTATTTTAACCTTTGTTATTTTCATGCCTAAGACTTTGTACTATTTTTTTCTTCCGCTTCTTCTTCCAGAAAGCTTTTTCCAAATGCCTCTGAGCATTTGAACTTCAGACTCAGAAAATTTAAGTTGTTTAATTAAAAGTTCTTTGTCAATGATGTCAAGCACTTCTTCAATTTTTCTTTGACGAATTAGAGAATCAATTTTCTTGAAATCAATTTTATGAGCTCCTAAAAGTGGCAAAGGAATTTCTTCGATCTCTGTTGGTTCAAATGTTAGAACTCCACCTCCGTAACTTCTTCCCAATATTTCTGAAAAAGCAAAAGTGAGAGAGTTTAAATATGAGAGTGCAATATTTTCTGGTTTCACTTTTGTCTTGAAACGAACTCGGTGAATTGTATCGGTTGAAGATGCATCTGTTTTATTAATAATAAGTTTTGGATAGTCGCCAACCTGCCGTAAAACAAAAGCATCAGGCGACCATAAGGAAGGTGTGATATACCATAGCTTTCTGATTTTGCATTTATATCCTGTATGAAAATTCATTACCTCACCATAAGAAATATATTCTCGGCAAACTTTAGGAAGCAAAGCGTAATCCTTTTTCTCTGGTAAGAAAAGTTGAACTGGATTATTGGCTTCAACATTCTCTTCAAAATCCTTATCCTTATAAACAATGCCTTTAAAGTGATTTGATTTACTCACAACTTTCGTTGTGTGTGATTTCAATTTCCATTTTGAAACAACTTCTTTACTCAACATAAAGAATTCATTTCGTCCTGTAACAAGACCTACATCAACTTCCATAATGTCGGAACAAGGTTTTATTCTGATGTCCGCTTTTATTTTTCTTAACAGTTCAATTTCATCTGTATCTAAAAAATACTTTGTCCATTTTTCAGTGGAGTGGTCAAGTATTTTTACTTCTGCTTTATGAATCTTGTCAATCTCTATTGAGTTTAATTCACTCAAATTATTCAACTCTAAAACTCTGATGCCTTTATTGGTGGTTACATCTTTTTCGCAAAGCATCAAAACAATTTCCTGTTGAATGTCAGCGAAAACTAATTTCTTGAATGTTACAATTGTAATTCGTGAAAAAAAATTTGAGAGAAACACCCTTGTTTCAGCAGCATATTTTACCTGAAACAATTCGGTAGGAATTACCATTGCCAATTTTCCAAAACGATTTAATTTACTTGCTGAGATTACCAGAAACGGTACCCAAATATTTGTCAATTTATTCGGATGCAAATTCATTTTTTCCATCATCTTAAAAGCTACTTCACGTTTTTTTTCTGCAAAGTTTTAATAGCTAATTAATGTCGTATTGCTATCAACTACATCAATGTGTGTTATTCCGTTTGCGTTAGAGATATAATTGAAAAAATCAGTGTTTAAAATTGTTGTTGAATTCAAACCATATTTTGCTGCTCTCTTTTTTGATTTTTCCGCTTCATCTTCTACTAACTCAATTCCTTTTATAAGTCCAAACAATTTCTTTTCAGAAACGCCAAGTTCTTTGAATCTACGAATAGCAGATTCAATAAAATTTCCGTCACCACAACTTGGCTCTAAAACTTTTTGTGTTGGTTTTGTGATTGCCCATTTGCAGATGAAATCTGTAATGGCTTGCGGTGTATAGTAACCACCACGAAGCTTTTTTGAATCAATGTTCTCAATTATTTCTGTTGCCATTTTAATCTTCGTTTAGTTCGTTGTTTAATTCTTCATCGTTAAGAACTGTATTTAATTCATCGTGTGTAATTTCGTAAATAGAATTTACTTGTTCAAGAAGTGAATTGAAAAGGAAATCCATTTTATGTTGCATTACTTTCTTTTTAGCAGAAATGTAAACTCCGTTGTAAGTTGCTTTGGTAGCAATTAAACTCTTTACAGTTTTCACAATTTCATTGTGAAGTTTTGTTTCATCTGCATTTGTAAAATCAATTTTCCTTATTGGAAGATTTTCAATAAACTGTTTTCCGTGTGAGTAGTAAGCGCCTCTAAATTCACTTGCTCCCGATTTTACCATTGCTTCAAAAATCGGGTGTGAAAGAATTCCTAAAATGTAGTAAAGCGAATAGTTGGAACTTGTAAACAAAGAATAGTAAGGACCATTTCCGCCTCCTGTAAATTGTAAATTGTTTTCATCAAACACATAAGGTGGCTTTGTTGAAAGCACTGACCAAATCAATTTCTTGTTATTGTGAAACCGTGTCAAACTCTGCGACCTTCCATATTGATACCACTTTGGGTCGTTTCCGTTTATGCTGCGTTTTGAAAGGTCTGCTTTGAAGTTATTCAAGTAAGCCCAGGTGAGAGGAAAATTCTCCTGAAAATATTGCTCTGAAAAAACTTCTGCTTTGTCTGCTTGTATCGTGTAAGGAAAAATGATTTGAGCATTTGGCTTTACAGTATCAAACAAACCAAATGAAAGGTCATACAAACAATGTTTGCAAATTGCTTTTTCAATTTCATAAACTGTGTTCTTGTATTTGAAACGATAAGTTGTTTCCGTTTCTTCTTCTGGTTGGAAAATATAAATCTTATCAGCACTTGTTTGTAAACCAACTGCTATTTCCGAAATAGAACCAAGTGAAATTGTGTTTGCATTTCTCGCCTTTTCAAAAACCGTCTGCGTTGGTTTGGAAACAAAAATCCACGGCTGTTCAGTGTATTCTACTGAGTTGTAATTGTCGTAACTGATAGAACCTGCTGTGAGTTCGGCTGCAATTCTCTTTATCCGTCTGAAAGAAATCTGTTCTCTTTTCTTCTTGTCAAGAATAAGGATTGCTGTGTATGTGCTTCTGTTTGGAAAAACCTGAGTAACTCCAAAGTGAATGATTTTTAAAAGCGAAGAATGTGAAGTGATAAAAGCACGAAGTGCTTTTCCTCCCTTCACTATAAAAAATTTATGAGGAACAATGTAGCCCAATACTCCATTTTCATTAAGCAAACTGATTGCTCTTTGAATAAAGAGATAGTATTTATCAAAGGTCTCTGCTTCTGCAACTGTGTAGCCCGAAACATCACTTTGAAAGAATTTTATTTCCTCTGCTGAAAACTTTACAATGTTTTGAATTCTTACATAAGGTGGATTACCTACAATCGCATCAAAACCTTTTCGCTGTTCCAAGAAATTAAATTCTCCTCCCCAGTTGAACGGTTTGAGTTTGAAATGTAATTCGTCATTGTCAACTGCTTCTGGATGGAATTGAAAATAAGAATCATCAACAAGTGAATTTCCACATTTGATATTGTTGTCCAAACTTGGTAGAACTTTTTGTTTGTGTTTTGCAAGATAATTTTCAATTGAACCAGAGTTTTCTCCTTCTAATAATTTCAATAGCAAACTAAACTTACTGACTTCAACAGCATAAGGATTTATGTCAACTCCAAAAATATTTGAAGTGAGAATTTGATGTTTGGCTTTTAAAGTAAGATGATATGAACCATCAAATACTTGGTTGATTAGTTCAACATCGTCAATACCAGCAGCAACAAAGCCAAGTGTAATTTTTTCAAAGATGAAATCATAAATGGAAATAAGAAATGTTCCTGAACCGCAACAAATGTCAGCCAGCTTTAATTGTTGCATTTGTTCAAGTGTTTTGCCTTCAAACAATGATGCAAGAGTTTCTTTAACGATGTTTTTAACGATCAACTTCGGAGTTGGCACAACACCGCTTGAAGCTGCTACTTCTGGTTCTTCAACAATTGAAATTTGTCTATCATTTACAATTGCAATCTTGCTTCCTAAATATTTTTCGTAAATCTGGCTAAGGATTGTAGGGTCAACTACTGAAAAATCATAAGGGCTTTGTGGATAATAAAGTTCGTTGAAAATCTCAAGTAGAATTTCTGATTTTAGATTGATATTTAACGAAAAGTTGTCTTCGATAAAATCAAATAGTCCTGAGTTATATTTCTTGTCTGATAAAATGAAAAGCTGTTTGAGCTCATCATAGTTATTGATTTTCCTGAGTGTTTCGTATTTCTCAATTTCTCTGTCCTCACAAATTCTCAAAAATACAATCCTGTTCAGCAATCTTTGAATAAGAAAGTTTATATCCTCGTTGCTGAAACCGTCATTGTTTGCAATAACATCACTTGCCAAGCTCAGTCTCCAATTTTCAATCTGCTTTAAAAAATAATCGTCAAATGTTGTTGTTTCTTTTTGCGTTACGGCAAAGTATTCATCAATGTAACCAGATGCTACTGATTGAAAAGAAAGTAACTGGTATAATTCGTCAAACCTTGTGAGATATTCTGAGAAATGAAATGACTGATACCTTGCTACACTTGTAGCATCTTCCGAATTTGGTTTGTGTCGACAATCGTAAACTGATAATGTTTCAAAGTTTGTAAGAATGGATATTCCAAGGTTGGCATTCCAACCATATCTCCTTGTTTGAAATGATGGCTTGTTTGATTTATCAATGTCAATGGAAACTTTTTTTGCTTCAACAAAAAACTTTCTTGTACCCTGAATTCTAAGTGTGTAATCAGGATTTTTTTTAGTTACAGAATCTTCTACCTCTACATCAATGCTTTCTTCCTGTATTACATCACGAAGGAATTGAGTTTTTGATTTTTCGTTGTCAACATCCCAACCAAAAGTTTTTAATAGTGGATTGAGAAAGTCAATTCTTAATTGTGCTTCGCTGTATTTCGATGTTTTGTAAATAGCATATTCCTTCTCAAAAGCACTGATAAGTACTTTCAATTGTTCAAAACATTCTTCTTTATTTTGAGCTACTTTTAATGCCATTACTATTTCGTCTTTTTTAGATATTTGATTTCTTCTTCGGCTGCAATTAAAATGTCTTTTGCATATTTCTCGTCTGCCAGTTGATAGGCGACCTGTTTGCTCATAAACTTTATAACAAGTTCTTTTTCATCAACTTTAAAAGTTTTAGCAATAACAGGAAGCATTTGTCGGTTTACAGGTCTTTCTCCGCGTTCCAATTTGCTAAGTGTACTTTGGTCTATATCGAGTAATGCAGCAAGTTTTCTTAGAGGCATTTCTGCTTGTTCTCTTAGTTGCCTGATGTAGTCGCCTAATTTTTCTGTTTGCATCTAGATTTATGTTTCTTGACAATCGTGTCAAAAATAAAAAGAAAAGTTTTATTATACACTTTTCTTGTCAAAATATTATCAACATCATTATTGCGGGTGGGAAATTGGCTCTTTTGGGGTCTGCTTGTGGGTCGGCTTGTGAGGTGGGGCAAACCCCAAATGTGCCAATGTGGGCAGGCATAAAATTATTTTTTAAAATGTGCGGTGGGAAAATTTTTAAAACCATTGTGTTGGCTTGAGTGTCTGAAAAGTCAGGTCGGTTTGTGTCAAGGAACAGCGAAATTGTCAGTCAAGTTATGGTCGTCCGTTGGTGGTCGTGTCGTTCTTTACGCTTGCTGGTAACGGTTTGGCGCTTGGCGAAGAAGCGGATTTCGAAGCACAAAACTGTCTGCCACCACAAAACTTGATACGAAGCACAAAGCTTCATTTAAGCACTGAACCCGCTTTTTTGCCAAACGCCTGTTAGCGGTAGTATTTCTTGTCGTTAAGGTCAATTTTTAAAGTCTTTTTTTTGTTATTGTCCAATTCGTAAAAGAGTGTCAAGATATTATTTTCTATAGTCATGTCGTCAAATTGATGTTGTGGAATTATTGATGTCAATTTTTCTTTGAATGGAATTTTCAGAGTTTTTTTACTGTCCACATAGTAAATGACTAAGTGGTCTGAGTTGTTAGATAAATAAACAACAAAGTCAAAATTGTATTTATGAGCGTTTTTCCATTTAGCGTCTGTGTCAATACAAATGAGTTGGTCAAACTCTTCAAGTTTTTTTCCGGTGCTTTTGTCAATTAAAGTGTAAACACAAGGTCCATTTGCAGGGCAACCACTTCGAAATAAAATCGTCTTCTCAAATTCTTTGATTAAATGAAATCCTAGTCTATAAGTTAAGTTATACAATTCAACACCTGATTCATCAATTACAAACTTTTGTCCGCTTATATTTTCAAGTGTTAGCCAAATACT
>Ga0105048_10020461_pt1 | contig 10094 bp, 9 predicted proteins | sample MAT05_FD_78382 | JGI IMG/M metagenome (GOLD analysis project Ga0105048, IMG submission 78382) | Freshwater microbial communities from Lake Fryxell liftoff mats and glacier meltwater in Antarctica - MAT-05 | ecosystem: Environmental > Aquatic > Freshwater > Ice > Liftoff microbial mat | place... | reverse complement strand
GCTGCATGTTCTCTGCTGCTACCACAACCAAAATTTTTCCCAGCTACTAAAATTTCACCTTTGTAATGAGCATTGTTAAGAATAAAATCTGGTTTAGGATTATTGTTTGAATCATAACGCCAATCATAAAATAAAAGTTTACCAAATCCTTCACGACTAGTTCCTTTTAAAAAACGAGCAGGAATGATTTGGTCTGTATCAACATCCTCCATATGTAATGGAACGATAGTCGATGTCATTAATTCGAATTTTTTCATAGTTATGTTATGTTTTGTATTTATAATAATGTTCTTACGTCGGTTATATATCCATTTATAGCGGCAGCAGCGGCAGTTAATGGACTTGCTAATAATGTTCTGGCACCAGGACCTTGTCTACCTTCAAAGTTTCTGTTGGATGTTGATACGCAATATTCTCCAGCGGGTATTTTATCATCATTCATCGCAAGGCAAGCAGAACAGCCAGCTTCGCGTAATTCAAATCCAGCATCCTTAAAAACGATATCCAATCCTTCTTGTATGGCTAGTTTTGCAACTTGCTGAGAGCCTGGAACAATAAAGGCATGTACATTTTCTGCTTTTGTTTTTCCCTTTACAAATTGTGCTACAATTCGTAAATCTTCAATGCGAGAGTTAGTGCAGCTGCCAATAAAAACGTAATTTATTTTCTTATTAATTAAAGATTCCCCGCCGTTAAACCCCATGTACTCAAGTGATTTAATAAAAGATTTTTTGGAAGATTCATCTTCTATATTACGTTCGTTTGGTATCGTTTTATTAATTATTAAACCCATTCCTGGATTTGTTCCAAACGTAATCATTGGTTCAATGTCTTTTGCATCAAAGGAATATGTTTTATCAAATTCAGCATCTTTATCAGAGTATAGGGTTTTCCAATACTCTAAGGCTTCTTCAAATTTTTGTCCTTTCGGAGCAAATTCTTTATTTTTAATATAGTCAAATGTTTTTTCATCAGGCGCTATTAAACCACCTTTGGCGCCCATTTCAATACTCATATTGCAAATAGTCATACGGGCTTCCATCGATAAATCTGAAATACAAGAGCCTGTAAACTCAATCATATGACCCGTTGCCCCACTTGACGAGATGATAGATAAAATATATAAAACGATATCTTTTGATAAGACACCTTGATTTAATTTACCGTTAATTTCAATCTTCATGGTCTTAGGTTTACTTTGCAATAAACATTGCGTAGCAAATACTTGTTCCACTTCGCTTGTTCCAATTCCAAAAGCGATAGATCCAAAGGCTCCGTGTGTAGATGTATGACTATCCCCACAAACGATGGTCATCCCAGGAAGAGTAATGCCTAATTCAGGTCCAATCACATGAACGATTCCTTGAAAAGGATGTCCAAGTCCATACAATTCAACACCATGTTTTGTGCAGTTACGAGTTAAGGTTTCAACTTGAATGCGTGATAATTCTTCTTTTATAGGTAAGTGTTGATTTTTAGTAGGAACATTATGATCAGCTGTAGCAACTGTATTTTGAGGGCGAAACAAAGAAACCCCTCTATTCTCTATCCCACTAAAAGCTTGTGGACTGGTAACTTCATGTATTAAATGCTTGTCAATATATAATACAGATGTTTGTTCATCTATGTTACAAACAACATGTGAAGCCCAAATTTTTTCAAATAGTGTTTTATTCATTGATGTAATTTTTATAAGGTCAGATTTTTTATTTTTTGTGCTAATATTTCTAAATCAGTATTATCAATTTCCTTTTTTTCATCAGCCATTGTTAAAAAATGAGAATATATTTCACTTACTTCTTCGAGAGATAAACATACGCCAATTTGTTCAAATCTAAATCTTAAAGCCGCTCTTCCGCTTCTGGCGGTAAGTATGATGGATGAATCTTTGACGCCTACATCAGCAGGATCAATGATTTCGTAAGTACTTTTATTTTTGATCATTCCATCTTGATGGATACCTGATGAGTGTGCAAATGCATTTGCTCCAACAATGGCTTTATTTGGTTGCACAGACATACCAGTATAATCTGAAACCAATTGACTTGTTTCAAATATTTTTTCGGTTTTGATATTGGTCGTTAAATTTAATTCTTTATGACTTTTTAAAATCATCACTACTTCTTCTAAGGCAGTATTTCCGGCTCTTTCCCCAATACCGTTTATAGTACATTCAATTTGACGGGCACCATTCATAACACCAGCAATTGAATTGGCTGTTGCTAAGCCTAAATCGTTATGACAATGAGCTGATATAATTGCTTTATCAATATTTTTAACATGATCCATTAAATATTTTATTTTAGAACCATATTCAGATGGTAAGCAATAACCTGTTGTATCCGGTATATTTACAACTGTTGCCCCTGCTGCAATTACAGCCTCTATTAATTGAGCTAAAAAAGGTAAGTCAGCTCTTCCAGCATCTTCTGCATAAAACTCGATATCTTCAACAAATTGTTTCGCATATTTTACAGCTGAAACTCCTTGTTCTAATATTTTTTCTCGAGTACTATTAAATTTGTATTTAATGTGATTATCCGATGAACCAATACCTGTATGAATTCTTTTATTTTTTGCATAAGCTAACGCGCTAACGGCAATATCTATATCTCCCTTTAAAGCTCTTGTTAAGGCACAAACCGTTGGATATTTAATGGCTTTTGAAATAGCAACGATAGATTCAAAATCGCCTGGACTTGAAATTGGAAATCCAGCCTCTATAACATCAACACCTAAAGCCTCAAGTAATGTAGCTATTTTCACTTTTTCGGGTGTGTTTAATTTACAGCCAGGGACTTGTTCCCCATCTCGTAGAGTAGTATCAAAAATATAAATCCGTTTATCCATAGTTTAGGTTTAATAATATAATCTGAATACAAAATTATGGCAAGCGGTTATATTAAAAAATTCTAATTTCAAAAGAGCTACGAGCTTTAAATAGGAAATGTTATCTGTTTTATGTGATATATCCCCATATTTATTGAATATTTAAAAAGGAATAAATACGATGGCTAACGTACAATTTAATGAGTTATTAAACTCAATTACGAGCATGTGAAAATTCAATGAATAAACTAATGCGTTGTGAGTTGTATAAAGTGGGGAGATAATTGAATGAAAAAACTTAAAGATGTAGTTATGTTTTTTTTAAAACTAAACGAAACTATTTACAAAATGGCACTCGTATTACTTTTTTGCAGCAATTTAAAATCATTTTTAAATTTAAATAAATCCAAAACATTAAATTTATTTTGCTTCATAAACACCGCTGTTAAAATAACAGCCGCCACAAAATAAGAAATAATGGTTGAGTAGCAGGCGCCTAATAATTGATACCTCGACACAAAATAATGCGAAACACAAAGTGCCGCTATTAAGCCGCAGCTATTAGCAATTACCAAAACTTTTTGTTGCCCTAATCCCGAAAAATAATGGCTAATAATTGTGGAAAAGCTAATGAACAAAATCCCAGGCGATAAATACAACATCACTGTTTTTGTATGAATAAAATCTTCACCTAATAAAAACACAAAAAAATCTCGAGGAATAAAGTATAAAACTCCCACGCAGGCTATACTTAAAACTAAACATAGCTTCGCTAATAATAACGTTAACCTTGCATTGTTAACCGATTTTTTGGAATTTGCTATATGGGATAAAATAATAGGAGAAACACTGCCACTAATAATCCAAACAGACTCTATGAGTGTGGAGGAACGAGAAAAAATACCTACCAAAATAGTATTTCCCAATAAATAAAAATTAAAACGATTACTTAAAATATGACTTAAATTGGCTAATTGATTATAAAATCCATTCTTAAAAATAAGACTCCAATTCGTCAATAGGGGCTTTGCGGGTTCTTGTCTAAAAATTAATACCAATTGATAAATAGAAATACTTAATACAATACAAAACGATACATACAGTGCCATGATATAACTATCTAAGGTTTTGATGTTACAACCAAAAAGCATAATTACCAAAGTAAAAAGTAATAAACCAGGTTGCAGAAAATTTAAAAAATTATAAATCTTAATTTTTTCTTTGGCTAAAATAATAACCATGTGAAATGAATGTATGATGATGATAAATGAAAGTGCAATGGTATGAAACATCAACTCTTTAAATCCTAAACTAAACAGATTAAACAAAATCATAAAAACCATAGTGCAAGATATAGTCCAAATAATACCGTACTTATATAGTTTAGCTAAAGCATATTTCGGAATAAAATACACTAAGGCATAACCAGTATAAATTTCATTAATAATTTGAATAATAGCGATGTTTAATATCAATAAACTGAGCTGTCCAATAAGGTTGCTCCCTAATTGCTTCGACGAAATAAATAAAATAACAAAATTAACGATGGCGACAAAGCCTTTCGAAAATAAAGTAGATATAATGTTTTTTAGCAAACTAGTTAAATGACAATTGAAGTTGCAAATTATGAATTTTTTAACGGATTCTTACATAATAGCAATTGTACCTATAAATAATGGTATAAGCCCAAAATTTGCTTTATATTGTATCCAAAATGTATTGAATCCATTGTGCGACAACTCATCAAAAATATTTTATTAGTAATAGCGCCTTCTATTATAAAAAAAAGGGTGTTTGGTCATTATGAACTATTATCGTGGGAAAATTTATCTGTTTTAGAATTTGATGCCGAATTGATGTTGCTAGAATTTTTAGTACATAAAAATTCTGTGTTTTTTGACATCGGCGCTAACAAAGGCGAATATGTCTATTATGCTGAAAACTTCATAGAATCAAAACATATTTATGTATTTGAACCACAGAAAAAATTATACAAACAATTGAAAGCAGTTTTTAAAAACGCACAGGTTTTCGATGTGGCATTGTCAGATAAAAAGGGAATTCATTTATTAAAAACGCCTATTATCAATGGTCATGCAGATAATTGTTTAAGCTCATTAGAAGTTAAACATATAGAGGATAATGAAGAAGATGCCATTGAATATGAAGTAAAAACAGATACCCTAGATGCGTTTACAGTATCATATCAGGTGTTTCCGGATCTTATAAAAATTGATGTTGAAGGTCATGAATTATCGGTGCTAAAAGGAGCAGAAAACTATATTTTAAAACATCATCCTACATTAATTATTGAAATAGAACAAAGACATCATGCGGATATAAATATTGATTTGGTTTTTAAAAGCTTTAGCGAGCAAGGCTATCAAGCCTACTACTACTCAAAAAAGAAAAGTCAATTGTTTTCATATTTGGACAAGACGAACCTCACCAATTCAAAAGACTACTTTGGAAAAATAGACTATATCAATAACTATATTTTTATCCATACTAGCAATACATCTATAAAATCCATCGATGCTATGAATAAAGCCATTTCACAAAAAATAAAAGCGTGAGATTAGGTAAACATAAAAACGCATTAGTATTTTTTTCGGCAGGTGTTGGTGATTCTATTTTATTGGTGCCATTAGTGCATGAATTAAAAAAACAAGGCTATGCAGTTACTGGTTTATTTACGTCGCCTTTTGACTGCGAATCTCTCTTTGAGAACAGTTTCTTGTTTGATTATATGGAGATTAAAAAAAACAAACTATCTTTTTTAATATTTACTATTTTAAATTTAAGGAAGTATGATGTGGTTTATCTCAATCACTTTTCGTTTAGTCGCAGCAATCTTTTCTTAGCGGCTTTTTTTGGCAAAGCGGTTTACACAAATTATAAAGGATTTACATCCGCGCAAAGTTCAAAAGCAATTCATTTTATCGAACCTAAACCAAACACACATGATGCCTTGCAAAACATGTATTTATATAATCTTAAAGCCAAACTACAAGATTTAGATTTTAGTTTACATTATAAAGTTAATCAACACAATAACTTTAATTTGCCAAAAGAATACATTGTTATTCAGGCTAGTTCCGCAAACAACAAAGCTCCCTTTAAAAACTGGCCATTTGAAAACTGGCTTGCCTTATTTAAATCGTTGGAAACCACCTCTCCACATTCAACATTGGTATTATTAGGAGACCATACAGAACTTCACTTAAACGCTGCCATTAATAAGGTTGATTATCCAAACGTCTTGTCGTTGATTGGAAAAACAAATTTAAATGATGTCATGGACATCATCTATCATTCAAAATTTTATATTGGTTTAGATAGTGGTTTAATGCACATAGCCGTTGCTTTAAATAAACCTACTTTTTCTCTTTGGGGAGCTTCCGCTCCATTGTTATATGGTTATGAATGGAAAGGGCAACAACATAAAGCGATCTCATTAAATTTGCCTTGTGCGCCTTGTAGTGCTTGGATGCAACCTAATATAAGTAGAGTTTCTAATCCTATTTTATGCCCAGATTTTAAATGTATTAAAGATATATCAATTGAAAAAGTAAAGGAAGAGCTGCATTCGTTTCTTAAATTGAATGTAATGTCTTAACCATCAAATAATGTTGGATGATGTCCCACAAATTAAATGATTTTTCTTGTATCTGATACCCCTGACTTTTGTAAAATTCAACAGCATTTTCTCTCGCTTGTAACTCAATTGTTAAAAAATTTAATTCTTTGGCTTCTTCTTCTAGTCTCTTTATAATTAAGCTACCTAAACCTCGTTGCTGATAGTTTGGATGAACAGCCATGTAACGTATTTGCCCTAACTTATTCCCATTGTTTTGCAATCTACCGCAAGCTATGACTTTTTTGTTCTCCTCAATAAACGCATTAACGGAAATGGATTCCAATTGATCGGTAGCCGTTTCTTTTGCTTTATTCCACGGCTCCCGTAAAACCGCATAACGTAAATCAATAATTTGATTGATGTCGTTTTGATTACTGGCTAGTTGTACTTGATACATAGTCATTATTTAATAAAAAAGTCCTACTCAAATTGAATAGGACTTTTATGTATGTGTTTAAAGAATTAATTTCTAACTGCTTGTACAAATTTTATTTCGGGTACTGCCCTCATAATAGTTTCTTCAATTCCTGCCTTCATAGTCATGTGACTCATACTGCAAGTACTGCAAGCTCCTTTTAATTCTAACATCGCTGTATTCCCATCTGCTATTTCAAGCAATTCAACATCACCACCATCTGCCTCTAAATAAGGTCGTATAGTTTTTAAAGCATTTTCCACTCGGTCAAATAATTCTTGATTCATTTTACAGTTATAAAGTTTAGTAAGTTATGAAAGTTGGAAAGTTATCTGAATTATAATAGTATTTTAAAACTTTCTAAACCCTTCCAAACTTTTTAACCTTCTAAACTAATGATTATTTACCTAATTTCTTTTTTAAATTCTCGTCAATCGCATCTAAAAACTCTTCGGTATATAAATAATGTTCGCCGTGATTTACTTTATTACCATGGGTGCAAACCGCTAAATCTTTGGTCATTTTACCAGATTCAACTGTCTCCACACACACTTGTTCCAATGCTTGACAAAATTTAATTAATTCTTGATTGTTATCTAATTTACCACGGAATTCTAAACCACGAGTCCACGCAAAAATACTTGCAATAGGATTGGTTGACGTTGGCTTACCATTTTGATGATCACGGAAATGACGTGTTACAGTACCATGCGCTGCTTCTGCTTCCATCACAGTACCATCTGGAGTAATTAATACAGAAGTCATTAATCCTAATGATCCGAAACCTTGTGCAACAGAATCAGATTGAACATCCCCATCATAGTTTTTGCAAGCCCACACAAAGTTACCATTCCATTTTAAAGCAGAGGCAACCATATCATCAATTAAACGATGCTCATAAACAATACCTGCTGCTTCATATTTTGCTTTGTAGTCTGCTTGGTATATTTCTTCAAAAATATCTTTAAAAAACCCATCGTATTTTTTTAAGATTGTGTTTTTTGTAGATAAATACAAAGGCCATTTTTTATTTAAAGCCACATTAAAACAAGAATGTGCAAATCCGCGAATGGATTCTTCTACATTGTACATACCCATGGCAACACCTGGACCTTTGAAATTATATATTTCGTGTTCAATTTCTTTACCATCATCTCCAACAAATTTCATTGTTAATTTTCCTTTTCCTGGAACTACGAAATCAGTTGCTTTATATTGATCACCAAATGCATGACGACCAACAATAATAGGAGCTGTCCAGTTTGATACTAAACGAGGAACATTTTTACAAACGATTGGCTCACGAAAAACAGTACCATCTAAAATATTACGGATGGTGCCGTTTGGAGATTTCCACATTTGTTTTAAGTTAAACTCTTTCACACGTGCTTCATCAGGAGTAATAGTAGCGCATTTGATTCCCACACCATATTTTTTAATAGCCTCTGCTGCATCAATCGTCACTTGATCATTCGTTTCATCACGATATTCCATACCTAAATCATAGTATTTAATATCTAAATCTAAATAAGGAATAATCAATTTGTTTTTAATGAATTTCCAAATGATGCGAGTCATTTCATCACCATCTAATTCTACAACGGGGTTGGCTACTTTAATTTTACTCATAAATTACATGTTTTGATAGGTTTAAAAAAGTTAGCCAAATTTAGAAATATTATGTGGCTGAACAAATTTTAGTTTTCAGTATTTATACTAAGCCAATTAAACTTTTGAAACTCTTATTGATTTGATTTCGCTTGCCTCTGCAAAAAAATTGCTGTAGGTTATGGCTTTGTTAAAAAAGCTTTAAATACCAGTAAAATAACTTCATCAAATTTTCTCAAAACCTACGTTGGTTAAGTATAATGCAGATACAATACACAACATTTTAACGAAATGTAAGTTTAGAGTTTTTTAAATTATAGGATATGCTTACATTTACCTTCAAAATTTTGTAAACCAATGAAAATTACCGAATACCTGAAATCTGCGAAAGACACTTTATTCTCCATTGAAATATTACCCCCCCTTAAAGGAAAAAGTATACAGTCAATATACAACGGCATTGACCCCTTAATGGAATTTAAACCGGCATTTGTTGATGTGACTTACCATCGCGAAGAATATGTATATAAAAAACGCGAAGGCGGATATCTAGAAAAAGTAAGTATTCGTAAACGCCCAGGCACCGTTGGCATTTGTGCAGCGATAATGAATAAATATAATGTAGAGGCAGTTCCTCATATTATTTGTGGAGGCTTTACGCGCGAAGAAACTGAAAACGCCTTAATTGATTTACAATTTTTGGGAGTGGATAATTTGCTGATTTTACGAGGGGACAGTATAAAAACTGAATCACATTTTATACCAGAACCAAGTGGCAATAACTATGCGATTGACTTAGTAAAACAAGTAAAAGACATGAATGATGGTGTTTATTTGGATGATGAGATGAAAGATGCTTCGCCAACCAATTTTTGTATTGGAATTGCGGCCTATCCAGAAAAACATTTTGAAGCACCCAATTTATATAGTGATATGAAGTGGTTAAAAGCAAAAGTTGATGCTGGAGCTGATTATATGGTAACACAAATGTTTTTTGATAATAAAAAATATTTTGATTTTGTAAACCTATGCCGTCAAAATGACATTAATATTCCAATCATTCCAGGATTAAAAATATTAAGTTCAAAAGCCCAATTGATTGCCTTACCAAAAATTTTTCATATTGACTTGCCGCAAGATTTATTTGTTGAATTAGAAAAATGCAAAGATGATAAAGCGGTGAAAGAAATAGGCATTGAATGGTGCATTCAACAAAGTAAAGAGCTTAAGCAGGCAAATGTTCCATGTTTACATTATTATACCATGGGTACATCTGAAAGCACAAGAATGATAGCTAAAGAAGTTTTCTAAAGAAAATATCATTTCTTTGAGATTAGATTTTTGTTGTAAAACAAATTTCTGAGAGAGTCGAGATTTATATTTTGTCGAGATTCATGACCACAGCTTCGCCACTTGTGCACATTTTTCCTGTTGTTTTATCTTTAATAACCGTTTCAATTGCTGCACGGTGTTTATCTGCAAATACTTCTTTAACAGTAAAAACAGCTTCATAATTAATATCCACATACATGGGTCTTAAAAAATTTAAAGTCTGACTTAAATATATTGTACCTTCTCCAGGAAACAAGACACCAAATACTT
>Ga0105048_10020460_pt1 | contig 10094 bp, 11 predicted proteins | sample MAT05_FD_78382 | JGI IMG/M metagenome (GOLD analysis project Ga0105048, IMG submission 78382) | Freshwater microbial communities from Lake Fryxell liftoff mats and glacier meltwater in Antarctica - MAT-05 | ecosystem: Environmental > Aquatic > Freshwater > Ice > Liftoff microbial mat | place... | reverse complement strand
GTGTTCCTACTAACGCAAACGATCTTTGGTCAGCCACTCACCTTTCCGTAAGTCAATGCAAAAAATAAGTTCGAGTAATCACTTAAACGCGCAAGAAATCCTGCCTCCTGACTCCTCTCTTTTACTTATCAAAAAATCTCATGCACAAAAATTACGTCATCATTGGTGCGTCCAGCGGAATTGGCCTGGAGATTGCCCAGCAATTGCAGACCGCCGGAGCCAACATCTGGGCTTACAGCCGCCACCCGCTTCCGGTGGAGTTGGAAGGCTTAAATTGGTTCGCTCTGGATGTTTTGCAGCCGGACTTTCAATTGGAAAACCTGCCGGAGATGGTGCATGGATTGGTGTATTGTCCAGGCAGCATCCAACTCAGGCCATTTCAACGGATCAGTAGCGAAGACCTGCGCAAAGAGATGGAAATCAATATAGTGGGTGCCTTTCGCGTAATACAGCAAGTGTATGCGGCCCTGAAAAGAAGCGGAACGGGAAGCGTATTATTGTTTAGTACGGTGGCTGTGCAGACTGGGATGCCTTTTCACGCCGGGATAGCCGCCGCAAAAGGGGCGATAGAAGGTCTCGTCCATGCCCTGGCTGCCGAATGGGCACCCACGGTACGCATCAATGCCATTGCCCCTTCCCTGACGGATACGCCTTTGGCGGCCAACTTGTTGAATACGGAAGAAAAAAGACAGAATTCGGCCCAGCGGCATCCCCTCAAACGCATCGGTACGCCCGCTGATATGGCGAATGCTGCGCTTTTCTTGCTGTCGGAACAAGCCTCGTTCATCACTGGCCAGGTTTTAGCCGTGGACGGTGGGATGGGCAAACTCAAGTAAATGCACAAAAAACCCGGCAGTCGTCAGGATTCGTACCTGCGCTCTCAATTGGTTCTTCCGAATGCACAGGGTGAATTTCAAAATATCTAACTGCCGGGCACCTGACAAACAAGTTGCACAAATATAAGGGCTATTTTAAAACAAATGCCTGTTTTATCGCCCTCTTTACTTTGAGTAGAAAAAATGTTTCCCGAAACTTCATCTTTTATTAACAACTTCCTGGCCTTTTCTCTTCCATACCTTTAGAGAAAGACGTACCTTTGCGGCTCGTTTGACAAAAGGTCTATTTTTTCGACAAAATTTGGCCTTTGGCACGAAATATTATCATAAATTCTTTGGCGAAGGCCAGCAGCAACCCCAGACCGAACATCATTTTCTATGCAGAACATTCGTAACATTGCCATTATTGCCCACGTCGACCACGGCAAGACGACCCTCGTTGACAAACTCATCCATGCCTCCAAGCTGTTCAAAGAGCACGAAGTATCCGGCGATTTGATCCTGGACAACAACGACCTGGAGCGGGAACGTGGCATCACTATTTTGGCCAAAAACGTATCCATTACTTATAAAGGATACAAAATCAACGTCATTGATACCCCCGGTCACTCGGACTTTGGTGGTGAAGTGGAGCGCGTGCTCAACATGGCCGACGGCGTGCTGCTGCTGGTGGATGCCTTTGAAGGCCCGATGCCGCAAACGCGTTTCGTGCTGCAAAAAGCCCTGGAAATGGGCAAGAAAGTCGTGGTGGTCATCAATAAAGTGGATAAACCGAACTGCAACCCGGATTGGGCGCACGAGCAAGTGTTCGATCTGATGTTCGCCCTGGATGCCAACGAAGACCAACTGGACTTCCCGGTCGTGTTCGGTTCCGCCAAACAAGGCTGGATGGGCCACGACTGGAAGCACCCAACGGATGACCTGACGGTGTTGCTGGACGACATCATTAAATATATACCGGAGCCGGAAGCACTGCAGGGTACGCCGCAAATGCTGATCACCTCGCTCGATTATTCCAATTATATTGGCCGGATCGCGGTGGGTCGTCTGACCCGTGGCACTTTGACCGCCGGTCAGCAAGTATCGCTGTGCAAAAAAGACGGGGTTATTCAAAAGCACCGTATTTCCAAGATATTCGTGTTTGAAGGACTGGGCAAGAAAGAAATGCCATCGGTGGATGCCGGTGATATTTGCGCCGTAGTCGGCGTGGAAGGTTTTGAGATCGGCGACACCATCGCCGATTACGAAAATCCGGAAGCACTGCAGACCATCTCCATTGATGAACCGACCATGAGTATGTTGTTCACGATCAACGACTCCCCGTTCTTCGGACAGGAAGGCAAGTTCGTCACCAGCCGTCACCTGCGTGACCGTTTGGAAAAAGAGCTGGAGAAAAACCTGGCGATGCGGATGATGGGAACAGGCTCGGCAGATTCGTTCCTGGTGTTTGGCCGGGGCGTATTGCACTTGGCCATCCTGATCGAAACGATGCGTCGCGAAGGCTACGAACTCCAGATCGGTCAGCCACAAGTATTGATAAAAGAAATAGATGGCAAAAAATGCGAACCTATCGAGGAACTCACGATTGACGTACCGGAAGAAACCAGCGGCAAGTGTATCGAATTCGTGACCCGTCGCAAGGGCGTGATGAAGAGTATGGAGCCGAAAAATGATCGCTTCCTGTTGAAATTTGATATTCCTTCGCGTGGCATCATTGGTTTGCGGAGTAACATCCTGACCGCTACGCAGGGTGAAGCCGTGATGACCCACCGTCTGCTGGGCTACGAACCCTGGAAAGGCGATATCGCCGGTCGTCAGGTTGGTTCGTTGATCGTCATGGAAACAGGTACGGCCATTGCTTATTCGCTGGATAACCTACAAGATCGTGGCATATTCTTCGTAGAGCCCGGCGAAGATATTTATGAAGGTCAGGTAATTGGCGAAAACAACCGCATGGGCGATTTGGTCATCAACGTAACGAAAGCGAAAAAGCTGACCAACCACCGGGCCTCCGGTTCGGATGATAAGGCTTCTTTGCCACCACCACGCCGTTTCAGCCTCGAAGAAGCGTTGGAATACATTCAGGAAGACGAATATGTAGAAGTAACGCCGAAGAGCATCCGTTTGCGTAAGGTGTATTTGAAAGACTTCGAGCGCAAGAAATCTGCCCAGAAAGGCGGTATGGCAATGGCATAAAAAAAGGAATCTTCTTTCGTTTGCCGATAAATTCTATTTTTGCAGCCATTTTTGGGGGTCTTATCCTCAAAAATGGCTGCAATCGCTTTATTTAAACGGGTTTACACCACAAAAACCGGTTTTGTCTGTTTAGGAATACAGTGGTTTTTAATTTAGAGGAATACAAAGTGGTTTTGAACGAGAAATTTTTATAAAAGTCACCAAATTTTTTCTCTGATTTTCAACATTCTCCACCGCTCCGTATTCTCTTAGAACCCTCCACCGATTTTAAATCCGATAGCGCTTGTCCACCCCGTTTAACGGGTTCAAACACGCCTCTTCACTGAAAATATGCGCACCAAACTTTCTCAGTTCAATTTCAATCTGCCCAAAGAACTCATCGCCCAATACCCCAGCGAAGAACGCGATCAAAGCCGCCTGATGGTCGTGCATCGCTCCACTGGCAAAATCGAACACAAAGTTTTTAAGGATATTCTTGGTTACTTCGGCGATGGTGACACCATGATCTTCAACAATACCAAGGTGTTTCCGGCTCGTTTATTTGGCCAGAAGGAAAAAACCGGCGCGAAGATCGAGGTGTTTTTGCTCCGTGAACTCAACCATGATGCCCGGTTGTGGGATGTGCTCGTAGATCCCGCCCGCAAAATTCGGGTGGGTAACAAACTGTATTTTGAAGATGAACAGGGCAACGATGCGCTCGTCGCTGAAGTGGTGGACAATACCACCTCGCGCGGCCGTACCATTCGCTTTTTATTCGATGGCACCGAGGATGACTTTCAAAACGAATTGCTCAAGTTGGGCAATACGCCCCTGCCCAAGTATATTGAGCGGGAGCCGGAAGCTATTGATCGCGAACGCTACCAGACTATACATGCCAAAGAACTCGGCGCCGTGGCGGCACCCACTGCCGGACTACACTTCAGTCGGGAGTTGATGAAACGCCTGGAACTAAAAGGCATAACTTTCGCCGAAATAACCCTGCACATCGGTCTGGGTACCTTCCGCACTATTGACGTGGAAGACCTGTCTAAACACAAGATGGAAGCAGAATACTTCCGGATAGACAGTAAAGCCGCAGAAACGGTGAATAAAGCCATGCAGAAGCATAAGAAAGTCTGTGCGATAGGTACTACGGTGATGCGCTCCATCGAGACGGCCGTATCCGCCGAGCAGCTCCTGAAGCCCGTGGAAGGCTGGACCAATAAGTTCATCTATCCACCCTACGATTTCAGTATTGCCAATAATATGGTCACCAATTTTCACCTGCCCAAATCCAGCCTGCTTATTATGGTGTCCGCTTTTGGCGGTTTTGAACTCACGATGGAAGCCTACAACGAGGCAGTGAAGGAGAAATATCGTTTTTGCAGCTACGGCGACGCGATGCTGATTTTATAAAAATGGTGAAAATTATTCCGGTAAAAAAAACGTTGTGCAAGCAACCAAGTGCCTGCCAACCTGTTCTTTAAAACCGAACCTTTCAACAAAACGAACTTTTACGATTATGTATTGGACACTTGAACTTGCCTCCCACCTGGAAGAAGCGCCGTGGCCGGCGGTCAAAGATGAACTCATTGACTATGCAATCCGCTCCGGGGCGCCCGCAGAAGTGATTGATAACCTCGAAGAACTGGACGATGATGGGGAGTTATATGAAAGCATCGAGGACATCTGGCCGGACTATCCGCGCCATGACGACTTCTTTTTCAACGAAGACGAATACTGACCCCTGCACATGAAGATCGAGTCGCTCCATACCTGGCAGTGACTGCACACATATTATAGCAGCAAGCAACCTCCTGATTTTGTGGCCTCCCCACATAAATCCGGAGGTTTTTTATTGGTAGTCAGTGAGTAGTTTTTTTGCTGCTTCCAGAAATCGCCGCGCCGCTTCGATGGCGTAGGAGGCATTTTCGTCTGTTAGGTCGGCGTCCACATCATAGTCGCTGGTCTGCCTCAATTCAAATACGTGGCGTAAAGCGTCGCCATGTTTTCTATCCATCAACCCTGTTTTGATAAATAGTTCGTTGAACTTGGCTTGCACTCCTTAGTGTGTTTTGGCATAAATTCCGTTTTCATGTAAGAATGCACGGACACAACCAAATATGCAATAATAGGCACGGTTCATTGCTCCTAAATGATGGTCAAAATCAAGAAGTTGTTGCGCTTCCTCCAAGCATTCCTCCGCCCGGGCGAGCAATTTAGCAGCGTCCTTTTTCATACCTCAATTCCTTCACGACGCACATTTTGGTAAAACAAGTAATCAGAGGAATTATAGCTATTTAAAGTAGTTGGATGCGCCGAAATGGAAGTATTGAAACGCAATTCAAGATTTAAAAGATTGCTGTTCATAAACCGAAGTTCCGCACCCGTCTTAATGTTATCGTCTTTCAAAACCACCAAAAAATCAATATCTGACCCTTCATGCTGATCGCCCCGAGCATAAGAACCGTACAAAATCAGTTTGGCCAACCGACTGCCGTACAAAGTTTGCAACTCGGTTTTTACCGCTTGGGTAACGCTATTTTTATCAATCATAAGACGAAAAATTTTCACCAAAGGTAAAGGAAATATCGTTTGTTGGCTTTGGGGCTAGGAAGAATGTAAGTAGGCGGGCAAAATTAATCGAGGTTATTTTTGTCGTAACTGGCTGATTATCATTGCCTATTTGCCTTTTGCAATTTTGCTTATTTACTTATTTTCTCGCCGTGCCTGCCTTCCTTTCATGTCGTCTTGATGAATAATTCATCAAACCTGGCCTGGATTTCCTCCTCGGTCCGGGCATCAACCAGCAATTTCCACTTTTCTCCACTCTTTCACCCACCGGCCAGCTTTCTCTGCATTTTTGGCTTCTCTTCGCTTTTCCTCCTCCCGAATTTCCTCTTCATACCTGAATTTACCAGATTTTGGGTTTGCCAAAAATGTTAAAATCCAATTTTTATAATTTTTGATTATTTTTCAATTAGTTGATAATCAATATTTTAAATAAATTTGTCAAAAAAATCTGATAAAAATTGCGACAAAAATGTTGTTTTGTGGTAAAATGTGGGAAAAACCACTATGTTTGTGGTGGTAAATGTCTGGTGAAACCCACCTTGCACCGTTCGGCTACCAAGCAGAAATAATCTAGTCCCACATTCTAATGCAACTTATTGGCGAATATCCAGTCGCCCTTGACAACAAGGGTCGCTTGCGCCTACCTACCGCGCTCCTGCGCCAACTCTCCGCTGCGGCGGCAGCAGATGGCGAACAGGCCGGTTATGAGTTTGTGGTCAACCGGGGTTTTGAGCCGTGCCTTACGCTCTACCCGAAACCGGTCTGGGACGCGATCACCGCAAAATTGGGTCGTCTCAATCGTTTCAACGACCGCAACCGTGCCTTCATACGCTCCTTTTATCTGGGTGCGTATCCTATCACTACCGATAGCGCGGATCGGATTCTGCTACAAAAACCTTTGCTGGATTACGCGGGCCTCTCCGCTGAGGCCATTCTGGTCGCGATGGACGACCGCATCGAAATATGGTCGCCGACGCAACACGAGGCGGTGGCCGCGATGGACCCCAATGGCTTTGCCGACCTCGCCAATCAGGTGATGGGCGGTGGTGATGATGGGGTAGGGGAGACACTGGATGACTTTAAATAGTTATAAGTTATGAGTTATAAGTTATGCCGAACACGGCAATCTCATAACTCATAACTCATAACTCATAACTAAAAAAAATATGTACCATGCACCCGTCCTGCTGACCGAATCCATAGAGGCGCTCCGCATTCGCCCCGAAGGGACGTACGTGGATGCCACTTTCGGTGGCGGCGGTCATGCCAGGGAAATACTGAAACAACTGCGCGGCAAAGGCCGTCTGTTTGCTCTTGACCAGGATGAAGATGCGCAGCATAATGCCGAGCAACCGGAATTTGCGGGCCACCAAGCCTTTGTATTTGTGCATTCCAATTTCCGGTTTTTGAAACGCCAATTGCGCGCCGAAGTCGTGCGGCCCGGTACGGTGGATGGTATTCTCGCTGATCTTGGCGTGAGCAGCCACCAATTAGATACCGCCGAGCGTGGGTTCAGTTATCGCTTCGAGGCCGAACTGGATATGCGGATGAATACGCTGGATGGCCCGACGGCGGCAGATGTGCTGAACACTTACACGGCGGAGGAACTGCAGCGAATATTCAGCGAATATGGCGAAGTGCGCAACGCCCGAACCCTCGCCCTTGCTTGCGTACAGACGCGCAGCCAACGGCCTTTCCGCACCACCGGCGAACTGGTGGAACTCTGCGAAAAGAACCTCCTGGGCGAACGCTGGCGCTACCTCTCGCAGGTGTTCCAGGCACTGCGCATGGAAGTGAACGAAGAGATCGGGGCACTGCGGGATTTTTTGACCGAGGCTTTTGAAATGCTGGCCCCGGGCGGCAGACTGGCCATTATCACTTTCCACTCCATCGAGGATCGGTTGGTGAAGAATTACTTGAAAACCGGCAGTCTGGAAGGCAAGGTCAAGCAGGATTTTTATGGAAATATTGATCGCCCCTTTACCGTGATTACTAAAAAACCAATCGAAGCCAGCACTGAAGAAACACAGCAAAATACGCGGTCGCGAAGTGCCCGGCTACGAGTAGCAGAAAAAAAATTATAAATTATTAATTATAAATTATTTCCGCTCGCGATAATTTATAGTTTATAATTCATAATTCATAATTAAAAAAAATGGCTAACAAACTATTAAATGCACTAAACGTCAGTCAACACACGACCAATCTCGTGTTCGACAACTTCTCCTACCTGATGTTTATCGGCGGATTAGGCATTTTATACATTGCCAATGCCCATTTTTCAGAAAAAGGAGTACGCGAAATACAGCGTTTGCAGAAAGAAATAAAGGAGTTAAAATGGGAATACACGTCTATAAAAAGTGAAACCATGTATAAATCCATGCAATCGCAAATAGATGAAAGCCTCGAACCCGTTGGTCTGGATTTAGAGAACAAAGGACCGAAAGTCATTATCGTTAAATAGTTGATTGGTTGACTGGTTGATTAGTGACTGGACAGCTAACCAATCAACCAATCAACCATTCAACCAGTCAACCAATCAACTAATCAACCAATCAACCAATCAACTAATCAACCATCATGCTCAACGTCAAAAACGAAGTATTAGTCCGGGTTTACTTGGTGGCAGCCATAGTAGTGCTCGCGGCATTCGTGATCTTTGGGCGATTATACCAATTGAGTGTGGTGCAGGCGCCCCGCTGGGAAGCCAAGGCCGATAGTTTATTTATTAAATGGGTGGATGTCAGTGCAGATCGCGGCAATATATTGGCCGATGATGGTAGCTTGCTGGCTACTTCGCTGCCCTTTTTTGATATACACTTTGATGCCAAAGCCGAGGGCCTGACCGACGAATTATTCAACCAGAATGTGGATAGCCTCTCGTGGCTGCTGGCAACATACGTGGATCAGCAATACACGCCGGGCGCTTATCGCGACTGGCTGATCAGCCTGCGCCAGGCCCCGGAAGACACGCGCGGTATTCGCTATATTCCGATTGCCCGCGACCTGCCGTACAGCAAAATGATACTGGTCAAAAACTTTCCCCTGTTCCGTTTGGGGCGGCGGGCCGGACTCATCGTGGAACAAAAACCAACCCGCGAACGACCGTTCAAAATGCTGGCCCAACGCACCATTGGTTATACCCGCGAGGGTGCTCTGCCGGTTGGTTTGGAAGGTAGTTTCGACAATGTACTGGGCGGTTCGCTGGGCAAACAACTGCGCCTGCGTGTGCCCGGCGATGTCTATATTCCGGTCGGTGATCTAGCGGAAATAGAGCCGGAAGCGGGTAGCGATGTGGTGACTACACTCGACATCAATATTCAGGATGTGGCCGAAAATGCCCTGCTCAATGCCTGCAAAACCCACAATGCCGACCACGGTTGCGTTATTGTCATGGAAGTAAAAACCGGCGCGATCCGGGCCATGGCCAACGTCGGGCGTACACCGGATGGCTGGTGGGAGACCTATAATTATGCCGTCGGCGAGCGTGTGGAACCGGGTTCTATGTTCAAACTGGCCTCTTTTATGGCCATGCTGGAAGACGGTTTTATCAGTGACTTTAACGAAAAAATCCCCGTTTTCAAAGGGAAAGTAAAAATATACGACGAAGAACTGGTGGATGCGGTACCCCACGGATTGGACAGCATGACCATTCGTCAGGTTTTTGCGCAGTCTTCCAACGTTGGTACGGCCACGCTGACATTGAAAAATTATAAGGCCCAACCGGCGGCTTTTGTGCAGCATTTGCGCGATTTCGGGCTGGATTTGGCCACTGATATTGAAGTGGGTGGCGAAGAACTCCCGATTGTCAAAAGCCCAAACGACCCCAAGAGTGAATGGTCGGGCATCACGCTGCCCTGGATGAGCATTGGTTACGAATTGTTGATTACACCGTTGCAGTTGCTCACGTTTTACAATGCGGTGGCCAACGACGGAAAGATGATGAAACCCTACCTGGTGCAACGCACCGAACGGTATGGCGACATTATCAAGCAGTTCAGTCCGACCGTGGTCAAGCGCAGCATTGCTTCCAAACAGACGATTGCGAAGGCCAGGGAATTGCTCGAAGCAGTCGTGCAGGAAGGCACCGCCAGGAGCATCCGCACCGATAATTATTCGATTGCCGGCAAAACCGGCACGGCGCAGTTGAACTATCACAAATTCCGGGCAAGCAAAGGCATTCGGCACCAGGCCGGATTTTGCGGGTTTTTCCCAGCGGATAAACCCGTGTATTCCTGCATTGTAGTCATCAGTGAGCCGGAACGCGGCGGCTACCACGGTGCAGAAGTGGCGGCCCCGGTTTTCAAAGTGATCTCTGACAAATGCTTTGCCATGAAAACGGAACTACACGCGGCAGTGAACGAACAGCCCGCCCCGAAACTGGCTGCGGCCATGTTGCCACGCTACGATGCGGGTGCTAAATCCGATGTGCAGGAAGCCTTTAAATGGCTCCATCTTGACTATTACGAGGCGGGCGATTTGCCGGATTGGGTGGTGAGCCAAACGCGC
>Ga0105048_10020459_pt1 | contig 10094 bp, 6 predicted proteins | sample MAT05_FD_78382 | JGI IMG/M metagenome (GOLD analysis project Ga0105048, IMG submission 78382) | Freshwater microbial communities from Lake Fryxell liftoff mats and glacier meltwater in Antarctica - MAT-05 | ecosystem: Environmental > Aquatic > Freshwater > Ice > Liftoff microbial mat | place... | reverse complement strand
GCCGCGATGAGCGCGTAACGAAAGCCGAATGGCTTGGGGTTCCAGGTATACGTGCTGATGCCGCGACCACCGAGCCAGTCGGCGAGTTGCAGCCAGAGATCAATGCCGAGCAACCCGCCGACGATGGCCGCAAGCAGGTACAGCCCGAGCGGCGACTCGGAACGGAACGGATCGTCGGCATGCGAGACTTCGCGGTGCATCTCCTGTCAGGCTACCGCGATCGCGGGACCGGACAAGCACGCACGAGCAGTGTTACCCGAATGCAAAACGTAAGACGCACGACTTGATACTCGACTGCTCGCAGCGACAAGGCTGCGTGCGAGAAATGCCCTACCAAGTTTGCGATACTTTTTCTCTCCACATGGCGCAAAACGGGGAGGTGACGAGGCGTTGCGAGCCGGGGTGCAGCCTTGACAACTCGGTAGGCTGCCCCCCGCCCGCTCCTTGAAGACTCGGAGCGATCTCCCCAGGTTGCCTTATCCGTGTTTCGTCTGGCTCGGTTCGCCCATTGCCTTCATCAGTTCTTCGATCACGCCGTCGGCAACGAATACGCCCCGGCGAGTGAGTCGCACCGATTCGCGATCATCGGTTAATAGTCCCATGTTCACCACCTGCGATAACTGGTCGCCGAGCAACTCTGTGAGGTGAAAGCCCGTCTGTTCCAGGAACTGCGCCCGGTTGATACCCGTCATGCGTCGAAGCTGCGTGCCGACCGTCTCGAAGGCACGCTCGGGGGCCAGTTGCTCGGACTGAAACGTCGGCGATTCCCCCGCGAGCATCTTCCGAATGTAGCCTTTCGTATCGCGGGTGTTGAGTTCACGCACCCCGTTCACGTATCGCGCTGCGCCGACACCGAATCCGAAGTACGCATCGTTCGCCCAGTAGCGCTCGTTGTGCCGGGTCTGGAAACCAGGTCGGGCGAAGTTGCTCACCTCGTAATGCTCGAACCCCGCAGCCGTCAGGCGATCGATCGCGAGTTCGTACATCGCCAACTCGGTCGCTTCACCCACTTCCACCACATGGCCGGCTCGCCGCTGCTTCCAGAGAGGCGTCCCCTTTTCGTAGGTGAGACCATACGTGGAGATGTGATCGGGTGCGAAGGCAATCGCAGCATCGAGGTCCGCTTCCCAGCTTGCGGGCGTCGATCCCGGAGCACCGAAGATGAGATCGAGGGAAAGATGCAACCCGTGCTTGCGAACACTCTCCACGGCCTGCGGAATCTGGCTGGCCGTGTGTCGCCGATCGAGCGCCGTCAGCGATTCTGGTCGAAACGACTGCACACCGATACTCACGCGTGTTCCGCCGTGTGCCGCGAACAGTGCGGCCTTCTCGTCGGTCAGGCTGTCGGGCGTCGATTCAATGGAGAACTCGGGGGGCGGGGATTGGGGATCGGAAACCCCTGACTCCTGACTCCTGACTCCCGACTCCCGACTCCTGATTCCCGACTCCCGCAATGGCAGCCACTGGTTCACCGCAGTCAGCAATCGATCGAGTTGTTCCGCGCTGGGGTACGTTGGCGTGCCGCCGCCGATGAAGAGCGTTTCAACTGGCCGGGGTTCGCGAAGTGTGGCCAACTCGATGGCGAGCGCATCAAGGTAGTGGTCGATGAGATGATCGTTCCCGGCACTCACGGCGAAGTCGCAGTAGCCGCAGTGGTGCGCACAGAACGGAACGTGAATATATGCGGTTCGGGGATCGAGCCAGGCTGCGGTCATATCCTCAGTTTAGCAGCCGCCCCGACGGGGCGGCCGCTAACTGGCAGATGCTACGGGAAGATAAACGCCAGACCGGTGATGATGACACCTTCAAACGCGGTGCCAGTGATCGTCAACCCGGGCGGGTACAGGTAGTACGGCGTCGGGCTGCCCGGGAGGCACTTGCCCGCGTTCGTGTCCCAGAACCCGTAGGCGAAGCCCGAGGCCAAGCTCTGCGGCCACAGCATGAAGTCGCGGTAGAAGTACAGTGCGGACACCAGCGGCTGGATCGCTCCAAGATCCCAGCCATAGCGCTCGGCGTTCTTCTCTTCGAAGTGCAGCCGACGGTGAATCATGTACAGTGCGTCATAGGTCGTCTGCATCGGCGGATACGCCGAGGTCTTCGCCTGGTAAGGCATCCCGTCGCCCACGGGCGCGATTGGCGGGAACCGGAGCGTTGCCTCGTCCGTCTTCACATCGCGCTTCTTGTCGGATTCGCGAATGGTGTTCATGATGATGCGCTCAAGCTGAGCATCATCGTAGATCACGAAGATTTTGTCGCGGTCCGGAAGAACCGTGTAGACCTTGGGATCGACCTGGATCACCTTTGGTGAGTCGACCTTCGGCTTCGGTTCCTGTGGGTTGAGCGCGTTCACCGCTGACCCAGGCAATGGAACCGGACGCGCCGGGGCGCTTTGAGCACCCGGCACGGGCGGTGGGCCGGGGTATTGCGCCGCGGCCGGCACCGAGAACGCCCCAAGCGCTCCGAGCAAGCACACGAGGTTACACGCCGTCACCACCGCTCGCTTCGACGGAGCTGTAGTTCGGGGCTTCATGTGTGATAAAGATATCATGCGGGTGGCTCTCCTGGACCGACGCCGCGGTCACCTGGATGAAGCGAGCTTTCACCCGCATTTCTTCCAGCGTCTTGCAACCGCAATACCCCATTCCGGCCCGCAGGCCGCCAACCAACTGGTACACGAACGAGGCAAGATGCCCCTTGTAGGGAACTCGACCCTCGACCCCTTCCGGCACCAATTTTCCGTTCGCCGGCGACCCGGTGTTCAGGTCTCTCGACTGTTGATATCGGTCGGCGCTGCCTGCCATCATCGCGCCGAGTGATCCCATTCCGCGATATTGTTTGAACGACCGTCCCCGGTAGAGGATCGTCTGGCCGGGGCTTTCGTCCAGCCCGGCGAACAACCCGCCAATCATGACCGAGAATGCCCCGCCCGCGAGTGCCTTCGTGATGTCGCCGGAGTACCGGATACCGCCGTCGGCGATCAGAGGCACTCCCGTACCCGCCAGTCCCTTCGCGACGTTCGCAATCGCCGACATCTGCGGCACACCCACCCCCGACACGATCCGCGTTGTACAAATCGATCCTGGGCCGATGCCGGTCTTGATGCCATCTGCACCAGCGTCGGCCAGAGCTTTCGCACCTTCTGCGGTCGCCACATTCCCCGCGATCACGTCGATCGTGTGCAGTTTCTTCAATCCCCGCACGGTCTCGATCACATTGCGGCTGTGCCCGTGTGCCGAATCCACAACCAGCACATCCACCCCGGCGTCGATCAGCGACGCCGCACGCTCGAAATCGTTGACCCCGATCGCCGCACCGACTTTCAGTCGCCCGCGTGCATCTTTACACGCATTCGGGAACTTCAAGATCTTGTCGATGTCCTTGATCGTGATTAACCCCTTTAGTCTGAATTGATCGTCCACAAGGAGAAGTTTCTCCACTTTATTTCGCGTCAGGATCTTTTCTGCCACTTCGAGTGTGGTGTTCTCGGGAGCCGTGACCAGATTCTTGCTGGTCATCACTTCGCTGAGTAGCTGGTTGTTGTCGTCGAGAAACTTCAGGTCACGGCGAGTCAGAATGCCCCTGAGCTGTTTCTCGTCGCCGGTCGTGATGGGAACGCCGCTAACATGGTGTTCTTCCATGACCCGGCGAGCGTGGCCAACGGTGTCGTCGGGCGGCAACGTGATCGGGTCGGTGATGATGCCGTTCTCGCTGCGTTTGACCTTGTCCACCTCACGAGTTTGCAGGGCGATGCTCAGGTTCTTGTGAATGATCCCGATGCCCCCTTCCTGTGCCAGTGCGATCGCGAGTTCGCTCTCCGTGACCGTATCCATGGGGCTGGAAACGATCGGTATGTTGATCCGCACATTGCGGGTCAGTTGCGTACGAACGTCGGTATCGCGTGGAACCAGATCGCTATATCCTGGTTCCAACAGCACATCGTCGAACGTGATTCCCGTGTAGGCAATACGATCATGCATGACGGCTCCCAGCTCCTCAAAGGGGTGGATTCGGGATTATAGGAAGCCGGGGGGAAATGAGTCGATGGCAACCCGCTCACGAGTGCCAAAGTGGGAACGAGAACGGCCCGCGAAAACATCACGGGCCGTTGTCGAGTTTGTCTGAATCAAGCGGGATCAGTTGCCATATTCGCCGCTGAACCCGATCTTCCCGCCGCCGCCACCAAATCCGCGGTTACCGCCACCAAAGCCACCCTGGAAGCCGCCGCCGCCCTGGAAGCCGCCTTGGAAGCCGCCACCACCCTGGAATTGGCCACCACCAAAGCCACCCTGGAAGCCGCCGCCGCCGAAGCCGCCACCACCAAAGCCGCCCTGGAAGCCGCCGCCACCCTGGATGCCGCCGCCGAAGCCGCCCTGGAAGCCGCCGCCACCCTGGATGCCGCCACCGAAGCCGCCACCACCCTGGATGCCGCCCTGTTGACCACCAAGAGCACCGCCGCCCATGCCAAGGTAGCCTGGTCCGATCTGCGGGAACGGACCGACGATGAAGTTACCGCCGCCGCCGATGCCACCACCAAGACCGCCGCCGATGCCGCCACCGATGCCGCCACCAATTCCACCCTGGAAGCCACCACCACCACCGCCAAAGCCACCCTGGAAGCCACCGCCACCTTGGATGCCACCGCCAAAGCCGCCCTGGAACTGGCCACCGCCACCACCAAAGCCGCCCTGGAACTGCCCACCGAAGCCACCACCCTGGAACTGCCCACCGCCGCCCTGGAACTGGCCGCCACCCTGGAACTGACCGCCACCCTGGAACTGGCCACCCTGGATACCACCCTGGATCTGACCGCCAAATCCACCCTGGAACTGGCCGCCACCCTGGATCTGGCCGCCCTGGCCAGCGATGCCTGCGCCGCCAATGCCGAGTTGACCGAGCGCACCCGGAGCCAGAAGCGGCCGGAACGTGCCTGGCGGAACATAGGGAATGAAGTTGTTACGGAACCGCCCCTGCTGGGCGCTCACGGCACCAGTCATGGGGAGGATTGCCAGGGCGCTCAGCCCAAATGCCGCGTACATCAACCGACGGTGGAAAGAACGGAACATCACTAACCCCCTAACGTGGTGTGATCTCGCGAGTTCAACCCGCCGGCATTTACGGCATGGGTGCCCGGAGGGGCAGGAATGGAATGCTTAAACTACAGTCCAAGGTACCCGCAATTGGAACGGATGCAACCAACTGACGGAACTTGCGCCAAAAGACTTCAGAATTCTCTGGGTGGCAGGAGAGCCGTAACGGTTAATCCGGTCTAAGAAAAGGATTGAAACCGACCGACACGCGTGCCGTCATCTCTTAACTGAACGGCGATTTCGATTCGGGGTTTGCGCAAGCGTCAAAAAATTCGCGAGTTGGTCGAGTTCGTCAGTGGTATGTCACGTCCTAACCTGTTTCTGGGGCACATCATGAAGAAAATGAACTGGGTCCGCTGGAGTGGCGCGGGAATTTGCTCACTGGCCGTCGCGTTGCTGGTCTCGCTGCCGCCCGCCGTGCAGTCGCCACTCTTCGCGCAACCGCCGGGCATCGCAGATGTTTCGGGCGGACTTCGCTATGTCCCCACGGATGCGGCCTTCTTCGTGTACGCCGATGTCGCCAAGATCTGGGACAGCGAGATCGTGAAAAACATTCGCAAAACCGACCCGAAGGCGCTCGACTTCGCCACCGACGAGATCAAGCAGAAACTCGGCATCGCTCTCGAAGACGTGAAATCCGTGGTCGTGTTCATGCCCAAACTCAAAGGGCCGGAAGACACGCAGAAAATCGGAGTCGTGATCACGTTCGCCAAGGCATTCGACAAGGCTCAACTCGTCAAGAGTGCCGAGAAAGTCTTCCCAAAAGGCGAGGATCTGAAAGTAGTTGTTCCCGACGACCGCACCGCCGTTCTTCTCGTGGGGTTGAAAGAAGACGAATACGGCAAACCACGAGCAGCCAATGCCGGGCCACTGAGCGACGCCCTGAAGGCAGCCGGAAGTGGTAAGTACGCCGCCGTCGTCGGATCGACTCTGGCAAGCCTGCCTGACGAAATCCGGGGCGAAGACCTACCCGCGCAGTTTCGACCGTTCCAACCGCTGCTCAAAGCGGTGACCATCAGCGCGATGGTCAGTCTGGATCGTGACCCGACACTCGAAGTCCGCGTGAAGACCGGCACGGCCCGCGAAGCCGTTGATTGCGAGAAGTCGCTCGCGGCGATTCTGGCGATGCTCCAGATCCAGCTCGAAGGCAGCCTCAAAGAAGTGGAGAAGGATATGGGGTTGAAGGATCTGGTAGCTGTGATGAAGGCCGTCGGAACTGCCGCGAAGAGTGCCAAATTCTCCACGCTCGGAGGCGAGACGCAACTGACCGTGACGCTACCGGGCGATCTGCCGTTCGCCAGCGCGTTCATTGGAGCAACCAAGAAAGTTCAGGGAACCGCCGCGACAGCGAGAGCAGCAAACAACCTCAAGCAGATCGCCATCGCGATGCACAATTACCACGACGTCCACAATGCGTTCCCACCGGCCGCCGCTTGTGACAAGACCGGCAAGCCGCTCCTGAGCTGGCGAGTGCTGATTCTCCCGTACGTCGAGGAAGAAGAGCTGTACAAGCAATTCAAACTCGACGAGCCATGGGATAGCGTGAACAACAAAAAACTGCTGGCGAAGATGCCGAAGATTTACGCGATTCCCAACAAGGAACTTCCCGGTGGCACCGACACGCACTACCGCGTCTTCGTCGGTAACGGCGCAGGCTTTGACTGGCTCATGGGCGATAAGATCACCAACATCACCGATGGCAGCTCGAACACGATCATGTGCGTGACCGCGGCCGATGCCGTGCCCTGGACGAAGCCCGATGATCTGGAGTTCGACCCGAAGAAAGACCCGACCAAGCTCTTCGGCGCGGTTGTCAACGACACGGTACAAGTGGCGATGTTCGACGGCTCCGTTCGCATGCTCAAGAAGCTGCCGAGCAAGGAGACTCTCAAGGCACTCATCACGAAGAGCGGTGGCGAGGTGATCGGCGACGATTTCGAGTGAACGCCACGCAAGAATCTGCAGGCACCACGGGGATGAGCCCCCATGGTGTCTGATCGTTCCAAACACCGCGGGGATGAACCCCGTGGCTCGCCGACGACCCAAGCAATTCCCTCTACCTCTATGAGAACCACCATGCAATTCGCAACCCGTGCGATTGGCCTCACGACGATCGCCATGCTGACCGCGGCGATCGTGCTGTTCCGCCCTGGCGCTGATCCAGTCGCCGTAGCTGCCGGTCAGCCTGCCGAAGTCCCCGCCGATCTGGCGATGGTTCCCGCCGACGCGATCGGCTTCGTCCACGTTCGAGCCGCCGAGTTGTGGAAGAACGACGTGTTCACTTCCTTCCGGCAGACCTTCGAGAAGGCCGGGCCGAAGGTACTCGAAGCCCTCGATAACCAGTTCGTCCCGAAGATCTCCACGTTCGAGCGAGCTACGGCGTTCCTGCTCCTCGATCGAGAGAACCCCCGCGCCGGCCCAATGCCTTACCTCGTCCTCCGATTCTCGGCACCGTTTGACCCGGACGCGGTCGCTGCGGCGTATCTCAAAAAGCCCGAGAAAGTTCAGGTCGCCGGCAAGACCGTTTACGGCCGCAGGGGGGATTTTGGGCTGTACTTCCCCGACAAGCAGCACATCGTCGTGAGCGACGGGGACGGGTTCGAGTTCTACTTCCGCCACGATCCGCCCAAGACCGGTCCGATGTCCTATGGCTTGAAGCTCGCGGCGTCCGGCAAGCCGCTCGTTGGGTCTGTCAACCTCGCAGCGATTCCATTCCCGCCCAAGGCTCTTGAGGATCTGCCCCCGGAAGTGAAGTCGCTGTTGAAGGCCGAACACGTCACGATGTCGCTCGATCTCGGTGTCGCTGCCAGGGTCGATCTCACTGCGGGTTACAAGAACGCTGCTGACGCTCAGGAGGCCGAGAAGGCCGTCAAGGCGCTCGCGGAATACGCCCGCAAGGAACTGGCGAAAGTGAAAGAAGACCTGGAGAAGAAGTTCCTCGCCGCAAAGGGACCGCGACCAGCCGAGGAACTGCCCGAGGCACTGCTCACCGTCTTCGGGCTGGGTGCGATCAACTCCGCCGACGAGTTGCTCGCCAACCCCGGTGCTTACGTCAAGCGCGACGGGGCCAACCTGACCGCGAGCGTCACTCTGCCGAAAGACCTGGTCGTGGCGGTCGGCGGCATCGCTGGCGTCGGAGCGGGATTGCTGCTTCCCGCTGTTCAGAAGGTGCGAGCCGCCGCTGCGCGAATGCAGAGCATGAACAACCTGAAACAGATCGCGATCGCGGTCCACGCCTACCACGACGCCAACGGTCACTTCCCTCAAGACATCGTGGACAAGAACGGCAAGCCGCTCCTGAGCTGGCGAGTGGCGATTCTGCCCTACATTGAGCAGGACAACATCTACAAGCAGTTCAAACTCGATGAAGCGTGGGATAGCCCGAACAACAAGCGGTTGTCGCAGGTCGCGATCAAGACGTTCATCTCCCCGCAGGGCGGACTGGCGAACCCAGCTGGCATGACACACTACCAGGGGTTTGTTGGCCCGGGAACGGTGTTCGAGCCAGGGAAGAAGCTCACGTTGAACAACATGACCGATGGCACCTCGAACACGATCTTGGCGGTCGAGACGGCCGACGCGGTCGAGTGGGCGAAGCCGGGCGGCATCCCGTTCGATCCGAAGAAGCCATTCCCAAAGCTCACGAGCATCAGTGGGAATGATCTCGTGTCGGTCGCGATGTGCGATGGCTCGGTCCGATCACTGAACCTGAAGAAGATTTCTGAGATGACGCTCAAGGCCGCGGTCACCCACAGCGGGGGCGAAGTGCTGGGCAAAGATTGGGACGATTGACGGCGATGTGCAGGTCAATCGATGACGCTCAAAGCCCACGAACCATGCGTTTCGCGGCGGGTATACTTTTTCCCGCCGACTACCCAAGAGAAAAGGACAGGCCCAGAGACGCGGTGTCTCTGGGCCTGTCCTGATGCGTAGTCATCCGTGGCAGCTATTCGCTGGCCGCGAATTACTCCTTTTTCTCGCCGGGGAGAGAGAACAGCGGGCCGGCAGTGCCGGTGCCGCCGCGCAGCTTCTCCTTCTCGGCAGCCTTCTCCTTGTCCTTTTCCTTGTCCTTGGGTTCCTTGGGTGCCTTTTCAGCCTTCTCAGCCTTCTCCGGCTTTTCAGCCTTCTCTGGCTTCTCAGACTTTTCGGCCTTCTCCGCTTTCTCAGCCTTCTCGGCCGCTTCCATCTCGTCAGTCGGCATGTCGGGGATGATGTCCGGCACGAGGCCGTCGTCCACGTTCTTCATGCTCAGACCGATCTTGCGGTCCTTGGCATCAACGCGGAGCACCTTCACATCAACCTCATCGCCAACCTTGACCACTTCTTCGGGGCTTTCGATCTTCGCGTCCGAAAGCTCGGAGATGTGCAGAAGCCCCTCGAGGCCCGGTTCCAGTTCGACGAACACACCGAAGTTCGTGAGCTTGGTGACCTTGCCGTGGCTCTTCTGGCCAGGGGTGAAGCGTGCGGGGATGTCGGTCTCCCACGGATCGCTGCCCATCTGCTTGAGGCCGAGTGCTACCCTTTTGCGTTCCTGATCCACCGAGAGGACAACGCAGGTGAGCTTCTGGCCCTTCTGCACAACCTCGGAAGGATTCGAAACCTTGCGAACGTAGCTCATGTCGCTGACGTGGAGGAGACCGTCGATTCCCTCCTCTATTTCGATGAAGGCCCCGTAGTTCGTCAGGTTGCGAACGGTGCCGGTGATGATCGTCCCCGGCGGGTACTTCTTGGCGACTTCGCCCCACGGGTTCGACTGGCACTGCTTCATGCCCAGCGAGATTTCCTTCTTGTCGTGGTTGATGTTCAGAACCTGAACCTCAACCTTGTCGCCGATCTGGACGAGTTCCTTCGGATCGGCGATGCGCTTGACCCACGACATTTCGGAAATGTGGACCAGACCTTCGATGCCTGGCTCCAGCTTGACGAACGCCCCGTACGGCATGATGTTGACGACTTCGCCATTGTGCCGGCTGTTGATCGGGTACTTCGTCTCGATGTTCTGCCAGG
>Ga0105048_10020458_pt1 | contig 10095 bp, 6 predicted proteins | sample MAT05_FD_78382 | JGI IMG/M metagenome (GOLD analysis project Ga0105048, IMG submission 78382) | Freshwater microbial communities from Lake Fryxell liftoff mats and glacier meltwater in Antarctica - MAT-05 | ecosystem: Environmental > Aquatic > Freshwater > Ice > Liftoff microbial mat | place... | reverse complement strand
TGGCCCGGTGTTAGGCGTTCAGCGATTTGGCGCAACTTGAGTAAAACTCACATTTAAATTGGGAACTTATTGATGACGCGTTCATATGCTGCTTGAGCATCTGTGATAGAAAGTTTTGAATATATTTCAAGTGATTGGCGGCTTTCATGACCAGAATATGGTTGAATAAGAGCATCGTCGATGCCTTGTTTTTTGAGCCATGTAAATAGGAAGTGACGTAGCTTATGAGGAGAAATTGGCTTTGTAAGGCCGGCTTCTTTCGCATATTGTTCCATTATTTTTCGGATGCCTCTATCTGAGAAAGGCTTCTTTCTAATGGACTCAAAAAGATAAATTGCCCCTTTTTTGGTCATCGCCTCAGCATGAACGGCCAAGACTTCCTTAAATTTAGATGAAAACGGAACTATTCTGTCTTTTTTGCCCTTTCCTTGAGTAATTCTGATCTGACAGGATTCAAAATCAACGTCGCGGATTTTAATCTTAACAAATTCACTCACACGAACACCTGTGTATACCAGTATTTTGACGATCAGAACGTGTTGCATATTCCGTGATTGCCACACGGTTGTGTAGAAGCGTTGTAGTTCTTCTTCAGTTGGGACATAGGGGATTTTGACCCCTTTACGCAGCACAACGATATCAAGTTCTTTTCGGACTAATTGAAAGAGGGTACGCATATAGTGGTAATCCGGCCGTTCTTCTTTAATAAGTTTGGCGATTTGTTTGGCTCTTTGAGCAATGGGCTTACGTTTGATCTTTTCTTCGATCATTCTATACAGCCTTTATTTTTTGTGGTTTTTGGATTTGAAAATTTAAACGTTTTGTCATATTTAAAGACACAACCCCATGGGGATTAAGGTGTCCATAGAACATTGGATTGAGGGCCCGCTTATCATGGACGGTAAGAGAATATGGTTTGAGAGGGTTACTGAGGACTTCTTGGATCATCAAAGTGTTCATATAGTTAATACACACCTGAATAAGATGAAGACAAAGAATGGAAAGTTCTTGTTCCTCTTTATCATTTGTGGAGATTTCTCCTTGTTTTCCATGGAAGATAAACCCCATCATACCATTAAATCGTTCAACGATATTGAGGGTTTCGTTGATTTGAATCCGCAGAGTCTCCTCTTGGAGATAGCGGCATAAGAATATGGTACGCACGGCTTTGCCAATCTCCAGAAGAGCTTGATAGGCTGGGTGCGTGGCGTTATCGGCACTCAATCGTTTAAGCAATACACTGGATTCTACAGTTCTTGTTTTTAGAGCCGCTGTGTATTTGACAACTTCTGCATAGTTATTTTCGATCTTGCTCCAATTAATGGAGTCGCTCGCAAGAGCTAACTCTAGGTGAGGAAGTTTTTCTTTAAAACTTCGTGAGGAAGAAAATAACTTTTTTTTATGAATTCCTTTGATTCTTGGCAACAGGTCAAAGTGTAAGAGATGGCTAAAGGCAAATCCTATACTGCTTTGATCGTGGGTGTCGGTGTAAATTTCATTCATATCCATTTCAGTGTCGTGCCGTAGACACCCCGTGAGCATGAATCCTACCTCTGAGTCCCCAGGACGTGTAATTTGCATATAAATAGGGGCTGATTTTGTATCGATATGGGTATAGACCATGACGCCATGGGATCTGTATCGCCCATGCCATCCCCCCACCATATTTTGTACCCAAACATCAAACCGTTTTGAATCACAGGCACACCCAACAATATTCTCTCCCCAGATTTCTGGATCACGTATTTCTAAAATGGCATTGATGATGTCTTGGATAGCCGCGCGTATATGTTGAACGGATAAATAACGATTTTTGACGTAGCGTAAATCGGCATAAGATTCTCCTGTGTGGGATGTGGCCAAACGTTTCAGGCCAATATTGCTTCCTAATCCGTAAAGACAAACGAGCAACCGTTTTTGAAGGCTCTCTTTAGGGATAGCACTATAGACCCCTAATCCTTCAAAGTTCTTGGTAAACCCGACACGAAAATCGACCTCTTTCAAGATATCAATCAAGGGAACGTTTGGCCAAAGCTGACTTATTTCTTGATGTAGAAAGGCGAGGTTTGTAGGAGGCTCTTGAGGGGCTGATGGAGAGAGCTTAATGGCTCCCTTCTTACGTTTGATTAAGCTCACTTTCTCGTTGCTTGGTATTGTTTCGTTCAACAAAAGAAGGCTCTCTTCAAGCTTATTTTTTAAGGACGCTATAAAATCATCAGCCTCTTTTGGCAACTCCAGCAAGTCAAAATAAAAGTCCTTCTTTCCATCAAAATCAGAAGGCATGTCTTTAGCGGGGTTTTGATACTGATGGGCGCCTTTAACCCATATGTTTTTAACAGATAGTTCTTTAGAAAAATGCTCCAATACAGCCAGCTCAAAGGCCTTTTCCTCGATAGCTATAGTTGTTTTCCCCGGGGTTCCTTTTTGAACCATAGATCCCCAAGATTTAAGAATCTGTTCCTGATAAGGAAGATCATCGACTTCTCGTTTAGACTCATCTTTTTTGACCCATTCTATAGCCAAAAGAAGGTCACGGAGGTCTTTACGATCTGTCTCAAACGTTAGTGTCTTCAAAAGATCCTTAAGGAGCTTCCTATAGCCATGATTGTAAAGAGACAGAGCCTTCACCCGCACTTGATTCTGATACCACTTTTGACGGTGATGCAGTTCTTTAATGATGGCTTCAAGCTCCGTTGTGGAAACTTTTGGATAGACCGTTTGTTCTATAATACCTTTGGGGTTACTTTGGAGTGTCTCAGCTAATGTCAAAAGGGTATCAAATTTTCCTTTGACCTTCTTGATTTCTGACAAAACATACCGATCGACATGCTGTTCCGCCCTCCTTTCAATGCGATGTAAAATTTTGAGCAAAAAATCTGTCAGTGTGTCTGCAGATTGCTGAGATTTAATTGTGAAAAAGAGAGCAAGTTGACCGTATCGTAGCACATCAGCCTGGGCTTTCAAATCACTTGGAGCCCTCGTTTTAACGTAGGTTGAATACTTAAGGAGGAGTTTCCTTGAGTGTGTATCGGCCAGAGTTTCTGGCAAATTAATGGATTTTAAAAAATCATATTTAGAAATTTCATAGAGAATAGATTCTTTCTTAAGGTGACTCGTGTCTTTTTTGAAGTCACTTAAAAAGAACTTTTTTGGCAACAACTCCGACCTATCTCCCACCTTATTATTATTATCTGGGAATTCCTTTAAAATTCCCTCCAATATTTCTTTTGCTTCATTTGAGAGAGACTGAGCAACATTTTTCAATAGATTCTCTTCAAAAACATTGGATATTTTTACCAAAAACTTCTTCACCTCACCCTTAGCAAAAAGCTCAATCCTGTGATGACGGCAAAAAAATTCTGCACCCTCAAAAAGCGCATCTTCATCAAGCGCTAAGGGTAAAATGTTTTTTGAAAGCCAAGAAGACAGATTCGTTTTATCGTTGGGTGTCATTTCTCTGTATCCTAAAAATTTACGAATGCTTGTGCGAAACCTTTTGAGGGTATGTTCTGTTGGCCACGTAAATTCCTCAAAGGGTTCTTCAAGTTGTTTTGCGAGCACGTTATGAGCGTGGGGTAAGAGTTCTATTTCTTTCTCTGGAAAGAGTCTCTCACTTTCAAAATACTTGAGTAGAATCGCATACGTTAGTTGATTGTTAAATCCTTTCTTTGTGAGGATGTGATTTTTCTCCACCTCACTCAAAACAAAAAAATCCAAGGGCTGATTCTGAAAAGAAATCACCTTCCGTAGACAAAAATTTTCCATAAAGTCGCAAATTCCTTTAAAAGGGTGTTCCGAGAATAGCATGACTCGGAACTAGAAACACAAAATATAGCGATATTTGACCACATCATAGACCATAAAAAACAAAAAACACAACAAAAAAATACCTCACTTTAAAACTCGGCATTCTCAAACAAAAAAATATGACCGAGGAGGGCCATCAATAAGTTCCCAATTTAAATGTGAGTTTTACTCAAGTTGCGCCAAATCGCTGAACGCCTAACACCGGGCCAAATTTGCACTACTGCGTCTGATAGTTGGCAGAAGCGCTAGCATAACTGATGAGCATAATTGCATAAACCTGTTGCCAATGTGTGTTATAAAGCAGTACCCTTTTGCAACACACAATACATCTTAATTTGCGATCAATCCACTATTGTTGCGCAAACAATTGTTTGCGCAAGCTCGTCATGCTTTTTTCTACAGGGCCACTTACTTACGAGTAAATTGGGGTCGTTTGGAAACCAAAAGGGGTTGCACCCCGGAACCCTCCAAAGTATGTAGTAGAGCTCTGTAAGCCTTGTGTAGTAAGGGCTTCAGAGGATTGAAGTTTTTAAAATCTGAAGAGGTCTGGGCTAGGCATAATGACGGAATAAGCCTCAAAAGCGAGTGTTTACAAGGCTTTTCGAGGAGCTATTCATTTTTAGAAAATTCCGAAATTTTGCTCATTTTTTTAGAGAGTTGATTTATAAAAGAAAAAATGATATTTATAGATAAAACTTGCATCAAGGTGAAGTGCTGTTTTTTGTAGGTTTCTTTCGTTTTTTTAGATGAGGAAGGCTGTCGTCTATCGCTTACTAGCGATAGCGTGGTTTCAGAAAAATGTCAACCAGTTCTCGCCTTTTTTCCTGCAAGTTTACTTGCTATTAAAGTCCAAGTTGGCGATCATTTCATTAAGGTTTATACCGAGGAATAAACTAATAAATTCATATCTTCCGCTCAAGTTAATATGGCGCCAGGCTATGGGAGAAAGTCTTTTGAGAAATTCTAAGACTTCCATGTTGCCCAAGTTCTCTTGAACTTCATATATTTTTGATAAGAGCAGGGTGTTGTAATATATGATGCTGTTCGCAATAAGCCGGATACATTCGTTCCAAATCTGGAGTTCTAATTCGGTTGTACCACGAAACTTGTTGCCGCCTACGTAAGTAATCGCACCCGTTAACTGATGAAATCCTTCGCCTCGATTGAGGGCCGTGCGGATACTTTGTCGCAAAGAGGGATTATCAATAAAGCGGGCTGTATGGAGGCTTTTGAAGATTTTATCAAACTCCCACAAAGCTCTTTGCGTCTTATTGCGCCGCGTATAAGAACTCAGCTTTTTTACAATAGTGCTCTGCTTTGTATCTTTCATCAGCAGGGCTGCAAAAATATGTTGGAGATTTCCCCATTCTTCCTCGATTAGTTTCTCGTTGATTGTCCCCTCAGGAACAATTAGATGATCTTTGTACTGTTTTGGATTACCAAAACAATAAATATGCTTGGCTGTTTGACTGATTTTTTTTAAATGAGGAACAAAGTTTTGACCAATCAAATGCAGCAGAGCAAAATTGACGTGGTTGATGCTATGGCTGTCTCCACAATGCCATTCTGGGTTTATGTCCGATGTGTCGTTATACACCATATCAAAGTAATGGTGGCTTTCATGTTCGTTGGCCCCTATGACCCTTGTGTTCACACAAGCATTGTTTACAATCATGGAATAGGACACAACCCCTCTATGTTGTCCAAAATATTTACTGGAATAGCGGGCAATAATATTTTTGTGTTTTGTGAGACGCTTTTTACCATCAAGGCTAGAAAATAAAAGGTTGTCCATGAGATTCCAATGTTTAAACATGGGCAATTCTGAGATTCCATTTGCCAGGATATCGTTTGCTTTCCTCAAGTTTTCTAGGCGAAGAAAATTCTTTGAGGTTCCCAGCAGCTTTTTATAGCTAATATCTGAGATTTCCCCCATCTTTGAAATTCCATGGCTCGTTGCGGTAGCGATGATGCAAGCAAGGATTTCATCCTCATTGGCTTTATTTTTTGAATAGTGTGATTTGATATGGGTAAAGGTATTGATAAAGCTACAATTTTGGTTCACGAATCGAAGCATATTAATAAGGCTAACCTGAGGAAACTGCCCGTAAAATGGATTATTAATCTCATTATCTTTTGCTTTGTAAGGCAGCGTCCACGTTCCGTCTTTTTTTATTTTAATATCCTTATTTTCTCCAGATTTAATACGTTCATTTACATTTAAAATAAGGGGATTGAGTTCTTCCTTAAGTGCCTCAAGCTGAGTTTTAATCGGGATAGTTAAGACAGGATTATTGAGGGTTTTAATAAGCTTTCTGTTCCGCTTTTCATCTCCTAAATCCTTTTTGAGGCTTTTAAAGTTTACACTGTTATTGATGAAGATTCTTCCAGAGCTCAAATGATGTTCTAATTGCTCATAAACAAGGAATTCGTATTGATGAATGTTTAGTTTTTTCTCCGCATATAAATATGGTTTTACCTGGATTGGTATAAAGTCTACTGGAAAGTCAGCTGATTTAATTTTTGTGAGGGATTTTCCTTTTTCAAAAGTCTCTTTTAAAAAATCTAACGCTTTAATAAGGGGGTCATCCGGATCTTCACTTTCAAAATCAATGGCCCTTGCCAAGGACCTTATGTTTATTGCTATCTTTTTGGATATAACGGAATAGTGCTCCCACTTAAATTTGTCCTCATCTATTGCGTTCCCTGTGAGTTGTGGATTCAGCAAAGGAAACTGTTCTTTCGTTACAATCGCGAAGGGTTTTGGGCGGACTTCTCCAAAGGGCATTGTGTCAGGAATGGACTCATCAGTAAAGAGATCAAGAATTTGGCCGACTTTTTTAAAACAACTGTTTCCTTCAATTTTGTATTTATAAACCATTTCTTTTGCCGCTTCTTTGGCTTGCTTTTTGTAATTATTAACATGATAGATAAAGCTATTCACAAGATTGTCATTAATTTTTTGAAAGCGATAGAAAGTATAGCATAATAGATAGAGTCGAACCTTTTCATAAGCTAATGCCTGTAGTTTATCGACGCTATAGTAATCCACCAGAGAAGCGTAATAAGCAATATTCTGAGAAGATATTTCAAGCTTAGGGAGAACTTTCTCTGCAAATTTATAGAGTTTGTCACTGGAGCATTTTTTATCGATTTCGCGTATGACTTCCGTATAGTTGAACCCTTTAGCGTCTTTTTTCAGAATGGTCACCCCGTACATCTGCTCATCATTTTTTAGCAACCGTTGGAGAGCCTTATCAACATGCTGTGGAATATGTTTAGCAACAATAGATTGAAGACGTTCGTTCTCTTCCAATAAAACCTTGCTGATAATTTTTTGAAAAGTACTATAGCCAGGAATAGAAATATTGTTGTTTTTCAAAAAACACAATAAATTATCAAAAAGATATCTCGCGTTAGCATGTACTTTTACAGAAGTAACTGCCTGAATTTCTAAAAGCTTTTTGGTATCTTGATTGAATAATTTAAAATTAAGCAACCTTAATATTCGTGACTGATTTTCTAACTGCGTTTTTTGAGTAACCATAGATTTAGGCGTTGTAGCCTTAGGAAAGTATTCTCGTATAATATAGTTTATATCTTCTTTTACATATTGAAATTTAATTTGAAAAAATAAACATTTACATTTAAAATATCCAAGCTGCAAAATAAAATGTAGACGTGATTCTATAGATCTGAGAGATTCTATTTCCTGCATCTCTAACGCATCAAGAGAAAAGTAAAAAGCCCTTTCCTCTATACTAAATTTTGGAATTTCATATAATTCATTAATTTCGGAGTCCAATAATATTGAGAGTCTTTTTTTTGTTTTTTCCACTAACAATCCTTAATTATTTTATAAATACATTTCTCTCTATTTTTTTTCTCAAGTTTCAAGATATTTTTCCAAAATTTTAGATCCTGCCTCTTTTAAAGAACCATCATTATTAACGTAAGAATAAAGAGTAGACGTTGTGATCCCTAAGCGTTTAGCTACTTCTAATGCAACAGCTTTAGAATCACTCATGGCAGCCATTGCCATACGTATTGTGGGAGCATCCATCTTTCGTGGACGACCACCCATACGACCTCTAGCACGAGCAGCCTTTAAACCAGCACGCGTACGCTCAATAATAAGTTCTCGTTCATATTCTGCTAAAGCGGCAAAGAGGCCAAACACTAATCGACCATTAGAACTTGTGGTATCAATTTGAGCTCCATGGCCGGTAAGAACCTTAAATCCTATATTACGTTGGCGTAGATCATCAACAATGGTGATCAAATGTTTTAAATCACGCCCTAACCGATCTAATTTCCATACAACAAGTGTATTGCCAGGTTGCAAAGCCTTTAAACATTCTTGAAGACCTGTTCGTTCTTCTTTTTTACCTGAAGTTTTATCTTGGTAAATACGTTCATCCTGTATCCCATCAGCAATAAGAGCATCACGTTGTAAATCCAAATTTTGAGAACCATCATTTTTAGATACTCTTACGTAGCCTATCTGCATTTTGGATAATTTTTCCCTTTGAGTGCTCAAAAACTTATAGACATACTACAAAATCTAGCATTGATAATTCAATGGGTTTTTTTGTAGAAATAAAGACCTCAAAAGTGGTTTTGGGCTTCTGCTAAAAAAACGCTCGTTTTTCTCACAGTCACAAACACAAAACACCAAGAAAATTTTTGATCCCATCAGATAATTTTTGAAAGATCCCTCGCCCACAGCAAGGAATCTCTAGCTTTTCTATGCTTTTAAAAAGGGGATAAAAAAATGAGAAAAATTTATGGTTTTGTAAAAATAGAAAAGTTCTAAAAATGATTATTTTTCAACACATTAGATCTATTTTTATCTATCCACTCTGTTTAGTAAAAGTCCAAATTATAAAAACTTCAACCCTCTGAAGCCCTTACTACACAAGGCTTAAAGAGCTCTACTACATACTTTGGAGGGTTCCGGGGTGCAACCCCCAAAATAGAACGGCTTAAGTGCACTTACCGTTCCGCTGCTCCCCATACCCCAATATCATCTCCGGGGGTTTCCACAATACAGACGCAACGCAGATTTTTTTGAGGAACTAGATTCCAAAAATCTATATTTTGACTGCTATAATCTAGAATAAATGATCCCCGCCGCAAGCAGCGGGGTATTCAGAAGAGCCGCAATTGCCGATCTTCATGTAACTTATGGTATTCTTTTCCTTGGTTCTTCACATAATTAGCTATCTTTCCTTCATCTCCATGTTTTCCTACTGTAGTGGCAAAATAGCCATCTGACCAAAACTCCCCTCCCCATAATTTCTTCTTCACTTGGGGACATCGACGAAATACTTCTCTTGCTGTAAGGCTTTTTATAAGCGTTACTATCTTTGTCACGCTATACGTCGGTACTGATTGTACTAGAAAATGTACATGATCTTTATCCGTACCGATCTCTAAAAATTTTACCTGATACCGTTCTTCAATTGCTAAACAGACTTCCTTTACTACCTTGTCCACATCTTCATCAAATACAACTCGTCTGTATTTTGCAGGAAATACAAGGTGGTACATCAGTACCGTAACATTATGACTTTTATTTATGTACTCGCTCACGCGAGTATTTTACGCCGCAAGCGGCGGGGAATTCAACCCTAAGAGAGATTAAAAGAAAGGAGCCGTCAGCCCCTTTCAATAATTTACTTATGGTTATATTCTTCACCTCTTGTGGTGTTAACAAACCATTCTTAATACCCAGTTCGCCTGTTTTGTTGTTGTTGATACTTTTGTTGTTCAAACTGTTGATATGATTGATTCCAATTATGCTTTCCGTGGTTCCCATCATTATTTAAGTTCAATAAATCTTGCCGAGTTACGCCACCTGAATATATCTCTTTGATATCTCGAGTTGAAGTTGCTTGTATAGCATTATAAAAATGTTCTTGTGGTTTGTCTAAAAAGCTATTGAGTACTGCGTGGTTATCCATTTGAAGATTCACCCTTGCTTTTCGCCTCTCCACATCATGGTAATCATAAGGATCCATTGCATAGCAAGATCTTGTAGATTTAGATATTGTAATTGGCACCAAGAATAAAATCATTGATATTTTAATAATATTGTTAAACATATTATTTTTCCTTTAAGTTAAATGTTTTTCATTTTTTTAACCACAATAACCACAAAAGCTGTCGGGCGCCAGGTTTATTGACCCGGGGGCGCGTCAACTTAATTGACCCACTTGGAGGATGTTAATAAAGCTCAGAGATACCTGTCAAGAGAGAAAATAAAAAACTTTAGCAGAATTATTT
>Ga0105048_10020457_pt1 | contig 10095 bp, 7 predicted proteins | sample MAT05_FD_78382 | JGI IMG/M metagenome (GOLD analysis project Ga0105048, IMG submission 78382) | Freshwater microbial communities from Lake Fryxell liftoff mats and glacier meltwater in Antarctica - MAT-05 | ecosystem: Environmental > Aquatic > Freshwater > Ice > Liftoff microbial mat | place... | reverse complement strand
ATTCAAAGGAATGATGCCGCTGCCCAGTTCGTGGCCCCACGGCTTTCTATAAATTGCGCGGCTCATCAGCTCGGCCAGGTCTTCGGCCCGCGCGCCGGCGCGCACCGGCGTCTTCAAATCCAGCTCGCCGTCTTTGAGCAGGCACAGGCGCAACATGCCATCGGCGGTCAGGCGCACGCGGTTGCAGCTGGCGCAGAAGGGCTGGGTGACGGGGCTGATGAAGCCGATCTCGCCCTTCGCGTTCGGCAGCTTAAACACCTGCGCTTCGCCGTCGAGCTGGCCGTCGTTGGCCGGCGTGAGCGGCCCCAACTCGGCCTCGATACGCTGCATCATTTCTTTGGTCGTCACAATATTGGTCTGCTGGAACTCGGCCACATTTCCAAACGGCATCACCTCGATGAAGCGAAATTGCCAGTCGTGCTCGAGCGTCAGCGCGGCCAGCGGGGCCACATCGTCTTCGTTGAAGCCGCGAATCACCACGGCGTTCAGCTTCACCGGCGTGAGGCCGGCATCCTCGGCCGCACGAATACCCGCCCACACGTCATCCAGCTTGCCCCAGCGGGTGATGCGCTTGAACTTCTCCGGATCAAGCGAGTCGATGCTGATGTTGACCCGCGCCATGCCGGCCTCTTTGAGGGGCCGTGCCAGTTGGCGCAGTTTCAGGCCGTTGGTGGTCATGGCGATCTCGCGCGTGGTCGGCAGTTTGGCAATCTCGCGGGTGATATCGACGATGCCGGGCCGCACGGTTGGCTCGCCACCGGTCAGCCGAAACTTGTCGAAGCCGAGCAGGCTGGCGGCCGTGAGCACGGTCACAAATTCCTCGTCGGTCAACAGCTCTTCGGTGGGCCGGAAGATCATGTGCTCGGGCATGCAATACACGCAGCGCAAATTGCACTTGTCGGTCAGCGACACCCGCAAATAGTGGATGTGCCGGCCAAAGGCGTCGTGCGTTTTCGGGAGGGTTTGCGGGGGTGTTGTCGTTCGTTCCATTGTTTTGGTTGATTAGGGTTTTTAAGGTTGGTCAGGTTTTTAAGGTTTGTAGGGTGGTTGGGCCTCAGAAAACCTTACAAACTTTATCAACCTGACCAACCTTAAAAACCCTATAAATCCCTTCGCGCACTGATCACGCCCGTGTTCAGGCCGATAAGATTCAGGCCGCCGTAGAAACGCGCGTGCTCGATTTTCATGCAGCGATCCATGACCACATCCAGGCCACCTTGCACCGCTGTTAACGCTGCGGCCTCGTTGATCACGCCCAGTTGCATCCACAGCACTTTCGCGCCGATGGCAATGGCTTCGTCCACGATGGGCGGCACGTCTTTGCTGTTGCGAAACACGTCCACCACTTCGATCTGGCCGCGATCCTCGCGCGCCATTTCGGCCGCCGCCGCCGTCACCGATGGGTAGCACTTGCGGCCTAATATCTCAGTCTCGCGCGGGTTCACTGGAATGACGTTATAACCCACCGAAATCAAATAGATTGCGGCAAAGTGGCTGGGCCGAAACTGGTTTGCACTGAGGCCGACCACAGCGATATTTTTATAACGCTTGAGAATATCGAGCCGGCCGAGGGCGGTGGTAATGAGTGTTGCCATGATGAGTTGTTAGTGGTTAGTGGTTAGTAGTTAGTGGTTAGTTGCTGAACCTTCAGAACTAATCACTAACCACTAACCACTAATGACTTTTGCCGGCACCTCGCACACCAATGGGTTCATCGAATGCAACTCGTGTTCGACGTTCAGCTTCGTCACTTTGGCAGGGTTCTTGATGGCGTGGCGCAGGGCGTTGTCGAGGTCCCACAGAATGTCCTCGGCGTCCTCCAACCCAATCGACAGGCGAATCATCTCGGGGCGCACGCCGCCGGCCAGTTGCTCTTCTTCGCTCAGTTGTGAGTGCGTGGTGCTGGCCGGGTGAATGACCAGCGAGCGTGCATCGCCGACATTGGCCACGTGGCTGAACAGTTGCAGGCTCTCGATGAAGCTCTTGCCCGCGCCTAATTTGGTCGCCAAATCGCCGCCCTTGATGCCGAATGTAAACACCGCGCTCGCCCCCTTCGGCAAATACTTTTGGGCGTTGGCGTAATACAGGCTGTCCGGCAGGCTGGGGTAATTCACCCAATCCACGGCCTCGTGTGTCTTCAGGAAATCGGCCACCACTTTGGCATTGGCCACATGCCGGTCCATGCGAATCCCCAGGGTTTCCAGACCTTGCAACAGCATGAACGCGTTGAACGGGCTGAGCGCAGGCCCGACATCGCGCAAGGTCTCCACGCGCGCTTTCATGATCCAGCCGAAGTTGCCGAAGGTTTCGTAGAAGTGGATGCCGTGATAGCCCTTGCTCGGCTCGGTCATGCCCGGAAAGTTGCCGTTGTCCCACGGGAATTTGCCGCTGTCGACGATGACGCCGCCCATGCTGGTGCCGTGGCCGCCGATGAATTTCGTGGCGCTGTGCAGCACAATGTCGGCCCCAAACTCAATCGGCCGGCACAAATAGGGCGTGGCAAAGGTGTTGTCGATGACGAGTGGGATGCCGAAATCGTGCGCGATCTTGGCCAGTGCCTCAATATCGGGCACGTCGATGACCGGGTTGCCGATGGTCTCGGCATACAACACCCGCGTGCGCTCGTTGCCGGCGATGGCGCTGCGCACGGCCGCCAGATCGTGAATATCCACGAAGGTGGTGTCGATGCCCATCTTGCGCAGCGTGATGTCAAACTGGGTGTGCGTGCCGCCGTAGAGCGACTTGGACGAGACGATGTGATCGCCCAGATTCAACAGCGAGAACATGGTGACGAATTGGGCACTGTGGCCGCTGGCCACGGCCAATCCACCCACGCCGCCCTCCAACGTCGCCACCCGTTCCTCAAACGCGGCCACGGTCGGGTTCATGATGCGGGTGTAGATGTTGCCGAAGCGCTGCAGGGCGAATAGCTCGGCCGCGTGGTCACTGTCCTCAAACACATAGCTGGTGGTCTGGTAGATGGGCATGGCGCGCGCGCCGGTGGTGGGGTCGGGGCGCTGGCCGGCGTGCAAAGCCAGGGTGTTCAAGCCAAATTTTCGGTCGGCAATCATGGTGTGTCTGCTGCTCCTTACAGTGCGGCAACGGCGTTTTGCTAAACGGGCGTTTTGCTAAACGGACGTTTCTGTTAAACGGGTTGTTGCTGCTGAATGAAGTGTACTGAATCATAGCCGATTACTCGCTGAGTGAGTAATCGCTTAACGATGTAAATCCTTTCGCCTGGGTCACAAGCGAAACGTGCGTCGAAACTGGTTAATGGCTCGCAGCACCCGGCCCGAATCGACCCGGCGAATGTAGTCCTGTTGTCGGCTCAATAGATGTTCTTTTTCGGCCAGTGTGCGCTCCAGTTGTTGCACCTGTTGCTGGTAGTGCTGGGTCTGTTGATGTGCGGCGGCCAGTTGGTTGCGCATCTGGCTCTCGCGAGCTGCAATCACGCTGCCCATGAGGTCGACCACCCGGTCGTGCCCTGGCCGTGTAAACGACTCATCTATAAACTGGATGGGGCCGGTTGCGGGCGCGGTTTTGGGCCGGCGCACCACAAACACGGCCGTCAGGGTGGGGATGGTCGCCATTTCATCCAGGGTGGCCGGCTCAAAAATCCAGGCCTCACTCGGCACCGGCTGCGGCGACGTCAGGGCGAAGTCCATGATGACGCCGGGCTTCTCCAGACAATGTAGGTAGTAATTTCGCTCGGCGAAGTAACTGCCCAATACATGGTCCCACTGGCGCGGGCTCCAGATATTCAGGTGATACGGGTTGGCGAGGTTGCCGGCGCGCAAATAGTCGTTGGTGATGGGCGGCACCGCGATGATGGCGACACCCTCTGGCTTGAGTAATGCGGTGGCCGAGCACAAAAACGCCGCCACATCGGCCACATGCTCCAACACATTGGACGAATAGATCACGTCAAAACTGGCTAGTGCAAAGCCCACGCGGTCCAACTCGGCCAGATCAGCCTGCTGAAAGGTGAGGTTTGGCAGACGAAAGTGATCCTGACTGAAGGCGACAGCGGCCTGGCCATTGTCGACGCCGTGGACGAACGCAGCGCCGTGGCTGGCCACATAGGCCGAGCCATAGCCCGCGCCAGAGCCGGCATCCAACACCTGGGCACCCTGGCACAGCCGCGCGGCAAACTGGTAGATGGAGAGATGGGCGCGGAAGCAATCGTCCTCATACAAGTGGGTCACGCGCTCGCCGCCCTCCGAAACCGCCTCAAGGGTCCAGGAGGTTTGTGCTGGTGGAGTCGGTGCCAGGGCCTCGGAAAGGTCAGGTGCAGCGATCGTTGAAACAGGACTTGACATACAAAATTGATAAAAAAGATCGAAAGTCGATTTGTGGTGAAATCGGCCTCAAGTGTAAAGCCAGGACTTACGCAGTAACCCAATCAGCTCTGTCAATTGCAGAGTAATACGCTCGGATTCGTCGATGTCGACATCGACGAATCCGAGCGCCATTCGCGTAAGTCCTGAAGCCTCTTTCAGAGCAGGGGCAATGCGGCGGGCTCTACACAGATCAAACCCATACATGAGCCCGCTGCATTAGCCCTTACACCCCATATCACCCATCCCCCACAGCTCCAACCGACACCTGATGTCAAAAAGCCGATGCAGGTGAGCATCGGCTTTTGGATTTTTGCGGGTCAGTGAGGCACGCTCACTGGGTGGGACGGGGTTATCAAGTATTGGGCCGCGGCAAAGTGGCCTTGCATAGGTGGCAAATCAGGTCCCCGTCGCTGGTCTCATCAATTAAGGCACGCCCTTTACATTGTTGACACCCTTCAAACTGATTCCAGTCCTTGTCTGGAACGAATTCGCCTGTATCACTATTAAATTGAAAGAGGGTGATGCGTGCATCGTAGCCGCGCGAGCGAATCATCGCGAGAAAGGTTATCGATTTTTAAGGGCATGTCAAGACATTCCTACACATTTCTCAGACTTTAGTCATACCAAAATTAGTGTTGGTCTTACTTGACACTGACAAAATCCTACTTTTCGGCTCCAGAACCGCGCTCAGACGCGTTCACCCGGTTCATGGCGTTGTCCACTGACTGGGTCAACCATAGCCCCACGGCATCCAGCGCCTTCTCGATTGCAAATCCAATCTCGGCCAACTCGCCTTTGGAGAAGTTTTGTAGGACAAAATCCTTGGGGGCCATCTGCCCCGGCGGCCGTCCAATCCCCATCCGCAGCCGCGCAAAATCCTGAGTGCCCAGGTGCTGGATCAAAGAGCGCATGCCGTTATGACCGGCACTCCCGCCACTCTTGCGCAGCTTTACCTCAGTCGCGGCCACATCCAGCTCGTCGTAAATCACCAGCAGATCGGCCGGCGTGCTCTTGTAAAACTTGAGCAGCGGCCCCACACTCGCGCCGCTATCGTTCATAAAAGTTTGCGGCTTGACCAGCGCCACTTTGCTGCCCCCGATCTCGCCCAGCGCCACCAGACCCTTGAACATGATCTTGTCAAACTTCAGGCCATGTTTGGCAGCCAGCCGGTCCAGGACCATGAACCCGATGTTGTGCCGGTTGCCAGAGTAGGATTTACCCGGATTGCCCAAACCCGCGATCACGCGCCGGGTTATTTCGCGGCGCTCCGCTCGTTCGTTGTCCTGTGCGCTTTCGTTCAGCATGATGTGGCGCTATTGTCCATAGTCCACAGGTTTTTGCCTATACCGCCGCCACAGCAAAAGGGCAATTTGCTTGATGACGACATATAGGCCGATAGCAATAAAGGCGTACAGCACATAGGTCATGCCACGCAAAAAGTAACGCGGGATGGAACTGATGGCGCTGAGCGCGGTCTCGGCCGTCGATAACCCGCTGGATTCGGTGTTGGGGCTGGTTGCAGCCGTTGCCGCAGCCGGATCGCTGGCATTGGCGGCGGTGCTGGCCTGGTTGGTCAGCTTGATATTGCGCACCACACTTTCGCCCAGCAATTCGTTGGCCGACGAAAACACCTGGAGCCGCAGGGCATAGTCGCCGTCGGGCAGCGGCCGGGTGTTCCACGCACCCAGGGTGCCGCCATCGATGGGTTGGATGGCCGCGCCGACCACGGTCCAGGTGGCGGCATCGGGCTCGGTGGCGTATGAAATCTCATAGCGGCCAAAGCCGGCTGGGTTGGCGCTACCGATGACGGTGATGGTGCCGCGCATGCTGGTGGCCGAGGCCGGTGAGATGATGCGCATGTTGGGGTTCTGAGTCTGTGCGACGGCGTGGGTCGGGCCGACCTGGGTCAGCCCAATCCACAAAAAAAGCAAAACGGCGATGCGTGTGATGTGTGCAACAGCTGTGCTGTAAATCTTGTTGTTCATCATGATGTATGAAATGGTGCGAGAGTTAGTGCCGTGTTGGGGGTAACGATTTTAACGGTAGGTCTATATTGCGCCGAGATATTACACATTGCATCAATCTCAAGACCTTTTTTTGCGCCATGTTTACAACACAAGTTCGGCGCAATTCGCATACAGACGACAGGTCGAAGCTGTCATTCTTCAACTGAAAAGGCACAAATATTCTACAAAGCAACTTGGGCAGAGTTTTGTGTAAATCTTTGCCAATTCGTCGAGTTCAATTTCGTTGAGTTGAATCCGGCTGGGGTCTTTGCCTCGGCTTGTGTTAAAACAGTTGGCATGAAGATTCAGCAGGTCGATCTGTATCAAATTCGAATTCCGCTGGTGTCGCCGTTTACCACCAGCTTCGGCACCACCACCGACCGCGACGCGCTGATCCTGCGCATGGTTAGCCAGGACGGCGTGGTGGGGTGGGGCGAGTGGTGCGGCGACGGCCCTGGTTACAGCTACGAAACCGAGCACACCGCCTGGCACATTTTGCAGGATTATCTGGTGCCGATGCTATTCAAGGCCGAGGTGAACCACCCTAGCGACAGCGTGCGCATCTTCGAGTGGGTGCGCGGCCACAACTTTGCCAAGGCCGCGCTCGAAGCACCGCTGTGGGACATCGCCGCACAGATGGCCGGCCAGAGCCTCAGCCAGTTCATTGGCGCAGGTCGCGACGGTCAGAACGGTTACATCGTCAAGGATCGCGTCGAGGTTGGTGTCAGTATCGGCATCCAGGACACCACCGAGAAGCTGATCGAAAAAGTGCACAGCTTTTTGCAGTATGGCTACCTGCGCATCAAAATGAAGATCAAGCCCGGCCGTGATCTGGTTGATGCCCGGGCCGTGCGCAAGGCCATTCCCGACCGCATGCTCATGGTCGACGCCAACAGCGCCTACACCCTCAAAACGGCCGAGGTGTTCCGGCAGATGGAGGATCTGAACCTGCTGATGATTGAGCAGCCGCTGGGCTACGACGACATCTACGAGCACAGCAAGTTGCAGCCGCAGTTGCGCACGCCGATCTGTCTGGACGAAAGCATTCACACGCCCGATCATGCCCGCATGGCCATCGAACTCGGCGCGTGCAAGATCATCAACATCAAGCAGGGCCGGGTCGGCGGCCTGACCAACGCCATTGCCGTGCACGACATCTGTCAGGAACACGATGTGCCGGTGTGGTGTGGCGGCATGCTCGAAACCGGCATCGGCCGCGCTTTGAACCTGGCCCTGGCCTCGCTGCCCAACTTCCGGCTGCCCAGCGACCTGAGCGCGAGCAACCGCTACTACAACCCCGACCTGATCGAGCCGCCGTTCGACATCAACCCCGACGGCACCCTCAGTGTGCCCACCGGCCCCGGCCTCGGCGTCAACCTGCAAGCCGATCGGCTGCACAAAGTCGCCGTTTGTCACGAGACGTTCAAGGCTTAAGTGATTAGTTGTTGGTCGTTAGTCGTTAGTGATTAGTAGCGAATTACTGCTGGTGAAATGTCGACTAACAACTAAGAACTAATGACAAATCACTTAGCGCTCATGCGTGTGTTGAAGAAACTTGTGCCGTATATGTTGGTGCTGGTTGCGTTTGCCGTGCGGCTATATCGCTTCGATCTGGTGCGCTACTCGCACGACTTTGCCATCCCCCACAGCTACGGCATTCGCATTCTGGAGGCGCTGCAAGACGGCCGCTGGAGCGATCTGCCCCTGCTCAGTCTGCCCAGCGGTGTGCAAGTGATGAACCCGGTCGGCGCCAGCTATGGTTGGGCGCTCATTGCCCTGATCGACCGCTCGCCGTTGTTGCCCATCGTCGTTAGCATTGTGTTGAGCACCCTCGGCATCGCCATGCTGTTCGATCTGGGCCGGCGCTTTTGGGGCTGGCGCAGTGGGGTGGTGGCTGCGGCACTGGCTTCGGCCAGCATCTATGCCGTCTACATCGCCCGCGGCACCTGGATCCAGGGTCAGTTGGAATTTGCGGCCATCGGCACGGCCTGGCTGGTGTGGCGCGGGTTGGCGGAGGTGCGGCCGCGACGCATGCTGGCCGGCTTCGGTTTTGCCGCGCTCACGATGCAAACCTATCTGGCGACGATGGCCGTGGGGCCGCTGGCGATGGTGTCGTGCGCGCTGGCGTGGCGGCGTTTGCGCGACCACGCAACCCTGCGCCGCGCGGCTTTGCTGGGTGCGGGCTTGTGTGTGTTGTCGGTCCTGTTCTTCGGCGTGCTGCTGTTGACCCAGGGCCAGCGCAGTCTGGGCGATTTTCAAAGCCGTTATACCCAGGCCGCCCGCCGCTCGGATTCGCAGCCGCTGGACGCGCTGACCTATGCGCTGACGATTCCCAACGGCACCGACTTCGACTTCACCCAGGAACTGGTCGGCGGCTGGCGATACCGTCTGGATGATTCCGCCATCGTGTTGAATCAGCTTATCGCGGCTCTGCTGTCCATGCTTGTGATCATAGGTGTGCTGCGGCTGGTCTGGCAGTTGCGTGGCAAGCCGCAGGCGAATGCCAATGCGTCATTCGCGGCGCAATGGGTGCTGGCGTGGTTTGCGGTGCCGGTGCTGATGGGGATTGCGGCCGTGCTGGTGAACCCGGCGCTGGCGCTGCGGCCGCAATACCTGTTGCTGACCTCGCCAGCCGGCTACTTGTTGGCCGGGGCCAGCCTTGCCCCACTGCGCCAGCCGTGGCAGCGCTGGCTCAATGGGGTTGCCGCCGGTGTGTGCGCTGTGGCGCTGCTGAACGGCGCACCCCGCATTGCCGCCAATATCGACGCGATCGGCACCCATCCTTTCGCCGACCGCATCGACTTTCTACCCGTGGGTGCCCAAATCAAAATGGGACAAATCTGGCGCAGCTCGTGTGCCGAGGTAGCCAACCCGCAACTTCACTATTGGACGGCCAGTGCCAAGATGACGGCCAAAGGCATTCGACAGGGCGGCGCGCAATTTGGTGCGACAACGGGCGCACGGTCTAATCTGTGGCAGGTGCAGCCCGGCGGTGGCACCTGCACCTCACGCATGGACTTTGAGCCGGCCGTGCCACTGGCCCATGCCCTCGCCACCCCCATCACCCTGAGCCTGAACGCAGACACGCAAGTGGTGACCTATCGCTCGGTGCCGCTGGATGATGCGGCGGTGCAGGCGCAACTCGCCATCACGCGGCCGTTGTGGCTGAGCTTGAACTGGCAGCTACTCGGCTACACCGTGCCCACACAGATGCGCGCCGGCCAGGTGCTCACCCTGACCCAGGCCTGGCGCATCGTCACATTGCCCGACACGGCCCATGACGATTGGGACTACACCCTGTATGTCCATCTCATCGCGCCAGACGGCACCACCATGCCGCTGGTCGAGACCGGCCAGTTGCCCCCTGGCCTGCTGTGGCGTCCCGGTGACTACGTGCTCGGCGAAGTGTCGGCCGCCCTGCCCACAGATCTTGCCCCAGGCCAGTACACCCTGCAAGTGAGTCTGTACGACCGGGTGCGCAAAGACACCGCCGTCTACTTCGAGCTCAACGACCGCAACGAACCCATCTGGGAAAAGCCAATCCTCGCGCTAGAACAGAAAGTGGAGGTGGGGGAGGGAACAGGGAAGAAGTCAGATATCAGATTTCAGAAAAAGAGATAACGCGTAAAATTTTCTGACTTCTGACTTCTGACTTCTGACTTCTGACTTCTGACTTCTGACTTCTGACTTCTGACTTCTGACTTCTGACTTCTGACTTCTGACTTCTGACTTCATTGATATTCCTGCTT
>Ga0105048_10020456_pt1 | contig 10095 bp, 8 predicted proteins | sample MAT05_FD_78382 | JGI IMG/M metagenome (GOLD analysis project Ga0105048, IMG submission 78382) | Freshwater microbial communities from Lake Fryxell liftoff mats and glacier meltwater in Antarctica - MAT-05 | ecosystem: Environmental > Aquatic > Freshwater > Ice > Liftoff microbial mat | place... | reverse complement strand
TAGTCCAGCGTGGTGTCGAGCACCGTGCCTGCGGCCAGTGCGTCTTCGAAACGCTGCGCGATCATGAAATTGTTCATGCAGGGCGCCACTACGGTGAAGAGCGGATGCCCGAGCACTCGCGCCGACGACAAGGCGGCAGCCTCGCTTTCGAAGACGTTGTAACGGCGCACGTGGGTCTCGGCGTCGATGCCGATGACGCCGAAATCGAGTGCGTCGAGTTCGTCGTCGCTGCAGCGCTCCAGCTCTGAGAGGAGATCGGGGCTGTCGAACGAAAGGGCTTGCGTGGCGGCCTGCATCACGGCCTGAGTCGGGTTCATGGGGGTGCCTCGGGCATCAAAGCGTGGGGATGAACCCGGCATATCGGCGCGACGGCGCCCGACTTGATGCCGCGTCAGCTCTCGGCCGGGGCGCGCATCGCGCGGCTGAGCAGGACGACCGGTATCAGCCCCACCGCGACGATGGCCAGCGAGGGCAGCGCCGCTTCGGCCAGGCGTTCGTCGCGAGCGAAGTTGTAGGCCACCACGGCCAGCGTGTCGCTGCCGAAGGGGCGCAGCACCAGCGTGGCCGGCAACTCCTTCATGACATCGACGAAGACCAGCAGCGCGGCAGCCAGCGCAGAACGCTGCAGCAGCGGCAGGTGCAGCTGCACGAAAAGCCGCAGCGGGCCGCTGCCCAGCATGCGCGCGGTTTCGTCGATGGAAGCCGGCACGCGCGCATAGCCGGCTTCCACCGACTGCAGCGCCACGGCAGAAAAGCGCACCAGATAGGCGTAGAGCAGCCCGAACACCGAGCCCGTGACCAGCGTGGCGATGCCGGCCTCGGGCCAGCGCGACTGCACCCAGCCCGCCGGGATGAGGATGCCTATGGCGATGACGGCGCCCGGCACGGCATAACCCAGCGAAAGCACCCGCGCTGCCGGCCGCAGCAAACCGCCGCCGAAGATGCGGCCCGCCATGCCCCCCGTCACACGGCCCGCCATTCGACCCGAAGTACCACCCGACCCCCCACCCGACATGCCGCCGCCCGGCCCGCCGCTCTGACGCAGCGCAAAGCCCAGCGCCAGCGCCAATGCCGTGGCGGCCAGCGCTGCGCCGCCGGCCAGCCGAAAGCTCGCCCAGGCCCAGTCGGCAAAGCGCGCCAGCGGCAGGCCGAATTCGCTGAAGCTGGCTTCCTGCCACAGCATGCGCGCCAGCCACAGCACCGGCAGCAGAAAACCCAGCAGCACCGGCAGCCCGCACACCGCCCACGCCGCCACGGCAGCGCCGCCGCGCAGCACGGTCGGGCGCGCCTCCGCGCTGGTGGCGCCAGCGCGGCTGGCCGCAAAGCGCAACTTGCGCTGCGCCGTGCGCTCGGCCAGCAGCAGCGCCGCCACCACCAGCAGCAGCACGGCAGCCAGCTGCGCCGCGGCGGTGCCGTCGTTCATCACCAGCCAGGCCTTGTAGATGCCGGTGCTGAAGGTGGAAAGCCCGAAGTAGGCACCAACCCCGTAGTCGGCCAGGGTCTCCATCAGCGCCAGCGCCGTGCCGGCGGCAATGGCGGGCCGCGCCATCGGAAGCGCCACCTGCAGCACGCGCCGGCGCATCGGCGCGCCCAGCAGCCGTGCGGCCTCCATCAGGCGCACCGCACGTTCGCCCAACGCCGCCCGCACCAGCAGATAGACATAGGGATAGAGGCAAAGCACGAAGAGCACCACCGCGCCCCAGAAGCTGCGCACGTCGGGCCACAGCGCACCGCGCCAGCCGAAGGCTTCGCGCAGCGACGTTTGCAGCGGGCCACCGAACTGCAGCGCGTCGGTCCAGGCATAGGCCAGCACGTAGGCGGGCATGGCCAGCGGCAGCAGCAGCGCCCATTCGAAGAAGCGCCGGCCGCGAAAATCAAACAGCGTCACCAGCGCCGCCGTGGCCGAGCCCAGCGTCATCACCCCCAGGCCCACGAAGAGCGCGAGACCCGCCGACTGCAGGGCGTATTCGGGCATCACCGTCTGCCACTGGTGGCGCAGCACGGCCAGTGCCGCCGCATCCAGGCTGAACCAGGCCCCCAGCACACCCAGCACCGGCAGCGCCAGCAGCAGGCACAGCGGCGTCAACACCAGGTTCAAGACACCGCGCATGGGGAGATGGGAATACGAACAATGCTCATTCAGGACCGCCGATTATCATCGGCCGATGTTCCTGAGCCTGGAATCAGTGGGGGTGCGCTACACGCGCGGCAGCAGCGGCCGCGCCGCCGTGGAAGGCGTGAGCCTGAGCCTGGCTGCGGGCCAGGTGGGCGTGCTGATCGGCCCTTCGGGTTGCGGCAAGACCTCGCTGCTGCGCGCCGTGGCCGGGCTGGAACGCTGCGCAGCCGGTCGCGTCGTGATTGCCGGTGACATCCTGTCTGACGCCGCCAGCGGCGTTCACCTGGCGCCCGAGCAACGCCGCATCGGCATGGTGTTTCAGGACTACGCGCTGTTCCCGCACCTGAGCGTGGCCGACAACATCAGCTTCGGCATCTCGGCGCTGCCGCGCGCGGAACGCCAGCGGCGGGTGCAGCAGATGCTGGAGCTGGTGGGCCTGGCCCATGCCGCCAAGCGCGCGCCGCATCAACTGTCGGGTGGCCAGCAGCAGCGCGTGGCGCTGGCCCGCGCGCTGGCACCCAAACCGCGCCTGCTGCTGCTGGACGAACCCTTCAGCAGCCTGGACGTGGACCTGCGCGAACGCCTGGCGCAAGAGGTGCGCAACATCCTGAAGGACAGCGGCACCACGGCGTTGCTGGTGACGCACGACCAGCTCGAAGCCTTCGCGGTGGGCGATGTCATCGGCGTGATGAACCATGGCCACCTGGAGCAGTGGGACGACGCCTACACGCTGTACCACCGGCCGGCCAGCCGCTTCGTGGCCGGCTTCATCGGCCACGGCGTGTTCGCGCCGGCGCAGATCGTCGCCTGCGCCACCGGCCCCTGCGTGCACACGCCCCTGGGCGAGTTGCACGACATGGACAACTGCCCGCTGCCGGATGCGTTTCCGCGGGGCGAGTGCGAAGTGCTGCTGCGTGCCGACGACATCGTGCACGACGACGCCAGCCCGGTGCGCGCGATGATCGAACGCAAGTCTTTCCGCGGCAGTGAGTTTCTTTACACGTTGCGCCTGGAAACCGGCGAACAGGTGCTGGCCCATGTGCCCTCGCACCACGACCACCAGGTGGGCGAATGGATAGGCATCCGCGCCCAGGTGGACCACGTCGTCACCTTCCCGCGGGCCGCCGTCGCAGCGTAGATGCCGCCCCTCAGGGCCTGCAGCGTGGGGGCGGGCGGCGCACGCAGCAGTATTCGGCTGCACACTCAGGCACAGACCTGCCCAAACGACATGCAACCTTCTCCACGCTGCAGGCTCAGACACCGGGCACGGTCCTATACTGGATTTGTGCAGCCATAGATTGCACAAGCTCCGTGAAAGGGCACTGTCCATGAGTTCGAAGATGAAGCTGGTCGGCGTTTTGGCCGTGGGTGCGGTGGCCGGCGCGCTGGGCACCATGCAGCTGCAGGCCGTGGCCCGCAACGCCCTGGCGCCGCTGCCGCTGGAAGAGGTGCAGCAGCTCGCAGCCGTCTTCGACCGCGTCAAGGCCGAATACGTGGAGCCGGTGGACGAGAAAAAGCTCATCTCCGACGCCATTGCCGGCATGGTGGCCGGCCTCGACCCGCACAGCCAGTACTTCGACAAGAAGAGCTTCCGCGAATTCCGCGAAAGCACGGGCGGCAAGTTCGTCGGCATCGGCATCGAGATGGCGATGGAAGAAGGTCTGGTGAAGGTGGTTTCGCCCATCGAAGGCAGCCCTGCCTTCCGCGCCGGCATGAAGTCTGGTGACCTCATCACGCGCATCGACGGCAGCCCGGTCAAGGGCCTGACGGTCGACCAGGCCGTGAAGAAGATGCGCGGCGAACCCAACACGACGGTCGTGCTGACGGTGTTCCGCAAGCTCGAAAGCCGCAGCTTCCCCGTCACCATCGTGCGCGAAGAAATCCGCATGCAGAGCGTGCGCGCCAAGATGGTCGAACCCGGCTACGGCTGGATCCGCGTCAGCCAGTTCCAGGAACGCACGGTCGAAGACTTCGTGCGCAAGGCCGAGGAACTGTACAAACAGGACCCGAACCTGAAGGGCCTGGTGCTCGACCTGCGCAACGACCCCGGCGGCCTGCTCGACGGCGCGATTGCCCTGTCGGCGGCCTTCCTGCCGGCCGATGTGGTGGTGGTCACCACCAACGGCCAGCTGCCCGAGAGCCGGGCCACCTTCCGCGCCAGCCCCGAGTTCTATGCCCGCCGCGGCAGCAGCGACCCGCTGCGCAAGTTGCCGGCTGCCATGAAAAGCGTGCCGCTGGTGGTGCTGGTCAACGAAGGTTCGGCCTCTGCCAGCGAGATCGTCGCGGGCGCGCTGCAAGACCACAAGCGGGCCACCATCATGGGCGCGCAGACCTTCGGCAAGGGTTCGGTGCAAACCATCCGTCCGCTGCCTTCAGACACGGCGCTGAAGATCACCACCGCGCGCTACTACACGCCTGCCGGCAAGAGCATCCAGGCCAAGGGCATCTTGCCCGACGTCTGGCTGGACGAAACCGCCGAGGGCAACGTCTACGCTGCGCTGCGCATGCGCGAGGCCGACCTCGACCGCCACCTCATCGGCGCCGACGAGAAGAAGGACGCCGAACGCGAGAAGGCACGCGACGAAGCGCGCAAGCGGCTGGAAGAGCAACAAGCCAAGACCAGGGAGCCGCCGAAACCCCTGCCCGAGTTCGGCACGCCGGAAGACTTTCCGCTGCAGCAGGCGTTGAACCAGTTGCGCGGCATGCCGGTGATGGCCAGCAAGACCGCCCCCGCCGAGCAACGCGCCGAGGCGTCGACCGAGAAGAAGTGATTGCACGCGCCAGCAGGCCTGGCGCGTTGTTCCTTCGCCGTGCACCGAAGCCCGCCCCTGGCGGGCTTCTTCATTTCTCAAGCCAGGCCCGGGCACCATGAACGACGACCAACTGCTGCGCTATGCCCGCCACGTGATGCTGGACGACATCGGCATCCTGGGCCAGCAGCGCCTGCTGGCCGGCCATGCGCTGATCATCGGTGCCGGCGGTCTGGGCTGCCCGGCGGCGCTCTATCTGGCCGCATCAGGCGTGGGCCGCATCACGGTGGTCGACGACGACTGCGTGGACCTCGGCAACCTGCAGCGCCAGATAGCCCACAGCACCTCGCGCCTGGGTCAGCCCAAGGCCGATTCACTGCGCACCACCCTGGCCGGGCTGAACCCGGGCGTGCAGGTGCTGGCCGTCGTGCGCCGTGCCGACGCAGCGCTGCTGCACGAACTGGTGCCACAGGCCGACGTGGTGCTGGACTGCTGCGACAACTTTCGCACCCGGCACGCCGTCAACGCCGCCTGCGTGAAACACGGCAAGCCGCTGGTCTCCGGCGCCGCGGTGGGCTGGGACGCGCAGTTGAGCGTCTACGACAGCCGCCCGCGCGCCGACGGCGCGCCGGCCGGGCCCTGCTACGCCTGCCTCTTTCCGCCAGACGCGGCGCACGAGGACGTCGCGTGCAACACCATGGGTGTGCTGGCGCCGCTGGTGGGCATCATCGGCAGCATGCAGGCCGCGGAGGCGCTGAAGCTGCTGACGGGCGCGGGCGAGCCGCTCACGGGCCGGCTTCTGATGCTGAATGCGCGCCGCATGGCCTGGGACAGCATCAGCCTGCAAAGGCAGCCTGGCTGCAGCGTCTGCGCCAGCAGCCCGGGCTGAGCGCCGACGCTCACGAGCTCCTCGGCTGGCAGCGGCGGCCGTGGCGCAGAATCGCGCGGCCGCGCCCGGCCGGGAGGAAACGCACATGGCCTATGTCTACGCCGACGTGGACGATCTGGAAAACACCGACAAGGTCGGCAGCAAGCAATGCGTGGCGCTGCTGCAGCACTACGCCAACGTGCCCAGAACGACGAGCTGGACCGAGGGCAAGGTGGTGCTCGGTGAAACGACGCTGGCCAAGGGCACGGCAATTGCCACCTTCATCGACGGCAGATATCCCAACCAGGGTTCGGGCAACCACGCCGCTTTCTACATCTCGCAAACGCTGAACGGCATCTGGGTGATGGACCAGTGGGCCAGCGACACGTCCAAACCCAAGGTTTCGAAACGCTTCCTGCGCAAGAAGGGCAAGAACGCCGCCGGCGCCTACATCGACCCCAGCAACAACGCCGACGCCTACTCGGTGATCGAGTGACCCCATGACGCGCATGTTCGCCACTGCTCTTGCCTCGCTTTCGGCCGCGGCCCCTGTTCTGGCCTCCGTTCTTGCCACCTTTCTTGCCACCATGCCGACGCCCGCAGCCGCCGATCAGGCGCTCGTCTGCCCGGCGCACGTACAGCTGAATGCGGCCACGGCCAAAGCCACGGTCACCTTCAGCGCCGACACCCCCGGCTTCACGCCGCTGGTCAGTGACAGGCTGCTGGCACTGACAGGTGCCAGCGCTTTCGACGGCCCGCCGGAAGAGGGCGCAGCGCTGAAGCCGGTGACTGAACGGCGTGGCGCTGCCTACAACACCTCGGTCTGGCGTTTCGAGGGCAGCTACGACGGCGGCAAGTGGATGACCTGCGACTACGCGCAAGGCCTCGTGCGTCTGGCCGTGCGGATGGAAGACACGGCGCAGGTTTGCGAAGCCCGTGCGACCCTGGCCAAGGCAAACGCGCGTGTCACCGTTGCACTGGCCTGCCGCTAGAGAAGGGTGGCTTGACTTAAGCTGCACCAATGGACGACAAACACCCCCCACTGACGGCGCGCAACTTTCCCACCGCCGAAGAAGAAGCCAGCACGCTGGCACGCATCGAACGCTACGCCGGCCCGACAAGCGCGTACCGCCTGGCGTTCACCGACACCGATTTCCTGCTGCGCGAAGAGCTGCGCCCGGTGCGGATGCAACTCGAGCTGCTCAAGCCCGAAATCGTGCAGCAGGAAATGGGCATCACCTCCACCATCGTGATCTTCGGCAGCGCGCGCATCAAGCCGCCCGAGCTGGCGCGTGAAGGGCTGGCCCTCGCGCAGGCCAGCGACAATGCGCAGGCCATCAAACTTGCCGAGACATCGCTGGCGATGAGCCACTTCTACGAAGAAGCCCGGCGCTTTGCAGCGATTGTCACCGAGCGTTCGAAGGCGCTCGAAACGCCGATCTACGTCGTCACCGGCGGCGGCCCCGGCATCATGGAAGCGGGCAACCGCGGCGCTTTTGACATCGGCGGCAAGAGCATCGGCCTGAACATCGTGTTGCCGCACGAACAGGCGCCCAACGCCTACATCACGCCGGAGCTGTGTTTCCAGTTCCACTACTTCGCGCTGCGCAAGATGCACTTCTTGATGCGCAGCATTGCGCTGGCGTGTTTCCCGGGCGGCTTCGGCACGCTCGATGAACTCTTCGAAACCCTCACCCTGGTGCAGACCGGCAAGAGCCGCCCTTTGCCGATCCTGCTGTTCGGTCGTGCCTTCTGGGAAAAACTGCTGAATTTCCAGCACCTGGTGGACAGCGGCATGATCAGCGCCCGCGACCTGAGCCTTTTCCGCTTCGTCGAAACCGCCGAAGAGGCCTGGGCCGCATTGAGCGAGCACTACGGCTTCGATCTGCCCAACACCGAAACCGGCGCCTTTGCCGAAGACATCTGAAGCAGTACCCCCAATGAACCGAAACATCAGCCTCATCGGCGCCCCCACCGACATCGGCGCCGGCGCGCGCGGCGCCAGCATGGGGCCCGAGGCCCTGCGTGTGGCGGGCATACGAGCCACGCTGGAAGGCCACGGCCTGACGGTGGTCGACCGCGGCAACGTCGCCGGCCCCACCAACCCCTGGATGCCCCCTGTGGACGGCTACCGCCACCTGGCCGAGGTGGTGGCCTGGAACCGTGCCGTGCATGACGCCGTGTTCGCCGAGTTGACGCTGGGCTGCCTGCCCATCTTGCTGGGCGGCGACCATTGCCTGGGTCTTGGCAGCATCAGCGCCGTGGCGCGCCACTGCCGCGAAAGCGGCAAGAAGCTGCGCGTGCTGTGGCTGGACGCGCATGCCGACTTCAACACGAGCGTGCTCACCCCCAGCGGCAACATCCACGGCATGCCGGTGGCCTGCTTGTGCGGGCACGGGCCGCAAGAGCTCATCGAGATCGGTGGCACGGTGCCGGCCATCAGCGGCAAGGTGATGCGGCAGATCGGGATCCGCAGCGTCGACGCCGGCGAGAAGCGCTTCGTCCACGAAATGGGCCTGGAAGTCTTCGACATGCGCTACATCGACGAGATGGGCATGCGCCACACGATGGAGCTGGCGCTGGCAACGCTGGACGCGAACACCCATCTGCACGTCAGTTTCGACGTCGACTTCCTCGACCCCGCCATCGCCCCCGGCGTGGGCACCACCGTGCCCGGCGGACCCACCTACCGCGAGGCGCAGCTGTGCATGGAGATGATTGCCGACACCGGCCGCCTGGCCAGCCTGGACGTGATGGAGCTGAACCCGGCGCTGGACGTGCGCAACCAGACCGCGCTGCTGGCGGTGGACCTCATCGAGAGCCTGTTCGGCAAGAGCACGCTGATGCGCGCCTGATTTCACTTGATGGCGACTCGCCGCTTTCGGGCGGGCTCGGCCGATGGAAGGACGCCTGCGCCGCGCTGATCAGCCCTGCGGCTTGCCCGGCCCGGGCTGGCCCGCGCATTCGACGAACACGCGCGCCGTGCAGCGCGCGCAGATGGCCGGGTCCAGCCGCGGCACGATGGCGGCGATGGCGCTGCGCTTGCTGGCGAAGATGTGGTCCTCGCCCAGGCGCTGCACGAAACCGCTCTTGCGCCAGATGGACATTACCTCAGGCCTGGGGCGGTGGAAGTAGAGGCCCGCGTCGGGGCCGCTGCGCTGCAGGCGTTCACGCTCCCACAGCGCGGCGCCGGCGGGGTCGATGAAGTTCATGCTCTTGCCCATCACCAGCATGTGGCGCGGCGCATCGGGCGCTTCACGCACCTGTCGCAAGGCATCGGCCACATGGGCTTCGGCGCCGAACCACACCGGGCCTTCCATGCGCAGCAGCTTGAGCTGCGGGCATTCAGGCACGGCAGCACCGGCGGGCTCGGAGGTGGCGCTGTCCAGCACCACGAAGGGCCGGTTCACGCCCGGCCGTGGCGGCCCGGTGAAGCCCATCGAACGCACGGCCGGGTTGGCCGTGCGGTGCAGGTAGACCACCAGCGAAGCCGCCACACCGGCCAGCACCGCAACCTGCAGCGGCAGCAGCAGCGTGGCGACCAGCGTGCCGCCGGCCACGGCGGCCTCGCTGCGGTCCAGCCGCGCGAGCTCGCGCCACTGGGTGGTGTCCACCAGCGTCCAGGCCACCAGCAGCAGCAGCGCGTCGATGGCGGCCATCGGCACCCAGGCCAGCAGCGGTGCGGCGCCGGCCACCAGCAGCAGCACCCCGCCGGCCGCCATCACACCCGACAGCGGCGTGCGCGCGCCGGCCTCCATGTGCGGCACAGACCGGTTCAAGGAGCCACAGCTGACGAAAGCCGAGAAGCAGCTGCCGGCGATATTCGCCAGGCCCTGGCCCAGGCATTCGCGGTTGACGTCCAGTGCCTGCCCGCTGCGCGCGGCCAGCGCCTTAGCGATGGCGATGGTCTGGCCCAACGCCACCAGCGTCAACGCCAGCGCAATGGTGGCCAGGCGCGGCAGGTCGGCCCAGGTCACGGCCGGCAAGGCCAGCGGCGGCAACGCCTGCGGCAAGGCGCCGATTCGTGACAGTGGCCAGCCACCCCAGTGCACGCCGGCCGCCGCCACGGCGGTGCCCACGGCCAGGGCGATCATCATGCCGGGCCCGCGACGCCAGCGCAGGCGCAGCAGCACGGCCACGGCCAGCGTGAGCCCGCCCACGCCGACGGCCGGGCCCAGCGCGCCGTGCTCGCGCGTCAAGGAATTCAGCGCATGCCAGGCGATGAGCAGCGCTGCGCCGGTGGTGAAGCCGAGCAGCACCGAAGGCGAGATGAAGTGCGTCAGCACGCCCAGGCGCAACAGCGCCACGACCAGCTGAATGGCGCCGATCATCAAGGTCAGCACCAACGCCAGCCGCAGGTA
>Ga0105048_10020454_pt1 | contig 10096 bp, 9 predicted proteins | sample MAT05_FD_78382 | JGI IMG/M metagenome (GOLD analysis project Ga0105048, IMG submission 78382) | Freshwater microbial communities from Lake Fryxell liftoff mats and glacier meltwater in Antarctica - MAT-05 | ecosystem: Environmental > Aquatic > Freshwater > Ice > Liftoff microbial mat | place... | reverse complement strand
GTTAGGACGGGGTGCAGGGGCTTCGGCGTGAGCGCTCAGTCGAACGGTGGAACCCCCTTCGGCTTGAGCGCTCAGGTCGAAAGCTGGCTGGGGGCAACGCCCACACACACCCTTTGATCCCCATGTCCTAAACGTTGTGGCGATCGCTATAAAGCCACAGAGAATGTGGTTGGGAAGATGTACCGTCGCTTCTATTTTCAACCCAGAGCGATCATTCTCATCGTGCGCGAAATGTTGAGCGATCGCAAAAGGTTAATCCGTCGTTTGCGTGAGGGAAGAGCATTCTTTTCTCACCCGTTTCTCACCCAAAGGAAGCACAAGAAAAGCAAGCGGCTCACGTCTAAGAAGCGCGATCGTTCGAGCCTCGCTGCGCGCCTGTTTGCAGGCAATCGATTTGCAACCAATTTATGTACACAAAAAATCGAGCCATACTGCCCACATTTTAGAAGGGCTGCATTCTTTCATGGAACCGTTGCGACCTGGTTTAAGCGATGTGCTGTTAATGACAGCACTGACGTGAGCCATTTGGGGTTTAACAGCTATTTTATATAAAGAAATAATTAAATTTCTGGCAAGTCATCTGAGCATAGTACTCAGCGTGATCCCTTTGGGCACTATACATTCACCTTCGAGGTATGCCTCTAAGTAGCTAGGTGGAATTCAGTGTAAAACGTAGCGCAGAAGCGCATAAACCGTCCGCGCTACAGATCTTCCTAGTTCTTTGACCCACTTACTTAGCGTTTTAGTTCGCAACTAATGGTCGAGTCACATGACGTATGCACCGATGCTTTCACCGCTGCACGCCTGAGGTTTGAATGGCACTCAGTTTCGATCACATCACCTGATGAAATTTTGAAAGCAATAGATCTACGGATGCACCCTTGATTCTAATCAGCCTACCTTTAGAGTCAATGCCTTGTTAGCAGGCAGGTTTTGAGCAGCAGTCACACCATTTTTGTCATCAGCAAAAGTCTCATTTCTTTCACCCAATCTTCATTTATTAAGGAGTCTTGTTGATATTTTATGATTGTCTTTGTCAAAGCATCTTCAGCCTCTAGGATAAGATTTAGGGGGAGTCTGCACTACTTCTTCGTCATTGCTCAACGTTTTAAGCGGTGAGGATATAGCTTAAATTGGTGCAAGCAATGCGCTGGCGGTGATGTTTCTCAAGCAGCTTTTGGTTCCTTAAGCGACTGATTGATCCGCCGATCATTGCCTCAACTGAATCAACCATCACAATAAAGTCAAACCTTGATTTGAACGTTGCAGTTTCTGCTTCAAGCTGTTTCTTTTGAAAATCAAGTTTGACATTCATGACGCTAAAGGAGGTTTATTTCACAAAAGTTTCAACCTAGAACGATCGCGTTAACTAAGCTTAACTTTGTTGAGGTTGATTGCAAAATAGAGGCTAGTTTACATTTGAAGAGTGGAGCTGTACTTTGCTTTTCGAGCTTTTTAATGGAAAAAGCTCATTACACTAATGGTTAAGCTATGACAGTTATGCCCCCACTGCACTGGCTGCTTCCTCAGAAATGAAGAAGTTAATTGGCAAGCATCCGGTGAACGCACCATCGTTAACGAATGCAACAGCAATCTTAAGCGCTTTGTAGTCCGCTCGCTTTGCTACTGCGAGCAGGTCTATTGCGTCCCACAAATCTTATTTTCCAGCTAGCTGGATAGACGCGAGCGGATGAGGCTTCACAAAGCCCTCATGATTGCTGTCATTTATGGTCTTATCACTTGCTTGCCCATCAACCCCTTACGATGGCGAAAGGAGCCAACCAATGCAACTTCGGGCAACGCCTCGCTCAAACTACGCGCCATCCCGGCAAGCCTTTGAGCAAATTGAGCAAGAATTTGGGACGGAGACGACACCGCTGATCTTCAAACTGCTGGAAGCCCAGCCAGTTTTGCTGACCCACCTTTGGGGGCAATTTCACACGTTAGTACTACAGGGCGATTTGCCTAGAGTGCTAAAGGAAATAGTGGGGCTACTGGTGGCAGCAACGCGTTGTGATTATCTCTGCGCGGTGTTATTGGAGAGCCTGATCCAGCAACAGGTGGAACCACAAACCCTGACTGCCATTATTCATGGTGACTATGAGTCTGCGGATGTGAGCCATGCAACACTGTCTGTGTTGCAGTTTACAGCGATCGCGATCGTCAATCGAACTGCGGGTGGAACGCTTGCCAAAAGTGAGTGGCAGCTACTACAGCAGCAAACGAAACAAGTCCTGAATGACACTGGTTTAGAAGAAGATGAGCAGTTGGAATTAGTAGCGACAATCGCGCTCTTTGAGCAACTTTGCTTGGTGGCTAAGCTGCTACAGCTTGATCCAGCCTCACCGTAACAGCAGCACCACAGCCTGGTTCTGAATACGCCTCTTGGCTAGCGTGTGCGCATGAGACCTGATGGCTAAACGGTCAGGTGACACAGAGCCGCTCTAAGGTGGCAACAAAATCTGGGTAAGAGACTGCTACTGCTTCGGCTCGATGAATCGTCGTGGTGCCAGTTGCCGTGAGTGCTGCGATCGCCAGACTCATCGCAATCCGGTGATCCGTGTAGCTGTCTACGTCAGTGCCCACGAGCGGTGTGCTGCCGACAATTTCCATACCGTCTGGTTGTTCTGTGATGCGTGCGCCCATTTGATTGAGTTGGTGAGCCATGACGGCAATGCGATCGCTTTCTTTGACACGCAGTTCGGCTGCATCTTGAATAATAGTTGTGCCTTGAGCCACGGTAGCGGCGACTGCTAGAACTGGAATTTCATCGATCAAGCGGGGGATCAAAGCTCCTGCAAGCGTGCAGGCGTAGAGTGGGGGGCGAGCGCCTGTACCCGCATAGCGCACACGCAAATCGGCAACGGGTTCTCCAGCGACCACGCGTGGATTCTCTTGAGTGATGTCTGCGCCCATGAGCATGAGTGCTTCTAACACTCCAGTCCGAGTAGGATTCACACCCACGTTTTCGATCGTGAGATCCGCACCAGGGACGATCGCGCCAGCCACCAGCCAAAAGGCAGCCGAGCTAATGTCTCCTGGCACGATCACGGCTTGTCCTTTCAGTTGGGTGGGTCCAGTGACGCTAACACTATGGGTTTCTGGGTCTACCGTCAAGTTAGCTCCAAAAGCTTTGAGCATTCGTTCGCTGTGATCCCGCGAGAGGGCAGGTTCAGTCACGGTTGTTTGTCCTTCAGTCATCAGTCCTGCAAGCAACAGGCATGATTTGACCTGGGCAGAGGCGATCGGTGAATGGTAGTGAAATGGTCTCAGGGCTTTTCCTTGGATTGCTAAGGGTGCAAAGGCCCCACCTTGCCGTCCCCAAAGTTCGGCTCCCATTTGCTGTAGGGGTTGCACGACACGCGACATGGGGCGCGATCGCAGCGAACTATCGCCTGTAACGGTAAAAAAGCGTCCAGGATGAGATGCCAGAAGACCCAGCATGAGCCGCAGCGTTGTACCAGAGTTGCCTGCATTGAGGATATCGAGCGGCTCCAGCAGTTGCCCCAACCCAATGCCCTGCACGGTCACTTGTTCTATATTCAGTGGGGAAATGTCTGCCCCCATTGCCCGAAAGCAGTCAGCCGTGCTGCGCGGATCTTCACCAAGCAACAGTCCGGCGATCGTCGTTTCTCCTTCTGCTAGGGCACCTAACATCAACGCTCGATGGGAGATCGATTTGTCCCCCGGTACTTGAATGCGTCCGTTGAGCGCCACTCCATCTGCGGGTGGCGCAATGATGAGATCGTGGTGACGGTCAGTAGCATTGAGGGAAATCACGGTCAGCGACATGGGGATCAGATAGACTAGGTGGGCATTGCGTTAGCGATCGTACCGTCTTTTATGCAGCCCCATCACCGTAAACCTGTCTGCCTCTTGCTCACTTCAACAGATTTGCCCGTCTGGTCAGGCATTGAGACAGTCGGTACACTTTACCAGAAAGATCAAGAGCAGTTTCATCTGTTAATGACCGAGCCAACGGTGCGCGATCGTGAGTACCTCTCAGGCAGTCACGAAGTCACGACAGTGACTTCCATCACAACCCCGCGCTTACTTTGGCTAGAGTTTTCGCCCTATCAGGTGACACTAACAATGCAAGGGCAGGGGCAGTTTAGCTATCGGCATCTTTGGAGACAAGGGCTATATGGATCGAGCCGCTACTGGTTACAGTCTGACACTGGTAAACCAGACGGACAGTTGCAGTTGCGTAACTTCACCCGGAGTTTGACGCTAGAAGCTCGCCCACTGCCCACATTTCTGCGCGTTGAGTATGAGCTTTGGGCAGCTAAGATGCAGCTTGGACACTACGTTCTTAACCTTGATATTCGCCACTGATCGAGTTTGATTGCGTCTAACCGTTTTGCCAAGCGACTGCATGGGCTTAGTGGCGCAGCGCTAGACCAAAGGCAGCAACGCCTCAATGAGCAACTGATTTTGCTCATCTGTACCCACTGTGATCCTTAGCTTGTCGCTTAAGCCAGCTTGCTTAAAGTAACGCACTAGAATGCCGCGTTCTTTCAACGCGAAGTAGATTTGTTCAGCGTTCCCCTTGGGCGGCTGCACAAGCAGAAAGTTCGCGTGTGAATCCCACAAGCGGAAGCTCAGTTGCTTAAGATCGATCGCCAGCTTGCTGCGAGAGGCTTTTACTTTGGCAGCGCACGCATTTTTGTACTCCTGATCACGCATAGCGGCTGCACCCACCAGACAGGCGATCGCGTCAATGTTGTAGCTGTCTTTGACCTTGAACAAGCCACTCAATAGCGTGGGCTGGGCAATACCAAAGCCAAGCCGCAGCCCTGCCAGGGAATAGCCTTTGGATAATGTGCGGGTGACAATGACATTGGCAAATTCCTGCACTAAGGGCAGCGCTGACCCTTCCGCAAAATCGACGTAAGCTTCATCAATGACCAACACGCCAGTCACCGCTGCTGCGAGTTGGCGCAGCTCATCGATCGCAACGACATGTCCAGAGGGGCTGTTGGGTGAGGCGATAAACGTGACGGCACCGTTGGCAGCGATCAAGTCTGCGATCGGCAAACGGTAATCGTCTTCATAGGGAATTTCGATCGTCTCGGCAGGCTGCATCGCGGTCAATGTGCGGTAAAGCACATAGGTTGGCACAGGATAGACTACTTTACGGCTCGTTTCCGCACAGGCACGAATGATGACGTTAAGCACGTCGTCGCTACCATTGCCAACAATAATCCAATCCATTGGCACGCCCAACGCTGCACTCACCGCTTGCCGAAACTCGTTGGCATAGGGATCGGGGTAGCGCCGCAGCCATTCACCAGGCAGGTTCTGAAGCACCTCGATCGCGGCTGGAGAGGGCGGATAGGGGTTCTCGTTGGTATTGAGCTTGATGATGGTTGAATCTGGCTTGGGCTGTTCACCAGGAACATAGCCAGTCATCGCGTCGATCGTGGGGCGGAAGTAGGTAGTCACGGCTGTAGGAAGGCTGGTGGAGACGAGTCTTACTGAGAAAGAAACCCAGTGATCAGAAGTGGTAGCAGGATGAGCGCAGACACAATGAGCAGGAGTGTACCCGCATCGACTTTGACCACATTCATTTTTGGATCAGGCATCCGGCACCTCCCTGGATTCGGTACATGACCTTAGCCTAAAGGATTCAGGCATCTTTCTCAACGACCGCTTTCAACGATATCTAGACAGCAAAAAGCCCCTGGGCGTCTGTCCTTGTTTCGACTCCAGGGGCTTTTCGATTCGTACTCCTCACACATTTAAGATAGTAGCATAGGTTTGCTGAGACCATGCCACTTGTGACAGATATTGAAGTGGATCGGCCATTCTTGAGCAACTAGCGTGAATGGTTCACGCTGACAACGACGCAACCGCCTACAGCCCAGATGCGTTTGACTCATTCCAAGCTACAAAAGGTCATCGATCGCTGGATCGCTAATCGCTTTGAGCCAAACCATTTTCGCTTATCAGAACAGGATTGCAATACGAGGCGCTATTGTTTAGAGCATTGGACTCTAGACGATCGTCATGAACAAACCTCTAGATGCAGAGCAGTCGATCGAACTTGCTACTCGCATTAAAAGTAAAGCCAAAAGCCCGTTCGAGAATGCCTACCGCGCTGCCCTTGCAACGGCAGGGGCAACGTATGTACAGGGTTTTTTGGCGTTTCCTGGGCACCCTCATACACCCTTGGAGCACAGTTGGATTGAACTGGACGATCGGCTTCTTGACCCGACCTTGCCCTATCTCAACCGCTTGGCTGAAGCCCTGCACTACTTTCCTGCACACCGACTGACCGTTAAGCAATTGAAAGCGGCAATTGAAGAAGCGAAGGAAGACTATCCCGAAGACGATCCGTTACCCATTTACGGGGCTGCCCCCTATGAGTACTACGGCGACTTGATGCTGGGTGGCAAAGACTATTTGGTGGCCCATAACGCTGCTGTCGCTAAGTGTCAGGAGTTAAAGCGGGCTAAACCAACTTCCAATGGACAGTTAGAAAGCTGAAAGGATGTAAAGGCTAGAGGGGTGAAGGGAGAGGGGAGAGGGGTGAGGGGTGAGAAACCTTGAAAATTCAGCCTGTTGCTACGCGATCGCCGCTTGTGACCGCTTGTGTCTACGTGTCTTACTGAGGTGTCTTACTGAGTATGTTCTACACCAGTGACACGTTAGCTCAGTAGTTTTGCCTATTAATTTTCAGAATCGTCCTGGTTTTTACACGTAAGGCTGTAGAAAGGATCGACGGGTTTGGCTGCTTTTGACTGATTCAAGCGATGCGACCACACCCGAATGGAGTAAATTCTATTCTGGCATTGAGAGCTGCAACGGTTGAAGCTGTTTAAGCGCACCCAAGGATGGAGATTCGCCAGGGAGCTATTTTCTGTGAAGACTGGTCAAGGGGCGTGGCTGCTGCGTGGTGATCTGCGGCAAGGTGATGAAGGGTTTACCTTACTTGAGGTGACGATCGTGCTGGTCATTAGCGGGATTTTAGCGGCGATCGCCCTACCATCCTTTTTGAATCAGGCAAACAAAGCAAAGCAGGTGGAGGCAAAGATGTACCTCGGCACCCTCAATCGTGCCCAGCAAGGGTACATGCTGGAACGCGCTCGCTTTGCTGAAAGCGTCAACGAGCTGGGCATTGCGCTCTACAACAGTCCAAACTACAGCTATTCGATTCACCTGGATAGCGCTGGCAATCAATATGCCGTTCACGATGCCAAAGCGCTGAGTGCAAACCTAAGACCGTATGTGGGGATGGCAGCAGTCGCTCAAGATGGTACAGGTGATGCAAGAGTAGAAACTATCCTTTGTGAATCGAAAACGGCGCAGCCAGGGCAAGCAGAGCAGCCAGTTCTGAATGCTTCGGTGAGCTGTGCCGCTAGTACGGAGCCTGTGGGGCAATGAGCAGAAGTAGACGGTCAAAGGCAAAAGCAGAATGAACTCAGGGCTTGAGTTCTTACTCTAACCAGCCCACAATGCTCTCTACCCACGCCATGCCCCCGACTGCCAGGGCACCCGCGATCGCAGACGTACAAGCAGACGATAGCGCTGTGACAAAAAGCCACCAGGCAGCGATCGCCACCGCTTTGCGAGTGTCTTCTGCTTGCTGTCTGGCTTGTTGTTTGAGGGTTTCAAGGCGATGTTGAGTGCTTTGCTGGATAGTTTCGATTTGGGCAAGGGCACTGAGACGCACGCTGTCGATGCGATCGGTAACTTGCTGAGCGAAAACGTCGGAAAGATCGTCACGAGTGCTAATGAGCGTGGTTAGCGTCTCCCGATTTAACGTGCTTAACTGGCTGCGTAGCGTTTCGCCTAACGAACTACCAAGGCTCTCCAGTCCCAGATGTGGATCGACTAACACCTGCTGAAGATCGTGCTTGATACGATCGTAATCCAGTCCGGGTAAGGGTAGCGCTGCAATGTAATGGCGCAGTCGATCAAACGTGGTGGCGATCGCAGTCTGAGCTTGCTCTTGAAGCGCTTTGGCTTGCGCGATCGCCTGTTGTAGAAGCGTTTCCACCTGTTCCACAAGCTGATTGATATCGGCTACGGTCATATCGCCCCGCTCTGAAAGCAGCGTCACTAAACCGTCACGGCTTAGCGTTGGCAGGTGTAACACGTCTAGCCAATCGATAGACGTACCCGACGCGGCTTGAGCGTGTTTTAAGAGATGTTGAACGGCGAATGGAAGACGATCGAGGCTTAGCTCATCGCGTTCGGCATGGCGCAAATAATCAAGCAAAAGATCCTGCCAGTTTTGCACCTGCCGCTTGCTGCGGAGTGCGAGGCGACGAGGGAACTTGCCGATTGTGTAGAGCGATCGCTGTAGATGCTGCTGTAATTGTTGTTGTTGCTCAGCAGTCAGGTCTTGACGGCTTTGCACCTGTTCAAGCAGCGGTTCCCAGTCGATTTCAGTCAGTTGACTCAACAAAGCGATACCAGCACCGGGCTGCTTGAATGCGTTGAGCAAGCCTTGAGAGAGGTTAGCAATGCTGAGCGTTGTGGGATCGAGGTGCTGTATGTAGTTCTCTAACAGAGTTGAAACCTGGTTATGATTAGACTGCGCGGTAGGCTCGGCGGCTTCGGGTACTTCACGGATGTTGTTCCAGGCTTTTTCTAGCTGTGAAAGTAGACGCTGCGTCTGCTTCTCACTCAAGTCCTGACGATCGCGTAACCACTGCTCAGCCGTTGCGCGATCGAACAACGGTAACGGTCGCAAGCTGGCATCAGCTTTAGGTACTTTTGTAAGGGTTTTAAGCTGACGCTGAATGGTACGAGCGGTGAGTTTTTGACTGCGATCGCTCACATAGTCTCCCAGCTTTTGCCAAAGTGCTACAGCCTCAGCTTCAGCGTGAGTCTGACGGGTGTGGATGTCTGCCAACAGGCGATCGCGGGTAGCTTCAAGCTCTGTTGTCAGCGCGTTTAATGCTTCCTGGCTCAGATCTTGGCGCTTGTTTAGCATTGCTGCAAGCTTGGTACGGCTGAGCGCTTGCAGACGATCGCTCCAACGCTCAACGTTTGCTTCAGCGTCTTGGAGGCTGGTTTGCAACTGCGCCTCAAAATTTGCTGGCTTCAGGTCTGCTTTTTTAGCGGCTTGCAAGTAAACATCAACCTGCGTCATAAAAGCATGTGCGGGCGCTTCAGTGATACGAGCAGCCAACGTTTGCAACACGTCTTCGCGCACCGCTTGCAGACGATCGGCGATTTTGTGCACCTTCGCGGATGGCAGATCATCCCGTTGCTCCAGTAGCGCGACAAAAAATTCCCGATCGAGCGCCAAAAGCTGATGCCGCACCGCCGCCGGGTTTGCCTCTGGATCGTAAAGCACGTCGTTGAATTCTGCCTGTACGGTCTTGCGTGTCAGATTCCAGGGATAAGCATTGAGCAAGTAGTCCTCAACATCTGCTTTGATCGTGGCTTGAAAGGGATCAGGACGATCGCTGTCTGCCGAAGATGCCGATGATTGTGTGAGTGACAGAAGCTGCTGCAAAATGCTGCTCACGTCCAGATCAGACAGATCAACGCGATCGCGTACCGTCCGCATCAGTTGCCTAAGCAATTGTTTCGGCTCCAGAGGCGAGACGATCGCCTGCGTCGTTGGCGTTGCCGCTGCCTCTGAAGGTTGAGCAGCCTCAAGCAGTTCTTGGAGACGAGCGTTTATGGTTTCCGGTGTCAGCATCTCCGGGCTAGCGGATTGAAAGAATGAGGTGATATCAGCGATCGTATCGGGCGCTTCTACAACCTCCTGCCACACGCCTTCAAGCTGATCCACCACCTCATTTACATCGCGTTTTGAGAAATCGGTACGGCTACTCACCAAATCGACTAGCGCGTGGCGGTCAATGCGGCTTAACCCGGCTTTCGCCACCGATGGCAACCCCGCACTCGCTAGCACAGTCGCTACTTCTTGCCGGATGCTTTGTAAATCAGGTTTGGGGGGTTGCAGCGTCTGCACATAATCTCTCAGCGTGTCTTCAAGGCTGCGATGATTTGCGTCGAGCTGGTCTTGCAGGGTTGCTACGCTTGATTCAGTTGCCGCCATTCGCTTACCCAGCGCTTCATCTTGATGGCGCGATCGTCCCTTATTACGTCCCAACGCTGAGGTGACTGTTGC
>Ga0105048_10020453_pt1 | contig 10096 bp, 8 predicted proteins | sample MAT05_FD_78382 | JGI IMG/M metagenome (GOLD analysis project Ga0105048, IMG submission 78382) | Freshwater microbial communities from Lake Fryxell liftoff mats and glacier meltwater in Antarctica - MAT-05 | ecosystem: Environmental > Aquatic > Freshwater > Ice > Liftoff microbial mat | place... | reverse complement strand
GCGAGCAGCGTGGGCGGATGCATCGCGCGCGGATCGAGGGTCATCGCCGCGACGATCTTCTCGCCGTCGGCGAACTTGAAGTACTTCTGCGCCGGATCGCCGTAGCCGGTGGTCGCGGTGATGTCGTTGATCTTGATCACGTACGCGGAGCCGCGGTTCGTGAACAGGATGATCGGGTGCCGAGTCGAGCCCGGGAGCACCCACGACACGGCATCACCCTCGCGGGTACGCGTGGCGCTCGGATCCTTGAGCTCGCGAACGCGCTTGATCCAGCCGTCGCGCGTGACGACGACGTTCGCATCCTCGTCGACGATGAACGCATCGGCGTCGAACGTGACCTCTTCGTTTGCTCCGCCCGTCTTGGTGCGGCGCGGGGTGCCGAACTCCTTGGCGACGAGCTCGAGATCCGCGACGACGACTTCCAGCAGCTTGTCGTCGCTGCCGAGGATCTTCTGGATGCGCTTGGCCTCGGCGGCCTTCTCGGCCAGCTCCTCGCGGATCAGGTTGATCTCGAGCTTGGCGAGCTTGTAGAGCTTGAGCTCGAGGATCGCGTCGGTCTGGATCTCGTCGAGCTTGAACCGCTTGATGATCTTGTTGGCCGCGTCTTCCTTGCCGTCGCTGGCGCGGATGATCTTGATCAGCTCGTCGAGCGCGTCGAAGATCGTCGCGAAGCCGTCGAGGATGTGGATCCGGTCCTTGAGCTTCTTGAGCTGATACTCGAACCGGCGCTGCGTCGTGATGATGCGGAAGTCGAGGAAGTGCTCGAGCGCCTCCTTGATCCCCATCCGGCGCGGCTGCGGCGGCGAGCCCACCGGCGCACCGGAGAAGCTCGGCGGCACGAGGCACGTCAGGTTGACGTGGAAGTTGGCCTGCGGCGGCGTCTGCTTGAACAGGTACGCCATCACCAGCTCGGGATCCGCTTCCTTCTTGATCTCGAGGACGATGCGCACGTCGTCGGTCGACTCGTCGCGGATGTCGAGCAGGTAGGGCAGCTTGCGGGAGATGATCACTTCCGCGATCTTCTCGACGAGCGACGCCTTGGTCATCGCGTACGGGATCGACGTGATGACGATGTCGGTCCCGCCCTTCTTCTTCTCCTCGAGCTTGTACTCGCCGCGGACGCGGAGCGTGCCCTGACCGTCCTTGTAGATCTGGCGGAGCTCGACCTTGCTGTTGAGCAGCTGACCGCCGGTCGGGAAGTCCGGACCGTCGATGTGCTTCATCAGCTGGACGTGATCGATCTTGCGATCCTTCGAGAGCGCGATCAGCGCCGCCGTGATCTCGCGCAGGTTGTGCGGCGGGATGTTGGTCGCCATGCCGACGGCGATGCCCGTCGAGCCGTTGACGAGCAGGTTTGGATAGCGCGCCGGGAGAACCGTCGGCTCCTCGCTGGTGCCGTCGTAGTTCGCGCGCATGTCGACGGTGTCGAAGTCGAGCTCGGAGAGTAGCGCCATCGCGGGCGGTCCGAGGCGGCACTCGGTGTAGCGATAGGCAGCAGCCTCGTCGCCGTCGAGCGAACCCCAGTTACCAGAGCCATCGACGAGCGGCACGCGCAGGACCCACTCCTGCGCCATGCGAACCATCGCGTCGTAGACCGAGCTGTCGCCGTGCGGGTGATAGCGACCGAGCACGGTGCCGACGACCTTGGCGGACTTGCGGTGCTTCGCATCGGGGCGCAGATGCTCGTCGTTGAGCATCGCGTACAGGATCCGGCGCTGCACCGGCTTGAGCCCGTCGCGGACATCGGGGAGCGCGCGCGACGTGATGACGCTGAGCGCGTAGTTGAGATAGCGACGGCGCGCCTCGACCTCGAGGGACGCGTCATGGTCACCGGGGGTCGCGCCGCCGGCACCGTCGCCGCCCGCGGGAACACCTCCGCCCCCCTCCCCACCACTGGACTTCTTGGGGGGCTTGGACGGCGTGGAGCTGGTTTGCTTGGACTTCTTGGCCATGTAGGAGTCGGGAGTTGAGGGCTCCGCGCCGGCACCTTGCCCCGACTCGGAGAAAAGTTCCAGCTGCTCACGTTGCGGCAGATCGCCTGGGTCGCTACTCGCCATTTGCTTGGTCCCTAGGGAGGCCCGTGATATTGCTGGCCTCCTTCGACCCATCCTCATGAGACGGAAGACCGCGCGCAAGAAAAGGACTACGGCGTACCCATCATTGGGTGCAGCTCCCGCCCGCCGCGGTGGGGCCTGGGTGGTGCTTGTCCTCGGTGCCCTCGTCGTCGTGAACCTGTACGTCTTCGTCTGGGACAAGAAGACGTCCGTCGGGGCGATCAAGCGCGAGGCCGAGGCCAAGACCGCCCCGGCAGCCGCTCTCCCGTCGACGCCCCTGATCTCGCCGAATGCTCCTCCAGGCGCAGGCGCGGTCGCGGGATCTGCTGCTCTCCCCGTCGCCCCCGCCCCCGTCGGGCCGGCCGGCACCATCGACGGCAAGGTCGGCAAGTCCGACACCCTCGGGCGCCTTCTCAAGAAGAGTGGCCTGTCCGCCGGTGAGACCGACGAGGTCATCCGCTCGCTGTCGGGCGTCCTCGACTTCAAGACGATCCGCGCTGGCCAGAGCTATCGCATCGAGCGCGGGCCCGACGGTCGCGTCAAGCTGTTCGAGCTCGTCGTCAGCAAGGTGCAGACGGTCCGCTCCGAGCGCAATGCGAGCGGCCAGCTCGTCGGATCCGCGGACTCCGCGCAGACCCGGATCGAGCTCAAGGCACTCGGGGGCCGCATCGATTCGTCGCTGTACGCCTCGCTCAAGGGCGCCGGCGAGACCGCGGCCCTCGTCGATTTCTTCGTCGACGTGTTCGCCTACGACCTCGACTTCTACAACGACACCCACGACGGAGACACGTTCCGCGTCGTCGTCGAGAAGGAGTTCAAGGACCAGGAGTTCTTGCGCTACCGCAAGATCCTCGCGGCCGAGTACCAGGGCAAGGCGGGCACGTTTCGCACGCTCTGGTGGAACAACGCCTATTACGACGAAAAGGGCGGTTCTGCGGAAAAGTCCCTGCTCAAGACGCCCCTCAAGTTCTCTCGGGTGTCCTCAGGATTTGACCGGCGCCGCATGCACCCGGTCCTCCACACCGCGCGCGCGCACCTCGGGATCGACTACGCGGCGCCGACGGGAACCCCCGTCTGGGCAGCCGCAAGCGGGACGATCAGCCACCGCGGCCCCGCCGGCGGCGCAGGCAACCTCGTGATGATCCGCCACGACGGCGGCGTCGAGACCGCGTACATGCACCTGTCGAAGTTCGCGGGCGACTTCAAGGTCGGCCAGCGCGTCGCTGCGAAGACCGTGATCGGCTTCGTCGGAACCACGGGCCTCTCCACGGGCCCGCACCTCCACTTCGGGGTCAAGCAGAACGGGGTCTACATCGACCCCACAAAGCTGGCCCCGATGCGTGGCAAAGGTGTGACGGGAGCCGATCTGCAGGCATTCAAGGCCGAGGTCGGCAAGCTCGAATCGCTCCTCGGAGCGATCATGATTACGCCTGCCATCTGAGGGGTTGCCGATGCCGCGCTTCCTCGTCACACTGAACGTGTGGTGAAGCTTCTCGTCGGCATCCTCAAGGGCGCAGCGATCGGTGCTGCCCTCGGCTACGGCGCTCACGCACTCGGACAGGCAACTGGTTTCTCGAACCCGTGGCTCACGTTCGGCCTGATCGGCGCGTTCGTTGGCCTGTTCGTGGGCAAGCCGATCTGGAGCCTGATCCGCGACAAGAACGCGACCATCTGGATCTCCGTTCTCAAGACCGCGTTCGGGTTCGGCATCGGCTGCGGCCTGTACGCCCTGATCGCCCGCGCGATCAGCCCGAGCTGGATCATCTCCGAAGGCATCAACCTGTTCACCTGGCCGGTCACCCTCGGTGGCGCGATCGGCGCGGTCTATGGCGGTTTCGTGGAGCTCGACGACGCGATGGGCGACGACAAGGCACCGAAGAAGGACGGCAAGTCGTCTTCTCCTTCCGCCTCGAAGAAGAAGTGACGTAACGTCCGCGCGTGCGCGCCGGACTCGTTGCTGTACTCCTTCTCCTCGCTTCCTGCAGCGGGGATGACCTCCGCGGCAACATCACGATCGTCAGCGATCCGCAGTGGGAGCCCGCACTGCGCGAGCTCGCTGCGCTGACGCCGTACTCGGGAATCTCGGTCGGGACCGATGCTGGCGACGGCTACCAGATCGTCGTCACCGATGACGCGTCGATCCCGCTCGAGGGCTACCGCCTCGCGGCCGAGGGCGACACGCTGCTCGTTCGGGCGCACGACGTGCTCGGCGCGCAGTACGGCGTCACCGCCGCGCTCGAAACGCTCGGGTTCCGGTTCCGCCACCCGTTCGATCCGTACATTCCGCGCGTCCCCGTGGTCACCGGCATCGACGGTCAGCTGCACCAGCCTGACATCCGCGTCCGCGGGATCCAGCTCCACACGCTGCATCCGATCGAGGGCTACTTCGCGTTCTGGGAGCCCGGCGCCGGCTCGACGAACGACGCACACCGGATCATCGACTGGGTCGTGAAGAACCGCGGCAACTTCCTCCAGTGGGTGCCGCTCGACAACATCCAGAAGCCCGAGACCCACGAAGCGTGGCAGCCGTTCCAGCGCGAGCTGATCGACTACGCGCACATGCGCGGGATCCGCGTCGGCATCAACATCCAGATCTACGGCGCCAGCAACCTCCAGAACGCGTACGACCTCGTCGACGAGGAAGCGATGCCCGTCGGTCCGCAGGTCGCCGAGCGACTGCCGCCGATCACCAAGGACCTCCCGTACGACGTCTACACGCTGTCGTTCGGCGAGTTCTTCAACGCGGACTCGCAGGCCTTCATCGACGCGATCAACGAGGTCCGCCGTCAGCTCAAGGCCGCGGCGCCGCAGGCGGAGACGCACGCGCTGATCCACGTCGGCGACAAACAGAAGGTCCAGTTCATGGGCGAGGAGCTCATCTACTACTTCCTCGTGAAGTTCGCGGACGCGGAGATCATCCCGAACGTCCACACGGTGATGTTCTACAACCTGTTCGAGGACGCGGGCGGCGCGTACCACCACGACAACTTCATCGACCACCGCTTGTTCCTGCAGGAGAAGATGTGCGCGGGCGAGCGCGTCGCGTACCAGCCGGAGACCGCGTACTGGGTCGCGTTCGACACGTCGGTGCCGCAGTTCTATCCGCTCTACGTGCGCAGCCGCCTGCTCGATCTCGAGATGCTACAGCGCCCCGAGGGTCCGTGCGGCACGCTCGATCAGCACTACCTGTTCTCGACGGGCTGGGAGTGGGGCTACTGGCTCAACGACGTCACGTCGCTGCGCGCGAGCTACGAGCTGATGACGCCCGCGAACGCGATCGCGGCCGAGCTCGCACCAGACCTCGGCCTGCCGGCTGCGGGCCTCGTGACGCGGATGATGGAGGTGCAGCACGAGCGCGTGATGCTCGGCCGGCTCACCGGCTACCTCGTCGGTCGCGATGCCGTGATCGACATCGGCCGCGCGGCCGACATCGTCTCGCAGCCCGATCGCGTGACGTTCGATCAGCTCGTCACCGGTCAGGGTCGCGACGAGGTGATCTTCATGCTGTTCCAGCTGCGCCGCTACGCCGACGAGCTCGACGCTCTCGACGCGCAGCTCGCCGCGCTCGATCTCCGCGACAGCCGCTGGAGCCGCGAGCTCACGGACAGCTTCGCGATCAACCGGCTCCGCGCGCGGTTCGTGCTCGCGACCTACGAAGCAACGCTCGCGAGCATCGACGGTGATCCCGCGACGGCGGCCACCCGGTTCGGTCACGCCGAGGAGCTGCTCGCGCGCGCGCGCACGGTGGTCAAGCGGCGCCACGGCGATCTCCACGACACACATGGCCGCCGCCTCCTCGACAAGACGACGAACCAGACCTTCTATCAGTTCGGCTATCTCTTCTTCGCAGACAACCTCTGCTACTGGGATCGCGAGCTCGTGCAGGTCGGTGGGGTCCTCGGGTCGACGACCGCCGTGCCGCCGAGCTGTTTCTTCTAGCGGTCCGCACTGCGCCCTCGAGTTGGCGGCGACTGCCCCAGTTGCCGGGGACCGCAGACACGGCGATCGGCGATCACCTATCGCCGGGTTACAGCGGCACGACACGTGCTGCTCTCTCGAGCGATGTCTCGACACGTCCGCCTGTTCCTCGCCATCCACGTAGCGCTGGTCTCGATCGCCTCGCTGGGCGCGTGACCGCTCGAGGAGTGGCTACTTCGGCGACCGGCGACTGCGCCTGATGTCGCCGGGAACACTCATTTTACCGCCTCAAGTTCCAGGCACTTACGAACGGCACGCCCGGGGCATTGTGCAAAGGCATGCGCAGCCTCAGCCAGCTCGCCACGGCCGCCCTGGGCACCGGCACAACAATCACCCTGGCGCGCGGCCTCGGCGGTTGCTCGCCCGGCATTACCTTCAAGTTCTCCAGCGACCTTCGCTCGCCGGGCCTCAAGGATGACAACGCGGTGATCCAGGGCCTGTGGACCAGCGCCTACGTGATCGACCCCGACCACCTCGACCAGGTCCAGAACGAGACCGCACGTCGCTACTTCCAGGAGGACGTCGCCTCCGGGAAGATCCAGATCCAGCGCAAATAATTCAAGGCGCGTCGAGCTCGAGATCGAGCAGCACGCCGAGCTGATCCGCCGTCCCGTCGTAGCTCCCCGCGGCGACACTCGCGTCGCCCGCGCCGAATGGATTGTCGAGCGAGAGCTCGCTCGGTGCGCGCTTGTCGCGCGACAACGTTCGCGACCAGCCGATCGTGTACGTGAAGCCGCCGGCCGTGCCCTCGATGCCGAGCGCGATGGTGTGGCCGCCGAGATCGCCGAACGTCGGCGACAGCCGGTTGCGATCCGTGCCACCGACGGTGTGCGCGTAGCCACCGGTCGCCCACAGAAAACCCGGGATCAGCTCGACGTCGAGCGACGCGCGGATCGCACCGTGAGTGCGCTGTGACAGCCGCGACGGGACTCCAACGAGATCCACGCCGACCGTCGACGGATCGACGATCCGCACCCCGTCGACCGCCCACGACGCCTTGGCCGCCGAGCGCGGCGCGAACCACAGATCACCGTTGAGCTCGATCGCGAACCAGTCCCCGACATAGCGCGCACCGACGCGCACCGAGACCGGCTGCCGGAACGAGAGCTGTGCCGACGGATCCTGGAGCCGCACGAGCGGTCCACCCGACGTGCCGTTCGCCCCGACATCGGCCTCGATCTCGGCGCGCGAGGTCCACGCGACCGACGCCGCGAGCTCCATCGGCGTGTCGACCGGCGCGATCAGGATCCCCGCCGTCGCGCTCGGCACGAACGCGTCCTGACCGGCGAACGAGAGCTCGACATCGCGCTTCGGATCACCGACGGCGCTGATCCCGGCGAAGCCCGCCCACAGCCGGCGCGTCTCCGTCATCTCGAGGCGCGAGGCGCCGACCGAAACACCGACCGCGAGCGCATCACCGATCCGGCGCGCGACGCCGATCGTCAGCGTGTCGCGACGGATCGAACCGGCGATCCCGGTGTAGCGGTACTCGAACGCCGCATCGAGATCCTCGGGGCGCGGCACGTCGTTCGGATCGCGAAACGCGCGCTGGGTGACGCCCGCGGTCATCACGCCCGCACCGATCACCCACGAGCCGATCGATCCGATGACCGCGGCGAGCGGCAGCGTGTTCGAGCCCGCCTGATCGCGCGCGATCGGGCCGTCGGCGTGATCCGGGTCCCACTCGATCGAGTCGTCGGTGAACGCGACACCGAGCTGCACCCGGGTCCCGTCGCGGCGCGCGATCGCGGCCGGATTGACGAGCAGCGCTCCGCCGCCGTCGTCGGACGCGGTCGCCGTTCCCGCTCGACCGATCGCACGCGGCGAGCCCCCGACGATCGCGATCCCGTCAGCGCCCACCGGCGTCGTCGCGGCGAGGATCAGCGCGAGGGCCACGCGGGCGTGCACCGAGCGACTGTACCCCAAGGGCACTGGCTCGCCTGGCAGCCCGCTGGCGTACGGCATCACCTCTGTGAGCAGCTCCAAGGGGCGCACATCCGTTTTCTCGAGGTTCACCGGCCGATCCACCGTAGCCTCGGGTCGATGTCGCTCCCCTTGTCGCGCCGCCATGTTCTCGAGCTGTTCGGCGTCGGTGCCGCAACGGTCCTCATCGGCTGCAAGACCTCGCCCAATACCGGCACCATGGTCGACGCGCCGAACACCGTCGACGCGCCCCCCGACGCTACGGGCGGTGACACGTGCGGCCCGGCCGCTGCCGCGTGGGCAACGGGCGGCACCGCCGCGATGACCGCGAAGCAGTGTTACCCCGATCCATTCATCGCCGCGGTCGCGACCTGCCCGCTCACCGTATGCGCGACGACCGCGGGTCCGTGCACCGCCACCGCGCCCGCGCGGCAGGACGTCAGCGAGGGCTACCCCGGTCTGCCCGTTCGCCTCGCGCTCAAGATCGTCAGCGCCGATGGCTGCACGCCCGTCGCCGGCGCCATCGTCGAGATCTGGCACACGCAGGTCACCGGCGTGTACTCGGGCATCACGCCGTCACCGGGCTTCTGCAGCGGCGGCGACAACGACGCCGCGAACCACAGCTACTTCCGCGGCACGCAGACCACGAGCGCCACCGGTCGCGTCGACTTCGACACCTGCTTCCCCGGCTGGTATCCGGGCCGCGCGATCCACATCCACTTCAGGGTCACCGTCGGCGCGACGAGCTACCTCGTCTCGCAGCTGTTCTTCGACACCGCGCTGACCACGCAGATCTTCTCGAGCCACCCGAGCTACACGGCCGAGGGCCAGCCCGACACGAGTAACGCGAGCGACGGCGTCATCGGCGGCGGCGGCGCGATCGCGCAGTACCTGCTCGACACCTCTCGGATGTCCGACGGCGCGATGCTCGCGTCCAAGGTGATCGCGCTGCGCTCCGCGGCACAGGCCAACTGCCAGACCTAGGAAATGGGGTCAGACCACCATTTGTCAGTCTGGCAAATGGTGGTCTGACCCCATTTCCGAGGGCGCGTTACATACAGCCGCAGCAGCGCTCGCGCGACGCCTTGCAGCTCGCGTTACCGCGCGTGCAGGTCTCGTTCGCGTAGGCATCGGCGCCGCCGATCTCTTTTGCGAGGACGCAGATCCGATCGGCGCTCTTGCAGATCGAGTCGGAGAGCTTGCACGAGTCCTGGCAGGTGTCGCTAGCGGCGGGCTTGCACGTGGGATCGTCGACGACCAGCGGCACGCTCATCGCGACGGGCGTGCTGCGACCGCAGCTACCGTCGGCAGCGCAGTCGGCGCGCGGCGTCGGCTTGACGCCCATGCCGGTCAGCTGCGCCTCGATCTCCTGATCAAGCGCGCGGATCTCGTCGAGCGCCGCCATGCCGTTCTGGCTGCCGGGCTCGGCGCCGCCGCCGCTGTTCGGAGCGACGGCCGGTGACGCCGCCTGCTTGGACGCCGCGCACGCGATCACGAGCGCGCAGCACGATCCGAGGAGGAGCCCGAACGGTACGCGCGTCACAGCAGCGATCCTTGGACGCCGTTCGCGCCGCCCGTGCTGCTCGGAACGTCGTTCTCGGTGCAGCCGCAGCAGCGCTGCTTCGCCTCGCGGCACGACGCCTTCGAGCTCGTGCACTTCTCCTGGCCGAAGGAGTCGTTCTTGCCGAGGTCGTCGGCGAGATCGCAGATCCGCTCCGCGTTGTCGCAGATCGCATCGGCGATGCTGCAGATGTCGCTGCACACCGCGGGCTCGGTCTTGGTCGCCTTGCAGACCAGCTTCGCGTCACCCACGGTCTTGTCGCGGAGGACCTGCATCAGCTGCGTCGACGGATCGAGATCCATCTTCGCCTCGTGGCGCCACCCGCGGATCTGCGTCCACAGGTTCGAGATCTCGTTGCGCTTGTCGAAGCCCCGAGGCCCCTGCGCACCGCCGCAACCGAGGCCGGCGAGCATCGCGCCGAACGCGACGCCGGCGACGATTCCCTTCACCGCTGCTCCATGAGCTGCTTCTGCAGCTTCTCGTTGATCTGGATCGAGCGGTCGTACGCGGTGATCGCGGCGCGGCGCTCGTCGATCGCCTTGGCCTTGCTGCCTTCCCCCTCGGCGTCGAGCTGCGCGGC
>Ga0105048_10020452_pt1 | contig 10097 bp, 7 predicted proteins | sample MAT05_FD_78382 | JGI IMG/M metagenome (GOLD analysis project Ga0105048, IMG submission 78382) | Freshwater microbial communities from Lake Fryxell liftoff mats and glacier meltwater in Antarctica - MAT-05 | ecosystem: Environmental > Aquatic > Freshwater > Ice > Liftoff microbial mat | place... | reverse complement strand
TGTGCGTTCCTACATTGATCTCCCGTGGAATCTGGAGTTCAACAGTTTCGCTTCGTTTGTGGACGGCATCGAATCCGTGGACACGACGGGCGCGACGAGGGTCATTCCATCCTATTTCCGGGTGGACGCTGGTTTGATCTGGCATCCGAACAAGACCTTCGAGGTCGGTATCTGGGGGCAGAATCTGCTAGATAATCAACACCCGGAATCTGGGAGTCAGACGACCCGGGGGATCACGGAGATTCCGAGGAGTATCGTCGGCAAGATCACCTTGCGCTTCTAGGGCCTGGTTAAGATGGCAAGAACGGAGCTAACACGTTTGCAAGGCGAGTGTCGTGGTCTCACGCCTCGCGCTGGCTGCACTTGGTGGGCTGTCGGATGGCTGCTGATTGTAACGACGACGGCGTTCTGCGCGTCGCCTTCCAAGGAATACCCACTCAAAGCGGCGTTTCTTTTTAACTTCACCAAGTTTGTGGAATGGAGTCCCGAAAGCTTGGGCGGTCCTGACGGAGCCATCGTCATCGGCGTGCTGGGAGCGAGCCCGCTCCTGGGTGAGTTGGAAGCCGCGGTGCGGGACCGGAAGGTCAATGGCCGTGCGATCCTGGTAAGAAGGATTCCCAACCTTGGCGGAGCGAAAAGCGTTCATCTCCTCTTTGTCAGCGCCAGCGAGGATGCGCGGCTCGGAGAACTCCAGGGGGAACTCCGAGGCGCAAACGTCCTGACCGTTGGCGAATCCGAGCACTTCGCGAAATCTGGCGGCATCATCACGTTCCTGATCGACGGGGATAAGGTGCGCTTCGACATCAATGTCGCCGCGGCTGACAAAGCTTCCGTGAAAATTAGCGCCCAGCTCCAGAAGCTGGCCAGAGCGGTCCGCAAATAGTCAGGAGTTACCATCTATGCGACTTTTCCGGGACATCCCTCTTAAGCGAAAGCTGACCTACGCCTTCATGCTCACCGTTTGCGTCGCGCTCCTGGTGACTTGCGGGGTTATCGTCGGCTTCGAACTGATTAACGCGCGGCGCGCCATGGTGGAAGGCGTCGTCACGAATGCCAAAATGATCAGCGACAACAGTGCCGCGGCGCTGACCTTCGACGATCCGGCCTCTGCTGCACAAACCCTGCGGTCGTTGAGCGCCGATCCGCACATCGTTGCGGCCTTCGTTTACGACGCCAAAGGACAGCCGTTTGCCCACTATCAGTCGCCGAATGCGATCCCTCTAAAACCGCCGGCGGTCGAGCAAAACCTCCACCGTTTCACCGACGATTATCTCGAGATATTCACGGACGGTTACACGGATGATTACCTTGAGGTATTTCGGGATATCTCGGTTGCCGGAGAAAAGATCGGAACGGTCTATGTCCGCCATGACATGCTCGAACTTCGCTGGAATCTCCAACGCTCCGCCGTTCTGGTCCTCGGTGCCATGTTAGTGGCGTCGTTCGTCGCTCTCCTGCTTGCGGGCAAGCTTCTCGCGTTGATCGCTCGACCCATCATGCATCTCGATCAGGTGGTGCGGGAAGTAACGGTGAACAAAAAATTCTCGGTCCGCGCCACCAAGCAGGGAGAGGATGAGGTGGGACGGCTGATCGACGGATTTAACGAGATGTTGGGCGAGATCCAGCGGAGCAAGGAAACGCTGCAATCCGCCCATGACGATCTGGAGCTCCGTGTCCTGGAGCGCACCTCGGAATTGCAAAAAGCCAAAGTAACTGCCGAGGAGGCCAGCCGGACGAAGAGCGAATTCCTGGCGAACATGAGTCACGAGATTCGCACCCCCATGAATGGCATCATCGGCATGACCGAGTTGGTGCTCGACACCAAGCTGGACCGCGAGCAACGCGAATATCTCGGCATGGCGAAATCTTCCGCGCATGCCCTGCTCGGCCTGATCAATGACATCCTCGATTTTTCCAAGATCGAAGCCGGAAAACTTGAACTGGAGGCGGTCAGCTTCAGCCTGCGCGAGTGCCTCGGCACGATGCTCAAGCCACTCGGGCTGCGCGCCGAACAAAAGGGGCTCGAGTTGACCGCCGATATTCCCGCGGACGTGCCTGACCATTTGATCGGCGACCCCATGCGGTTGCGGCAAATTCTGATCAACCTGACCGACAACGCCATCAAGTTCACCGGTCACGGAGACGTCATGCTGCGCGTCGCCGTCGAGTCCCCGACGGACGACCTGCACTGCCTGCATTTTTCCGTAGCCGACACCGGCATCGGGATACCGGCGGAGAAACAGGCGCTGATCTTCGAGGCGTTCTCGCAGGCCGATGGTTCGACCACGCGGACCTACGGCGGCACCGGCCTCGGCCTGGCGATTGCCACGCAACTCGTGCGCCAAATGGGCGGACGTCTCTGGGTCGAAAGCGTCGTGGGTGAAGGCACAACCTTCCATTTCACGGCACGCCTGCCATTCCAGCCCACGCCCGCCCCGAATCTGCGGCACGCCGACCCCGGCGCGCTCGATGGCCTGCGGGTGCTGGTCGTGGACGATAACGCGGTGAACCGCCGCATCCTCCGCGAGATGCTGACGAACTGGCGGATGCAGCCAGCGGTGATCGCCTCCGGAGCGGCGGCGATCGTGGAAATGCTGCGTGCCGCGCGAGCCGGGACGCCGTTCCCGCTGGTCATCCTCGACGGGATGATGCCCGAGATGGATGGCTTCATGGTGGCGCAGCAGATCCGCGATCATGCGGAACTCTCGGGCGCGACGGTGATGATGCTTTCCTCGGCGATGCCCGCCGGGGCGACGGCGCGTTGCGGCGAGCTGGGTGTGGCCAGTTACCTCATGAAGCCGGTCAACCAATCCGAGCTGCTGGACGCCATCCTGATCGCGATCGGTGGGAGAATCACGGCAGAGCCAGCGGCCTGCGCGGAACCGCAGGTGGCAACTGCGAGCGGCCTGCGCATCCTGCTGGCGGAGGACAATGTGATCAACCGCGCGGTCGCTGCAGCCATTCTCGAAAAGCGCGGTCACTCGCTGGTCCACGCCGCCAATGGACGGGAGGCGGTGGAAGCCGCCGCCCACGAGACCTTCGACCTCATCTTTATGGACGTGCAAATGCCCGAGATGGACGGCCTGGAGGCGACGCGGCAGATCCGTGAGTCCGAGCAGGCGGCGGGTGCCCACACGCTCATCGTGGCGATGACGGCGCATGCCATGGCTGGGGACCGCGAACGATGCCTGGCGGCGGGGATGGACGATTACATCTCCAAGCCGCTCGACAAAGCGGAGCTGCTCGCACTGCTCGCCGGCGTGTCTGCGCGCGCCTCGCGCACTCGTCCCGAGGCCGGGCTCCCATTGGTCGCTGGCACCGTCCTGCCGGGCGACGGTTCGCCGCGGCCAGTCACGCGCGCTCTTCCTGTATTCAGCCGGGAGAAACTCCTCGAGCAGCTCGATGACGACGAGGCGCTGATGCAGCGCATGATCTCGCTTTTCCAGGAAAATACGCCCGTTCTTTTAGCGGACATCCGCGACTCCGTGGAGCGGCGCGGCTCCACCGATCTGGCCCGCTCGGCGCATGCGCTGCTCGGCTCGCTGGGCGCATTCGGCGCGGCGCAGGCCCGCCATCTCACGCAACAACTCGAAGCCCAAGCTCACTCTGAAAACTATGAACACACCGATCGCACCCTCGCCGCTCTTGAACGAGAAACCGCTGCAATTCACGCAACCCTGGCCACTTTCGCTGCCACCTGAGCCGCGACCCCATGCGGAGCAGGACGCCGCGCCGAAGACGCGGATCCTGGTGGCCGAGGACGACGCCGTCTCGCGCGAACTCATTTGCGCGCGGCTGACCAAATGGGGCTACGAAGTCGTCGTGACGCAGAACGGCACGGAAGCGATGACCGCGCTGCGAAAAAAGGACGCTCCGTCGCTGGCGATCCTCGACTGGATGATGCCGGGCATGGACGGCTTGGAAATCTGTCGCCGCATCCGCGAGGTGGATCGCGTGCTCTACATCATCCTGCTGACCGCCCGCGCCAGCAAAGCGAACGTCGTCGAAGGCCTCGGCGCCGGCGCTGACGACTACCTGATCAAGCCCTTCGACAAGGAGGAACTGCATGCGCGCATCCTCGTCGGCTTGCGCGTGATGGGTCTGCAAGCGGCGTTGGCGGAGCGCGTGATGGAACTGGAATGGGCGTCGTCGGAGATTCGCGCGCTCAAACTTAAGACCTTGATGTAAAGCGGCCTGCCGACAGGTTTTCCGAGGCTGCTGTCAGCGACGGAATTAGGTATTGACCAAGGGGGGAAAGAAGAAGAAGGGAGAAGCACCCCGGTGTCGCGGATTTTGTCTGGCAGAATCGACGGCAGTGGAGGTGCGAAAGGAAAACGGCATTATGAGCTTCCCCCTCCCTCCCAATGAAGAGCAGCGTCTCGCGGAGTTAAGGCGCTACGCAGTGCTCGATACGCCGCCGGAAAAGGCCTTTGACCGCATCACCGCGCTGGCGGCGCGGATCTTCAAGGCACCGATATCGACAGTCACGCTGATCGATGAAGGCCGGGAGTGGTTCAAGTCGTGTTTCGGGCTGGAGACTCGCGAGAGGGTCCGCGGCGTGGCCTTTTGCTCGTATGCGATTTTGTCGGACGAAGTGATGATCGTGCCCGACGCGCGCGTGGATCCGCGCTTCGCCGGAAATCCGCTCGTGACCGGTGGGCCATTGATCCGCTTTTACGCCGGCGCGCCGCTGCGGACGAGCAACGGACTCAATCTCGGGGCGCTCTGCATTATCGACACGAAGCCGCGCAAGTTTACGAAGAGCAATATCGCCACCCTGGCCAACCTGGCGACGCTCGTGGTGGATGAGATCCAATTGCGCTACGAGATCGGCGAGCACCGCCGCGCTGCGGAAAGTCTGCGCCTGCTGCAAGTGCCATGCAGCAGAGCAGCGAATCGGTCATGATCACAACCGCCGACGTCGATCTGCCGGGACCCGAAATCGTCTTCGTGAATCCGGCGTTCACCAGACTCACCGGCTACACCGCCAAGGAAGTCATCGGGAAGACGCCACGAATTTTCCAAGGGCCGAAGACCGATCGTGCCGTCCTCGACGGCGTGCGCGCGCACCTTGCCAGCGGCGAAGAAACACGCTTCGAAGTAGTCAATTATCGCAAGGACGGCGGCGACTTCATTCTCTCCTGCCACATCTCGCCGATCTGCGACGAAAACGGGAAAACGACCCACTTCATCGACGTCCAGAGCGACACCACGGAGCGCAACCGCGCGGCGGTCGCGATGCAGGCGGCGAAGGAAGAAGCCGAGCGGGCGAACCGCGCGAAGAGCGAATTTCTTTCCCGCATGAGCCACGAGCTGCGCACGCCGTTGCACGCGATTCTCGGCTTTGCGCAGCTCCTGGAAATGGACGGCCAAAGCGTCGAGGACGCGGAAAGCGTCGCGCAGATCGTCCGCGCCGGAAACCATCTGCTCGAGCTGATTAACGAAGTCCTCGACCTGGCGCGCGTCGAAGCCGGCAAGCTCGCGCTGACCCCCGAGCCGGTCAACGTGCGCGAGGCTCTTGAGGAATCGTTTTCCCTCGTCAAGCCACTCGCCGCCACGCGCCGCGTGCGCTTGGAGCCCTTGGCTGGCGACCTCGACTGCGAAGTGCTTTCCAGTGTCCAGCGCTTCCGCCAGGTCATTCTCAATCTGCTCTCCAACGCGGTGAAATTTAATCGCGTTGGCGGCACCGTGGTCGTTTCGTGCGAGAAAATCGATGACTGCCTCCGCATCAAGGTTGCAGACACCGGCCGCGGCATTTCTGCCAAGAATTTAGGGAAGCTTTTTGTCCCTTTCGAGCGCCTCGAAGTCGGCGACACGGTCAGCGAAGGCACGGGCCTCGGCTTGTCGCTTTCCAAACACCTCATCGAAGCGATGGGAGGCGCGATCGGCGTCGAGAGTGTGCCTGGCAAGGGTTCGACCTTTTGGGTGGAGCTGCCGCTCATCCCAGCGAAGTCCGCGGCCACCGCACGAAAGCTCGACGCCCCCGTCTCGAACCTCGCGGAGGAACCCCGGGCCCCCGCGCCGCGCACGCTGCTCTACATCGAGGACAATCTTTCCAATCTCCGCCTCGTCGAGCGCATCCTCGCGCGACGCCCGGAAGTGACGCTCATCTCGGCGATGCAAGGCCGCCTCGGCCTCGAACTCGCGCGCCAGCATTCGCCCGATCTGATCCTCCTCGATCTCCACCTGCCCGACATGCAAGGCGATGAAATCCTCCGCCAACTGCGCGCCGAGCCGGGCACCGCGCACCTCCCCATCGTGATGATTAGCGCCGATGCCACCACCCCGCAGATCGAGCGCCTCCGGGCCGGCGGCGCCACCGACTATCTCACCAAGCCGATCGACGTGGGCAAATTCCTCAACCTCGTCGATGCCACCGAACCCCGCCGCCATCATCCCGAACCGTCGCCCGGTGCGGTCAGTCCGCGGAACGGGACATTTTCCGGACGAACATGACGGCTTCGAGTTCATGCCGGCGTGTGCGGCGGAGAGGGAGAGGAATTTAACTTTTGCCCCATGTCCCCTCAAAATCTGCTCGCCCTGATTGCTTCCTCCAGCCCGTTCATGCCCCACGGGCACTGCTATTTTTTGGACTCGCAAGGCGCGTCGCGATGCCCCTCGCAATTCGTCGCTTTTGGAATGTGAGAATGGCTGCGGATCTCTCTCGGGGAAGCGAGTTTGCAAAGGTCGCGCCAGTCGGTAACCGCTTATGAAAGTAAAAAAACCAACCGTCGCGAATCCGTCGAAAGCGCGTACCGGCATCGAAGGCTTCGACGAGATCACTCACGGAGGCCTGCCGCGCGGGCGGACGACGCTGGTGGAAGGCGGGCCGGGTTCGGGCAAGACGATCATGGCGCTGCAAACGCTGGTCAATGGCGCGCGTTACGATAACGAGCCGGGCATCTTCGTCGCCTTCGAGGAAAGCTCGGAGCGCATCTTGGCCAATGCCGGAAAGTTCGGCTGGGATCTCGCGGAGTTGCAAAAGAAGAAGCTCTTCTTTCTCGATGCGCAGCCGGTGGCCGATGTGTTCCAATCGGGCAGTTTCGACCTCATCGGGATGCTCGCCGCGCTGGAGGCCAAGATGCGGCAGATCAAGGCGCGGCGCATCGTCTTCGATGCCATCGATGTCGTCCTGGCGCTGCTCAACGATCCGCTGGCGGAGCGGCGGGAAGTGTATCGGCTGCACGAATGGCTGCTCGCGCACGGGCTCACGGCGATCATCACGGCCAAAATCGGCGGCCCCGAGAGCCGGGGCGTGAACCAGCCGCATTTGGGTTTCATGCAGTTCATGGTGGATTGCGCGGTGATCCTCAACCACGAGGTCGCCCACGGCGTTTCGCAGCGGAATGTGCGCGTGGTGAAATATCGCGGCTCCGCCTTTGCGGAAAATGAATCACCCTTCCTGATCGATGACGGCGGTCTGGAGGTGACCGGCGCACGCGGGCTGAGCCGGGTCGAGGTGACGGTGACGGCGGAACGCGTCTCAACCGGGGTGCCACGGCTCGATGTCATGCTCGGCGGCGGCTACTACCGCGGCGCGGGCATCCTGATCACCGGCTTCCCCGGCACCGCGAAATCGACCTTGAGCGGGGCCTTCGCGGAAGCGGCCTGCCAGCGCGGGGAACGCACGCTTTTCGTCAGCTTTGATTCGGATGCGAACGAGGTGGTGCGCAACCTCGCCTCGGTGAACATCCGGCTGGAGCGCTTCGTGAAGAAGGGGCTGCTGCGCCTGGTCTCGGCGCGCACCATCAGTGGCAGCTCGGAGATTCACCTCATGCGGATCAAGAATTTTGCGGAGGAACACGGGGCGCGCTGTGTGGTCATCGACCCCGTGTCGGCGCTCTCGAAAGCCGGCAACGAAGGCACCGCGTATAGTGTGGCGGAACGCTTGATCGACTGGACCAAAGCGGAGGGGATCACGCTGCTCTGCACCAGCCTGCTCGACGACGCGGCACCGCATGAGGAAGGCACCTCGCTGCAAATCTCGACCCTGGCGGACACTTGGATTCACCTCAATTACCTGGTCCATGCCGGAGAGCGCAACCGCAGCCTGTCCATCATCAAGTCGCGCGGCACCGGGCACTCGAACCAGGTGCGGGAGTTGGTCTTGAGCGACAAGGGTGTCACGCTGGCCGACGCTTACACGGCCGGAGGCGAAGTGCTCATGGGCACACTGCGCTGGGAAAAGGAACGCGCGGTCCTGGCGGCGCGGGTCGAGTCTGAAGCCGCCAAAAAACTGAAACAAGCCACGGTCGCCAGCGAGGAGGCGCTCCTCGAAGTGCGGCTCAAAGCCGTGCAGCTCGAACTGGAAGTGAAGCGCGCCGAGAAGGAGATGCTGACCCGCTCGACGGCGGTTCGCACCGACGAGCTGGCCAGCGGAAAGACGCATCTGGGCGAACTGCGCGGCGTGGACGAAAAATGAGCAAGCCACCTCTTTTCAAGTTTCGGCTTTATGTCGCCGGCGACGGTCCGCATTCCACGCAGGCGCGGGCGAATCTCACCGCGCTCTGCCGTGAGCTTCTGCCCGAGCGGCACGAGATCGAAGTCGTGGACGTGCTCCGCGACCCGCAGCGCGCGCTGACCGACGGCGTGATGCTCACCCCGCTGCTGGTGAAACTTTCCCCCGCGCCGATCCGCAAAATCACCGGCAGCCTCAGCCAGCGCGAGCCGTTGCTGCAAGCCCTCGGCTTGCCCGCATGACCTCATGAACGCGAGCCTGGCCAACGCAGACGATTTTCATGACGAGGAGATCGCCGCCTCGGTGCTCCGGCTCCACGAGACGCAACAGCGGTTGCAGGAATTGGCGGGCGGCGAAGTGGACGCCGTGCTGCTTCCCGGCGGGCAGTCCTTTTTGCTGCACGCCGCGCAGGAAAAACTGCGGCAGGGCGAGGCGATCCAGCGCGGCATGGCGGAAATGCAGATTGCCATTCTCAACGCCCTGCCCGCGCACATCGCGCTGCTCGACGCTCAGGGGGTGATCCTTTCCGTGAACGACGCCTGGCGGCGGTTCGCCACGGCCAATGTGCTGCAAGGCCCCGAGTTTGGCGTCGGCCAGAACTATCTCGAAGTCTGCACCCGCGCCCAAGGCGATTGCTCCGAAGAAGCCAAGGACGCGGCCCGCGGCATTCGCCGGGTGCTTCGCGGCGAGGCCAAGGAGTTTACCCTCGAATATCCCTGCCACTCCCCCGCGGATAAGCGCTGGTTCCGGCTGATGGTCACGCCCTTGCAGGAGGGTCAGCTCTCTGGGGTAGTGGTGATGCACGTCAATGTCTCGGAACGCAAACTGGCGGAGGAGGCGCTGCGGGAAAGCGAAGAGCGTTTCCGCGGGACGTTCGAGCAGGCGGCGGTCGGCATCGCTCACTTCTCGACGGAAGGGCGGTTCCTGCGGGTGAACGACAAGCTGTGCGCGATCTTCGGCTACGACCGGGAGGAGTTGCTGGAGCTGACTTCCGCGGACCTCACCGTGCCCGAAGATCGAGCCGCGTGTGAGGAAGCGCGCCTGGCCATGGTGGCGGGCAAACTCGCCTCCTACGATACCGAAAAGCGCTATCTGAGAAAGAGCGGCGAAGTGGTCTGGACTCATCTCGTGATCAACTTGCAGCGCGCCGCGGTGGGAGAGCCGCGCTACTTCATCTCGGTCTTCGACGACATCACCGCGCGCAAGCAAGTGGAGGAGGCCTTGCAAAACAGCGAGCGCCAGCAGCGCGAACTCGCCGCGCAACTGGAGGCGGAGCGCGCGCGCCTGGTCGCAGCGCAGGCCGTGGCCAAAGTGGGAAGCTGGGAGATGGATTTTGCCACCTCCACGCTGACCTGGTCGGAGGAGACGTATCGGATTTTCGGCACAACTCCGGAGCGCTTTCCACACACCCACGCGGGCTTCCTCGAATTGGTCCATCCGGAAGACCGCGAGGCGGTGGATGGCGCCCTGATTCAGTCGCTCAGCGGCCGAGGTCCCTTTGCCATCGAACACCGGCTCCTGTCGCCGGATGGACGCGTGACTTTCGTCGAGGAACGCTGGGATGTTCTTTCCGACGCGAGGGGCGGGTCGAAGCGCGCCATCGGGACCTGCCAGGACATCACCGAGCGGAAGCTGGTGG
>Ga0105048_10020451_pt1 | contig 10097 bp, 9 predicted proteins | sample MAT05_FD_78382 | JGI IMG/M metagenome (GOLD analysis project Ga0105048, IMG submission 78382) | Freshwater microbial communities from Lake Fryxell liftoff mats and glacier meltwater in Antarctica - MAT-05 | ecosystem: Environmental > Aquatic > Freshwater > Ice > Liftoff microbial mat | place... | reverse complement strand
TGTGGGGTGATCTTGGGTTCGCCGCTGGCGTCATTGTTGTTGTGGCGTTCTGCCGAGAGGCGTCGTCTTGTGCTGCGAGCCTCGCGGTGGCCAGGGGGTTGATCTCTGTTGGTAACGAGATGGATGCTGGTGCCAGCGTGGAGCGGATCTTGTTCCAGGGTGGCTGCTCGGCCGTCATGGCGTATACCGCCAAGGTGATACCCGGCGACATGGCGAAGGTACTTGCGAGCGTTGGATCGACCCAGTGCGTGAATCTAGGACCAGGAAAATGAGCTGGCGAGATGCTTCGATCCCGTTGATGGTGACCGTTGGGTTGGCGTTACTGGTGTGGTATCGGTCGGGGCTGAGGCAGGAGTCCGGAGCCTTGCTTGACGTTGTTGTGAACCTCTGTGGCTCCGTGTTGATTGTGCTCATCTTCCGCTTGTCGAATCGAGTGCAGCAATGAGCCCTCTTTGAACGCTCCGAGCACGCTGTCGAATGTGGAGAACTGACCGGTGAACGCGTCCGCAGCAGCGAACCCTCACGGAAGATGTCAAGGGTTTTGAGACCAGTGGGTCTTTTAGCTGGTTCTGATGTTGGCCTCACTTGATGGGTTGTTGATCGATGCTTGGGTGGGCATGCGGAGTGGGTGTCGTCCGGCGTGAGAAGCGTTCGGGGTGCGCTACGTACGCGACGTCGAGCACGCCAGCGCGGGCAGCTTGGACTGTGGCAACGCATCCGTTATGCACGGTCGCCGGCGTCAACAGCGCAATGCCGGAGTGGTAGGGCAATGACGGCCTCACCTACGACACCCAGCAACGCCTCACCAAGTACGCGGCCAGTGAGAAGTACGTGTACATCACGACGAATCAAAGGCTGCCGTGCGTGGCAACCACGCGGTGTGGGCAGGCCGAACGCTGCGCACTTGGTCTGACGTTCTTGTGGAGACCTTGGTCGCCGAGTTCGATCCGGTCTGCATCATTCTGTTCGGTTCGGTCGCTTCCGGCTTGGACGGGCCGGATTCTGATAAGGATGACCTTGCGGCGGCGCGTTTCCTGGTTGCTGATGGTTCGACAGCGTTGCGGACCGCTGGTTTCCTTGCTCAACAAGCAGCAGAGAAGTGCTGAAGGCTGGCCTCTTCGCTTCCTCGGTCTCGGCGCCGAGGATTCACGGATTGAGTCAGCTTCTTGCTCGCTATCCGCAGCCGGGAGCGCCTGTAGTTGATGCGGATGATCTTGACATGCTCGACCCGTGGATCATCGATGGGCGCTCCGCGGCTGATCTACCTGACCTCGGTCGTGATGAGTGATGAGGCGCTCGAGTTGTTGCGGGCAGCGCAACGCGTGGTCGACGCCGTCGTTACATCCGCGCCCAACGTCCGGGCGACTTCGGTGAAGTTGGAGTCATCGGCTGCCCTGATCGTGCAGAGGACCTGAGGAACGACCCGCACCTGGCGAGCCCATCGACTCACCGATCACCGAGGACAGCCTCCCCGACGGACCCGATGCTCTGAAAGACTTGGGCTGATCTCTAGCCCGCAGGCGGGCTGTTACCGTGCCCGGCTGACGTGAGCGGAGTCGGCAGCAGTGTCTCGGGCAAGCGGCCGGTGGAAGTCGAGCTCGCTCGACCAGCGTAGCAAGGGGGTCTGACAGAGATCCTGACACCGCGACGGCGGCGCGCCCGCGGACGCGTCACCAGCACGCGAGCCTGCGTGACCAACCACACTGCGGCCGTCAGGGGAGACTTCCAGGCGTCGGCGACGCCGATTTCGCTTCACCATGGGCTTCTACGCGGACGCGACCCCCCTCAACACCCCATCACTACTGAAACAGCCGGGTGAGTTGGTGGCGTATCGTGCTGCCGATGGCGCCGCGCTCTGACACCATCCTCGCCTCGGCGGCGCGGCTGTTCGCCCAGCGCGGGTACGGCGCCACCACCATCGACGACATCGGTGCCGCCGCTGGGGTGAGCGGCCCTGCCATCTACTGGCACTTCAAGGGCAAGCAGGCATTGCTGGCCGCGATGCTCATCGACGTCAGCGAGCGCCTGCTCGCCGGCGGGCTGGCTGCCGTCGAGGCCGCGCCCGACGCCGATACCGCCCTCGAAGCCCTCGTCCGCATGCAGGTGGCGTTCGCGCTCGACCACCCCGACCTGATCGTGGTGCACGCTCGCGAGCTGCACCACCTGGGCGCCGAGCAGGCGCATGAAGTTCGGGCGCTGCAACGCCAGTACGTGGACGTGTGGGTGGCCGTCATGCAGCGCCGCCACCCCCGCGCTCGCCGCTCGCGCCTGGTGGCCGCCGTGCAAGCGGCCATCGGCCTGATCAACTCCACGCCGTACGTAGGCGCGGTCGCCCGTCGCACGCTGGCCCCGCTCCTGCACGGCATGGCCCTCGCCGCCCTCGCCGCCGCCACCCCCTGACCCAACCCGCCCGCAACCCCCCAGGGTTTCTGGGTCCGGATCGTCCCATTCGGCTATCTGGGTCTGAATCGTCTCGGACTGCGAGACGATTGGGACCCAGATTCGAGGCCGTGGCTGATTCGAGGGACTCGCTGGTGCGGGATTTACTGCAGGCCGTGCAGGGCGCCACCGTCGACCGGGATGGCCGTGCCGGTGAGGAAGTTCGCCGACTCGCTGCACAGGAACGCGGCGATGCGGCCGAAGTCGTCGGGGCTGCCCAGCGTGCCGGTGGGAACGCCGGCGGCCATCGCACTGGGGTCGGGGTGGAGGGTGGCCAAACGGTCGGTGAGGTGCAGGCCCGGCTGCAGGCTGTTGACGGTGACGCCCCTGCGCGCCACCTCGCCCGACAGCGTCTTGAGGAAGCCGGTGAGCCCAGCGCGCGCGGTGTTGCTGAGGATCAGGTGGGGAATGGGTTCGCGCACTGACATCGACGTGATGGCCACCACTCGCCCCCAGCCGCGCTCGCACATCGACGGCACCGCGGCCTTGCACATCGCCACGGTGGACAGCAGGTTCAGCTGCAGCGCGGGAAGGTAGGCCTCCAGTGGCGTGGTCTCGAAGGTTCCCGGGGGCGGGCCGCCGGCGTTGGCGATGAGGATGTCGATGCCGCCGAGCAACTCCTGCGCACGCTCGACCACGGACAGGGCCTGCTCGGTGTCGGAGACGTCGGCGACCAACGTGTGCACCGGCCCGTTGATCGCTGCGGCCGCCACGTCGAGACGCGACTGCGAGCGCGCGGCGATGACCACCGTGGCCCCCTCGGCAACGAGCGCCCGGGCGCACCCCAGCCCCAACCCGCTCGAGCCGCCGGTGATGAGTGCGCGCCGCCCTGTCAGACCAAGTTCCATGGCGGTCACGGTAGTGGGCGTAGCGTGGCGGACATGAGCGTGTTGCCGTCGACCATCACCATCCGCGAGGTGGGCGCACGCGACGGGCTGCAGGCCGAAGCTCCGCTCACCGTCGATCAGCGCGTCGACCTCATCGACGCGCTGCTCACCGCCGGCGTCGCGCACCTCGAAGTGGCGGCGTTCGTCAGCCCCACCGCAGTGCCCGCCATGGCTGGTGCGGCCGATGTGGTTGCGGCCGTGGGCACGCCCGAGGGCGTGGTGCGGGCGGCACTGGTGCCCAACCTGCGCGGCGCCGAGTTGGCGCTCGCGGCCGGCATCGACGAGCTCACCGTCACCCTTTCGGCGTCGGCCACCTACAACCAGCGCAACGTGCGCATGTCCATCGACGAGTCGGTCTCGGCCATCGGCGACATCTGCCGGCTGGCAGCGGCGGCTGGCGTGCCGGTCGATGCTGTGGTGTCGTGCGCGTTCGGCTCGCCATACGAGGGCGACGTTCCGCCGGCCCAGCTGGCGCTGCTGGTCGAGCGGTTGCGCGCCGAAGGGGCCGCAGCAATCACGCTGGCCGACACCACTGGCATGGCCACCCCGCGGCGCGTGCACGAGGTGCTGGCGGCGACCGGTGTGGCTGTGGGGCTGCACCTGCACGACACCCGCGGCACCGGGTTGGTCAACGCGTATGCCGGGCTGCAGGCCGGCGTCGTGCGCTTCGACACGTCGGTGGGCGGCCTTGGCGGCTCGCCGTTCGCCCACGGCTCCGCCGGCAATCTGGCCACCGAGGAACTGGTCGCGTTGTGCGACGACCTGGGCGTGTCCACCGGCATCGGCATCGACGCGCTCATCGACGCTGCGCTGCTGGTGGAGCAGTTCCTCGGTCACCCCGTGCCCAGCCGAGTCGCCCACGCCGGCCCGCGCTCGCGCCGCGCCCCGCAGCCCTGACCGAGTCTCCGGCCGGCCGTCGGCGGTTTCTGGGCCGGATTCGTCTCGGACGCCGGGACGATTTCGACCCAGACCGCACTCGTAGGATGGGGCGCTGCTCACCCGGCAGCCGACGAGGGAAGGGGATCGCTCGACATGGAACCGCTGTGGACACCGTCGGCCGCGCGGGTTGCCGGCACTCGCATGGAGGCGTTCCGCCGCACTGTCGCCACGGAGCACCCCGAGGTGGTCGACTCGGTGGCGCTGCACGACTGGTCGGTGCGCGAACCCGGCGAGTTCTGGCAGCAGGTCTGGGCAGCCGCGGACATCGTCGGCGACCCGGGCGCGATCGCGTTCGACGCCGGCGCCGGCAGCGTGCGCGACGCCCGGTTCTTCCCGCAGTCGAGTGTGTCGTACGCCGAGAACGCGCTCGCGGAGCGAGACGGCGCAGGCGATGACGCCATCGTCGCCTTCACCGAGGCCGGCGACCGGCGCAGCCTCACCTGGCAGCAGCTGCGTTCCGAGGTGGCGGCGCTCGCGGCAGCCTTCACGGCCGATGGAGTGCAGCGCGGCGATCGCATCGCCGCGTACATGCCGAACGTCACCGAGACGATCGTCACCTTCCTCGCCGCCAACGCGATCGGCGCCACGTTCACCTCCACCTCCAGCGACTTCGGTGTCGCCGGCGTGGTCGACCGGTTCGGCCAGACCGAGCCAACGGTGCTGGTGGCCGCCGACGGTTACCGCTACGGCGGCAAGGAGTTCGACTGCCTGCCGCGCGTCGCCGAGGCGGTGACGCAACTGCCCTCTGTCCGGCGCACCGTGGTGGTGGGCGTGCTGTCGGACACGCCCGACGTCAGCGGCATTCCCAGCGGCGTCCGCTGGCGCGACTACGTGGAACCCCACGACGGCGCGGCGCTCACCTTCACCCGCATGCCGGGCGACCACCCCGTGTACATCCTCTACTCCAGCGGCACCACGGGGAAGCCGAAGTGCATCACTCATCGTGCGCTCGGCGTGCTGCTGATGCACCTCAAGGAGCACCAACTGCACTGCGACATCCGGCCCGGCGATCGCGTGCTGTACTTCACCACCTGCGGCTGGATGATGTGGAACTGGTTGGTCAGTGTGCTGGCCTCCGGCGCCACCGTCGTGCTGTTCGACGGCAACCCGGCCCACCCGTCGCCGACGGTGTTGTTCGACATCGCCGAGCGCGAGCGGCTGACGCTGCTGGGCGTGAGTGCGAAGTACATCGACTCGGTCGCAAAGGCCGGCGCACGGCCCGTCGACTCTCACGACCTGACGGCGTTGCGCACCGTGTGCAGCACCGGCTCGCCCTTGAGCGACGAGAGCTTCCGCTGGGTCTACGACGCGGTCACGCCCGACGTGCACCTGGCCAGCATCAGCGGCGGCACCGACCTGTGCGGCTGTTTCGTCGGCGGAGACCCCACTCGCCCCGTCTACCCCGGCGAGATCCAGGGTCCGGCGCTCGGCATGGCGGTGGCCGTGTGCGCCGCGGACGGTCGACTGGTCGACGAACCCGACGAGAAGGGCGAATTGGTGTGCTCGCTGCCGTTCCCCAGCGTGCCCGTCGGCTTCTGGGGTGACGACGAAGCGGGCAGCAAGTTTGCGGCGGCCTACTTCGACCGCTTTCCCGGTGTGTGGGCGCACGGCGACTTCGCCTCGTGGACCACTCGCGGCGGCATGGTGATCCACGGCCGCAGCGATGCCACGCTGAACGCGGGTGGCGTGCGCATCGGCACTGCCGAGATCTACGCGCAGGTCGAGCAACTCGCGAACGTCGTGGAAGCGGTGGCGGTGGGGCAGGAGTGGGACGACGACACCCGCATCGTGCTGTTCGTGAAGCTGGCCGAGGGCGCGCTGCTCACCGACGCCTTGCAGGCCGAGATCCGCAGCCGGCTACGGGCCAACGCATCGCCGCGCCATGTGCCCGCGCGCATCGTGCAGGTCACCGACGTGCCACGCACGCGCAGCAACAAGATCAGCGAGCTGGCCGTGGCCGACGCGGTGAACGGTCGCGCGGTGCGCAACACCGAAGCGTTGGCCAACCCCGAGTGCCTGGCCGAGTACCGGGATCGTCCCGAGCTGGCGACCTAGCAGCAAGCCATGTCGGGTGCCACAAGTAGACTTCCGACATGGCTGACGCGCGTCGCTCCGGTGTGGTCGTGGCGTGTGAGCTGGCCGAGCTTGGCGCCGACATGCTGGCTACTCGTCTGCGGCGTCAGCAGCCCGAGCTGAGCGATGCCGAGGTCGATGCCAAGGTTCGCGAGTGGTGGCTCGATCGCCGCGGTGCTCCGCACGGTGACTCGCCGGGTGTACCCCGTCCGATTCCACAGGCGTGGCTGTGACAGCACTCGACCGTGCGCTGCGCCGTGCGATCGCCGACATGCGAGCCGAGCGAGCGCAGTTCGCCCTGGTTGGCGGCCTCGCAGTCTCAGCATGGGCCGAGCCGCGACTGACCCGTGACGCGGACTTGGCGGTGGCGGTACAGAGCGACGCCGAAGCCGAGGAGCTCGTTCATCGTTTGCTCCGCCGTGGCTACCAGGTCGGCGCGTTGGTCGAACAAGAGCGTCTGGGCCGTTTGGCGACGGCACGCCTCGTCGACGCAAGCGGTTCCGGCCTGTACGTCGATCTGCTGTTCGCGTCCAGCGGGGTGGAGACCGAACTGGTGAGCCGCGCTGTCGAGATCGCGCTCACTGCCGATCTTGTCGCGCCGGTTGCCACCGTCGGGTTTCTCATTGCTCTCAAGTTGCTGTCGCGCGATGACCGGGCGCGGCCGAACGACGCCGACGACTTGGCGTCCTTGCGAGTCGTCGCCACGGATGCCGACTGGGCCGAAGCTGCCGACGCCGTCGAACTGATTCGATTGCGCGGCTACCACCGCGACCGCGATCTCGCAGCTGCCTTGCAAGTGCTTCGCACCAACGGCGCCTACGGCGACGCGCCCGCGGGCGCGTGAAGAAGCGCTCAGCGAGTGGGCCGATCTGACCCACTCAGGCCGGCTTTGTCAGCACCCACACCCACAGGCCAGGCAGGCCGCTGCTTGCTACGCGGGCCGCTTCGGGGAAGACGAATGCGGCAGGTGTCGACGCTTGCGCCTCGGTGAACTCGGGTTCGAGGCACTCGACCACCGAGAGGCCCGCAGTGCGGAAGGCGCGCAGCCAGGTGGAAGCCGTGTGGAAGTGATTGCGAACCCAGCGCATCGGTTCGCCGGGCACGATGCCACCGAAGAACGCCTGCCCGCCCAGCATCGCAGCGCTGGGGTGCGGGTCGGTGATCACCAGCGTGCCGCCGGGCCGCAGCACTCGAGCAAGCTCGACCACTGCCGTCGCGGGGTCGGGCAGGTGACACAGCGCCAGTGCGCACGTCGCCACGTCGAAGGTTCCGGTGTCGAAAGGCAGTGCCTCCAGGTCGCCCTCGTGGAACGCGGCCCCGGGCACCTTGGCGCGCGCAACGGCGAGCATCTCGGCCGACTGGTCGACGCCCACCACGTCGCACCCGCGCGCAGCGAGGTGGGCGGCGTGTCGACCGGTACCGCACGCCGCGTCGAGCGCGCGCACGCCGGGGCCGAGCAGTGGCGCGAGGAGGGCGTGCACGTGCGGCTCCTCCGCATCGATCAGCGGGTTGGCGCCGTCGTACGTGTCCGCCCAGCGCGCGTAGCCGTCGAGCAGACCGTGTTCGAGCGGCTCGAGCACCAGCGAGTGCGGGAACTCGTGACGGCCGGCGAGGACCGCGGCCAACTCTTGGAGGCGCGCCTCGTTGAACGCGCCGTCTTCGTACCAGCGGCGCACGATCGAGACGCCGAGGATGCCGGCGAAGTAGTGCGCTGCGAAGATCTCTGCTGTGGCGCTGCCGGTGGTTTCCATTGCCGGAGCGTACGCGGCGCCGACAGAGCGCCCGTCGCGAATTCGAGCCATGCCTCGCTCAGCTGAGTGCGAAGCCCTCGTAGCCGTTGGCGGCCACCGCGGCGCATTGCTCGGCGTACGGGGGGAAGCCGGGCAGCGGCATGAACACCCGGGTCTTGCCGGGCACGTTGGCGCCCATGTACCACGAGTTGCAAGAGGGGAACAGGGTCATGCCGGCCACCATGTTGACGTACTCGACCCAGCTCTCCTGCGCCGCCTCGGTGGCCTCGATGCGCCGCTGCCCGTTGGCCCGCATGGCCACCATGCAGCCGCGAATCCAGTCCACGTGCTGCTCGATGGACGTGATCATGTTGGTGAGCACCGACGGGCTGCCCGGGCCGCTGATGGTGAACATGTTGGGCAGGCCGTGCACCGCGAGGCCCAGGTAGGTGCGCGGCCCCGCCTCCCACGCCTGCTGCAGCGACGTGTGCGGCCCGCGGGCGTTGATCTTCAACAGGCTGCCGGTCATCGCGTCGAACCCGGTGGCGTACACGATGGCGTCGACCTCGTAGTCGACGCCGCCCACTTGCACCCCGGTGGCGGTGATCTGCTCGATGGGCCGCTGGCTGACGTCGACCAGCGACACGTCGGCGCGATTGAATGTCTCGTAGTAGCCGGTGTCGATGCACAGCCGCTTGCAGCCGATGACGTGCGTGGGCGTGAGCAGGGCCGCGGTGGCCGGGTCGTGCACCGTCGCGGCGATCTTCTCGCGCACGAACTGCGCGGCGGTCTCGTTGCTGTCGGGGTTGAGCAGCAGGTCATTGAACCCGCCCAGGAACGTGAAGCCGCCGACGTCCCAGCGGTGGGCGTACTCGGCGGCGCGCTGCTCTTCGTCCACGTCCAGCGCGCTGATCTCACCTCGCGGCGAGCGGGCACCGAAGCCGCCGCTCATCTGCCGGTTGGCCTCGCGCAGGCCGCGGTAGTCGGCCTTCACCTCCGCGATCTCGTCAGGGCTGAGCGGCCGGTTGTGCGCGGGCACCGTGTAGGCGGGCGTGCGCTGGAACACGGTGAGGTGCTCGGCCTGCTGCGCGATGAGCGGAATCGACTGCACGGCTGAGGAGCCGGTGCCGATGACCGCCACCCGCTTGCCCGTGAAGTCGACACCCTCGTGCGGCCAGGTGCCCGTGTGGTAGCTGGCACCGCCGAACGTATCGCGCCCTGGGAACTCGGGAAGGTTGGTGCTGCTGAGACACCCGACCGCCATCACGAGGAACCGTGAACGCGTGGTGTGCTCGTTGCCGTTGCCGTTGCCGTTGCTGTTGCCGTTGCGGTCGCAGGAGCGGGTGACGATGGTCCAACTCGTCGACTCGTCGTCGAAGTCAGCGGCCAGGACGCGGGTACTGAACTCGATGTCGCCGCGCAGGTCGAAGCGGTCGGCCACGTGTTGCGCGTAGCTCAGGATCTCGGGCTGCGCCGCGTAGCGCTCGGTCCACTCCCACTCCTGCTCGAGTTCGGGGCTGAACGAGTAGCTGTACTCGAGGCTCTCCACGTCGCAACGCGCACCCGGGTAGCGGTTCCAGTACCAGGTGCCACCGACGTCGTCGGCCACCTCGAACACGCGGGCGCGGAACCCGTGCTCGCGCAGCGTGTGCAGCATGTACATGCCAGCAAACCCGGCGCCCACGATGACTGCGTCGAACTCCTCGCCATGCTGCGCGTTGCCCACGTGCACCACCCCCGCCGCGGAGTGTACGTGTCGCCACGCAAGCGTCGACCAGCGGAGCGTTTAAGATGAAATGATGGATGATCATACGACTGCTCACAGCGTGGGATGCGAGGCCACCATCGTGCGGGTCACCGCCAACGGCTCCATTTCGTTGCCGGCGGCCATCCGGCGCCGATGGGGTGTTGGCCGCGTCGCGGTGATCGACCGCGGCGACCTCGCGGTGGTCAGGGCAATACCGGACGACCCCATCTCGTACTTCCGCGGCCGCTTCGCGGGGCCGGGGCTGAACTCCGACCAACTGCG
>Ga0105048_10020450_pt1 | contig 10098 bp, 10 predicted proteins | sample MAT05_FD_78382 | JGI IMG/M metagenome (GOLD analysis project Ga0105048, IMG submission 78382) | Freshwater microbial communities from Lake Fryxell liftoff mats and glacier meltwater in Antarctica - MAT-05 | ecosystem: Environmental > Aquatic > Freshwater > Ice > Liftoff microbial mat | place... | reverse complement strand
GTCGCCATAGGCCATGCTATGACTCCTCCTCGCGCCTTGCCCTGCGAAAAAATCCGTCCGTTTCATTTGCATCGCTATTTCTGTGTCGTGACACTAGTGTCTAGTTGCATAAGTCCTGCTACATTCGAATTGTTTTGCATCCCACGCGATGTCGTCGCAAATAGTCGCAAAAGCGGTGCTATTGCTGTGTTTTGTGCCTGATCCCGCGGGCGCAAAACGATTCTCGGTGTAACGCAGACTTATGCAACTAGACACTCGTGCTGCGGATCGAGTTACAGATGTTGGGCGTTTGCGGTGTTGCTTGAGATGCCAAGCGCGTTGAGGCTTCGGTGTCTGCCCAAATAACCCTCGAATGTCATATTTAAGTGCGACGAAATTCGCATTACGGGCACGATAACATCGCGCTAACTGCTGGCGCTAACCGCTGGTGATTCTTCATACGGCTGCATCACGATCCAGCCGGTTTCGTTGCCGTTGGCTTCGAACTTAAGTTGAAATGATTCACCGCTGCCCCGCCCGAATAGTGTCCCCAAACTCACGTCCGTATGAATGGCTGGCGACAAATTTCCGCTCCACGCAACAGTCGCGTTCGGGTCAGTAAATACCGGTTTGCCGGGGACCACGGAGAGGGTCAGTGGCTCGTAGTGCGTGCCGATGGCAATGCGACCCACACCGCTCACGCGCACGTTAAACAACCCGCCTGCTGCTGCACCGCCGAACGAGCGCAGCAATTTAATATCGTGGTCAAGCGTGGGCTCGAGTGCCAAAATATCGTTGCCGTTGACGCAAATAGTCTCGTTGTCGAGATGCAAAATTTGAATTTTCTTGCCGTGATCTGCCAGATATACGCGGCCCCGGCCCTGCATTTTCATCAGTGACATGCCTTCGCCGGTGATCGCCTTTTTAAACAAGCCACCAATGCCATGATCCAGCATGCCTTGCCGTGTGAACTTTACTTCGCCCAAATAAGCAATCATCGCGCCCGCTTTGGCCCACATCAGGCCATTTAGCTTAACTTCAAGCAGGTGAGGACTTTCCAACTCAAAAGTTTCGTTTGATGCATCGCGTTGCGCTGTTTTGCTGATGAATTCGGAGATGGAGTATTTGCTCATTGTGGCCTCTCATAGTGGAGTTGAATGGACAGGGAAAGTTCGGCTGAGTTTAATCCTATTGTTATAGGCGTTCGTCTCCCGCCGGATTTCGGGTTGACTGGCGTGACAGCGATTTACGCATGGGAACACCGCTGCACGGCTATCAGCGCCCACCCCGCGACTACGTTTTCTCGCTCATCGCTTTCAACGCGTATAGCTTTTCAAGGGCATCCCGCGGCGAGAGTTCATCCGGCTTCAGGTCAGCCAAGGCATCCAGCACCGGATGCGGCGCATTCTCTGCCGGCCGAGCGAGCGGCACAAACAAACTGCCCTGCAACGCGGGCGCTGTGTCTCCCATTTCCAATTTCCCCAAGTGTTTGCGCGCGGCGCGCACGATACTCCGAGGCACACCAGCCAACTGCGCCACCTGCAATCCGTAGCTCTGATTTGCCGGCCCCGATTCCAGCTTGTGCAAAAAGACGATCTTGTCTTTCATTTCGACCGCATCCAAATGAACATTGGCGAGATTCGGCAGTTCTGCATTCAAATGCGTGAGTTCAAAATAATGCGTTGCAAACAAACAGTAGCAGCGTGTGGTTTCGGCGAGGTGCCGCGCTATCGCGTACGCCAGCGCCAAGCCGTCAAACGTTGACGTGCCGCGACCGATCTCGTCGATCAGTACCAGGCTGCTACTGGTCGCGTTGTTCAGAATTGCCGCGGCTTCGGTCATTTCCACCATGAAGGTTGATCGCCCGCCCGCCAAGTCATCTGAAGCACCGATGCGCGTCATGATCTGGTCGACGCGACCGATTTCGGCGCTCACCGCCGGCACAAACGATCCGGTATGCGCCAGCAGCACGATTTGCGCGACCTGCCGCATATACGTCGACTTGCCACCCATGTTGGGCCCGGTGATGAGCAGTAACTGCTTGGAGCGCGACAGATCGCAGTCGTTGGCAATGAAATTCTCCACCTGGCTTTCCACGACCAGATGCCTGCCACCCTGTATCGCAATGCGATCATCATTCACGAATGTCGGAGGCACCAGGCCGAACTGGGTCGCATTACGCGCGTTGGCGCAAAGCACGTCGAGCTCGGCGACGGCACGCGCCATTGCTTGTAATGCACGTACGTGCGGCAGCACGTCATCCAGCAAGGCGTCATACAAAAACTTCTCGCGCGCAAGTGCGCGTTCCCCGGCAGACAGCGCTTTGTCTTCGAACGCTTTCAGCTCCGGCGTAATGAAGCGCTCGGCGTTTTTCAGTGTCTGGCGGCGCCGATAGTCATCGGGGACTTTGTCGAGTTGCCCTTGCGTCACCTCGATGAAAAAGCCATGTACACGATTGAACTCCACGCGCAGATTGCTGATGCCGGTGCGTTCACGCTCACGGCGCTCCAGGTCGAGCAGGAAGCTGCTGGCGTTGGTTTGCATCCCGCGCAACTCGTCGAGCTCTGCGTCAAAACCGTCGCGCATAACGCCGCCGTCGCGCAAACTGGTCGCAGGATCGTCTTTTAGCGATGCCCGAAGATGCCCATGGATATTGGGCTCCAGAGCTAATGCCTCCGAAAGCCGCACCAAAGCTGGGGTTTGTAGTGCAGCTACTTGCACATGTAATCTTGGCAAACTGCTCAGTGCATCGCGAAGCGCCGCCAGATCGCGTGGCCGCGCGGTCCTCAGCGCGATGCGCGTGGCAATGCGCTCTACATCTGCCCAGTCGCCGATGATGGCTCTTATGGCATCGGTGCGCGGTGCGAGCGCCATGCTCGCTTCGAGTCTTGCGACAACCGCAGCGCGGTCACGCAAGGGATGGTGCAGCCATTCGCGCATCTGCCTTGCGCCCATATTGGTCGCTGTGCAGTTGAGGACGGAAAAGAGTGTCGGCGCAGCTTCGCGTGTGATGGTCTCCGAGATTTCCAGATTCCGGCGGGTAGCAGCGTCCATGCGAATGAAATCGTCGATACGCTCGACGCTCAAGCCGATGATGTGCGGCAGCGCGCCGCGCTGTGTCTGTTGCACGTATTGCAGCAGCGCGCCAGCCGCAGCGAGGGCAACGGGCATATCTTCACAACCGAAGCCTTTCAGATCGCTGGTGCCGAACTGCTTTGCCAACAGACGTTTTGCAGATTCCGTGTCGAAATGCCAATCGGGCATGCGCCTGCTGGTCACGCCTGCGGTCGCAAACGCAGAACTTTCGGGCACCACCAGCTCAGAAGGATGCAACCGCTCCAGCTCTGCAGCGAGCTGTGTCAACGATGTTTCCATGAGGCGAAACCGGCCGCTGGCCAGTGAAAGCGTGGCGATGCCCAGCGCGCGGTCGTGAGTGAAGAGGGCGGCCACCAGTACGTCGCTGGCGTCGGGCAACAGCGCACTGTCCGTCAAGGTGCCGGGCGTCACGATGCGCGCTACCGCGCGCTCCACGGGGCCTTTGTTCGTGACTTCACCGATCTGTTCGCAAATCACCGCCGATTCGCCCACTTTCACCAGCTTGGCGAGATAGGGCTCAAGCGCATGGAAAGGTACGCCAGCCATCTTGATCGGCGTGCCAGCCGACTGGCCTCGCGTGGTGAGTGTTATGCCGAGGAGCTTCGACGCTTTGACGGCATCATCAAAAAACAACTCGTAGAAATCACCCATGCGGTAGAACAGCAGCATGTCGGGGTGTTCACGCTTGATGCGCAAATACTGCTGCATCATTGGTGTGTGATTGTCCAGGCCGTTTTGTGCGGGCGTATTGTCTTTGGCTTGCTTCAAGAAACCGCCTTTCGTACTTTGCGATGCGCGCAGGTTTTCAATGCAATTTAACGCGCGGTTCGGTTTGCCGCTTGATCATGCGCGCAAGCGTATCCAGCGCCATGCGCCAAAATCCATGCAGTGCCATCAGGTGCATTTTGTATAGCGAGATATAAAACAACTTCGCCAGCAGCCCTTCCACGCGCACGCTGCCTCTCGATACGAAGCCCATCAAGGTGCCGACCGAACTGTACTTGCCCAGTGATACCAATGAGCCGAAATCGCGGTAATGGAACTCGGGTAGTTTCGCACCGTTTCCGTTCAGACGAAGTTTGATTGTGCGCACCATATGGCTGGCTTGCTGGTGCGCGGATTGGGCGCGCGGCGGGACGTTGACGCCATCTTTCCAAGGGCAGGCCGCGCAATCGCCCAGGGCGAAAATATTTTCGTCGTTTGTGGTTTGCAAGGATGAGCGCACCACAAGTTGATTCAGGCGATTCGATTCGAGGCCGTCAAGATCTTGCAGAACCTCGGGTGCACGTACACCGGCTGCCCATACGACAAAATCAGCTGGAATTGCTTTCCCTGAAGCGGTTGCCAGCGCATCGGCGTACACCGCCGTTACCTGTTCATTGCACATCACGTCGACCATGAGGCCCTTGAGAATATCTTGTGTTGCCTCGGCGAGATAATCCGGCAGACCGGCAAGGATGCGCGGGCCGGCCTCGACAATCGACAGGTGAATCTGTTTCTCGGGGTCGAAGTGGTCGAGTCCATAGGCGGCCAGCACGCGTGTCGTGTTGTGCAATTCCGCAGCCAGCTCTACACCGGTTGCGCCTGCGCCAACGATGACGATCCTGATGACACGGCCATCGTCAGCAAAATTGGCCTTGAAGCAGGCATTGACGAGCCGCCGGTGAAACAGATGCGCATCCCACGAGTTGTCGATGGTAAATGCGTGGTCAGCCACACCCGGCGTGCCGAAGTCGTTCGATTGCGAGCCAATCGCAATGACCAGCGTGTCATATTTGAATTGCCTTGTCGGGAGGACGACGTCGTCGTTGTCGTCGCGCACTTCGCTGACGCTAACCATGCGTTGTGATCGGTCCAGTCCGTCCAGCGCACCAAGCGTGAAGGTGAAGTGATGCCACCGTGCCTGCGCAAGATAGTCGAGCTGATGGGCATGAATATCCATGCTGCCCGCTGCGACTTCATGCAGCAGGGGTTTCCACAAATGCGTACGACTGCGGTCGATCAGCGTAATCTGCGCCGCTCCGCGTTTACCCAGCTGATCGCCAAGGCGTGTGGCGAGCTCAAGACCGCCAGCACCACCACCGACGATCAGGACCTTATGCATCTCTCGTGCAATGCCTTATTTGTGTGTCTGAACGATTTTCAGCAAAGCGGGAAACGCTTTTGGCGTCGCCGCGACGATGGTTCCGGACTTCAGATAGTCATCTTCCCCGCCGAAATCGGTCACCAGTCCGCCCGCTTCTTTGATCATCAGGGCGCCAGCTGCCATATCCCAGGGGCTCAGGCCCATTTCCCAAAAGCCGTCATAGCGCCCGGCAGCGACATATGCCAGATCAAGCGCTGCCGCGCCAGGACGGCGAATACCAGCACACTTGGGTGTCAGCTCCTTAAACATGGCCAGATAGCGATCAAAATTGTGCATTTCGCGCGAAGGAATTCCCGTGCCGATCAGGCAATCCTGTAATTGAATTCGTTTGGAGACGCGTATACGCCGATCATTCAGGAATGCGCCACCCCCTTTGGAAGCGGTGAATAACTCATTTCGTGTCGGATCGTAAATCACGCCGTGATTGATCACGCCTTTGACCGCGAGCGCAATCGAAACGCAATACTGCGGAAAGCCATGCAGAAAATTGGTGGTGCCATCGAGCGGATCGATGATCCACTGGTAATCCGAATCCATTTTGGACTCGCCGGACTCTTCGGCAAGAATGCTATGCTGGGGATAGGCTTGGCGGAGCACCTCGATGACGGCAGCTTCGGCCGCGCGGTCTACCTCTGAAACGAAGTCGTTGGGCGCTTTTAGCTCAACGGTGAGCTTGTCCAGATCGTTGGAAGCGCGGCTGATGACAGCGCCCGCACGGCGCGCCGCTTTGACGGCGATATTTAGCATCGGATGCATTTTGATTTTCAGTAAAGAGCAGACCTCTATTTTATATGAATGAACCTTTGCCGTCCCCGCCACTACCAACCCGAAGCCCGCTTTCACGCATCCGCGTGGTGATGGTCGAGACCTCACATCCGGGCAATATCGGCAGCGCTGCACGCGCGATGAAGACCATGGGGCTCACCAATCTGGTACTGGTTGCGCCGAAGTTGGCCGACGCCACAGCGCATCGCGACGCAATCGCGCTCGCCTCGGGTGCCACTGACGTTCTAGCCAACGCAAAAGTGTTCGCGACATTCGACGAAGCGATTGCCGATGTGCGCTTCGCAATTGCGTTTACCGCAAGAAAGCGCGAGCTCTCGCACCCATTCAAGCCGCTACGCGAGGCGGCGCAGATGGCCGTGGCGGAAGCAGTGTCAGGGGACGTGGCGCTCGTATTCGGCAACGAGGCAATGTGTTTATCCAATGAGGAAGTGGATCGCTGCCAGTTGGTCTCGGCTATCCCGGCCAATTGCGAATACTCTTCGCTGAATGTCTCGCAAGCGGTGCAAGTGGCTGCATACGAAGTGATGATGACGGCAAACGCGTTTGGTGTGGCGGCAGACACCGTGCGCCCGCAGGCGAGTGTCGGTGAGATTGAAGGATTCCTGAAACACTTCGAGGCAACGGCGATTGCGAACGGATTTCTCAATCCGGATGAGCCGAAACGTTTCATGACGCGGATGCGGCGTTTGTTCGTGCGCGCACGCATGGAGCCGGAGGAAGTGGCGATTCTGCGTGGGTGGCTTGCAGCGTTTGTGAAGCGGCAGTAGCTGTGAAGGTCGCAGGGCGGTTTTACCGAGGGAGCAAGTGACCGGCACATTACTTCAAACGCAAGGACTGGCGCGGTGTTTGGGGCATATTTGGCTGGGAATGCCCGTCGAATGGCGGTGTACGGTCAATGATGCCGACGACGGACAAATGACGAATCCGACTATGAAAGACCCCCGTGTGTTCATCGAGGTAAGTGGCCCGCCGCAGGCAGATGCCCTTGACCGAGGGGCATCACGCCGCTTGCAGCAGAAACTCAACCTTGACTGCCTCGTACGGGAACTCGACTTGGCCCGATTCCGTGCGATCCAAGACGCCTGCTGCCAACAGCGCCGCCAGATCGCTGTGGACAGACTTGATGTCTCGGTTGACTCGGCGTGCCGCCTCTCGTACGGTGACAGGGCCTGCTCCACACATTGCCTTAAGTAGTTCCCACCGCTTGGCGGTTAGCACCTTCCACAACAGCTCTGGTGTTGGGAATGACATGCGGGCATGCTTTTGGGCCTTGCCGGTCTTCCATGCGGTGACAAAGTCTTGCATTGCCTCCTCGGGAGGCCGGACATCAAGAATTACTGTTTTCACGATAAATCCTTCTTGCTTCACGAAGAAAGTCTTGAATCAGCTTTTCGGGCGACTCGAGGACATAGGTGGATTCCTTGGAGCTTGTGTGCCTATGGTCGCCTTTGCCTGCCTCGTTGTCGTAGCGAAGAACACACTCATCGCGAAGCGCAAAGACGAGACGGTACTTGTACTGATGGGATGACCCAGGAACCGGACTTGAGAGCCTCCACAGAACAAGTTCAGCGAACGCACCTACTCCAAAGGGTATCCGCTCGCGTATCAACAAAGCAACTCTCATGTTGGCAATTATGCCAACAAGCGCGGACCGCGTCAGCGATGGATTGCGCGCGCCGCGTATCCGCTACAGCGAAATGTTAGGTTTCCTCAAGCAACTCGAAGAACTAATTTCTTGCCGCATGCCTTGACATAATTTCGCACTGTCGCAATTGATGGGGAGTGTTTTCCGGTTGCCAATGACCGCTCCAAGCGCGCCACTGCCGGTGCATGAGTTCCCATTCGTTCAGCGACCTGCGCTTGGGTAAGACCTGCTTCCTGGCGGGCTTTGAGCAGGGCATCGAGTAGCACACCCTCTTCGCGCTCAATCCGTTCAACTTCGGTCCGCACGCCGGGACGGCGCTGCAGCTTCTTTACCAATTGGTCATGTGTTTGCACGTTTAACCTCCTTCAATCGAGTCTCCGCAACCTCGCGTTCACGAATCGGCGTGCGTTCAGATTTCTTGATGAAACTGTGCAACATCACGATTCGCTTTCCAATGAGAGTGCAAAAGAAAACACGGGCAATGCCCTCGGCTCCCTTGAGTCGAAGTTCAAAGAGACCATCACCAAAAGCTGTCGTGTGAGGCTCACCGAGATTGGGACCAAGGGCAATCATCCTGCGGGTTAGCACGACATACCGTGCAGCTAAAGTATCCGGCATCTCAAGAATCTGCTCCTGTACGCTCTCGCTGTAATAGGCAATTGTGTAATCCACAAACGAATAGTAACAAATATGTTATGTATGGTCAATCGGTGCTTAAGAACAGCAATGCTCTTACACCGGCTCTTGGAAACTTAACGAGGCCATAGGAAAACTCTCTTCATATGGCCATCCTGCCGTTAACCAATCCAAAGATCAAGACCGAGGAGCGAGACGGTATTGAGGAGCAAGTGATGGCCCGTTACAAACACATCGATACCAGCCCACAGCTTCTCGCCGTTGATCTTTCGAAGCAACAACTGTCCGGCAGTCGGCGGTAGCATAATCGACCACTACACATAATGGCCGACGGCAGCCATTCATCATTACGTCGATGAAATGCATTTGTAATATTTTCCTACCCTTTCGCCACACTACATTTCTTGTCAGACACCAGAAAAACTCGATCCGCCAGTGATGACCATTTAACCCAGAATGTCCATTAGGGCGCGGGATGATGGCGAGGGTATTTTCGAGGCAGTTGGCACGCTCCTGAGGAGTACATAGCACCGCTATGGACGACGAAGGAGCGTGACAAATGTCCGAAAATGACCCGCCAGCACCCGCGCAGCAGCAAAGGTGCGCCTAATGGACAATCTGGGTTTAAGCCACCTTACTTGAAACGAGCCGCAAGCGCGCCCAAATGGCAGATGTCGCATTCGGATTGCACGAATGCGCGTTCCGGGCTACGCTCTTCTTTCATCCCTTTTGGCTCGACCCATGTTTTCCCGACTTCGCGAAGATATCCAAAGCGTTTATTCACGTGATCCCGCTGCCCGTAACTGGTGGGAGGTCGTTACTTGTTATCCCGGCATGCATGCCATTTGGTTGCATCGGTGGGTGTCGGGGCCGTTGTGGCGGGCTGGCCTCAAATGGTTCGGTCGCGTAGCCTCGCACGCGGGACGTTTTCTGACCGGTGTCGAAATCCACCCGGGGGCGACCATCGGCAGGCGTTTTTTTATCGATCACGGCATGGGCATTGTGATCGGCGAAACGGCGGAAATTGGCGATGATTGCACGCTCTATCACGGCGTGACGCTGGGAGGCGTCTCATGGGATAAAGGCAAACGCCACCCGACCTTGGGTGACGGCGTTACCGTCGGTGCTGGTGCCAAGATCCTTGGGCCATTTATCATTGGGGCAGGCGCGCGGGTAGGCTCCAATTCAGTAGTGGTGAAGGCTGTACCGCCAGGCGCAACCGTCGTTGGCATCCCGGCGCGGATTGTCGAGGGGGTGGCGCCCGGCGAGGCGGGCCACGCGTTTTCGGCATATGCCATCACCACCAATGACAATGATCCGTTGAACGCCATTCTGAAAACGCTGGCAGGGCGTTCGGATCAATCGGAAGCGCAAGTCGCGATACTGATTGAGCGGCTCGCGGAACTGGAAGCGCAGCTTGCACCGCATCGAAAATCAGGCAGCGGCTAGCAAATTCGGAAAAACGGCAAACCCCAGCGCTGATGCGGTCTTCCAAGCAAAAATAGCCGGGAAAGCGCATGGATGGTACATCTGCGCTTGTTGCCTCACAGCTTGAAGACAAGCACTTGATACCCCACTTATAGTTGACTAGATTACTGGGTCTTTCTATACTTGACTTGTTTACTCGGGCTTTATGAATTTTTGACACAAGAGCCCGTCACCAATCAGGATGCGCGTTATGAGACTTACCACCAAAGGCCGTTTCGCTGTTACTGCGATGCTAGACTTAGCCTTGCACGCGCAGGGTGGACCAGTAACGCTCTCGAACATCAGCGCCCGCCAGAAAATATCGCTCTCATACTTGGAGCAG
>Ga0105048_10020448_pt1 | contig 10098 bp, 8 predicted proteins | sample MAT05_FD_78382 | JGI IMG/M metagenome (GOLD analysis project Ga0105048, IMG submission 78382) | Freshwater microbial communities from Lake Fryxell liftoff mats and glacier meltwater in Antarctica - MAT-05 | ecosystem: Environmental > Aquatic > Freshwater > Ice > Liftoff microbial mat | place... | reverse complement strand
GCACGATGTCAACGAGTTCGTGATCTGCTGCGGCTACAAGGGCTACATCATCAAGGAATATTTCGCCAACTACTTCCTGCACATGTCCGACGTGACTTTCTGCATGGCGAACAACCGCATGGAGGTTCACCACAAACACGCAGAACCCTGGCGTGTCACGCTGGTCGACACCGGCGACGACACGATGACCGGGGGGCGACTGCTCCGCGTGCGTGACTACCTCCAGGACGACGCGCAGTTCTGCTTCACCTATGGCGATGGTGTGTCGGACGTCGACATTTCGGCCACGATCTCCTTCCACCTTGGCCATGGCAAGCTGGCCACCGTGACCGCGGTGCAGCCGCCGGGACGGTACGGTGCCTTGCAGTGTGACGGCGCTACGGTGACAGGCTTTGCCGAGAAACCGCGAGGAGATGGTGGCCTGATCAATGGTGGATTTTTCGTCTTGTCACCGCGCTGCCTGGATCGGATCGCCGACGACACGACGGCCTGGGAGCGCGAGCCGATGGCACAACTTGCTGCCGACGGCGAACTGATGGCGTATGAGCATCAGGGCTTCTGGCAGCCGATGGATACCTTGCGCGAGAAGAACCAGTTGGAGGAGCTCTGGGCGGGTGGTCGGGCACCCTGGAAGTCATGGTGACGGGACTGAACGCCGCATTCTGGCGCGGCCGGCGCGTGTTGCTGACCGGCCATACCGGATTCAAGGGCGCCTGGCTGGCGCTGTGGCTGCACCGGCTGGGTGCGCGGGTCACCGGTGTGGCGCTGGTGCCTGGCACCGATCCAAGCCTGTTCGTCTTGGCAGATATCGCACAACGTGTCGAACACTGCGTTGTCGACATTCGGGACGCGGCTGCACTGGCGGCGGTCGTGCGTCAGTCGCAGCCCGAGGTCGTGCTGCATCTGGCAGCGCAGGCGCTGGTGCGGCCATCCTATGATGCACCAGCGCTGACTTTCGCCACCAATTGCATGGGCACCGTGCATCTGCTGGACGCGGTGCGCGAAGCTGCCAGTGCGCGCGTCGTTTTGGTGGCCACCACCGATAAGGTGTACCGCAACCGGGAAGACGGTCGTGCCTTTGTCGAGACCGACGAACTGGGCGGGCACGATCCCTACAGCGCAAGCAAGGCCGCAGCGGAAATCGCGATGGCCTGCTACCGCGATGCCTTTCTCGCCAAGGCTGGCGTGGCCTTGGCCAGCGTACGCGCGGGCAACGTGATCGGCGGTGGGGACTGGTCGCTGGACCGCCTGTTGCCTGACGCGATGCGGGCCTGGGGCGCGGCGGCGACCATCGACGTACGCCGTCCGAATGCCGTACGGCCATGGCAGCATGTGCTGCAGCCCTTGCACGCCTATCTGCGGCTGGTCGAACGCCTGTGGGAGCAGCCGTCCCTGGCGTCGGCCTACAACAGCGGCCCCGATGGTGGCCAATGTGCCACGGTGCGCAAGGTGTTGCAGCTTGCACGGCAGTCCCATGGCTCGGGCGAGCTGCGTTTCGCACAGCAGGAGCAGGGCGCGCATGAAGCTGGCGTGTTGTTGCTCGACAGCAGCAAGTTGTACAGGACGATCGGCGCGCTGCCTGGCTGGAGCCTGGAGGAAGCCGTTGTGCGGACCGTCGCATGGTACCGGTCGCAACGCGCTGGCGACGACGCCGCGCAGCTATGTCATCAGGATATCGATGCGTTCGAGGCTTTGGGCCGGCAGCGGTCACCCCACACGAATATTGCGGCACACGGCAGGCGGTCCGCGACAAGCGGGTTGGCGCCGTGACCGAATTGCGTTGTACCCCGACTTCACTGGCGGGCGTGCTGCAGGTGCACCGGCAGGCGCATGCGGATGCGCGGGGTTCGTTTGCCCGCATCTTTTGCGCCTCGGAGTTGGCCCACGTCGGCTGGAATGGCCCGGTAGCCCAGATCAACCACAGCGTGAACAACGCGCGCGGCACCGTGCGGGGTCTGCATTACCAGGCGGCGCCTTGGGCGGAGCAAAAGCTGGTCAGCTGCGTGCGAGGTCGGATTTGGGATCTGGCGGTGGATCTGCGCCGTGATTCGCCCAGCTTTCTGCTTTGGCACGCGCAGGAGTTGTCTGCGGCCTCTGGCGTCGCACTGATGATTCCGCAAGGATGCGCGCATGGGTTCCAGGCCCTGAGCGAAGACGCCGAGATCATCTATTGCCATTCCGCGCCTTACGTGCCACAGGCCCAGGCGGGTTTGCACCCGTGTGATCCCCGACTGGCCATCGACTGGCCCTTGCCGGTGCGGCGGCTTTCGCAGCGCGATGGCAGCTGGCCTTTTCTGCAGATCGATTTCAAGGGGCTGGTCACATGAACTGCCGGCATTGTGGTGCAGCATTGGCGCTGACGATGCTGGATCTGGGGCATGCGCCACCGTCCAACGCCTTTCTCCTGCGCGAACAATTGTCCGGGCCCGAAATCTGGTACCCGCTGCGGGTGCTGGTATGCGAGACCTGCTGGCTGGCGCAGACGCAGGACACCGGGGTTGGCGATAGGTTGTTCGGCGATGACTACGCCTACTTCAGTGCCTATTCAAGCTCCTGGCTGGAACATGCGCGCATCTATGTGCAGGCCATGGTCCGGCGCTTTGCATTGGGTCCGCACAGCATGGTGGTCGAGGTGGCCGCCAACGATGGGTACCTGCTGCAGTACGTACAAAAGGCAGGTATTCCCTGTTACGGTGTGGAGCCGACCGCAGGCACTGCGCTGGCGGCCCGTGGCCACGGACTGGAGATCGTGACCGAATTCTTCGGCACATCGCTGGCGGAGCGGCTGCAAGGGCAGGGCCGTACCGCCGACCTGATGGTGGCCAACAACGTGTTGGCACATGTGCCGGACATCAATGACTTTGTCGCAGGATTCACCCATCTGCTCAAGCCGCACGGGGTCGCGACCTTCGAGTTCCCGCACCTGCTGCGCATGGTGCAGGAATGTCAGTTCGACACCGTATACCACGAGCACTTCAGTTATCTGTCACTGACCGCCGTACAGCAAATCCTGGCAGCGCAGGGGCTGGTGGTGTTCGATGTGGAGCAGTGGCCGACCCATGGAGGCAGCCTGCGGGTTTTTGCACAGCGCGCCGACGCTGGCGCGTACGCCGTCCAGGTGGCGGTGGCCGACATGCTTGCGCAGGAGCAGCACAGTGGGGTGCGCTCGCCGGCGTTCTACCGGCAGTTTCAGCACGAGACCGAACGTATCAAGCATGAGCTGTTGATCTGGCTGCTGGAGTGCCGGCGGGATCGTATATCGGTCGCCGCTTATGGCGCAGCCGCCAAAGGCAATACCTTGCTCAATTTCGCCGGCGTGCGGCCGGATCTGTTGCCATATGTGGTGGATCGCAACCCAGCCAAGCAGGGCAAATACCTGCCTGGCAGCCGGATTCCGGTCGTGGACGAGCAGCAATTGCGTGTGCACAAGCCGATGCGCGTGCTGATCCTGCCCTGGAACCTGCAGGACGAGATCGTGCAACAACTGGCCTACATCGGACAGTGGGGGGGTCAGTTCGTGTCAGCAGTGCCGCGGCTGCGTTTACTGACTGCCGTTGCTGGCGTGCCTTTGACCGACTCCAGCGGAGGTGACCGATGAGGCTGCTGGTCACCGGGGCCAGCGGCTTCATCGGGCGTCATGTACTGGAACTGCTGCGCTTGCGGGGCGTGACCGCCTGGACTTTGGGTCGCGCGCCGCCGCCGGGGCATTCGCCCGGCGCGCATATTTCCTGTGACTTGCTCGCCGGCAGTGACAACTGTGCTGCGGCCTTGCGCCGACTGGCCCCAAGCCACCTGTTGCACCTGGCCTGGGTGACGGACCCTGCGTGTTACCAAACATCCGCATTGAACGGCGATTGGCAGCAGGCCACCCAGTCGCTGGCGCTGGCATTCGCCGAAGCCGGGGGGCGCCATATCGTGGTTGCCGGCAGCTGCGCTGAATACGATTGGTCGCAAGGATGGTGCGACGAGGACACGACGCCACTGGCGCCTGCCACGCCTTACGGCGTCGCGAAGGACGCCGCCCGGCGATGGATGCACGACTATGCGGCGGATCACGGCCTGCGATTGGCCTGGGGACGGATTTTCTTTCCTTTTGGTGCCTGGCAGTCGTCGCAGCGGCTGATTCCGGCGCTGGCATCGGCGCTTCAGGGCCAACGGGCGGTGTTCCCGGTCCAGGCATTGCAGCAGCGCGACTTCGTGTCCGCGCCGGATGTTGCGCAGGCCTTGTGGACTCTGCTTCAGGCGCCGGCTGCGGGCAGCTACAACATCAGTTCGGCGCAGCCGGTGCCTATCGCGGATCTGGTATGGACTTTGGCGCGGTTGCTGCATGTCGACCCGGCTCCGGTGCTGGCCGTTGCCGCTGCCGGCCTGCAGGAACCGGCGCTGGTGGCAGGCGACAACCGTCGCTTGCGTGCGCTCGGATGGGCTGGTCCCACGCCGTTGGCCGACGCACTGGCGCAGATGATCGAATTCGATGCAGCAGCCCACGCGATGTGTCATGCGGCGGCCGTCCATGACCGCTGAGCGGCCCGTGCCGATATCCGGGTTGACGACCTGCCCGGTTTGCGGCGGCGGTGAACTGGAGCCATTCATTTTCCGGACGCAGGTGCCGGTACACCAGAATAGGGTTTTCCCGACGCGGCAGCTGGCGCGTGCGGCGACCCGGGGCGACCTTGCGATGCAGGTATGCAGATGCTGCGGCTTTGTGTTCAACCGAAGCTTCGACGCCAGTTGCCTGGAATACGAACAGGACTACGACAATACCCAGTCCCACTCGGGAGTCTTCGATGACTACCTGGACAGGCGCGTCGAGGACCTGGTGCTGCGCCAGGGTGTGCGCGACGCGCAGGTGGTCGAGGTGGGTTGCGGCAAGGGACATTTCTTGCGCAAGCTGGTCGCTTACCCAAATTCCGGTAATCGGGGGCTGGGGTTCGACCCCAGTTATCGCGGGCCGTTGTCGGACCTGGGCGCTCGATTGCGCTTCGAGCGCCGTTTCTACGATGCACAATGCGCGCAAATACCTGCTGATGTCGTGGTGTGCCGCCATGTGATCGAACATGTCGGCGATCCGCTGGCCTTGCTGCGTGCCGTGCGTGCCGCGCTGAGCGAACGGCCGCAAGCACGGGTGTTCTTCGAGACTCCGTGTGTGCAGTGGATTGTGCGCAACAAGGTGGTGTGGGACTTTTTCTACGAACATTGCTCACTGTTTTGCGCCGCTTCTTTGCAAAGAGCGTTCGAGCTCTCCGGATTCGACGTGCTGCAGGTGTCCCACGTGTTCGGCGACCAATATCTGTGGCTGGAGGCACGACCGGCGATCGGGCCCGACACAGGCATGGGCGACAGGCCGCACGATGGGGCCGCGTCGGAATTAGCCGATCTGGCGCTGTCCCACGGCGCCAGCGAAACCTCCCAGTTACGTCTTTGGAGTGAGGCATTGGCCCGCTGGCGCATCGACGGACCGGTGGCCTTGTGGGGTGCCGGCGCCAAGGGCGTGACCTTCGCGCACTTGTTGGATCCGCACACGCAGCACATCGACTGCGTGGTGGATATCAATCCGTCCAAGCAGGGTGGGCATGTCGCCGGCAGCGGCCATGCCATTGTTGCGCCGTCCGAGTTGCTGCGCCGCCATGTGTCCACCGTGATACTGATGAATCCGAATTACCGTGGGGAGGTCCAGACCACGCTGGACGCCCTGCAATGCACCGCACGATTGATTGACTGGAGTCCCGCATGCAATTGACGATTGATACCGACACCCGAACGCTGAGTCTGGTCGACGGCGACCGGCGACAGGAACTACCCCTGTATTCGCGCGAGGCGTTCGAGGCCTTGTCTCGCCAGTGGGTGCGGGTGGGCTGGAGCCAGAAATACCAGTACACATTTTCCTGGATGGGTCGGCCGGTGATCCAGCTGCCCGAGGATATGCTGCGCATGCAGGAAGTGATCTTTCGCCTGCGGCCGGACGTCATCATCGAGACCGGCGTGGCCCATGGCGGCTCGTTGGTGTTTTACGCCAGCCTGTGCAAGGCCATGGACAAGGGCCGGATCGTGGGTGTGGACATCGAGATCCGGCCCCACAACCGACAGGCGATCGAGGAGCATCCGCTGGCGGGGCTGATCACGCTGATCGAGGGTTCGAGTACCGATCCCGAGATCGTCGCACAGGTGCGTGCGCTGCTACGACCGGGAGAGACCACGCTGGTGATCCTCGACTCCAATCACAGCCATGCGCATGTGCTGTCCGAGCTGCAGGCCTATGGTGACATGGTGACGCCGGGCTCCTATATCGTGGCCACCGACGGAATCATGCAGGACCTGGCCGACGTGCCGCGGGGTCAGGAGGGCTGGTCAAATGACAATCCGACCCGTGCGGCGTATGCATTTGCGCAGGCGGACCCGCGGTTTGTGATCGAGCAGCCCGAGTGGCCGTTCAATGAAAGCGAGCTGCAGGCCAACATCACGCATTGGCCTGGTGCGTGGCTGCGCCGGTTGGCATAGACGGGGCTGCCACCGCGTCTGGCGCGGTGCGCCTGCGATCTGCACCGCGCCTGGCGCGGTGCGTTTCCGATCTGCACCGCGTCGCGTGCGGTGCATTGGTAGCGTACGGATGTATCAGCGCTGCAGCAGTGCCAGCACCTGCTGCGGTAGCTGGTTGGCCTGCGCGACCATCGCCGTGCCGGCCTGTTGCAGGATCTGGGCCCGTGCCAGATTCGCGGTTTCCTGCGCGAAGTCGGCGTCGAGGATGCGTGAGCGCGATGCCGACAAATTTTCCGACGTCACCTGCAGGTTGTTGATCGAGGTTTCGAATCGCGACTGCAGGGCGCCGAGCCGGGCCCGCTCGCCGTTGATGAAGCCCAGCGCGGAATCGACCGTCTTGAGTGCCTGGGTGGCGTTGCCGAATGTTGTCACATCCAGGTCCGACACCTTGTTCAGCGTAGATCCACCATCGGCTGCCAGGTTGGTGGTGGTCACGTCCACGGCAAACGATTTGTCGGAGTCCAGCGTGATGTAGCCCACGACCGTGGCGGTGTTGGCTGTGGTGTCGGCTGCCAGCGTGACGGCGGCACCCGAGGCACCACCTGTGCTGGAGAGCTTCTGCACCGCGACCGTGCTGGCGTTGGCCACCGCCGTATCGGCCACCGAAATGTCGTTGCCCGTGGCATTGGTCAGCACGACAGCCGTACCGGTCGGGTTCAACGAGGCGGTGATGCCGGTCTTGGACGATTGGTCATTGATCGCCGCCACGGCGGTGGACAGGCCGTCGGTCGTCGCGTTGGACGCGATCGTGAAGGACACGGCCTGCGGTGTCACGTTGTCCGATTGCAGTGTCAGGTTGTAGGCGCCGGCTGCGCCGAAGGTCAGACTCAGTTCGGTACGGGCCGTTGCGACCACGCCGGTCGTCGATGCGGCCAGGTTGATCTTGTCGGTGTTGGCCTTGGCCGTACTGTTGACGTTCACCGTGATGTTGACGCTGCCCAGCGTTCCATTGACGATCATCGTGCCGGCAACGGTGGAATTCAACCCTGGCGCGGCCAGAGTTGCAGCACCGCCAGGGCCCTGCAACTGGTTGTTGCCGTAGACATTGGTGCGCAGGTTGGCCGTGGTGGCGGTGATGGTCTGGTTGGCGTTGGCCCCAACCTGGAACTGCTGCGTGCCGAAGGTGCCGTCGAGCAGGCGGGAACCGTTGAACTCGGTGGTCTGTGCGATCCGATCGAGCTCGGTCACCAACTGGGTAACCTCTTGCTGTAGCGCCTGACGGTCGCTGGCGCTGTTGGTCGCATTGGCCGACTGCACGGCGAGTTCGCGTACCCGCTGCAGTATGTTGCCGGCTCCGCTCATGGCGCCTTCGGCTGTCTGGGCCAGCGAGATGCCGTCGTTGGCGTTACGCGCGGCCTGGTTCAGGCCCCGGATCTGCGTCGTGAACCGCTCGGAAATCGCCAGGCCGGCGGCGTCGTCCTTGGCGCTGTTGATGCGCAGGCCGGAGGACAGGCGCTGGATCGACGTCGACAGGGAAGCGGCGCTCGCACTCAGATTGCGCTGGGTGGTGAGCGAATTGATGTTGGTATTGATGACGGAAGCCATGGAAATCTCCTGGTGGAGCCAGCCCTTCTGAAGGTGCAAGTGCCTTCGGGAACTGACAAAGCGGGACCATGGAAAGAATTGTGGGCACTTGAGCAAAGTCCGTGCCGCCGATAAACCGGCGAAAAACCAGCCACTTTTTCTGTTTCACCCTCAAGTTTTTCCGCCAGAACCCGAAATCCCTAGCAACGGGTTGCATGAAGGGCTCGTGGTTCGGGGACTCCGGCAACGGGTTCCCGGGCATTGCAGCCAGCATCGTTCTGGCGCTCAGGCTGGCAGCAATGCCGGAAAACAGTCAGCTTTTTTTGGAGTAACACTATGGCTTCAACCATCAATACGAATATCAACTCGCTTACCGCGCAGCGCAATCTGGGCATGAGTGCCTCTTCGCTGTCCACGTCGATCCAGCGGCTGTCGTCGGGCCTGCGCATCAACAGCGCCAAGGATGACGCCGCGGGTCTGGCGATTTCCGAGCGTTTCACCTCCCAGGTGCGGGGCCTGAACCAGGCGGTGCGCAATGCCAACGACGGCATCTCGCTGTCGCAGACGGCAGAGGGCGCTCTCAAGGCGTCTGGCGACATCCTGCAGCGGGTGCGGGAACTGGCCGTGCAGTCGGCCAACGCGACCAACAGTGCCAGTGACCGCCAGGCCTTGCAGGCGGAGGTCGGTCAGCTGGTATCGGAGCTCGACCGTATTGCGCAGACGACGGCATTCAACGGCACCAAGTTGATTGACGGATCGTTCGGCACCCAGCAGTTCCAGGTCGGTGCCAACGCCAATCAGACCATCACGGCGGCAACCGCCAATCTGCGCACCAGCGTGTATGGCAACAATCAGAAGCTCAATGCCGGCGCGGCGGCTACAGCGTCGGCCGCAGGTACCAACAACGTGACCGCCGGTGACGTGACGATCAACGGGTCGATCGGCAGCGCCGTGGTGACACTGGTCACCAATGGCACGGCCCAGGCCTCGGCCGGCCTGATCAACGCGAAAACGGCCGACACCGGCGTGACTGCCACTGCCCGCAACGACGTGAGCCTGACCTTCAGCGCAACGGGCGCTTACACCATCAACCTGCAATCCGACAACGCGTCAGCGCAGGCAATCTCGTTCTCGTTGGCGGCTACAGGCACGGCAGACGGCCTTAGCGCAGCTGTGGCTGCCATCAACGACCAGTCGTCCAAAACCGGTGTTATTGCATCTCTCAATTCCACCGGGACCACGGTCGTCCTGACCAATGCAGCTGGAAACGACATCACGGTATCGGACACGACGACCGCCAACGCGGGAACCACGGCGGTGCAAAAGCTCGACTCGGCCGGTGTGGCCTCGGGTACCGGGATCACGCTGGCCGCAGATACTACGGCGAACAATGCCACCGTGGCGGGATATGTGACGCTCGACTCCGCGAAGTCGTTCTCGGCCACGGTCGCTGGCAATACCATCACCGCAGGTTCTTCGGCACTCAAGAAGGTATCGGATCTGGACATCACGACCTTTGCCAAGGCCACCGAAGCCCTGAAGACCGTGGACTCCGCGATTTCCTTCATCAGCGGTTCGCGCGCCAACCTCGGCGCTTTGCAGTCGCGCTTCGAGACCGCCATCAACAACCTGCAGACGACATCGGAGAACCTGCAGGCCTCCCGTTCGCGCATCCTGGACGCCGACTTCGCGCAGGAAACCGCCAACCTGTCAAGGGCCCAGATCCTGCAGCAGGCCGGCACCGCGATGGTGGCACAGGCCAACCAGTTGCCGCAGGGCGTGCTGGCCTTGCTGCGGTAATCGAGGAGGTCCATCCGATGATGGGCTGGCCGTGAGGCGCCAGCAGTTCCTGTGACCCCGGCGGCGGATCCCAACGATCCGCCGCCTTTTCGGCTTTTGTGCGTTGCAGATCCGGCATCGTCCAGCCCAGTCTTGCGGCAGGCCCTGCAAGGGCGGGCGAGAAGACGCGCGGTAAGCCGGCGCGTTCGTGTAGGTCGTGTTACTTGTGCATTTCTCTGGATTGGAATCGGCGCGAAT
>Ga0105048_10020447_pt1 | contig 10098 bp, 7 predicted proteins | sample MAT05_FD_78382 | JGI IMG/M metagenome (GOLD analysis project Ga0105048, IMG submission 78382) | Freshwater microbial communities from Lake Fryxell liftoff mats and glacier meltwater in Antarctica - MAT-05 | ecosystem: Environmental > Aquatic > Freshwater > Ice > Liftoff microbial mat | place... | reverse complement strand
CGAGATCGCGCAGGTTCAGGCCGACTTCGTGTTCGATCGCGGCGATGATCTCGCGACGCCCGATATTATCTTGACGGCCCGCACCCACGTAAACGCGCGTCATACCGGGACGGGCCGGACGGCTCGGGGCGGGATTTATACTCGGAGTGGAATTCGAACCCATACCCATACTCGGGCGTCGCGGAGCAGCCTTCGCTGGCTCGGTGCGGGTCAGCGGTGCGGGAATATCGCGGTCGTCGTCGGCGTTCTTGTCGCCCTTGGCAGCGAGTGCCAGTGCGGCCAACGCGACTTGTTCAGCAGGGTATTCTGCCGTCAGGGCCTTGAGTGCGGGGCGATACTCATCGAGCGCACCCGACTTCAAAATCTCGACTAGGTTTTCGCGAATCCGCTCGACGCGCTTGCCGCGAAGATCGGCCGCTGTCGGAATGCGACCGGCCAGAAGTTTCTGCCCGACCATCCGTTCGATCGACTGAATCTGACGGCGTTCCCATGGCTCGGACACCGTGATGGCAACACCTTCGCGACCCGCACGACCGACGCGGCCAATCCGGTGAACGTACGCCTCGGCAGCGATCGGCACGCCAAAGTTAATCACGTGCGACAACTGGCGAATATCCAACCCGCGTGCGGCCACATCGGTCGCCACCAGCAGTTGAATCGCCCCGTCGCGGAACTTCCGCATCACGCGGTCGCGTTGCTCTTGCGACAGACCACCGTGCAGCGATTCCGGCTTGTTCCCACGTGCGGTCAGGGCATCGGCGATGCCGTCGGACTCGTCGCGGGTTCGGCAGAATATGATCGCCGAAGCGGGGGCTTCGAACTGGATAATGCGGGCCAGTGCAGCGATCTTGTGTTCGCGGCTGACGGTGTAAACCACTTGGCGAACTTTGGCGGCTTCACCCGCTGGCGTTTGCGCTTTCGCCACTGTAATACGCACCGGTTTCGTCAGGTGACGTTCAGCGATTTGCGCGATTCGTGGCGGCATCGTTGCAGAGAACAGTGCGGTTTGACGACCCTTCGGCGTCGCGGACAGGATTGACTCGATATCTTCGGCGAATCCCATATCGAGCATTTCGTCGGCTTCATCGAGCACGACGGACGTGATGCCATCGAGTGGCAACGTCCCTCGGCGCACGTGATCGAGCGCCCGGCCTGGCGTAGCGACGACGATATCGACGCCACGGGTGAGGGCGCGAATCTGTTCGCCGAAGCCAGCCCCGCCATACACTGGCACGACCTTGATATTCATCGGCTTGCCATACTTGGCCACGGCCGAGGCGACCTGAATCGCCAATTCGCGGGTTGGAACGACGATGATCGCTGATGGCTTCTTGCGATCGGCTGAAGCGGCGATACGAGTAAGAATCGGCAGCGCGAACGCAGCCGTCTTGCCGGTGCCCGTTGCTGCGATCCCGATAATGTCTCGTCCGGCGAGCAACGGCGGAATGGCTTCTTTTTGAATCGGTGTTGGCTCGGTGTAGCTCATCGATACTAGAGAATCGAGAATCCGAGAATCGAGGCCGAGAGTTGCAAAACCGTTGGTTGCGAGGACAGGAAGCGCGGTCTCAGGGGTCTTACCAACGGACGAAATCGAATCGCTCACTAAACGAACCTTCCCCCAGACGTAGTCCGGGTGCAATGCATCATGGAACATGACGCATTCGCACCAGCGGGTGCATTCCGCGTCATAAAAAACAGAACGACAGTACCCGAGTGAGCGACTGCGTCCCATTACAAAGGAGAGTATATGCAAACGGTGGATGAGAAGCGGTAATTTTGTTCAGAATTTGTTTGACAGCAGTCGGCGGTCAGGTTTAACAACAAAGTCCCCGGCACCGTCATCCGCAATCCGGCCTGCGTCGCCAAAACCTATCCCGGCTTCTGGGTCGATTTCGATCGTTGTTTTCGAGCGCCGATTTGAAGTAAGTAACTGAAATTTATTAACTGTCCCATATTGGGCTTTTTGGCACGGGATCTGGGTGGGTAGGTTCTGCGACTGGAAATCCCTTTCTCCTGGCAGGAAGCCCATATGCTCAACCCCTATTCCACTGTTATCGAAAACGCGATGCGGCTCACGTATGCGTCTCTCAACGAGCGGCACCGTCGCCTGTATGCCGCCGGCGAGGCACTCCAACTCGGACATGGCGGCGTCGACAGCATCGCTCGACTCTTCGGGTGCCATCGCAAGACCATCCAGCGCGGCTTGCTCGATTTGCGAATCGCCGAGGTGCCTTTGCCAGTCAAACGGGCGCGTAAAAAAGGGGTGGCCGACGTTCGTTCGTGTCTCAGTTCGCCGGTCTCGACGACGCCTTTATGAACGTCGTCGCTCCGAACACGGCGGGCGACCCCGATCGCGACGGCGTTCTCTGGACCGATTTTTCCGTTCGCAAATCGCATCCGAACTGTTGCGACTCGGTTTTTGCGTCAGTGTGACCGTGGTGGCACAACTTCTGAAACGGCATCGCCTAGGCCGTCGCAAGGCTTGCAAAACGCGGCTACTCGGACAGCTTCTGTGCCGCAATCGCCAGTTTGAAATCCTCGCCGACTACCGCGAAGAGTTTCAGAATTCGCCCGATCCCATCGTCAGCGTGGACACCAAACACAAGGAATTTATAGGACTTTTGTACCGAATCGGCCGGTTGTATACCAGACGCGCCCAGAAGGCGTTCGACCACGATTTCCCCAATTCCGCGATGGGAACAATCTATCCCCCGGCTTCTACGACCTCAAGCAAAACCTCGGCCGTTCGAATCTCGGCCTCAGCCACGACACCAGTCGCTTCGCCTGCGACCGCATCGCCTACTGGTGGGAAACGTACAGGAAACCCGCCTGTCCGAACGCGCGTCGAATGCTCCTGTTGTGCGACGGTGGCGGCAGCAATGCCAGCAACCGCTACGTCTTCAAATACCACTTCGAGCAGCTGGCGAACCGCTTGGGTCTCAAATTGCGGATGGCCCATTACACCGTATTGCTCGAAATACAACCCGATCGAACACCGCCTGTTTCCGCACGTGACGCAAGCCTGTCAGGGCTTGCTGCTGACGTCGCTCGAGGTCGCAGTCGCGACCATGCAGAAGACTGCAACGAAAAAGGGATTGCGAACGACCACATGATGCCAGGTGAGTATCCGCTAAAAGAAGGCTACCCGGAGGAGTATCGCGAGACGATGAAGATCCGCTTCGACGAAGAACTTCCCGCTTGGAACTATCGTGCCGTTCCCGCCAAATGGGACAGTTATTAAATTTCAGGTGCTAAACCCCGTTTAGCCAGAAAACTCGGGTTTCCCTAGAGCATATAAAGAAAAAAGAAAAACCCCCGTAAGTCTATACCAGACAGGGACTTACGACCCACCCTATCGCTTTACAACCGCCACTACTCGCCACAGGACCGACCAATAACCGTCCTGCCGGATATTGGGCGGTCCTCTGCAAGCGTGTCAGAATCGGCTAAGCGTCTCTGAGGTGGTTCCAATAATGGGAATTCCCCTTATTAAATCGCACCTCACAATCGACTAAATCGCGTCTCAGAGGTCGTTCAATCGTCCCGATTTACCCAGAGATTTACCCAAGTCGTGTCGTCGTCGTAAAGCGTTGCAAAATAAGGCTTTAGGGAGTGGGCGATACTGGATTTGAACCAGTGACTTCGTCCGTGTGAAGAACGCACTCTACCGCTGAGTTAATCGCCCATTGTAGAGTAAAGGTAGCGATCTGTTCGTAAACGGTCAAGGTGGTCCGATGCGAGACATTACTGAACTTCAGTCGGTTTTGCCGCGCGGAACATCCAGTAGAGCACGGTTTTGATCTCGAACGGTTTGAGGTCGGGCTTCAGGGAGAGCAAACGCGCGGTGATGCCGGCGAGGTGCGGCGTGGCCCAACTGGTGGCGGGTTCGCGGGCGAACGGGCCGAGATAGCCGCGACCGTGCGCCTGAAATTCGATGTGGTCGCGGAGTTGATACGCGAAGTGCAGCGGGTCGTCGAAGATCGCTTTGTCAACGGAAATTAACGGTGGTGAAAATGCGGCGGGGTAACTGCGGGTGACGGGATGTTCGTTGTGCGCGGCCGCGAAAACGAGCACGTCGCGGAAGTACGCCTCTTCGATCGCCTTCAACAATTGTTGCCGTTTCGGGTACTGTTGCAATTTGTGTTCGGGCACCCCAAGCGACAGGTTCACGACTTTCACTTTCCACACATCAATCGCGTGTCGCAGTGCGGCAATCACCGTTTCGACTTCGCAATTTCCTTGTGGCCCGAAGACGTCGGCGGTGTACAGATTCACCTGCGGCGCGAGCGTGAGAATGATGTCTGCCACCGTCGTACCGTGCGGGGACGACTGGTGACCATCGTATGGCAGTGGTGTCGGGTTCGCACCGTGGAAGATGGCCCCTTCGATGCGGCGGATCGGCGTGCCGAGCTTGGAGAATTTATCTTCGAGCAACGAGCGCTCGATGCCGGAATCGATGACGGCCACCGTCACGCCTTCGCCGGTGGCACGCGGATCGTGCAGCAATCGGTCGGGCGTTAACAGGCCGAAAATCTCGTCGAAAACGGTCGGGTTCGTCACGGGTTAGTCGGCCCCCGTCATGCCGTCGAGCAGTTCGCGAAGGCTTTGTACCATGCGAACGCAGTGGTGGACGGCTTCGGGGCCATGCCGCACGGCCAGCACGCGAACCGCCTCGACGAGCTTCAATCCCGTGTCCGAATCGATGACCGCGTTCGAGTTCGCATCCATCCCGCGCTTGAGCGATTCCAGCACCGATTCGGACGGCACGCCGCGATCCGCCGTCGGATCGACGAGCAACGACGATACTTCTTGGCTCGCCTTCAGTGCGGCTTCGACGGCGTCGAACAACATGCGGTGCGTTTGGCGTTCGGCCAGCGCGTGCCGCAGAAGTTCCGCGCCGAGTTCGGCCGCGATGGCGGTCTTGCGGCGGTCGACATCGGTAAATTCGGGCTTGTCAAAAAGCTCCAAAATGACGTGAACCCCCGGTCCGACGCGTAAAGGGGCGGCGAGGATCGAACGGCGGTTTTTCTCGAACGGCATCAGTTCGATCGAGCTGGAACTGCTCGCGACGATGTCGTTCATGATGCACGGTTCCTGAAAGCTGACGACGCTGGCCGCGAGCGATTTGTGGAATGGCACTTCGGGAACGGGGATCGATTTGCCTGCCGGGTCGTACGCGGTAGTCGTCTGTGTGCCATCGCTGGCGGCATGTCGAACGAGCAACACGCCATCGGGGGCTTCGGTTTCCCGCAACAGAAACCGGAACAACGTGCGGACGGCTTCTGGCAGTGGCACGGGGTCGTTAAGTGCCGCCGATCCGCGCACCAGTGGCAAGATCGTGCCGATCGATTCGCGGAACGCCGACAGGCTCTTATCGAGTTCGCGTTGCCGTTTCGCCGGAATAATTTTTTGCAGTTGTTTGCGTATCGAGGCGAGGAACGTCTCGCGGTTTAAGTCTTGGTTTTTATCGAGGTAATCGCGAACGCCCATCCGAAGCGCGTCGAGCGGTGTCGCCTGTTGTGCGAAGCCCGTAACGAGGATGGCAACGAGGTCGGGGTGGAATTCGACGAGGTCTTCGAGCAATCGCAAACCGTCGCTGCCGGAGCCGAGATTCCAGTCGAGAATGGCGAGGTCGATCGTGCGTTCGTTGGCAGCGAGGAGCGCCGATTCCGCATCGCTGACGCCGACGACGATCACATCGAGCGAACTGCCGCGAAGCCATTCCTCGAATGTCCGCCGTACGGAATCTTCGTCGTCGACGATGAGGACGGTTTCGCTCATGATGCGTCTCGACGGAGCCGTTTGTGGGTGGCGAATGCGGCGGTAAAGTTGCGGGCGAGCAACTGCTGGACGGCCCGCAACTGCACGATATCGTCGCCGGGGCGCAGTTGGGCCGCGGCGTCTAAACGAGTGAGCGCATCGGTGGGCGCATCTTGCGCGAGGTGCGAACGCGCCGCCGACAGATGCCCGGCGCGTTCGGTTTCGAGTTGGAAAAGCAGCCCGAGATCGGCCTTGCAACGCCGGCAGTTCGGGCCGGTGTCGTTGCTGGCCTTACAGCACGGGCAGGGTATCGATGCGATCATAACTCAACTCACGCATCTTCGAGGTAGAACAGGACATCGGTCAGCGCGTTACTTGCGGTCGTCAGTTCTTCCCAACGTCGATCTTCGAGCGACGTGCGAACATCGCTAACCAACCGTTCGAGTTCGACGCGGTCGTCGGGTGCGGCCTTGGTCAGCAAGCGTTCGGCTTTCTCAAGTAACGCCCTTGCTTGCACCGACTCGCGTTGGCCTTCTTGTGGGCCGGGTGCGAGCATCGGGGAATCGAACGATGACAATTCGCCGTCACCGTCGATTTCCTCACCGTCTTCGTTCCGCGTCCAGAGTTGATCCATCCGGTCGCGGGCGGCATCGCGTTCTTCGACGGCAAAGCGAGCCATCGCGTTGTCGATGGTGATATTCTTCGTGAGGCCGGTCGATTTCTCGCGGGCGGCCACTTTCAACACGCCATCGAGCGTGAGGTCCAATTGCACGACGATCTGGTTTCCGGCGGGGACGCGAGAAAGTCCATCGATCAAGAACTTACCGATGCGGTGGTTGCGTCGCACGTCGTCGCTTTCGCCCTGATACACCTCGACATCCACCGCCTGCTGGTTGTCGCTGTGCGTGCAAAACACTTCACTGCGGCTCGCAGGTAACGGCGTGTTTCGGCGAATGATCGTCGCGAACTTGAACTCGTTCGGTCGCATCGAGTAATCCGAAGAAACATCGAGGCACTTGATACCCATCGAGTGCGGCGTAATGTCGACGAGGACCGCGCCGACGCTCTCGCCTGCGATGATGGCGGCCTGAACGGCGGCCCCCATTGCCACGCACAAGTCGGGGTTGATCTCGGTGTGCGGCGACTGCCCGAGGCGATCTTGGAGCAACTGCGAGATCATCGGCGTTCGCGTGCTACCGCCGACGAGGACGACGCGACCAATTTGCGAAGCGGTCAGGCGTGCATCGTCGAGCGCACGTTGCACGCAGTCCATCGTTCGCGAGATCAGCGGTTGGATGAGGCTTTCGTATTTATGACGCTCGATTTCCGTGTTCAAGTGAACCGGCACGCCGTCTTTCTCGGCGATGAATTCTTCTTCGATGCGAACGAATGGGTGATCGGAGAGCTTGCGTTTCGCGCCTTCAACGGCGTTCAGAAGCCGCGCGTGGCTGACTTTGTTCTCGCGCAGATTGATGCCGTACATCGTCGCGAATTCATCGGCCACGTGGTTCATCAGCAGGTCGTCGAAGTCGTCGCCGCCGAGTTGCGTATCGCCGTGGCTGGCGAGCACCTCGAACACCCCGGCTTCGGCTTGAACGATCGACACATCGAACGTACCGCCACCGAGGTCATAAACGAGGAATCGCTCTTTCGCAGTCTGACCTGGGTCGTAAACGAGTGCCGCCGCAGTTGGCTCGTTGATGATGCGCACGACATCCAACCCGGCCAGCGCACCGGCTTCGCGCGTCGCCTGGCGTTGGCTGTCGTTGAAGTACGCGGGAACCGTAATCACTGCCTTGGAGACCGGCTTGCCGAGTTCCTTTTCCGCACGCTCTTTCAAGGTGCGCAAGATCATTGCCGAGATTTCTTGCGGGCGAAACTCTTGTTTGCCGAGCGAGACTTTGACGTCTTGGCCCATCTTCCGCTTGATCGATTTCACCGTGCGTTCCGGGGCCAGCACCCACTGATTGCGAGCGGTTTTGCCGACGAGGATTTTGCCGTCTTCCGACAGTCCCACAATCGATGGCAGAATCGGGTCGCCGTCTTCGACGAGGACTTTCGGCACCCCATTAATCAGCACGGCAACTTCGCTGTTCGTCGTCCCGAGGTCGATACCAATGATCGTTTCCGCCATGACTTAAACGTCCTTGAAGGCTAGGATTTCGAAACTTTGACTTGTGCGAAACGAAACAACTTCCGGTTCCAGAGGTAACCGCGGCGGACTTCTTCCACGACGGTTCCGTCGGGTCGGTCCGTATCGGCGACGGTGTCGACGACTTCCATTTTTTCCGGGTCGAACGGCTCGCCGAGGCAGGCGATCGGCTCCAGCCCGAGTTGGGGGAGCGCCCGTTCGATTCGGCGTTGGCTCATCGAATAGCCATCGGCCGCCGATGCGAGTTGTTCGCCGCGTTTCTGATCGATGATCGTGCTCGATTCGACCCACGCCGTGAACGCTTCGGTGATGTACGCCTCGTTGGCGGGGCGACCGAATTTGCGTTGGAACCAACCGACAGGGGGTTGTTCGACATATTCGAGCGGGTCGGGCATGTCGTCGAAAATCTCGACGGACTCCGCGGTCTTTTCGACTTGTCGCCGCGCCACCGATAGCGAGTCGTGAATGTCGAGGAGCGTCTTGATGATCGGCCGCATGTGCTCGCGATCCGGCTCACCCGGTGGGGGCGGCGTGATCGTTTCGAGGATTTTCGCAGTCTGATCGGTGGCAACGCGGGTGGCCTTCGTTTGCAAATTCACTTCGTGGCGAAGCGCCGTGAACTGAGCAATGATGCTTTGTGCATCGATCGGCGCAACCGGGGCATCGGGCGGAGTGAGATCCGCAGTCGAGGCGGCTTCGAGCCATTCGCGAAAGTCGTTGAGGATCCATTCGATCTGCACGGTGGTTAGCGCGGCGCTGTGGCCGCGCTCACGAGTGTATTCAGCCCGATCCGCCGTCTCGACGTCCGACATGCCGCCTCCTCAATTATGCTTTCGATCGTCTCATTTTTGCCGTAGTAAAACAGCCGGTGCGTCGTCCGCGCGTCGAGATCTTTCAGCGAATCGTACGCTTCGCGAACTTTCGCGAACATCTCGGGTTGCTGCTCCGGCGGGTACTGTTTTACGAGTTCGAGGTAGCGTTTGCGAATCGCGTCGTCGGTGGCTTCGAGAGGCACGCCGAGGACTGTGTAAGCGTCGGGCATTGGCGTTATCTACCGAAGAAAGATCCGAACGGGTTGTAATACTCGGGAATCGCACGAAGTCCCTCTTCGACATCGTCGAGGAGCAGTTGATGATCCGGGTTTTTGGAAGCCCGGATGAGATCCTTCGTGAGGTTGAGCAATGTTCGGATTTGATGCTCACTGCGGTAAGTCCCTTTACTATCCGCAACCAGGAGTTTGGCTGCCACCAACGTGAACACGGGGTTCGAGCGAAAAACGCTCATGAGTTTGGCGATGAGTATTTTCGTGACCTTGTAAGCTTTCATTTGGACCAGCGTGTTACTCAGATGCTCGAAATCGGCTTCTTCACTGGTCGTTGGCGTTAGTTTTTGAATGAGGGCGAGGAGTTTCGTCCCGTGAGTTTTTTGTCCGCGGTATTCAAATTTCCGCTCGAGGAGACTCGCCCAGATTGTGTAGGTCAGCGAGAGATCCTTCGCCGTGAGTGGCTTGGCGGCCAGCGCCTCGGCGAGTCCTGCGTCGGCGATTTTTTTGTCGGCGGGCTTCAGTTTGGCAAACGTGGCATCGACCGACAAGATGTATGCCGATGCCAGCTTTAACGGCGTCAGGTCTGCGATCGTTTTCAGTAACTCGTCGGCTAGTGCCACTCGCTTGGTCTTGCGCGCAATCGTCGACTCGATCGACAATTGATGGATTCTCAGAAACGCATTCAAGTGAATGGCCGATTGCCCGTCAGTCAGAAAACCTTCTGCGGACGGATAATCTTCGGCAATCATCGCCGCTCGGGCGCAAACGATGGTGTCGTCGCCGAGCTGCATTTGCAGATGGGAATCGAGTGGGTTGATTGCGAGCATTCGCTTCGAAACGCTGAGTGCTTGGGCGAATTGTAACTGTTCGGTGTGCAGCTCGTGCATCATTTCGAGCAGAGGCAACGTGTCGGGGTGCCGCTCGAGGAACTTCTCCGCAACTGTCTTGGCTTTGTCGTAGTTTTCAACTTCGAGGAGTTGATCGACCCACGAAATCGTCGGTTCAGCCCAATCGGGTGCGAGTGCCGCACTGCGAGCGAACAGATCCTCGATTGTCTTCTCGGACAAACCGCTCTTCTTTTTCACTTTCAGAAGACGCTCAGCTTTTTCATAAGCCGTTTCGTACATTTCCTCGTGGTCTT
>Ga0105048_10020443_pt1 | contig 10100 bp, 9 predicted proteins | sample MAT05_FD_78382 | JGI IMG/M metagenome (GOLD analysis project Ga0105048, IMG submission 78382) | Freshwater microbial communities from Lake Fryxell liftoff mats and glacier meltwater in Antarctica - MAT-05 | ecosystem: Environmental > Aquatic > Freshwater > Ice > Liftoff microbial mat | place... | reverse complement strand
GGAAATCTGGATTCTCGTCAGAGCGGCCGCGTTACTCAGCTGCTCCGCAATCTTGCTTCCGATTCGAATCAAACGATAGTGATGGTGACGCACGATGCCAACGTGGCTCGCTCAGCCTTTCGATTGCTCATGTTCCGCGATGGGAATATCGAACGGGATATTTCTCAAGACGAGTTTGCAGCCAATGCTCAGGCATTCCAAGTCGGATCCAGTTCGAGTTCCGGCACTTTCCCTAAAGTCCCTTCGACTCCGCCAAGCGATCCTGCGATTCTCTCGGAGGGGAATCGCTAATGCCATTGCGAAGACTTTCGATTCGAGAAATACAGAGTCGGCCAGCGCGTAGCCTGCTCACCCTCTTTAGCATCGTCATAGGCGTTTCAGCCATCGTGGCTACCTATCTGGCCTCGGATTCAGCTACCTTGGCTCAAATGGCCATGGTCCGGGCGGTCACCGGAAACGCGGCGCTCGAAATCGAGGCGGTCGGTGGTGCCTCGTTCGATGGCAAACCGCTTGAGCCTGTAGCGAAATTGCCAGGTGTGGCGGTTGCATCGCCCCTCCTTCGGCGCTACTCGAACATGACCGTGGTTGGCAAGCAGATCAGCCAAAACGGCGAACCAAACGAGGGCGCGTCCCAGACTGAAGCAATCGCCGAGAGAGACGTTGAGTCGACGGCAGGCATGGACAAAGCAGCGACTCGCTATCGAGTGCAATTGCTGGGGGTTATTCCCGATTTAGATCGCAAAGTGCGTGGATACACGTTGGTAGAGGGCAAAGAGCTGGGCGATCCAGCCAACGGTGATGATGGCGTATTGATGGATGCTAGTTTTGCTAAGTCGACTGGTTTAATGCTGGGAAGTGAAGTTCGATTTTTAACCAAAAGCTATGTCCAATCGGCCAAAGTCGTTGGATTGATCAAGCCCAGCGATGCCAGTGCTGGGATACAATCCGGCTTGATTGTTGCGAAACTTCGGACGGTCCAGCGCTGGTCCCGTTCGGTAGGCAAGTTGGATGCCGTCCAGATAGTGATCGATAAATCCGCGAAACCTGACGAGGTTGCGGCTGCTGTGCGGAACATTCTGCCACCAGGGCTCAGCGTTCGCAAGCCGACGATGCGAAGCCAGATGGCGGACGAAAGTACGATCGCTATGCAACAGGGGCTGCGACTAGCTACCGGCTTTGCATTGCTTATCTCTGCGTTCATTATCTACAACACCTTTCAGATGAACGTAGGAGAGCGCCGCCGGCAACTCGGCATCCTGCGTTCGATGGGCGCGACTCGCAAACAACTTCTGTGGATGATTGTTCGCGAGGGATTGTGGCTGGGATTGATCGGAACGATCCTGGGTTGCATCGTTGGTCATTTTGGAGCTGCCATTCTACGTAGTTCCACGGCTAGACTGCTTCAGATCGAGATCCCGCCGAGCCCCTGGTCGATAGCGCCCTATTTGATCGCCTCCGGTTGTGGCCTATTCGTAGCGTTGCTAGGTGCATTCTTTCCAGCCCTCCGAGCGGCCCGTCTGTCTCCGTCCGAAGCGATGCGGGTGGTCGCCACCGGTGAATTTGGCTCCTCCCGGGCGGGCTGGCTTTGCCTGGGGGGGACGGCCATGGCCATTGGCTTTGCCATCCAATTCTTGTCTGTTTCGGGGGCTGTCAACGTTCGTCATGCAGTGGCTGGCGTCATCTTAATGAAAGTTGGAATGGTCTTTTTGCTTCCCGCATTGATCGGAGACCTAACTCGGTTTGTAGCATGGACCCTCAGTTTCTTTTTGCGAACCGAGGGAATGCTGGCGCGCCGTCAGATCCTCCGGCATCGCGGTCGCTCGTCATTGACGATAGGCATCGTATTTTTGGCGATGGGGACCGGACTGGGAATGGCCAGCACCATCCTGGACAATATCCGCAATGTTGAGGGCTGGTACCGACGCGCCATTATCGGAGATTTTTTCGTACGGGCCGCCATGCCGGACATGAACAGCGGGCAATCGGCTGACATGCCGGATGGCCTCACGGAAAAGGTGATGGAGATGCCTGGCGTCGAGCTGGTTGACACGCTCCGATTTGTTAGGGCCCGTAGCGGTGAAACCTCAGTGGTTGTCGTTGTTCGCAAGTTCAATTCCGGTACTCAAGACTACTTTGATCTAATCGAAGGAACCGAGCCCGAAGTGATGTTAGGGGTACGCCGCGGGGAGGTCGTGCTGGGCTCCGTACTTTCGGAGCGAATGAATTTGCACGCTGGGGATTCGATACCGCTCGAAACCAACGAAGGTGCCACAACGCTCAAAGTCGTTGGCGTTACCAACGAGTACATCGCTGGAGGACTTACTTTGTATCTGGAGGCGGATTACGCAAAGAAGCTACTGAATGTCGAGGGAACGGATGTGATTGTTGTCAAAGCGAAAGAGGCGGATCTTCTAAGCGTGGAAAAAAAACTGCGAACGCTTTGCGAAGAGAGTGGAATGATGTTTCAGTCGTATGTCGATTTGATCACAGTCATTCGAGACACGCTTAATGGAGTGGTTGGTGGTTTGTGGGCTGTGCTTGCGCTGGGCTCTGTGATTGCTGCGTTCGGCCTGATCAATACCCTCGCCATGAACATCCTGGAGCAGACTCGTGAGATCGGCATGCTTCGCGTGGTCGCCATGACACGCTGGCAAATCAGGAAGATGATCTTAGCCCAGGCCCTCTTGATGGGTTTGATCGGAATCGTTCCAGGGGTCCTTACAGGGGTTTGGATCGCTTACTTGATCAACTTGACCACGATGCCGGTGACTGGTCACGCGATCCAATTCCAGATCTACCCTTGGCTGCTGATCGGCGCGCCGTTGATCGAATTGTTGGTGGTCGTGATTGCAGCATTGGTCCCGGCCGAGCGAGCCGCCCGTCTTAACCTTTCCAGTGCACTGCAGTACGAATAGGACGAGGTCAGATTTCCTTGGCGGCGGGCTAAACGATGGAACACAAACCTCTCAACACCAAATGGTCCACGAAGACCGTTGGTTGCGGCAAGTGCTGCATCAACAAGCGACCATCTCCGCCAGAAACGATCACTTTCGTTGGTCGCCCCCCTTGGGTTTCATGTCGATATCGGCTTACGAGATGCGCCGTGCCGCCGACCAAGGCTGCGTTTACGCCCGCCGAAATCGCTTGCTCTGTATTCTTCCCCGGCAATGCTGGCTGCATGTCCACGGCATGGTTCCCCAGCCACGGCAGTTGGTCGGTACCGGCGGCAAGCAGCTGCAGCGACAATCCCAAACCGGGCATGATGGAGCCGCCTTGAAAAACCCCTCGTTCGTCAACAAAATCGACCGTGACTGCCGTACCCGCTTGTACCACAATGACTGGATGGAGTTGGGGCTTTGCGCTTTTTAAGGCTGCCCCGTTCTCTACTAAGAACGCGGCATGAGCCGCCAACAAGCGATCGATTCCTGTCCGATCGGGCGACTCCACATCCATGGTCATCGGCAAATCCGAATGCCGAACGATCCGAACGTTAGCATGCATGGCTCGAGCTTCGATAGTCTCAACCAGCAACTCCGTCACTTCACGCTGCACGGATGAAATGCGCCACGTCTCTCCGTCTTTGGGGGCCAGCCGATCGATGAGCCATGCATAGGCATTGCGGTCACAGGAAGTGCACCATCGCTGGTTCGGTGCAGCTTCTTGTTCCGGCGACGACTTTCGTTGAGATGCAATCGCAGCAGACCATGACAAGCGATAGACAGTTTCATTCGCAAAAAGCCCCCCATCGGCAACTCGCGATGCTCGTAAACCGCTATTGCCGATGTCGACTAGTATCATTGCGTAAGCGAGGCCAATTCGGCATTCTGCTCAGCCAGCAGAGCTGAAATTTTCGTGACCAGCTTATTGAGACCTTGGCCGGTCACGGAGCTGATGAGGAAGATATCCTGGCGGCCTAAATTTTCGCAAAGCATCTCGTGTACGATCTCAGCGTCGGGCAACTCTGCTTTGGTAACCGCTAGAATCTCTGGCCGTTTGGAGAGCTCATCGCTATAGTCCGAAAGCTCTTTGCGAATGGTGTGGTAGTTGCTAACCGGGTCGGTCTGATCCATGGGCATGGGTTCTACTAGGTGGACCAAAACACCAGCCCGCATGATGTGCCGAAGGAATTCATGTCCAAGCCCCAGGCCTTGGGCTGCGCCCTCGATCAACCCCGGAATATCAGCCATGACAAAGTTACGGTCGATGTCTACCGATACCAGGCCCAGGTTCGGAAATTTGGTGGTGAAGGGGTAGTCCGCAATCTCTGGCCTAGCTCGAGAGATTCGGCTGAGCAGTGTGCTTTTGCCCGCGTTGGGTTTCCCGATCAAGCCGACATCGGCGATCGTCTTGAGCTCCAAAACCAAGCGGCGACCTTCGCCGGTCCCACCTTCGGTCGTGTCGCGAGGAGCTTGGTTGGTCGATGTTTTGAAGTGGGTGTTTCCCCATCCTCCTCGGCCACCTCGAGCTGCGATGATCTCATCGCCGGGATTGACCAAGTCTCGCAAGATCATTCCCGATTCTCGATCCAAGAGCACGGTCCCAGGTGGAACGACCAAAATGAGATCCTCTCCGCTTTTGCCGTGGCAATCGGATCCCGTACCTGGGGTCCCATTCTCGGCTCGCCAATGGCGTTGGTGCGCGTACTGGACCAACGAGTTCACACCGGCCTTCGCACGGATAATGACGCTGCCCCCGCTTCCACCATCTCCACCGCATGGGCCGCCACGCGGAACGTGCTTTTCGCGGCGAAAAGCCATGCAACCGCTGCCACCTCGGCCAGAAATGGCCTCTATCTCAACGCGGTCGACGAACATGATAAACGGTCGATCTTGTTATGCAGATTCGGCGATTCGAACATTGATGCGACGACCTTCTTGGTCGAAGTAAACGTTCCCCTCGACTAGGGAGTAGATCGTGTAGTCCTTGCCCATACCCACGTTGCAGCCAGGGTGCCACTTGGTACCGACTTGGCGAATGAGAATGTTGCCACAAATCACGCGTTCACCGCCGAACTTCTTTACTCCGCGACGTTGTGCATTGGAGTCACGACCGTTTCGTGTAGATCCCTGACCTTTTTTGTGTGCCATTTAAAATACCTATGCCGAGACGGATTATCAAAACTAGCTATTCTTGCCGCAATCGCGGGGCGAGAGTTTAGCGGTAAATCCATTGATAATCAAGGCGTTCTTTCAGACTAAACTGCTGAAGATAGTACTCCAGTCGAGTTTTGTTCTCGACAGCCGGCAACCCCAACAGGATCCGATCCTTGGATTCGTCGATGGAATCGCCAGGACGCCAAAAGTAGATTCGCAACGTTTTCCGGTCAAAATTCTTCTTTCCGTCGGTGTCCAAGCGGATCTTGAAAGCATTGGTCAGCCCCCGAACATCGATTGCGAAAAAATCGAGCCGTGGGTCCACGTCGGTCCAGGTTGCCACCCCCCAGACAGAATTATCCTCTTCCGGAGTACTGAGCCGGACATCGACCTTTGTAATGTCGATTTGATCGAGCAGCGGCCGTCCGATTCTCTCTTTGGCCGCGATCGCGTCGAGTGCCGTCGGCAGGATTTGAGCATCTAGACTTAGATTTCGCTCTTTGCTCACAATGGAAAAACGTGGCAAGAATCGAACCGATTCGAACTTTCCTTGATCGGGCGATTCCGGAACTTCGGAATCGCTCGTCTCCGTCAACTTCGGGAACAGGTCGTTGCCGGTATATCGCACCTTGTAGAGTAGATACCAAACAACCTTGCGCTGCATCTGGCCTGAGGCCTGAGGGATTCCGACCTCGATCAAGCGAGCGGGCTTGAATGCAAACTCTAACCCCCAAACACTGTGTCGGAAGGTTACGTCGCGAGAGAGGGCCAACAAAGTTTCGCTCGGAGAAGCAAAGTGCGGTTTGTTATCGGGAAAACTAGGAGCTGCCCACTCTAGCTCGGGATGCTCGGCGACAAACTCGAGATCGAAAGTGCCCAGGGCCGTGTCCTCCGAGTTTTGGTCGGGCGAGACAACCGTCATAATCCCACTCGCCAGTTTTCGTGGTGCTGGACCTCGAACGGATAACCCCGAAGAATAATCGCTCGGGGATGGTTGCTGAGAAAAGCCGCAAACGGCTAGCGAGAAGACGATTGATGCGGCCAGGATATTACGCAAAACCCAGGTTTTCACAGTTTAGTGTTCCACTCAAGAGGCGGACGAAGGAAGGCCGGAGAACTTCGAAAGCAGACCAAGTTCCCAACAAAAACGTACCCGGAGTATAATTCGAGGCGGCCACCCGCGCAATCGAAAACTCCGGGATAGTGGAATTTTTGGTAGTTGGTGCAAACGGTCAGAAAGATCGGGCCGAAAATGACGAAATCAAGCCCCAATCGGACCGCTCAGCTATTTCTTTCGGTGTCGAATCCGAGCACGCATACGTCTTTTCTTACGACCAATCTTACGACGACCTCGACCTGTTTTCTTTACACCCACGAACAAATGCTCCTAAATCAACGGCGGAAAACCATCGGTTCCACCAGGCAATGACAAAAAACTACGAATGTCGTCGCAGAGTCTAAATTGATCGACGCGCCAACCGAGCTACGTAGCGTAACACAACTAAGGCGTTTCTGACAAGGTCCAACAGCCTAGAATGTCGGCGCAAAGTACTGGCAGTCCCAACCGCTAGTCCTGAGTGTGCAACCCGCATTCGGTCTTGCCCGTGCCGCTCCAACGCCCCGAACGATCGTCCTCGCCAAACTGAACCGCTCGGGTGCAAGGCCAACATCCAATGCTGGTATAGCCTGCATCGTGCAATGGATTGTACGGAATCTTTTCCTTGACGATCCTGTCCCAAACATGCTTCTTCGTCCAGTTGGCCAGCGGGCTTATCTTGACCAAGTGAAATTTCTTATCCCAACCGACGATAGGTGCGACGGAGCGATCTGGACTTTGGTCACGCCGAATCGCACTAGCCCAGGCGTGCATCCCGCTCGCAGCATTTCGCAATACCGCCAGCTTGCGATCGCCACAGCACTGGTTTGGGTTCTTTTCGTAAAGAGGACCACCATGCAGCTTCTCGTATTCAAACACCGTCAATTCGGGCTTCAGCATTTCGACTTCGATCCCGTATTGCTCCGCAACCTTGTCTCGCAGAGCCAGCGTCTCCTTAAACTGATAGCCCGTATCCAAGTTAAAAACCCAGGTCTTTGGCGATATCTTCGCCAACATGGCGATAATGGTCATCCCCTCCGGACCAAAGGCCGTGGCCATCGTAAACTTGTCGCCATACCGATCAACCGCCCAAGTCAGAATCTCCTCGGGAGTCGCCGATTCGAGCCTACCGCTCTGCTCCGCCAACTCAGCAAGCACATCCGGAGTAGGATAAAGGGGTGGATCTGCAGCCTGAGAACCGATCAACTCACCTCTCACGTCAGCGTTTCCACTGGAAGTGTTGTCATCAAAGGGTCGAGGACGATCAGTCAAAGTGATTCAACGCCAAAAACGGGTACAAACGATTTAGTGTGGCCTGGCAATAATACTGCCGAGGAATGTCGCAGGTCAAGCGAAGGGAATCCGGCGCTGACGAATTCGCTAGCATCGGTTAATCTCGTCTGTCCAGGAATCTTGAGCTAGGGCATTCGTGCCCAGCACAATTGCAAAGACCGTTGTACAGACGAGAGAATACTATGCCAATCTACGAATACTACTGTCCGCCGTGTCACACCATCTATAGTTTTTTTGCTCGCTCCATGAGCCAATCGGCAGTTCCAAAATGCCCGAAATGCGGCCGCAAAAAGCTAGAGAAAAAGATCTCACGCTTTGCTATTTCCAAGGGTCTCACCGAAAGCAGCAGCACCCCAGACCCGTTCGAAAACGTCGACGAATCCAAAATGGAACAGCTCATGGCTGAAATGGCTCCGCACATGGAGGAGGGGGGTGAGGGACCGGAAGACCCTCGGCAAATGGCTGGCGTTATGAAACGCATGTTCGAATTGACAGGCATGCAGCCGACCGGCGCCATGTTAGAGGCGATGAAGCGAATGGAAGCGGGTGAAGACCCTGACAAAATCGACGAAGAAATGGGTGATGCGCTCGACGCCGATGGAGATCCCTTCGCCCCTGCAGCCGGCAAGGCAAAAAAGCTCTCTAGGTTCTTCGAAGCGCCCAACGTCGATCCCGAATTGTATGATCTTTAGTCTTTGTCACTTCCTCTCACCATGGTAACGGTAACCAAAAATGCATCTTGCTCTTCGATCGTTATTCGTCGCATGCGGCCTGTCGATTCCTCTCACGTCGGTCTGGGCCGACGAATGGGTCTCGGTATTCGATGGCAAAACGCTTGCGGGCTGGAAAGCCAATGAAAAACCTGAATCCTTTTCGGTCGAGAACGGCGAAGCACAGATCAATACTTCCTTTGCAAAGGACCCTTGCAAGACCGGCAGCCTAGTCGATGTCAAAGATCTCGATACGTCACCCGTCGAAGACAATCAGTGGTTTGAATTCCATCTTGTCGTCCAGGGAAAGCGGATTATCGTCAACATCAACGGCAAACCCTGCGTCGACTACACCGAAGAAGATAAGCCCGTCAGAAAGAAAGGACGAGAAGAGCGACTCCTTTCCCATGGGCCGATTGCATTGCAAGCGCACGACCCGGAAAGCACGACCTTTTTTCGAAACCTACAAATCAAAAAGCTCTCTGACTAGCGCCGTGGATTGAACATTGAACTACTTTCATTGCCTAGCATTGATTCACTTGTCGGTAACCCTCTTTCTCACCGGTTTGATATGGATGATTCGGCGCGTGCACTACCCCTTGATGCGTCACGTCAAAACGTCTAACTTTCTTGAGTTCGAACACTTGCATTGTGTTCGAATTGAAAAGATCGTGGCACCTGCCATGTTGCTAGCGCAATTGGTAAGGACAAATTGGATAAGGACTTTCGCATGGTCGGTCCGAGCGGTCATCGCCTTTGCTCTGGCATGGCAAAAAGCCAGCGTTCCGATCGCAGGAATACTCTTAGTAGCCCATCTGGTATGTTTCACCTCGATGTTACCCAAAGCAGCAGGGTTGCTCGAGGAATCGGCATGACTAACGAAGCGGAGTGAACATTGGAGCGAGTTGGGTGACGCAGTGAACACGCGACCATAGACGATAGTCCTTTCGCAATTCCTGCTTCTCTCCCCCCTCCCTCTGCTTTCCCCTTTCCCCTTTCCCCTTTCCCCTTTCCCCTTTCCGCAATGACTTCGATTCCCAAAGATACTCGTGTTCGACTTTTTCGGCATTGCACTGTGGTCTTGCCTGATCGCTGCGTGGAGAACTGCGAGTTGCTCGTTCGCGACGGGTTCATCGCCTACGTGGGGAAAGCCAAGCAACGCGTACCGAGGGGCGCCGAATGCATCGATCTTCTCGGCGGTTTGATCTCCCCTGGCTTTGTCGATATCCATGTGCACGGAGGAGGTGGCTCTGATTTCATGGATGGAACGGTTGAAGCGGTTCGAACCGCGATTCGATGCCATGCTCGGCACGGTACGACAACCCTTTTTCCGACGACCACCACTGGCTCCCCCACCCAGATCCACGCAATGCTTCAAGCCGTAGCAACAACACAGGTCGACTGGAAACCACAGGTCGGATCCCGAATCGCGGGGGTGCATTTGTACGGTCCCTACTTCGCTTCCGAGAAAGTCGGTTGCCATTCACGCGATGGCCGTCGAGATCCTCATGCTGCGGAATACAATCAGTACTTTGCGACCAAACTGGTGCGCATCGCGACCTGCGCTGCGGAATTGCCAGGCGCCGATCGCTTCTACCGATCGGCTTTCCGACATGGTTGTTTGGTCACTTGTGGACATTCCAATTCCAGTTGGACTGAAATGCAACGAGCCTTTCGAAATGGAATGCGACACGTCGACCACTTCTGGTGCGCGATGAGTTCCGTCGTTTCCCTGCGATCGCGATTCAGCACTCCCATGCAGGCCAGCATGGAACAGTTCGTGCTCGCCGAAAAAGAAATGAGCACGGAAGTCATCGCGGACGGATGCCATCTGTCAAACGAGTTACTGAGCTTTGCCTACACAATGAAAGGTGCCGAGCGATTGTGTCTGGTCACGGATAGCAGTAG
>Ga0105048_10020442_pt1 | contig 10101 bp, 10 predicted proteins | sample MAT05_FD_78382 | JGI IMG/M metagenome (GOLD analysis project Ga0105048, IMG submission 78382) | Freshwater microbial communities from Lake Fryxell liftoff mats and glacier meltwater in Antarctica - MAT-05 | ecosystem: Environmental > Aquatic > Freshwater > Ice > Liftoff microbial mat | place... | reverse complement strand
CACTCTTACACAGTGGATGTTGGGGGTTCGAGTCCCTCCTCGCCTATTACTCTCTGTACTTGCTCTCTTAGCAAGTGCTGTCAAACGCCCTCGTTTGCCCTCACAAACCCCTGATTCTATTGGGTTTGCGTCTATTTCTGGTCCTTGGGTCGAATCGCCTGCTAACACTTGAGGTTGAATAAGGGCGTCTGACAGCACAACGAAACGCCCAACATTTTGCCCAACGGACTGATAGAGTGAAAACGCAGAATCAGTGAATGCTGGGCTTCGATAGGACTAGCTGTTCCGGCGTGATTCCGATCACGTCAGATCCGTCTGCGAGTCGATCGCCGATATGAACGACGCGATTATCGACAATCGCTGTGATCCCGCTTGGGGACTGAAAGACAGCCTGGACTTTTATTGTCGGTAGTGCGCCGACTGACGATTGATTGTTGCTGCCGACCAGCGTGTTGCTTTGATCGGATGACGTGATTGCGGAGAGATCTGGAAAAATCATTCGTCGATCGAATGGATCCGCGTTTTGAAGGTCGTTTAGCTGAAACTCGGGCCAGTCAGACTGCGCGGATGTGAGCGGTTTTTCTTGATCCTGGGTCCGATTGCTGCTCGCCGTTGTATCCGACGTGACAGTGACCAACGGATCGATTGGCGATTCTTCGCTACCGATCCGGCCGCGCAATACTAGATACAAAAGCAGGAAGCCAAGCACCGGAATCAGAGCGATCTTGAGGTTCGTTTTAATCGATTGTGAATGCATGGCTTGATTATTCCGACGAAGTCCAAACGTGATCAAACACAATTTTTAGTTCCAGATCAAAATGGCAAGGGCCACCCGGGGCGGTGGGTTCGGAGATCTTGAATCGTGTCGTTTGATAAACGAAATTCGCATCGCGAAGGGAACTAAAAAATAGAAAAAGATTCGCGAAACTTCCTTCCAATTGGAGATCAAACGATCGCGTATGGAAGTCGTCGTTTTGCTGTGTTATCGTCGGTCTGAAATCCAGTAAACTACATCGATTTTCCTGCGCACTTTGTCGTACTGATGAAAGCACCTCGGAGTCAACAATCTTCTTTGGGATGCGCGCAAGTATTGCAAGGTATTCTTTCTCAAGCTCCTGCTTGCGCAAATCAACCTGAGCGATCGAATCCGTTAACTCTGTTTCTAAATCACGGAGACTTTCACAGTCTTGAATGTCGGAAGCGATCGAGTCCACGCTCTGAGCGATGGTGCAACGAAGCGAGTAGGTTCCTGCAATGATCAGAACGGCAAGCAGTACCATTCCGAAGTGCAGAACGCGTTCGTTTCGTAGCGATGGGTTGTATGTTCGCGATGGACTACTCATAGCCTAAGCACTCCAATTGAAACTCTTGTACGGATTGATCGGAAACAAGCCGCTCTTGTGTTGATCGAAGTTCAACAACCGGAAAAGCTTTTGATTCCTGTAGCGAATCGACAAAAGTTGTGATCGCCTCGCTTCTGGTTGAAACGCCACGCAAAGTCATTCGAAGTTCGTTGTCTTGCGATTGTCCGCTTGCAGATTTAGTTTTTGTGGAAACAAAATTAGTATTTCGTGGACGGCCAGCGGCTAAGTCCCTTCGATTGGGCGACTCATTTACACTCGGGTTTAATCTAGGGCTTACGATGACTTGCATCTCCTGAATCTGAACTTGTCGTTCGGTCGCGAGTACTCCTTGCGCGAGAATGCCGAGGATGGACGTTGTTCGATCCTTCATAGCGACTTGCCTTAAATGGCCAATCTTTTGCTCGAACGACACAACTTCTTTCGCAAGTTTTATTCGCTGGGCCTGCATGTCTTGTATGTGACTGGTCGCGTCATGAATTTCTTGAAGCTGGTTTTGATGAACGGTCCAACTTTGAAGCAATGGTAAGTTCCAGCACACCAGCGCAGTCGCCAGTACAGCGTAGAAAACTCCCCATTGACGAAGCCTTGAGTGAATTGCCCGATGCCAAATGAAAGATCTTGGTAGTAAATTGACGTGCACTACATTCCCTCCCAAGCTAGCGCGGAGAGACCACTGGCGACCGCATAAATCCCAGGGTGTTTCATACCAAACAAATTTTTCGAAGTATCGATTGACCAGAAGTGCGTGGGTAGGTCAACGCGGTCTTCAATAGATTGTTGCACGTTTGGGATACGAACTCCGCCGCCCATCAATAGAATTTGAGTTGGTGCGACGGTCCGATAAGTGCGATTCGCGTAAAGAATTGTCTTTTCGATTTCGCTCGCCAAAGACATAAGGTACGCGTTTCGCTTTTGCTGCAAAGGATTCGTAAAGTCATCTGTTTTGTCAGGACTCACCGAACGACTTGAAGGCGATTGAAATAGGAGTGTCTGGGCGTCTGAAAGGCTGACTTCGAACGTCGACGCAATCTGTTCTAACAGTTGCACTAGCCCACTATTTCGGAGAGTGCGTGTTAAAATCGGTGTGCCATCATCAACGAGTGTTATGGTTGCGTGTTGATAACCAAGATCGATCGCTAGGGTTGGGACTTGAGCGTTTGTACTGGAGTTCTCTAGTGCCATGGATGTCGCTCTCGCCATTGCACAAGGCATTGCATCTAACACTTGGCATTCGAACCCTGCCTGTAGTAGATCGCTTGCCAGCATCATTGCGGTCGATCGCTTGAGTGAGACAACGCCAAAGCTAGTAGTCGTGGCGCGAGGTCGATTTTGAGGCAATGCCCAGCAATCAGTCAAAATTTCTTCTAGTTCGCATTCGGTCTCAGTCGCTACCTCCGAGCGTACCATCGAATGAGAATCTGATTCATCGCTGGTCGGTATTTCTAGTTCGCGATAGGCGATCAAGCCATCGTTGAGTGTTGCGGCGCAGTTCTTTCCGTAAAACAGGGAATCTAATTTATCGAGAAGCGAGATGGTTGATGACAGTCCGCACTCAAGAATGTCATCGCTCGACAACCATCCAAAGGTTTCATCGACGGTTGAGGTGTCCGAGTCTGCTTTCAAGGCGTAAGGGATCGGGTGGTCGACTGTCCAAACGGCGGCTAGCTGCCAGCGGTCTTCAACTTTCCGCACTTGCGCCATGTTCAGGCAATGGCAGCCGATTTCAACGCCTGTCCAACCATAGGATCGCGTTAGAAAACGCTCGCGGATTTGATCTACTTTGGATAACAGGGTACGCATAGTAGCCAACCATAGGTCGTACAGCTTGGCATGAGTCGCGCCAGTCGCCATGAACTGTTAGCTTACGAGGAAGCTGTCGTTACATCCAGCAAAGGCAGGATAATCGAGAGAACGACAACCGCCACGACGCCTCCCAAGCCAATAATGATTGCTGGTTCCAGCATTTTAACCAGCGTTCGCAGACGCCGTTCACCTTCGTCCTCGAAGTACTCGCCTACGGACTGCAAGACGCTAGGCAGCTTACCAGTCCGTTCGCCTGTAGAGACCATGTGCGCTGCACCGGCCGGCAAGAAAGAAGCATTCATAAGAGTCGGGCTCATCGCTTCGCCTTGTAGAATCTCGTGCTCGACAGTTGCAAACATTTCTTGAAAAAGTATGTTGCGAGTCGCCTTGCGACAAAGCCTGACGCTATCAAGTAAGGGGACACCGTTTTCGAGCATCGTCCCCAACAATCGAAACGTGCGACCAGTGATCAGTGCCCGAATCGAATCTTTAATTATCAATGTGTTCAGGAAAAATGAATCGAGCGTGCGTTGTACCCGAGGGTGGTTTCGAAAGCGGATTCCTAAGCCTATCACAAATCCTGCCGCGATTGCTATCAAGATCCATTGTTGACGAAGGCATTCCCCAACGGCAAGTAGAACGCTCGTCAGTGGTGGAACCGGACGGTCCATATCGCGAAAGACGGTAGCAAATTGAGGCAGAACAAAAAAGAGCATCGAGCAAATGACAACCAGCGTGATAGAACAAAGGACAGCCGGATACATTAACATCGCGAGAACAGAGCTTTGTAGGTTCTGATCTTTACGGAGCATCCGAGTGGTTCTTTCGAGTACGTCGACAACACGCCCGGCTTGCTCACCCGCAGCCAAAGCCGCAACCATCGACTCACTGAAAACTTTTGGATGTTTCGTGAGTGCGACCGAGAATTTGACCCCCTGTGAAACGTCCTGATAAGTTGCCAACAGGACATACTGAAGGCTTGGCGAGGTGCATTGAGTCGCTACGGTCTTCAACGCTTCTGCGAGGTCATCGCCCGATTGGCACATGATCGATAATTGCGAGAGTGCGACGATCAGATCCGACGTTTTGACTCGAGGCGATCCGCCTAGGAGAGACGAAGACTTCCATACCGATGGCATGGAAGATGTGGCTCGGTCGTTGGGCTTCGCAGCAAATTGCGACTTTACTTTTGATGCCGATGCGGCTGGAGCGACTTTTAAAGCGAAAATGCCTTGAGAGCGTAATTGCTGTCGAACTGCAAGTGCACTACCGCCGTCGAGAAATCCATCAATGGACTTCCCGTATTGATCTTTCGCGAGATAGTGAAACTTCATTGGTGATTACCGCTTTTTATCGTCGTGGTCTTCGTGAAATTTAGTCTGAATAAGCAACTTCGATAATCTCGTCTAAGCTCGTGCGTCCTGCTTCGGCTAGATGAATTCCTTCGTCCATCAAAGATCCTCCACCGTGGCGTCGATGGTATGCGCGAAGGTCATCCACGGACGCGTTCGACGAAATCAATTCGCGAGTTCCACGATCAATCGCAAAAACTTCGTAAATACCAGTACGGCCTTTGAACCCAGTGTCATAACACTCGCGACATCCTTGTCCACGTGCGAACTGACGACGCCGATCTCCTTCGTAACGGATCGCATCCAGTTGTTCTGGCGGAGGATAATAGCCAGTTTTACAGGACGGACAGATAGTTCGTACCAGTCGCTGCGCGATCACGCCCAGTAATGCTGCAGATAGTTTAAAGGGCTCGATTCCCATGTCCAATAAACGTGTCACGGCGCTGAAACTGTCGTTGGTGTGAAGCGTACTTAGCACTAAGTGGCCGGTGAGTGCGGCTTGGATTGCGATCGCAGCGGTCTCTGCATCACGAATTTCACCAACCATGATGACGTCAGGATCTTGACGCAGGATAGATCGCAACGCGTCCGAAAATTTCATCGTCTTGGTGCTGCTGACCTGAACTTGATTGATCAGGTCTAGCTGATACTCGACAGGATCTTCTACCGTAACGATGTTTCGTTTGATCGATTTGATCAGTTCGACTGCCGAGTAAAGAGTCGTCGTCTTGCCGCTACCGGTAGGGCCTGTCGTGAGTATCAGGCCGTGCGGTCGCTTGAGCAAAGCCTTTGTCTTGGTCAGCGCGGCGTCGGGCATTCCAAGCTTATCGAGATAGAACGTCACATTCTTGCGGTCAAGAACTCGCATCACGATCTTCTCACCGAGAATCGTCGGCAGAGTCGAAATACGTAAGTCGATCTCGCGTCCATCGACGGTCAAGTGAACGCGACCGTCTTGGGGCATTCGCTGCTCGGATATATCAAGTTTTGCAATGACTTTGATACGAGAGATCATCGCTGGATGGAACTCGCGGCGAGGTCGGAGTACCTCGCGCAAATGCCCATCGACTCGATAGCGTACCAGGGACGATTGCTGACCTGCTTCGATATGGATGTCGCTCGCCTTTTGACGAATCGCATGGACGATAATGTAGTTGACCAAATTGATGATTGGGCTTCCGTCCGTCAAGGACTCGACATCGGCCAGCGATATGTCAACTGCATCGGCTTGGATCTCAAGCGAGTTCTCCTCAAGGTCGGCAGTGACCGCATCGACCGCAAAATTTTCTTCGTAACAGTGTGCCTGCATTCGATCGATCGACGATCGCATTGCCAGGACAGGGCGAATCGGCATTCCGGTCAATCGCTCAAGTTCATCTAACTGCCGCAGGTTTGACGGCTCCGCCATTGCGACGGTTAATCGTCCGCGAACGCAAAAAAGTCCGAGTACCGAAAACGCTTCTGCTTTGGAACGCGGAATTAGTCGAACGACCGCCGGGTCTACCATTCCGCTTCGAAGCCGAACCGCAGGAACGCCCAACTGCTGTCCGAGGAACAACAGCAGCGTATCTTCGTCCACAAAACCCATCTCAAGCAAGGTCTCGCCTAATTGCGTGCTGCTGCTGGTGTGTTGCTGGAGTGCGGTTTCCAGATCTCCATCGGTAAGAATTCCAGCGCGAACGAGGTTCTCGCCTAGCGGAGTTGAGATCGCTGCTAAGCGGCTCGGTCTGGACGCAAGCCGGGGCGCGACGGGAAGTTCCAATGTTGAATCTGATGTAAGAACCGAGTCGATGGTAAGGTTCATCTTGCAAAGCTCCCCATCGCCTTGACTGCGTCGTCGTAAACGTTGAGCTCTTTATCGATCCCATTGATTCGAAGGATATCGCGACACAGTGGAGTTGGCGTCGCAAGTACAATGCTACCACCAAGTTTGTGGCAACGGTCGCGCGCCTCAAGCAGTGCCTCGATACCAACACTGTCCATAAGAGGAACTTGGGCCATGTCAAATACGATACGTGGTTGTCCGTTTCCGAAACAGGATTCGACCGAACTCAGGAATGCCGATTGATGATCGCGAGTCAATGGAAGTGAGCCGCTAATGGTGTCCACTGCGCCGGAACGTTTACATGGGTACATAGTATTCCAGCCCCGCTAGCGAATGGGAAGTTCGAGTGTGAAGCAAGAACCCTGATTCAATTTACTACGAATCGAAATGTTACCGCCATGCAGTCGAGCGACTTCTTGAGAGAACGCCAATCCGAGTCCGCTTCCGACAATAGCTTGTACACGATCATCGCTGCTTCGGAAGAATTTACTACAAAGCTTCGGTAAATCTTCTGCGGATATGCCGATCCCGCTGTCCTCTACCATGAAGAGAACTCGTGTGGTGTCGGCGTCGACTTTGACGGTCACCTTTCCACCTTCGGGGGTGTACTTGATGGCGTTACCGACAAGGTTCGTGAGTGCGGCCGCCAGCTTGTCTTTGTCTGCTATGACTTTTGGTAACTTTGGAGCGACCGAGTAATCGAAGGATTGATTTTTCGCGTCAGATTGAGGGCGCTGGCTAGCCAAGATTTCATCGAGCAGTCGATCCAATTGGACTTCATGCTTTTGGATGGTAATCACACCTGCTTCCATCTGACTAATGTTAAGCAATTCATCGACGAAGCGCGCGAGTCGAGTCGCTTCGTTGTTAATCGTGTTGTAAAACTCCTGCTGCTGTTGGCGAGGAATGTCATCTGCAAGCGACAACGTCTCGGCGTATGCACGGATGTTAGCCAAGGGGGTTCGGAGTTCGTGTGTTGCAGTGAATACAAATTGTTCGCGGGCTTTTTCAGCAAGCTTTTGTTGGGTAATATCGCGAAGCGTCCAGATCGAATCGCTCGGATTGCTACTATCCGACGACTGCATCATCCGGCTTAATCGCCAAACGCCTTGAGAGAGATCGGACGAGCGATGAATCTCGATGACTTGCGTTGCATGGCTAGTGCTTAGCCCGCGGATCCGATCGAGTGATGGTTCATCCGCCTGTTCGGAAAGTAAATCGATGATTTGTATTCCGACAAGCGATTTCGAATCCGCTCGTTTCAGTAATGTCGCAAAGGACCGATTGAGTTGCATGATCTTCCCGTTTGAGTCGCAGATGGCGATTCCCTCGGAAAGGCTTTGGAAAACGCCTTCCCATCTTTTCGCTTGCTGGCTGTGCAGAGCTTCTGACAGCCGTCGTTCGACACCATTCCAGGCGGAGTGCTCGTGAACTCGGGCCAATAACTGATTCCAGCCAGTGGCAAACGGATCGATCGATGGTAGAGGTCGAAGCTCTTCGGCCGAACGATTGGATCCACTGGCAAAGTGAGTGAGCTGCCGCTCAGTATTCTCGTGCCAATGGGATGTTCTTCGCAATGCGATGGAGCCGAAGAGAAGCAATCCAAGTGGGATACCAACCGCTGCCGCGCTAAAATTCAGAAACGATCCTTGCAACGAAAGGTAGACAGCAGTGATCGTAAAACAGAAAAGCCCAGCTAAACCAAATAGCAAGTATTGTTCGCTAAGACGCTGCGTCAAACTACGGTAGGATTGCGCGGCGATCATAAGTTTAGCTTGTCAACGAAAGTAGCGATGTATTCGACGGGGGAGTGGAAGCTAGTTTTTGAAGCAGACTTGTGAGGTCACGAATGCTAAAGGGTTTGAAGAGAATTTCTTCGATTCGAAGTTTGGATTTAAGCCCTTCACGATCTAGCCCCATTCCTTTGGCAGTACACATGACCATATGGACGTCGTCGTTGCCGAGCTCAGTACGAACACGTGTACAAAGTTCTTCGCCATTCATTCCAGGCATCTCGTAGTCGGTTACAAGGACGTCGAAATTCTTTAAAGCGATTTCTTGAAAAGCCTCTTCGCCGTTTCGAGCGAGTGTCACGTCGAAACCCGACCTTTGAAGATTGAACCGAATCACATCACCCAGGACGCTATTATCCTCGGCAATCAGTATTCTCTTTTTATTGGACATCGAATTGACTACCAAGTAATACAAGAGGCATGATTAACCGCGATGTCGCCGGTGGTTTCGTTGTATACCCAACCATGTGAACCTGCGACGGGCGCCAACGGATCAACTGTGCTTGCGACGACCGTGTTGGTCTGATTTGAAGACGGGACTCTAGTCGTTTGTACGCGAGGGAACGGTCCCTTGATGAAAGGTCTGAGGGCATTGGTTATGGTTGCGGCTGTTGGATAGGTTCCGTTCTGAGCTCTGTGGAGTTCGACGGCGTCGCGGAGGATTCCGAGCGATGCTCTGGTTGCCGAATCGCGAGCATCGCTCGCGGTATCGAACATTTTCGGTGCCGCTACAGCCGCTAAGATTCCGATAATTAATACTACCACGACTAGCTCGACTAAGCTGAAGGCTGATCGCTTGGTTAAGCGAATCGTTTGCGATTTCTTTGTCATGACTGCCGCCAATTAATAAAAGCTGAAAAGAGGAAACTCATTGCTTGCTGGGTTTTGGAAACACGATTCTTTGTTTTCAAAAGCCCCTGCCCGGAAACTCTCCAGTGCAAGCCAGAGAACCCTACGTCCAAGATTAACGGGTTGCAAATGATTTAATTAGAAAATTTCCCGGATTCGTCAAAGTCTGTGTGCTAGATATATGCGTCGGAAAACCAGGGGTATTACGAAATCGATCAAGCAATACCTCAGACAAGGATTACTTTCGTCCAGGGCACTATGAAAACATGTCATTCAGCAATCCCATCTCACTTCAATCTGTGTTTGAAGTCGCGACTACGCTGGCTTCCGACTTAGGGGCATCCACCGTTGTACTTCAACGATTACGATCAGGTTGGGTTCAAATTGGAGATCGGGAAAATTCGCTGCCAAACGACCAGCGTTTACTGAACGTATTAGAAAATCATGATTGCCAACGAACTAAGCCATTAGTCCATCGACACGACGACCAAATGGTCATTGTCGTTAATATTGGCGTCGAGTCGAGTACTCCACTGGTGATTGGCTTGACGCTTGCTTATCAACACGAAGCAATCGTATGCTCACTTATAACTTCTCGTATCGAAGCTATTCGATATCGAGATGAGCTGACAGACGCACACAAGCAGACCGAAGGCTTTATCGAACAGGTGACTCAAGACTTTGAGGAACTAACGTGGTTGCGAAATGCGAACGAGTACCTTGACCTCTCCGGCCCCAAACACTCGATAGAATCTATTGCAGTGAAGTGTTTACCGGATCTAGCGAACGTGATTCGCGCAGAATCCATTCTTTTTATTCCCGCTACCGTGGACGTGGATAAAGGTGTTTCGCTACCAGACTTGAATTGCATCGCAAGAACGGGTTTCCTCGAAATAGATCAAACAATTTATGAACGCTTTCTTGTCGATTCGATGCCGCACCTCGCTCGAGAGCCTAAGATAGTCAATAAAAAATCCAACGAGAGCTTTATTCAAAGCTACCCAGGGTTGCGAAATTGTATTGCTGTAAGCGTTTCGAAGGAGAATCGTGTTTACGGTTGGCTACTTGCTGTAAACAAGATTTTCTCGCCTTGTACTCAAGCGGATGAGGATTCT
>Ga0105048_10020441_pt1 | contig 10101 bp, 10 predicted proteins | sample MAT05_FD_78382 | JGI IMG/M metagenome (GOLD analysis project Ga0105048, IMG submission 78382) | Freshwater microbial communities from Lake Fryxell liftoff mats and glacier meltwater in Antarctica - MAT-05 | ecosystem: Environmental > Aquatic > Freshwater > Ice > Liftoff microbial mat | place... | reverse complement strand
GCGATTGTCAAGCCGACTGGTCCGAAGAATGCCGGGCTTCCGGCAGGCTCCAAAGTCGGCCCATCGCGCCGCGGCCTGCTTACTTACCCAGCTTGAGGGCCTCGTACGACCCGCTCTTCTTCGCCGCCGCGTGAGACCCGAAGGCATCGCCGCCCGGCCCGATCTTCTGGCCCGCCAGGAAGACCATCGCGCACGCCGCCGCGAGCGCCACCACCGCTATAAACAGCATGCCCGTATACACCGTCATCTGCGGCCGCCGCTTGGCTCCGCCCGGAAGATTCATACCCAGTTGGCTCATGGTTGTTTCCTTCTATGCAAGGGGTCAGTCAATCACGCACGAGCACACTTATTCAAATCGGCTGAGAACCATGTCCTCGGGCATGATCGTCACCGTCTTGCCGAGCTTGTCAACCCGGCCCACCGAGCCCTGCGCCTCAACCTGCATCAGCACCAGGGTCGCGATAAACTTGCCGTCGCGAATGATCGAGAGCTTTTGATTCGTACGCAGACGGGCGTTGCTGCCCTCATTGATCTCAACCAGCTCATCGCCCGCGGGCGACGCCATGACCTTTTTGACCCGAGCCTGCACGATCGGACCGGTGCGATCCACAAACGCCTCACCCTTGGCCGTATCGGTCACGCCGCTCTTCACGCGGTCGAGTGCCGTGCGCGCATCGGTGAGTTCCTCGCGAAGTGCACGCGTCGTCTGCTCCAGCACCTGCCGGCGGGCCTCTTCGTCGTTCAGGCGATCCACCAACTCGTTCTCACGCTTAGAGGCACCCACCAAGGCCGTCCGCAGGGCATTCACTTCTTCGGTGAGCGATGCGAGCGTCGTCGCGTTCGTCTTGGCCACGGCCGTCAGGGCCTCAAACTGGTTCTTGCTGCTGGCCGCCGAGAGCTCGGCGTTGTTCTTGTCGGCAAGCAGGGTGGCCCGCTCGCTCTGCAGCGACACATTAGCCTTTTCAAGGTCGGCCTTCGTGTCGCTGATCTTCTTCATCCCGTCTTGATAGTTCGTCACTACCGCCGCCTGCGAGCCCTCAACTTCCTTGACCTTCGCCTCCCACGCGATCCGCGCCGCGTTCGAGTTCAGAACGTCTTCCTTCAGCCGGTCCGCGTTCGTCGAGAACGCGATGGTCAATGCGGCGAGCAAAACACTGAACAGAGCGCCGAAGATGACCAGAATCTTGGTAACAATGTGCACGCGCGACTCCTCGTTTCTGACGATTCGTTTTTGCCTCAGGCCAACCACGCAGCCCGCGACGGTGATTCCAAACGGCCCCATTCCGCAACCCTGACCGACAGTCGGGCCACGCTGGGGGGAGCGAGTGTAGACGGCTATGACCCAACCGTCACTTCTTTGTGACCACTCAGTATCAGGTCCACACGTCATCCACCCCGCCGCCGACCCCTCAAAGGCCGCCGCCGGTTCGGCTCGATACGGCTCCTCCACCCACCCGGTTGCCCCCGCTTGTCCGACTTTCTTCGTTTTTCTCTCACTCGTCGTTCGCCCGCCTCCCGGCCGCCCTTCTTCACTCCCCCGAATCCACCTCACCCCCGTCACCCCGCCCAACCGGCCCTTCCGGTCCCCCACCACCCGCTGCGCCCCCACCGGGAACACCCCCAAATCGCCGGTGTGGATCCTCAATTCCCGCCCCCGCTGCCGGCTTGATCATCTCCCGCATCACCACCGTCGCAAAGCTCCCCGCCGGCAGCTCAAACGAACACTTGACATACGACCCAAACTCATCCACGCCCCCCTCCACCTGCGGATACATCACCCGCACCCGCAGTGCCCGCCGCTTCCCCGCCACGCCCTCGCTCACCTGCTCGGCAAACTTCTCTAGGTGCTCAGGGGTCACCCCGGTTTCGGCCAGGGCCAAGTCTTCCCGAGCCGCCACCGCCCCCGTCGCCCGCTTCATCGACGGTCCCCACATCGGCCCCGACGGGCTCACTTCAAACTTCGCCACCCGCTCCGCCAGCGTCGGCTCCGCCAGCGTCGCCTCATCTACCGCAAACACCGCCGTGTTGTCGTGCTTGAACGCCAAATCCCCCAGCTCAAGTGTCGCCAGCGTCCCCGCACTCAGCCGGTCCTCCAGCAACTTGTTGAAAATCGCCGACTGAAAGCTCGTCGCATAGAACGAAGCCGCCGCCCGCCCGATCGATTTCACCGCCTTCTCGCGGCTCCCACCCCGAATCAGCGTCCGCAGCACCGCCGACTCCGTCTCCGCCCCGACCGGCATCAGATTCAGCGCGTCCAGATACCGCCCCGCAAAATAGTGCTCTTGCGCCAGCACATGCTCCGGCCGGATATCCCCCGCCGGCGCAATCAACTGGTCGCACGCTGAATCAAAATCGCCCAGCAAAATCGATCGCCCGATCTCGTGGTTGTTCCCCCCATGCCCAAACCGCTGCTCCCCCAGCCGATTCGCCATCCCCTCCGCCTCCAGCCGCGTCAGCACCTTCTGAGCCGTAATCACACCCGTCGCTGGCGTTCCCCGCACCTTGATCACAAACCGGTTCCCCCGCAAATGCCCGCGCCGAAGCTTGTTGGCATGCATCACCGCCCCCAGCACCACCAGCTTCGGATGCACCAGTTGCGGAAAATCTTCCGGTTTCTTCCCCGGCACATGCACCGTCACCGCCTGTCGCGTAATGGCATGCTTGTCCTTCAGCCCCGCATAGCCCACGGCACTCTCCCGCACCCCAAAGTGCCGGGCAATAAGCGCCACCATCCCCAGCGTCGAAAGCCCCGCCTTCTGCACCATCAGATACAAATGCTCACCCTCACCCGTCGGGTCATACGCCGGAATCTCCTCAACCAGAAAATCCTCCGACCGCTGCTTGATAAAACCCCCGATCCCCTTCAGGTCGGCAGTCATGTAGCGCGAGGGTTCAACAAAGTTCGGCAGCGGGCTGATGGGCACGCCGCAAGCGTAGTCAAAACCCGCCCCTGCCCATCCCAACCTCACGGATTGCCGCATGTACGGCCCACCCGCGTCACTTCTTCTCGATCTCCGCCGCCAGCGCCCGCATCGCCGCCGCCAGTTCCGTCGCCCCCGCCTTTCCCTCATCGCCATACGACCGCAGAATCTCAAACTGCTCGCGCGCCAACTGCAAATACGCCTCGCCCAGATTCTCTCGCGCCTCCGGAAACTTCGCCCTCACCTTCAGCGCCGCGTGATACCCCTCGCGCGCTTCCTCAAACCGCCCCAGCTTCCGCATGCACAGCGCCTGCATCGCAAAAATATCCGCATCGCTCCGCTCCAGCCGCTTCGCCTCGTCAAACTCCTTCAGGGCCTTGGCAAACTCACCCTTCTCAACCAGCGCGGCCCCCGCCGCATACCGCACCGCGCCCTTCCCACCCTTCGCCGAACCGGTCTCCGGCGGCGCCAACGCCCCCGCGGCCTCCGGGCGCGCCGCCGCCCCCAGCATCACCGCCGTGCCCAGACTCACGCACAGCCCCGCGCACATCAGCATGGCAAAGCCCAGCATCCGACCCTTGAACGAAAGTTCATTGTTCATGACACTGTCTCCGCAGCCGCGTTCGCCCCGGATGCACCGCCCGCCCCGTTTTCAACCGCCCCTTGCTCAACTTTCGCCGCAGGTTTGGACGGCGCCCCCGTGAACTGAATGATCAACACCCCGCCCAGCACCATCGCCGCCCCCAGCAGCCGCACCGGCGAAATCTCCCTCACCGGGTGTCCAAACAACCCCAGTTGATCAAGCGCCAGCGACAGCACCACCTGCCCGCACACAATCCCCACCACCAGCCCCGCATACCCCAGATCGCGCACCGCCAGAATGCTCCCGCCCACCAGCGTCACCCCGCACGCCCCGCCCAGCCACGCCCACCACGGCGCGCCCCGCATCGCCGCCAGCCCCGGCACCGGCACCCGCAAAAGCGCCATGATGACCCCCGCTATGAGCGTCCCCACCGCGAAGTTCACAAACGTCGCATGCATCGGGTGCCCCAGCCGCCCCCGCAATGTCGAGTTCAATCCGGCCTGCACGGGCGTCACCGCGCCAGCAACAAACGCAATCAGCATCGCAATCCATGGCATGGCCGATCATTGGCCGCCCCGCCCAATGCCGAAACCAATCCCGAAACCGGTGCCCAACTCTGCGTTGAATCTCAACTGACCTGTTCAGCGTGCCCGCTCACTCCCCGCCAGCCAGCCCCCATCACTGCGGAATCACCGCATCCGTCATCCAGCACCCTTCAAACGGACCATCCGCCTGCCGCGAAAGCACGAACACGTACCCCACCCGGTCGCCCGTGCGCGTCGTGATCAGCACCGGCTGAATCGCGCTCTCACCATCAATGCACGTTGGCCCATATTCGGCCGAAATCGCATTCAAAAGCGCCGCATACTGCCCGTTGTGCACCAGCGAGATAAACCGCGTCAGCGGCCCCGTCGCCTCGCGATTCGCCGGCGAAGCAAACTCAAACGCCGCCGCGATCCCCGCATCGTGCTGCGGGTCCTCGTTGTGCTGCAGCGCATACACCTGAAACTGCACCACCTGTTCAGGTGAAAACTCCGGCCCCGGCACCGGAAAGCCGTGCGGCGGCTCCGGCGGAGCCGCGCTCGAAGGAGGTTTATTGGCAAACGCAACCATTCCGTGACCTCAATGCAGATACGAATCTTGGACGCCCCAGGCAAGGCCCACCCCGCCACCGCCCACCCAAACCTGTACCCAGTTCCACCTACACCATAGACCGCTCCCCCCCGGCAAGCCAAGTCGAGATGTTCGTCCCAACACAATCCTCGCACGTTTGTGTCCACTTACAATTGCCCATGCCCCCGACCCTCCTCACCCTCCTCACCGCCTCCCCCTCAGCCGCCCCCGCCGGCCGCCTGAACGACATCTCCAATCTCTTCGTCCAGTCCTTTGATCCCTTCACCGTCATCCTCCTCCTCGGCTCCGTCGCCGCAGGCGCAGTCATTATCCGCTGCCTCTTTGAAATCCGCGAGAGCGCGATCCTGCCGCCCTCGTCCACAACGCGCCTCACCAACCTCGTGAGCGACGGCTCGATCGAAGAACTCGAATCCTTCGTCTCCCGCGATGCTTCCTTCGCCAGCCGCGTCCTCGCCGCCGCCCTCAGCGCCCCGCGCACCGACAAGCACGCCATCCGCGATGCCGCCGAACTCGCCGCCACCGAACAGTCGAGTTCCTGGTTCCGCAAGATCGAACCCCTCAACATCATCGGAAACCTCGGGCCCCTCCTCGGCCTCGCCGGAACTGTCTGGGGCATGGTGCTCGCCTTCTCTGAACTCGGCGCCGCCGGTGGCAACGCCAACCCCGCCTCCCTTTCCGGCGGCATCAGCAAAGCCCTGTTCCACACTCTTCTGGGCCTCCTCCTCGCCATCCCCGCCCTCACCTTCTTTGGCTTCTACCGCCAGATCGTCGACCGCCTCTGTACCCGCGCCATCGCCGTGAGCGCCTCCCTCACCGAAAAACTCATCGCCCGCCTCCTCCCCACCGACGCCGCTTCCCCCCGCGCCACTCCCAACCTCGAACCGGTCAACGCCCGCTAACCGCCCTTCGCCCCACACCCCCGCCCCCCCGACCTCCGCCCTCCGCCTCCGCTCTCCCGTGAAACGCCGCACCATCCATCGCGAGCCCTCGGCCTTCGAAGCCATCAACGTCACACCACTCATCGACGTGGTCATGTGCCTCATCATCTTCTTCCTCATCGTCGGTAAACTCGCCCATGACACCGGCGATATCCGGCTCCCCTCGAGCGCCTCCGGCAGGCCCGACCAACCCGCCCGCGCCGTCACTGTCAGCGTCGCCAAACCCCGCGGCGATGCCCCCCTCAACGCTCCTCCCCGCTTCTTCGTCGATGGCACCCTCGCCGCCAATGAAGACGAGCTCCGCGCCCTCATCGCTGAGCGCGCCGGCATCAAGCCCATCGAAGGTGGTGGCTACTCCGCCCCCCTCGTTCCCGTGCACGTTCGCTGCCACAAAGAACTCCCCTTCGCCGCCGTCACCCCCGTCCTCCGTGCCTGCGCCACCCTCCACATCCCCGGTGTCCGCATCGCCACCGAACGCGTCAGCCCCGCCACCGGAGGCACGCCATGAGCTCCCGCTTCCGCAACCGCGGCGCCCTCCACCAGCACTCCCTCCACTTCGGCCCCAACATGACGCCCATGGTCGATGTTGTCATGGTCCTTCTCGTCTTCTTCATGGCCTCCGCCGCCTTCGTCGGCCCCGAGTGGTTCCTCAAAGGCCTCCTCGCCCAGCGCGCCACCCGTCCCGGCTCCGAAACGCCCGCCAAGCCCGAGGCCGAGAAACCCCGCCCCATCCAGATCACCCTCACCCATGATTTCGCCGCCGGCGGCACCCGCGCCAGTGGCCTCGACCTCACCGCCGTCACCGTTGCCGAGATCCTCACCGCCCTCACCACCCGCCTAACCACCGGCCCCGACTCCTCGCGCGACAAAGCCACCATCGAAGTGGTCATCGCCCCCGCCCCCAACGTCCCCATCCAGGACGTCGTCCGCCTCCACGAAGGATGTGACAAACTCGGCATCGGCCGCGTCGGGTACCTCGCGCAGCAGCCATAAACCGGATCTTGACCCGCCGCGCCCACTCACCGCGACCTGTACCACTCCACCGTCCGCTGCATCCCCTCCGCCAGCCCCACCCGCGCCGTCCACCCCAAGAGCTCCCGTGCGCGGCTCACATCCAGGCACCGCCGCGACACGCCATCACCCTTGCTCGCGTCCCACACCACCCGGCCACCATACCCCGCCGCCTTCGCAATCGTCTCCGTCAGTTCGCGAATGCTCACCTCGCGACCCGACGCGATATTGATCGCCGACCCATCCTCCACATGCTCAATCGCCCCCAGCACGCCCGCCGCGGCATCATCCACAAACAAAAAGTCTCGCGTCGGGCTCCCCGTTCCCCAGCACACCACCTCCGCCGCGCCCGTCTTCACCGCATCCACAAATCGCTTCATCAGCGCCCCCGCCGCGTGCGAGCGATTCTCGTCATCAATGTTGTCCCCCGGCCCATACAGATTCACCAGCACCGGCATCACACCCCGCAACCCATGCTCCTGCCGGCACGCCCATAGCGCCTGCAAAAGCGCTAGCTTGCCAACCCCATAGCTGGCAATCTCCTTGTCGGGCAATCCGCCAAACAGCGAACTTTCTGCATATGGCAGCGCCGCCGTCGCGGGGTATGACGTCATCGATCCAATCACCGCTGCCCGCCCTCCTCGCGCCGCAAACCCGCTCGCCACCAGCGCGCTGAGCACATTGAGCCCCATCATCGTGTTATCCATCAGCATCCGCGCCGGGTGCGCCCGGTTCAGCCCCAGCCCGCCGATGAACCCTGCCGAGTGAAGCACCACCGTCGCGCCATTGAACACCTCCACCATCCGCGCCGCCGCCGAGCGCTCGCGCAAATCAAACTCCGCGCTCCGCGCCACAAAGATCGCCCCATCCGCCACCCCGCGCTCTCTCAGCGCGCGCACCACCGCCCGGCCCAAAAACCCGGCCCCGCCCGTCACAATCACCCGCTGCGCAGGCCAATCCATCACGCCTGCGCTCATTTTTTCTCGCCCCCCGCCCCGCCGCCGGTCCCATTCCCACCACCATCCCGCTTCCACTGCGGCAGTCGGCCCGGCGTCCACGGCGCACCTGCCGCTTCCAGCTTCGCCTCCACCGCCTTCAAATCAGTTTCAACAAACCCGCGAATCTCCGCCAGCAGCGTCTCAAATTCCGCCGCCGCCAGGTCATACTGCTCGCGCTGCGTCGTCGTCGGTTTTTGCATCGTGCCGTTCGATATCCCCGCCGCGTTCCGCGCCCGCTCACTGATCGACGGCGTCGAAGCCACCACCCGCTTCGCCAGCGTCGAGTCGCCAGACAACCTCGTCCGCATCGCCCGCACCTTGATCCTCAGCTTCTCCAGTTCGTCAAGCGCCTCCGCCGTTGCAAACCCCGGCGTCTCCGCCGCGGCCTTCGTGAGCGACGAAACCCGCGCTTCCGCCTCACCCAGCGACCGACCCGCGCCCTGCACCGCTCGGTTCAGCTCAAACGCCTTCTTCTCGAAGACAAACTTCTCCTCGCGCGCAGCGCCCTTCGCCGCCAGCGTGCCCGTGCCCAGTTCGGCCACCTCAAACATCACCGGCTCGCTCAGCGTCTCCGTCTTCCCACCGCTGATCCGCGCCAGTTGCACGCTGTACATTCCCGGCGGTGCCAGCGGCCCGCCCGTCTCCACGTCCCACGGCGCCCGCTCACCCGCCGAAGCCGCCACCGGCGACAAATCCGGATACCGCAGGTTCCACGCCGCCCGGTGCAATCCCGCCTCTCGCGAGGCCGGAATCTGCCGAACCACGGCGCTGTCCTTGTCGCGAATCGTCAGCACCATCCGCGCCTCGTCCTCCGAATCTTCGGCCCGGAACTGCTCGATCGTCGGATACTTCCAGTCGTCCTTCTTTTCCGCCTCCTTGCGCAGCTCGCGCAGCGTCTTGACCTTCTCCTTCACGTGATATGTAAACACCGCCCCCATCGGCGGGTTGGGTGCAGCAAAGTACGAACTCCCCGACCATCCCCGCCCGCTCCCGCCCCCCAGCCGCGACCGCTGCACATAGCTCAGCGCCTTCTTTACCGGCAAAATCGCCCCAGCCTTCTCCAGCAGTTCAGCCGTCACGTGCCGCAGCGGCGAATAGTCGTCCACAATGAAAAACCCGCGCCCAAACGAGGCCATCACCAGGTCGTTCTCACGCCTCTGAATCTCGAGGTCGCGAATCGCAATCGTCGGCAGCCCTCCCACCTTCATCCATTTCGTCCCGCCGTCGAGCGTGAAGAAGCACCCAAACTCCGTCCCGCAAAACAGCAGGTCCGCCCGCTCGTGGTCCTCCACAACGCAGTACACCGTCTCACGCTTCCCCAGGTCGCCCGCGATTGACCGCCACGTCCGCCCCCGATCATCAGACCGCAGCACATACGGCGTGTAATCGCCCATCTTGTGGTTGTCAAAGCACGCATACACCGTGTCGGCGTTGTGCATCGAAGCGCACAGCCCGCTCACATACGTCATCTCCGGAATCGTCATGCCTGTCACCGACACCGACTCACTCTTGCGCCAGGTCTTGCCCCCATCCTCCGTCACATGCAGCATCCCGTCATCGGTACCCACGTAAATGAGCCCCTCCACCTTGGGCGATTCACTCAGCGCCACCGCGTTGCCGAAGATCGATGTTGACGCGTGCTTGGCCACCGCCTCGGGCTTCTGCACCTTCCCCATCACCTTCAGCGCGTTGCGATCAATTCCCCGCGTCAAATCCTCCGATATCCGCGTCCACGTATCCCCCCGATCATCCGACCGGAACAGAAAGTTGCCCGCGAAATACAGCCGCTGCGGATTGTGCGGCGACAGCAGCAACGGCGTGTCCCAGTTGAACACAAACGGCGGATCGCCCGCCTTCTCCTGCGGCTTGATGTCGATCTCCTCACCCGACTTGCGATCAAACCGCACCAGCCCGCCATCCTGCGATTCGCTGTAGACGATGTTGGGGTCCGTTGGATCAACCACCGTTTCAAACCCGTCGCCTCCGGTGGTGATAAACCAGTCCTCGTTTGTGATCCCGGCCCGATCCATCGTCCGGCTCGGTCCGCCCAGCGTGCTGTTGTCCTGCGTGCCGCCATACACGTAATAGAACGGTTCGCTGTTGTCGATCCCCACGCGGTAAAACTGCGTGATCGAAAGATTCTCAAACATCCGCCACGTCTTGCAGCGATCAAAAGTCTCGTAGAGCCCGCCATCACACCCGACCAGCAGATGATCGGTGTTCTGCGGATTAATCCACATGGCGTGGTTGTCAACATGCTTGTCCTGCTCGCCCGCTGGCCTCATCGTGGCGCCGCCGTCTTCGGTCACATGAAGAAAAATGTCCATCGAATAAAACCGGTCAACATTCTTTGGATCGCAGACCAGTTCCTGGTAATACTGCGGGCTCGCCGAGACATACCCGCTCCGCTTGCTCCACGTCTCGCCCCGATCAGTCGAGCGGAAGATGCCCCCCGCGCCCTCGGCCGCCTCCACAATCGCATACACCACATCCGGGTTCGCCGGCGCGATCGCCAG
>Ga0105048_10020439_pt1 | contig 10102 bp, 8 predicted proteins | sample MAT05_FD_78382 | JGI IMG/M metagenome (GOLD analysis project Ga0105048, IMG submission 78382) | Freshwater microbial communities from Lake Fryxell liftoff mats and glacier meltwater in Antarctica - MAT-05 | ecosystem: Environmental > Aquatic > Freshwater > Ice > Liftoff microbial mat | place... | reverse complement strand
GGACGCCTTTAGGAGGCTTTTCATGGAAAAACAGCATTCCGCGACCCGCCGCACGGCCCTGCGCACCCTGGCGTTGAGCCTCGGGCTGGCCCTGGGCGCGGCCGCGCCTGCGCAGGCTTTCGTGCCGCTGCTGCTGCGCAGCACCGCTCAGCGCAGCGCAGCGGCGCCCGTTGCGACTGCAGCTGCCCAACCGGCACGCGCGGGCACCACGACCCAAGGAGCCGCCGCCAATGGCGCTGCGCGCGCAGCCACAGCGGCACCGGCTCGCGCAGGCGGCGCCTCGGGTCATGTGGCCGGCAAGCCCGTCGATGTCGTGATCTCGCGATCGCGCCACCCGGCGGCCGCCGAGCACGTGCTGCATGCGCAGCGAACGGGTCAGCCTTCGATTTTGACGCTGGACCTCGGCAACGCGGCGCAGCGGCGGGCCGAGTCGCTGCGCTACATCAACAACCGCGACCGCCGGCCGGCCGGCCAGTTCGACCGCGACGAGTACCCGCCGGCGATGTTCCGCGAAGGTGGCAATCCGTCATCGGTGCGCTACATCAACCGGCACGACAACCGAGGGGCGGGTAGGAGCATGCGCTGGCAATTGGAGGGCCAGCCCGACGGTACGCGTGTACGGATGGTGGTCGGAGATTAAGAATGACCCTGAGCCGGTCCGAGTGCGCACCTGATGAATGGCATCATCCTGCCGACACTTGTCACTTGCAATCGACCGAGAGCACCATGCGGCATATCAGACCACGGGTCCAAGAGAGGCTTTCGAACCAGATGCAGTCTGCGTTCGCGGGGCTGCTGCGGAAGGCGGGGAGCAGCCTTTCTGGTGACGGGGTCGAGGTTCGGCCAGGCAGATTCTTTTCTGTCCAGAGCTCCTGTGAGCGAATGGAGTTTGGAAACGATCGTGAAGGGGACTTGGGTCGCGACAGACCAGCGCTATTGATCAAGCGTTGGAAAACGGATATCTGGCTGGCCTTGCCTGGTTCACTTCGTGAGCCCTACCCCGGGACGGAGACGCTCAGCTTCAGGGTTGCCTCAACCGACTGGGCGTATCGGGCAGAAACAGATGTCGTACCGGACTGCTTTCTTTTCTTTTGGTACGAGCGACTCTTGTGTGACTTTCTGAAGGGCCACCGGAGTGATCTCCGCCAAGAATGTTTGCAGAACCTCAAGTCATGGCTTCAAGACCATCACAGCGCATCGGCCTTTCGCTGCGCCGAGCTGGCAGGTGATTGGGGAACGTTGCAGTGACGACTATCCACAACGCTGAAGGGCCCCTCCTCCTGCGGCACTGGCGAGCCCGATCGAAGCTTGCAGAAGTGCAATGGCAGGAGCTCTACGCGGAGCTTCAGCCGCTTTACGCGCAGGTTTGCGCTGCTCGGCCAAACGACGCAGCCATAGAGGGCTATCCAGCGTTCTTCCTTCGGTACGTGGTCGATGCGACAAAGTCGAGCCCCTGGCACAGCGAGTGGCTGCGGGAACTTGCCCGCGAGTTCATCGAAGGTCGTGCAGCCCCTGGTGATCTGAGTCAGGCGCTGGCCGCCGCATCAGTTCAGGTCACGCCGCGTCAGCCTTCGCTTGACCAAATCGAACAGCAGCTGTTCCGCGTGGCGGACCGGATCCTGTTTGAGGCTGCCGCCCGTATCGAGGAAGGCGCTCCAGCCGAGAGTCTGGGCTTCGAGCCCGAACTGCTCGCCCGCATCAACCGCATGCTCGCTGACGCGCACATCCCAGTACCTGCCCCAAGCCAGCCCGCGCCGGAAATGCCCGCGACGCTTGCCCGGCACTTGGCTCGCAAGGCCGCCGCTGCTGCGGCCTTTGGCAAGTTCGATCAGCCGCGCGCCGGGCAGATCGTAGCCATCGAGACCCTGACCGGCCCTGAGGGTGAGATTGACGAGGATCTGGCGCGGCCCCTGTGCGCGCTGATCGACCGGCCGACCGACACCCCCAATGTCTATTGGGGCTGGATGGTTGGCGCGGAGCCCGACTACGCCAGCGAGGCGGACTTCATCCTCACCGACGATGACGAGCCGCGGGATCCCATCGCCGCCACGGTGCAGTTGTGGAACCCGGTGCGCATCTTCAAGGCGACAGTAGCCTATGTGGTCGGCCAACTGGCGCCGCAACGATTGACTGCGCTACGGTCGATGGCCGCAGACTTCATCGCTGACGTTGACGACACCGACGCGAGCACACCAGCGTCTGAACCGGCGCACCGGCCGGTCACTCGACGCACGGCTGCTGGGCACGCGGTGTTCACGGGCCCGGCGATGGGCAGCGAGCCCGACCCGCGCTCCCTTTACCAGACGATGTACTTGGCGGCGGCTGACGTGCTGATGCTGCCGGCGCTGCAGGCCGAGGCCACCTGGGCGGCGCAAAGGCAATCCGCCTGGCTGCAGCACGCCAAGGTGGAAGCAATCGGCCTGTATCGATTCCTGGTGAAGGATCGGCGCGATCCGACCCACACCTTGCGGATGGTGTTCGAGTCGCCAGGGGCTGCTGAGCCTTTGATGATGTTGCAGATGCGCGCCGAGATGCAGGACGACACCGCATTGATCGTGGACGGGCAGCGCATCGAGTTCGATGGCGGAATCGCCCGGACCGGTGCGTCGCAGGCGGCCGCGCTGGCGCGGTCGCTGGCGCTGCCAGCGCCGTTCACCGACTGGGCAACTGCTGTCGCCGCGATCGCCGGCTCGCAGGGGGCCACGGACGCCCGGATCCGCGCCGTGCTGTCGGCGCTGGTCGACCACGCCCGGCAGCTCGCCGGGACCACGCTCGAAGTCTTCAAGTTCGCTTTTGGGAACTCGGCCGCCCTGCAGCCCGCTGGGGCGGTGCGGGGGGGACCGTCCTCGGCAGCGGCAGCGGTAACCAGCGCGGCGGTAGTGGTGGTGGCGGCGATCGACAGCCCGGCCCCGAAGACGTTGGACATCTGCCTGCTGCTGCCCAGGGCCGACCTCAGCGTCGACACCGTGGAGGTTGCCGTCGACGGCGAAACAGTCGTGCCGGTGCACCCGGTTTGCTGGGCTATGGCTGGTGAGACGGTGCGTATCGGCGGCCTCACGGCTGACCCGGCTTGGGTCGCGAGCGCCCAGTTGCGCGGTGGGCATTTACGCATCGACTTGGTACACGGAGGTCCCTGTGGATCCGGGGCCGGCCTGCCAAAACCTGGCACTTGACGCCGAAGCGCCCTGGTTCGGCGCCGGATGTCCTGAATTGAGGGCAAGCCGGTACCGCCACCGTGGCCTGTGCCAGGCCACGGACAAGGTCGGCTGCCGGCGCAATGGTTGACAGCAGCGCAAAAGCCCTGCGGTCCGGAGCATGGAACCGGGTGTCCAACCACCCAGGAAGACCGCCATGCTCGACCGATTCAACGAATTCCTGCTCCGACTGACGGGCACCACTGGCGACGAAGTCCGCCGATACCACCCCGCCGTGGGGGGCCGGCGCCTGAAGATCGGCAGCCTGATCGTGATCGCGGGCCTGTGCGGCGGCGTGCTGGTGACGCTGGCCGTCGCGCGCATCGACCCTGACCACCCGGCACGTTGGTTCTACGCGCTGATCGCGGGCGCGCTGTATGCCTGGGTGATCGTCGCGTACGACTCACTGTTCGTGGCGTCCGCCTCGGGGACCAAGCCGAAGTCGGTCGGGCCCCGCGTGGTGATGACCTTGGTGATGACGGCGTTTACCGCCATCACGATCGATGCCCTGGTCTTCGGCGACCGGCTGCTGGCTGAGATCGACCGCACTAAAACCATGACCACGCTGGGGGCGCGGCAACGCCATGCCGAGGTGCACGACCTCGAGAGCAAGGGCCGCCTCTTCGACAGCGCGACGTCCACACTAGATGGACTGGAGCAGGAGCTGGCGGGCGATCCGCCCACGGCCGAGTTCGAGCAGGCCGTGGCCAATGTGGAAGCCGCGATGGAGGCTTTGCGGCAAGAACGCGCGACAGGCCTGCCGCGGATCGACGGACTTCAGGCGCAGATAACCCAGCTCAGGCAGCAACTGGCAGAACTGCCCCCAGACACCGAAGAGGGCCAGCGCGCCGGGCAGATGCGCCGCATCGGCGATGCCCGACAGCAGATGCGCGACCTGCAAGCCCGCATCCAGCAGCGCCAGCGGAGCCTGGACATGTCGGCGAACCGGGCCGACGAGATCCGGCGAGCATGGCGGGCTGACAAGCTCGAGCAGCGCCAGCGTTCGTTTACCGACGCGCAGGCCGCACGGGCTGCCTTGAGCGCTGCGCGCAACGCCACGGAGGACGACGTCCGCAAGAGCGCTGCCGTGCATGAGAAGGCCTTTCGCCCCACGCTGGTGGAGGAGACTATGGCCTTCTGGTCGCTGGCGCTGCGCGAGCCCAAGTACCTGTTCCTGGGGATGATCCTGTGGATGATCGCTGGCCTGATCGAGTTGCTGGGCATCCTGGCCCGGCTATGGCTGGAGCGCGACGAACTGGATGCCAACCGCTGCGAACAGGCCAACCGCGCGATCCTGGAGGCCGGCACGCGCGAGCAGATCGCCCGCGAAGTGGCCTCGCTAAAGGCCATGCGTGAAGCCAGGGCCAAGGCCGAGTTCGATGTGTTCTTTGACGAACTGCGCTTCAAGCAGGAGGCTTCCCAGCGGGTGTCCCAGGCACTGGTCGATGGCTTCGTGCGGCTGCAGAACCAGCGCGAAGCGATCACAGACCCGCAGGCCCGTGAGTCCCTGGAGTTGCAGTTCGCCTGCCTGCAGGCGGCCCTGGACCGCCACATTGCCGGTCTGCTGGCCTCGCGCTCTGGCGCTGCGGCGCCCGACCCCGGCGCGAGCATGACCGCCGGCGGGTCCATGGCCAGCATAGTCCCACCAGCTTCGCTGCCCTCGCCGCGGGCCACCGGCAAGACGATCGTGCTCTGACGGCCGTCACCAAAGCCCTGTTTATGCCCATCGCGCACCACATCACCCAGCAAACACTACCAGCCCCACCCAGGAGCCCCAGATGAGCCTGTTTCGAATGATTCCACTGATCCGCACCCGGCCAGCGCCCACGCCAAGGGGCCCCATAGACCGCATCTTCCGCAATCGCCGTGATCCGAACTCCTGTGTCGTTCTGCTGGGGGACGTGATGATGAACGTCTCCGATTGGTGGCACTGCTACTACAACCGCCTGCCGACCGGCACCGTGGTGCACATCGAGCGCGACGCCCGCGGTAAGGTGCGCGCGATCGGATACCGGCGCAGGTAGGACAGACACTGCCGCGGACCGGGCACCCGGCGGCCATGGTGCGCTACATTCATTCACAAAGCCAAACAAGGGCAGTGCGAATGGAGCAGCAGGAAAACCCGCAGAGCAGGATCGAGTCCGAGAACGCGGAATTCGAGAGACGGCGAGGCGAGATCGAGGCCTTTTTCGCCGACGTGGCGCTGCGTCTGGCTATCGAAACTCCTCGCTGCCGGTCGACTGCCGACAGGGCATTGATGGACTCTCTTGCTCGAAGCGTACGAAAGACCGTGCAAACGCTGGAAAACTTCGATAAGCGGCTGGACAAGACCAGCGTGTTCAATTTCCAGCAATCCGAAGGAGACGCCAGACAGCAACTGGCGCACTTCGGACGCTTTGTAACGGGGTACCTGTTCCTTTATCGGCACCGTGTCTCACGCAACAAAGCTCAGCTGATTGAGCAAGCGTCGCCAGCGTGGATCGAGAAGCTGGGTGAAATACTGTCGAGAAGCGCTGAACTTTATCTCGCCAATCAAATGATGAACGCAGCGAGCGACGAACTGCAACGGGAGAGATTTTCAGTACTCGTGCTAGAACTGCAGTCAACCCTCGATGCGCTTCAAGACGATCCTCACCGGGAAGAAGGCGGCGGTCGCGGTCGCATCGATTGGACGAGAACCATGCTTGAGAACAATGATGTCCATGGGGCACTGATGAGTATCGTGGGTAACCGTTGCCACACCGCGCTTCGATTACTCCTCGATCGAGAGGGTTATCAGGTTGGTAGCCTTCGCGGCCACAAGCGGAAGGATGAGTTTGGTGTCGATGACTGGACGGCTCTCGGCCGTGACCTGGGTCTATTGGACGTGACTCCGTTCAAGACCCTGCTTCAGTCGACCCAGGGAGACCGACTGCTCAAACTGGCCGACCAAAAGACGACGCACATTGATGCCGAGAAGCGGCGGCGCGAGTTTGCGGAGACTGTCGAGAGCCTTCTCGGGCCTCGCGCCGAAATTGACCCGGAACTCTGTATATCTGTCTTCCGAAACATCAGAAAACGGCTGAAGAAGCTGAACGACGCCTGGACGACGTTTCGACGAGAAGAAGAGGCGCGCAGCGGCATCGAACCTGGCCGCGATCTTGCGGCAGCAAGAGTCAAGTCCGTCGATGAGCCAGACGAGGACGAGATGAGTGCGGGAGTGCCCGATCTGCTTCACCCAGGCAAGGCGATACGGTCGCCCGGAGAGCAGCAGCGCCCGGGCCCAGAGATTGACATAGACGGCAGTTGGAGCGAAACAGATCATCTCGGCGTTAGGCACGCCATCGACACGGAGAGTGCCGTGGGCACCAACCTTGAAGGCGACGAGGCTGAGAACTGGATCGAACAGTTTCCATATCAGCCTCTTTGGGGTGCGGGCGCCGAAGCATTGAACGTTGATGCCGCCCTTTCGGCCATTCAGTCGTTGTCCTTTGTTGCGCAGATTCTTGTCTGCATCAGGGCTGCAGAGTTGGCATGCGTTCCTGTGGAAGGCGGACGAGAGTGGGTCGAAAAGGAGATCGTATTCGCTGCAGCTTTGAATGCGATGCATCGGGTTCACGCGGAAGGCGCCGACCCAGATAACGAGGGCGACAGCTTGTGCCAGCTGCTCGCGAGCCTTGGGGACCGGCCTGCGACAAAAGGTTTTGCCGTGTTTTCGCTCGACGGCGATAGAGGGCCGTCGCTGAAGAACTTGTTTCTAAGCCTTGCAAGGGCTGAAGCAAGCGCGAACATTGCGAGTGAAATCGCTCCGTTCGAGCTGTGGGACGAAGGCAGGGGCTACGTGACCTTGAGTCCTCGCGATCGAAGGCGGCTGAAGCTGCTGTTCGAACAAGTGAAGATGGAATGCATAGCTTCGAGCAGCGAGTCGATTGACCTCGGGAAGCTGTTCTCTCGAACCGATGGGCTCGATAAAAGGAGGAAGCCAAATGGCTGACCCGATCAACGATGACAAGCCGCGTAACGGCATGCGAGATGTGGAAGAACGGGAGCTTTATCTCGGCTTGCTCGGTCTTATGCAGAAGGCAAGCAAGGTTCCCGTACGAGTGCAGCCGACCGCATCGGAAGAATTGGCGGATGGAATCGAGTTCTTCGGCCTGAGTATCGATCGCTTGGAGCGCGCGCTCGACGACGCAGCGCGCCGGGACGAAGCGATCCGCCGTGTGTGGCGCGATATGGATGCGGCGCCGGCTACCACAGCGGGAGCGGTCGCATCTGTATCCAGAACCCAGGATGACGCAGGAGAGACGATCGCCGACACGCGCGCAGCCGCGCTGCGACTGCTGGGCGGGTTCAAGGCACATGTTGGGGCGTTGATCACGGGCTGGAGCGTGAACGGTCTCGCCGAAAGTTCCGGTCTGGCTGGCGTGTCGCTCGCAGGTGCCAGAGCGTCCCCTGCTCGTACGGCCCGGCAGGAGCCTGGCTCTGAGGCGGCGAGCGTCTCTCCCCCGTCCGCTCGCCGTGCGCAAGGCATCAAGGGCGCCAAGTGGCATGCGCCTCAGGGATGGCTACGGTTGGAGTGGGCCGAAGGCTCGGACACCGATCTTCTTTCGGCCTCTCGAGCTGTGGATGTTTACTTGGAGCACGCGATGGAACGCAGCCGGTTGCCTGCGAAGTTGATCGGGATCAACGTCGTCACCATCGACCTCACGCCCGATCACAGGGCGGCCCTGGAGGACGCCGAAGTCGAGGTTGCATGGGTCTTTGATGAGCAGCACGGCAGTCAACGCATCGTCGTGGTGTTCCGAGTCAGCGCCCGCTGAGGATCAGGCCAGTCCGGGCACCAGCCAACAGCGATGACCGGCGAGCGGGCGCAGTCGGGCACGCCGGAGCGATGGAATCTCCCTCTCGTCCGGAGCATGGAAGTGAGCAAGCAGCATGTTGCTGCCCATCCACCGAGAGGAGCTTTGAAGTCCACCAATACCAACCTGAAGCGGCTGGCGGAACTGACCGACGGGCTGATCTTCGAACTGAGTGACGACCCGGCGCTGCAGGAGGTGCAGCGACTGGTGCAGCGGCTGACGGCCAGCATGACGCAGACGCTGATCGGCGGCGGGGCGGCGACGGCGGTGGCCAGCGCGGCCTCCGCAGCATCACCCGTCGAACTCTGAGCAGCTCCTTGGGCATACTGCCAGCCACCTTATAAAGGCGAATTGCGTATGGCACACAATGCGTTGGATGCAGTCGTCGCCCTGTTGCGCAATGCAGAGGGGCACCGACAGGTCGGGCGCCTCCAACAGGCCCATGACTGCTACGCCGAGGCCTTGCGGGGGTTCGAACGCATCATTGCGGACAGCGGCGAGACGCCTCAATTGTTGAGTGGTCTGAGCTTCATCCTCGGCTGCTTGGGCGACGTCGAGCGCGAACGCGTCCAGTTTGACCCCGCCCGGGTGCGCTACGAGCAGCAGCTTGAGATTACCCACAAGATCATGGCTCTGACCGGCGAGGCCCCCGAGACGCTGCGCGACTTGAGCATCTGCCTGCTGCGCCTGGGCGACGTCGAGCGCGCCCGCAGCCGGCTACGAGGAGCCGGGGCTCGCTACGAGCAGGTGCTCGAGATCAATAACAAGATCCTGGCGCTGACCGGCGAGACGCCCGAGGCGCTACGCGATCTGGGCATCAGTCTGGAGCGCCTTGGCGACGTGGAGCGCGCTCAGGGCCAGCTCGACGAAGCGAGCGCGCGCTGCGAGCAGCGGCTCGAGGTCGTTCGCCGGCTGATGGCGCTAACTGGCGAGACGCCCCAGACGCTGCGAGACCTGAGCATCAGCTTCGGACGCCTGGGCGACGTCGAGCGCACCCGTGGCCAGCTCGACGCAGCCTGGTCGCGCTATGACCAGCAGCTCCAGATCGATCGCAAGATCCTGGCGCTGACCGGCGAGACGCCGCAGGCGCTGCGCAACCTGAGCATCAGCCTCGGACGCCTGGGCGACGTCGAGAGCACCCGTGGCCAGCTCGACGAAGCGAGCGCGCGCTGCGAGCAGCGGCTCGAGATCGTTCGCCGGCTGATGGCGCTAACTGGCGAGACGCCCCAGACGCTGCAAGACCTGAGCATCAGCCTCGGACGCCTGGGCGACGTCGAGCGCACCCGTGGCCAGCTCGACGCAGCCTGGTCGCGCTATGAGCAGCAGCTCCAGATCGATCGCAAGATCCTGGCGCTGACCGGCGAGACGCCCCAGACGCTGCAAGACCTGAGCATCAGCCTCGGACGCCTGGGCGACTTAGAGCAGACCCGTAGCCAGCTCGACGCGGCCTCGGCACGGTACGAGCAGATGCTCGAGATCGCTCGCAAGGTCCTGACGCTGACCGGCGAGACGCCCGAGGCACTGCGCGACCTGCGCATCAGCCTCAACCGCCTGGGCGACGTGCAGTGCACCCGCGGCCAGTTCGACGCGGCGTGGGCGGGCTACGAGGAGATGCTTGAGATCGATCTCAAGATCCTGGCGCTGACTGGCGAGACGCCAGACGCGCAACGTAACCTGGGCATTAGCTTCCAGCGCCTGGGCGACGTCGAGTACGCCCGAGGCCAACTCGACGCGGCCTGGTCGCGCTTTGTCCGGACGCTCGAGTTCTATCGCAAGATCCTTGCGTTAACAGGCGAGACGCCAGAGGCGCTGCGGGACTTGAGCGTCGGCCTCGGGCGCGTGGGCGACGTCGAATACAACCTCGGCCAGCTTGACGCGGCCTGGTCGCGCTACGAGCAGAGGCTCGTGATCAGTCACAAGATCCTAGCGTTGACCGGCGAGACATCCGAGGCGCTACATGGCTTGGGCATCAGCCTTGAGCGCCTGGGAGAAGTCGAGCTCACCCGCGGCCACCTCGACGCGGCAGCCGCACGCTTCGAGCAGCTGCTCGAGATCGATTGCAAGATCCTG
>Ga0105048_10020434_pt1 | contig 10103 bp, 9 predicted proteins | sample MAT05_FD_78382 | JGI IMG/M metagenome (GOLD analysis project Ga0105048, IMG submission 78382) | Freshwater microbial communities from Lake Fryxell liftoff mats and glacier meltwater in Antarctica - MAT-05 | ecosystem: Environmental > Aquatic > Freshwater > Ice > Liftoff microbial mat | place... | reverse complement strand
GTGCCGCGCGTGCCTTCGGCGAAGGTCGAATAGGCGCCGGCCCAGGTATAGGCGTGCACGGCCTCCTCGATGGTCAGCGCCTCGGCCGCACCGAGCACGGTGCCGCGGTTGGTCTGGCGCGTGACCATGGTGAAAAGGTTGAGGAATGGGTCGGGCGTGGAAACCGGCGCGTCGGAGGAGGCGGAGGGGTTGTGGCCCTCATCGAACCAGGTGCGCATGGGATAGGCCGCCTCGGCGCGGGCCAGGCCCAGATTGTCGACGTAGAGATCGCCGAACTCATACATGAAGATGGGCTGCGGCACGGGGATGATGCCGCGGGCAAGCATCCGGCGGCGCTGGTGGCGGTTGACGAAGCCGCAATGCTCGATGCGGTGGCGGCGGTCGGGGGTGGCGCCGGCTTCCTCCATGGCGCGCAGCACCTGCTCGATGGCGGCATCGCCGATGGCGTGGATGTCGAGCTGCCAGCCCAGGTCGTGATAGGTTTTCAGCAGGCTGTCCATCTCGGCGTCGGAGAAGGTGAATACGCCTGTGCCGCCCTGGATGTAGGGGTCCTGGAAGGCCGCGGTCAGGCCGCCGGCGCTGCCATCGGCGAACACCTTCGCGCCGCCCCAGCGCAGCATGGGTGACGCGTCGCGCATGGGCGTCAGCTTGGCCTTGTGGGCGATGCCCTCCGGGTTGGCGGCAATGACCAGCCACATCCGCTGTTGCAGACGGCCCTGGGCCAGCGCCTGTTCATAGGCCTCGATCTCCAGCAGATCGGCGTTCATGCCCAAATTCATCTCGGTGGCCGAGGCGAAGCCCAGGCTGGCCAGGTGGCGGCCGCCGGCCTCGATGGCATCGACCAGCGCATCCAGCCCGGGCGCGGGCATGGCGGCCTTGATGAGGGTGAGCGCACGTTCCTGGATCAGGCCGGTGAGCTCGCCCTCGCGCCGCTCGATCACGCCGCCCTCGGGGGTGGGGGTGTTGTGGCCGATACCCGCCGCGCGCAGGGCGGCACTGTTGGCCACCCCCATATGGCCGCAGGTGCGGATGATGAAGACGGGGTTGTGGGGTGCGGCTTCGTCCAGCTCGGCCGATGTGGGGTGGCGGTTGATGTCCAGAGCCGCGTGATCATAGCCGCGGCCCAGCACCCATGCGCCGGGCGGGGTTTGCGCGGCGGCTGCGCTCATGCGCGCCTGCACCTCGGCCAGCGTGGTCACCTGATCGGCCCGCAGATTGACCTGGGTGAGGCCCAGCCCGAAGGCGATGAGGTGCATATGCGCCTCGTTGAAGGCGGGGATGGCGACGCGGCCGCGCAGGTCGATATGGCGGGTTTCGCGGCCGGCGAGTGCCAGCGCTTCCTCGCCCAAGGCCAGCACGCGACCATCGGCGATGGCCAGGGCATGGGTGAAGCCCTGCGCCAGCCCGCGGAAGATGCGCCCGCCCGAGATGATCAATTCCGCGTCCATGGCGCGATGCTCCATGCCCGGCGTCCGCGCGTCAACCATCGCGCTTGCGCCTGACAGCCATGTCCACCAGCAACAGCAAAGTGGTGAACAGGATCAGCAGCATGGCGACGGCGGCCATGATCGGGTCCTGGTTCTCGTTGATGCCGTCCCAGATGCGGCGCGGCAGGGTGAAGACGTCGCGTGAGGCGATGAACAGCACGATCACCAGCTCATCCCACGAATGGATGAAGGCGAAAATCGCGCCGGAGACGATGCCGGGCATGATGCGCGGCAGTATCACCCAGGCCAGCACCTGGCGCAGCGAGGCGCCCATGCCGCGCGCCGCCTGTTCGAGTCGCGGGTCGAAACTGGCAAGCGCAGTGGAGACGGTGATCACGACATAGGGAATGCCGGTCACGCCATGGGCGATGACCACGCCGGCGAACCGGTCCAGCAGATCCCACCAGCCGAAATAGCGGTAGAGGCCGATGGCATAGACGATGCTTGGCACGATCAGCGGCAGCAGCATCAGCGCCCGCAGCAATTCCGTGGTGCGGCTGGAAATGCGCCAGGCGGCGACGGCGAACAGCGTGCCGGTGGTGACCGCGAGCAGCGTCGACGCGCAGGCTATCCAGAAGCTCTGCACGATGGAGGCGAACCAGTCGGATGAGGCGAAGAGTGCGGTGTAGTGGCGCAGCGACAGCCCCTCATGCGGCAGGGAGAGGAAGCGCTGGTCGGTCATCGAGACGGGCAGGATGATGAACAGCGGCAGGACGAGGTAGAGCGCTGTGGCCCATCCCAGGGAACGGCCGAGCCAGCCGGGTCTGTAGGCGCCTTCCATCACGCGCCGCCCCCGCCGAAAAGCTTGCGCATGTTCACCACACGCGAAAACACCACCAGCGTCACCAGGATGGTGACCACCAGCAAGGTCGCCATCATGGTGCCCAGGCCCCAGCGGATGAGGTCGAGGATTTGCAGCGAAATCCACTCCGCCACCATCAGCGTCTTGCCGCCGCCCAGGATGGCGGGGGTGATGTAGAAACCCAGCGAAAAGATGAATACCAGCACCCCGGCCGCGACCACGCCGGGCATCGAAAGCGGCAGGAAGACATGGGTGAAAACCAGGGTGCGCGAGGCACCCATGCCGCGCGCGGCGGCCAGCAGCCGTGGCTCGATCTCGCGCATCGAGGCGAGCATGGGCAGCACCGCATAGGGCACCATGTAATGCACCATGCCCACGATGATGCCGAATTCGTTCCAGACCAGTTCCAGCGGTTCGGTGATCACGCCCGCACCTTGCAGCGTCTGGTTGATCAGCCCCTGGCGGCGCAGCAGCGTGACCCAGGCGAAGGCGCGCACGAGCACGGAAATCCACAGCGGCACCAGCACGCATAGCAGCCACCAGCGCCGCGTGCGCTCGTTGGCCAGGGTGATGGTGTAGCTCAGCGCATAGCCCAGCAGCAGTGCCAGCACGGTGGTGATGGTGCAGATGCGCAGCGTGGTGACGATGACGCGCTGGACGGAGAGGTTGGTGCCGATGCGTTCGTAATTGCCGAAACCCGGCTCGGGCTCCAGGAAGGAGATCGACAGCACCTGAAGGATGGGCGTGACGTAGAACACCGTCAGCAGCAGGAAGGCCGGCAGCAGCAGCGCGTGCCAGCCGGCTTCAGACCGCCGCATCATCATCCTCCACGATGGTTGCGGCATCGGCGGCCCAGGCCATGCGGATCAGGTCGCCCTCCACCGGCGCCACCGCGGCACGCCAGGCCGGCTGATGCACCCGCATGGCGCCGAGCGGCGTCTCCAGCACCACGGCATGCCCGGCGCCGAGATAGGAGACGGAGACGACGCGGCCTTCCAGCGCATTGTCGCCGTCCTGCGCCAGGGCGATCTTTTCCGGGCGCAGCGAAAGCAGCACCTCCTCGCCCAGCGCGGGGCGGGCAGCGGGGGCGGAATGCCGCAGCCGCAGCCCTTCGCACTGGATGCCCAGCGCGGCCCCGCCCACCTCGCGCACGACCCCGCGCAGAAAATTGGACTTGCCCAGGAAGTCGGCCACGAAGCGGGTGCGCGGGTGCTCATACAAGGCGCCGGGCGCGCCCTTCTGGATGATCCGGCCGTGGTTGAGGATGGCGACCTCGTCGGAGAGCGAGAGCGCTTCCTCCTGGTCATGCGTGACGTTGATGAAGGTCCGGCCGACGCGGCGATGCAGCGCGCGCAATTCCTCCTGCAATTCGGCGCGCAGCTTCTTGTCGAGTGCGGAGAGCGGTTCGTCCAGCAGCAGAAGTGCGGGTTCGAAGACCAGCGCGCGGGCCAGCGCCACACGCTGCTGCTGGCCGCCCGAAAGTTGCTTCGGCAACCGATCGGCGAAGCCGGTGAGCTGCACGAGATCGAGCGTGGCGCGCACGCGCTCATCCCGCGCGGCGCGTGAGAGGCCGCGCACGCGCAGCGGGAAGCCGATATTCTCGGCCACATTCATATGTGGAAACAGCGCATAGCCCTGGAACACCATCCCGAAGGCGCGCTTCTCCGGCGGCAGGTCCGTGATGTCCTGGCCATCGAGCAGCAGCCGCCCGGCCGTGGGTTCGGTAAAACCCGCGATCATCATCAGGATGGTCGTCTTGCCCGAGCCGGAGGGGCCGAGCAGGGTCAGGAAACTGCCGCCCTCGACCGCCAGATCGGCGCCCGCCACCGCCACGAAGCCGCCATAGCGTTTGGCGAGGCCACGCAGTTCAAGAGCGCGCCCCCCGCGCGCCTGAGGCGCGACACTCAATCCTTGTAGTCCGGCTGTTCACGGTCGAGCTTGCGGCGCAGCGCCTGCCAGGGCAGCCAGCCCTTGTTGTGGCTGGGTTTGTATTGCCTGGCTGTCCGCTCCACCACCTGGCCCGGCGGCAGCAGCAGCGGCGAGCCGGTGCTTTGCGCGGTGATCTGAATCCGGCAGGCCATCTCCAGGTAGTAGAGCCAGTAGAAGGCCTCGGCCACGGTGCGCCCGGCGGTCAGCAGACCGTGGTTGCGCAGCACCATGCAGGGCTTGTCGGCCATGTTGGCGACCAGGCGCTCGCGTTCCGGGAGATTGTCGTCGGCGGCGATGCCCTCGTAATCGTGATAGGCGACGCGGCCGTGGAATTCGACGCTGATCTGGTTGAGCGGGAGTATGCCGCCGGTCTGCGCCGCCACCGCCATGCCGGCCAGGGTGTGGGTGTGCATCACGCAGGCCGCATGCGGCGCGCCGCGATGCAGGGCGGAATGGATGACGAAGCCCGCCGGGTTCACCGGCCAGGAGGTGTCCTGCAACGGCTCGCCATCGGCATCGACCTCGACGAGCGAGCTTGCGGTGATTTCGTCGAACAGCATGCCATAGGGGTTGACCAGGAAGCGATGCCCCTCACCCGGCAGGCGCACGGACAGATGCGTGTAGACCAGATCCGTCCAGCCGAAATGGGCGATGAGGCGATAGGCGGCGGCGAGGTCCTCGCGCAACTCCTGCTCGGTCGCGACATGGCCGATGGCCGGCGGCACGGGCGGCGGCAGGCTGGGTTTCTTGGTCATGATGTTCATGTCAGTAACCCAGTTCGGGGTTGAAGATTTTATCCGGCCAGCGCCCGGCCTCGATGCCCGCTATGCAGGCCGCCACCCATTCCACGCGCTCACGCCGCGGCGGCAGGCTGGCGACATGGGGGGTGATGGTCAGCCGCTCATGCGTCCAGGCCGGGTTGTCGGCCGCCAGCGGCTCGGGTTCGAAAACATCGAGCACGGCGCCGGCAAGCTGGCCGCTGTCCAGCGCCGCCAGGATGTCGGGCAGGTTCTGCTGCGCGCCGCGGCCGGCATTGATCAGCGTGGCGCCGCGCGGCAGTTTTTCGAACAAGGGCGCGGCCAGGATGCCGCGCGTGGCCGGCGTGTCGGGCAGCAGGCAGACCAGCAGGTCGGTCGCGGCCAGGAAGTCACCCAGCGCCGCGTCGCCCACGTAATCCGTCACCCCCGGCAGGCCCTTCGCGCCGCGCGACCAGCCATGCACCGGGAAACCCAGGCCTTGCAGCATGGCCGCCGTGCGCGCGCCCATCACCCCCAGGCCCATGATCCCCACGCGGGTATCGGGGGCGGAGGCACAGGAAAAATCCTCCCACTCCCGGCGCGCCTGGGCCAGCGCCATCCGCCGGCCGCCGCGCAGCAGATGCAGCGCCGCCCAGCAGACATAATCGCCCATGCGCTGCGCCGCACCCGCGGGCGTCATGCGGATCAGCGGGATATGGGCGGGGAAATCCGGGTCGCGCACGATCAGATCCACCCCCGCGCCGGCGCCGAAGATGCAGCGCAGTTGCGCCATTGCGGCCAGGCGCCCGGGCTCGGGGTCCCACACCATGGCGTAGTCCACCTCGTGCGGTGCCGCGTCCTCCCAGAATTTCACCGTCAGCGCTGGCGCGATCTCGGAAAAATGCGCCGCCCATTCCTCGAACCCGGTGCGGCCGCCGGATTTCACCACAAGCGTGCTCACCCGGTGATGGTGTCCAGGTAGTCCTGGTTGGCCTGCTGGTAGTTGGCGCCCCACCATTCGCCGTTCAGCGCCAGTTGCTGGCGCTCGTTGTCAGGGTCGGTCGGGTTGTTGGGGCGGAGTTCGGCCGGCACCTGCGCGGCGGCGGCGGGGTTGGTCGGGCCATTGCCCAGCAGGCCCAGCAGCCCGACCTGACCCTCGGCATTGGCCAGCATGGAGGCCAACAGCCGCTGCGCCATCTCGCCGCCCGGATTGCCGCGGGGGATGACGAAAATGCCGGCCTGCAACAGCCCCTGGTTCCAGATGAACTTGATGCGGCCCTGGCTCTCGCGGTTGAGCACGGTGGCGCGGGTGTGCCAGATCTGGCCCATCACCGCCTCCCCTGTGCGCAGGAACTGCTCGCTCTCGCTGCCCGAATTCCAGAAGACGCAGTTGCGGCGAATTTCGGCGACGCGGCGCAGCGCGGCGCGGGTGTCGATCGGGTAGACCTGATCGGGCGCGCGGCCGAGCGACATGGTGGCCGCGTCCAGCGTGGCCAGCGCGTCGCGCCGCAGCAGGCGCTGGCCGGGGAAGCGGCGCAAATCCCAGAAATCCGCCCATGACGTCGGCGCGGTGGGGAATTTGCTGCTGTCATAGGCCAGCACGGAGCTGAAGGAATAGGGTGCGGCGCCATGCTCCAGTGCAAAGCCGGGGCCGATCACGCGGTCGCGATTGATGATCGAGTAGTCCATCCGCGTCAGCAGGTTCATCCGCCCGAGCAGAAAGGAGGTGCTGGCCGATGAATCGCATAAATCCCAGGTCACCCGGCCGCTTTCGACCATGGAGCGGATACGCCCGGCCGAGGGGCCGGTGCTGTCCTGCGTCACCGCCACGCCCGGATTGGCCGCGGTGAAGGGCGCGCCATAGAAGCGGCCGAAGCCTTCATTGGCGATGCCGCCCCAATTCACCATCACCAGCGGGCGGGTGCCTTGCGCCAGCGCTGGCGTGGCGCCCAACGCCGCCATGCCGGCCAGCCAGGAACCCCGGCTGATCTCGCCCTGTCGGAACCGCCTTGCCAGCAATTCCTTGCAATCCTGTTGAAAGCTCTGCGCCATGAAAATTCTCCCGGTCCCAGCGGGTATTGCAAGAACCACGCCGCGGGGTGGAAGCTGCCACCGCGCCACGCCGCTTGGGAAGCCCTGTCATGACCATCTTCGCAGATGATTTCAAACCCCGCCCCTGGTGGTGGGAGGCGGCCGAACCGCCCACGCGCGACGCGACCCTGCCGGCCGAGGCCGAGGTGCTGGTGGTGGGCGGCGGCTATGCCGGCCTCTCGGCCGCACTCACCCTGCGCCGGCTGGGCCATGACGTGGCGGTGGTGGATGCCGAGCGCATCGGCTGGGGCGCTTCCAGCCGCAATGGCGGCATGGTCTCGGGCGGGCTGAAGGTGGCACGGGGGCCTCTGGAGAAAACCTACGGCCCGGCGCGGGCGATGGAGATCATGAAGGCCTGCGGCGCCAGCTTCCCCTTCATCGAGGAGACGATGACGCGCGAGGGGATCGAGGCCGATTATGCCCGCGTGGGCCGCTTCGTCGGCGCCTGGACGCCGGGGCATTACAAGGCGCTGGAGGCAAGTGCCGGCCGCATCGCCGAGATGTCCGGCCTGCCCACCGCCATGGTGCCCCGCGCCCGCCAGCGCGAATTCATCGGCAGCGACCATTACCATGGCGGCATGCATGCCCAGGCCACGGGCAGCCTGCACCCCGGCAAATACGCCCGCGGCCTGGCTGCGGCGGCCGAGCGTGCCGGGGCCAGGCTGGTGGATGGCACAAGGGTTGGCCGCATCGAGAGGCAGGCTGCCGGTTTTCGCGTCACCACCGACCGCGGCGTGGTGACGGCCAGGCATGTGCTGAGCGCCACCAACGGCTATTCGCACAAGGGCCCCAACCCCTGGTTCGCGCGGCGAATGGTGCCGCTGGCCAGCTACATCATCGCCACCGAAGAATTGCCGCCCGAGCAGATCGAGCGGCTGTTCCCCAGGCAGCGCATGCTCAGCGACACCAAGCTGGTGCTGAACTATTTCCGGCCCTCGCCCGATGGGCGGCGGGTGCTGTGGGGCGGCCGCGCCAGCTTTTCGGCGGAGAGCGCCGAACAGGCGGCACCGCGCCTGCACGCCACGATGTGCGAGGTGTTTCCCGAATTGCGGGAGACCAGGATCACCCATGCCTGGACCGGCAATGTGGCGTTCACCTTCGACTACCTGCCGCATATCGGCGTGCATGAGGGGGTGCATTACGCCGGCGGCTGCCAGGGCTCGGGCGTCGCGATGGCGACATGGCTCGGGCATAATGTGGCGCTGAAGATCGCGGGGGCGGCGAATGAGAAATTTGCGTTGGACGACCTGCCCTTCCCCACCCGGCCGTTCTATTCGGGTGACCCGTGGTGGTTCCTGCCGGTGGTCGGGAACTGGTATCGGCTGAAGGACCGGATAGAAAGGATGGCGGCGTGACGGCCGGGGAGTTGAGCCGCTTCGGACTTGCCTCCACCCCGCGAATCCTGCAACCAATGCAGAAATGAAGGGGGAGGGGGCAAGGAACGGTTCCGGGCCTTGTTCCGCCATCCGGGAGAGTTCCAGCATGCAACGCCGCACGCTCATCGCCACCGCCACCGCCATGCCCTTTGCGGCCCAGGCGCAGGGATTTGTCCCCCAGAACGCCGAATGCATCGCCCCGGCCGCGCCCGGCGGCGGCTTCGACATCACCTGCCGGCTGACCACGCGCATGCTGTCCGAGCTGAACCTCGTGCCCACCCCGATCCGCACCCAGAACATGCCAGGCGGCATCGGCGCGGTCGCCATCAACCACATCAACGCCCAGCGCCCGGCCGACCCGAATGTGCTGGTGGCCTTCTCCACCGGCTCCTGGCTGAACATGGCGCAGCGCCGCTTCGGCCGCTTCGCCGAGAATGACGTGCGCTGGATTGGCACGGTCGGCGCCGATTACGGCGTCATCGCCGTGCGACGCGACAGCCGGTTCCAGACCCTGGCCGACCTGGTGGCGGGCTTCCGGGAGAATATCAACGGCATTCCCATCGGCTCGTCAGGCGCCGTGGGCAGCCAGGATTGGACGAAGGTCGCGCTCATCGCCCGTGCGGCGGGGCAGGATCCGCGGCGGATGCGCTATGTGCCCTTCGAGGGCGGTGGCGCCGCCATGGCGGCACTTCTGGGTGGGCATATCCAGTTGTTCCCCGGCGATGCCTCGGAAATCCGCGGTCAGTTCGAGGCGGGCGAAATCCGGCTGCTGGCCGTGCTCTCGGCACAACGGCTGCCAGGCTTTCTCTCGGTCGTGCCCACGGCGAAGGAACAGGGCATCGATGTGGAATGGCCGATCATCCGCGGCTTCTACGGCCCGCCGCGCATGCCCGACGCCGCCTACAACTACTGGGTGGATACCCTCAAGCGCCTGCACGCCCACCCCGCCTGGCCCGAGGCGCGCGCCGCCCAGGGCCTGTTCGAATTCAACATGGTGGGCGAGGAGTTCTCGCAACTGGCCAAGCGCCGCACCGAGGAGTTCCGCGTGCTCGCGCGCGATGTGGGCCTGATCCAGCCCGTGCAATGATCGCCGACCGCATCCTGGGCCTGGCGCTGATCGCACTCGGCCTGGGTGCCGCCTGGTCGGCCATGCAGTTGCAGGTGCCCTTCGCCGCCGATCCGCTAGGCCCCAGCCCCTTCCCCACCACCGTGGCGCTGGTGATTGCCCTGTGTGGGTTGGCGTTATTGCTGCGGCCGATGCACGGCTTTGCCAGGCCCGAACGCGCGCTGGCACCGCCGCTGCTGGTGGTGGCCATGGTGGGCTATGCGCTGCTGATGGTGCCGCTGGGCTTCCTGGTCTCCTCGGCGCTGATGGCGACCGCGGTGGCGCTGCTGTTCGGCGCGCGGATCGTGGCGTCCGGGGTGCTGGGCGTGACCACGGCGGTCGCACTTTGGCTGTTGTTCGACAAGCTGCTGGACCTGCCGCTGCCGCGCGGGATTTTGTCGCTGTGATGGATGTATTCTCCGCACTGGGCGGCGGCTTTGGCGTGGCGCTGCAGCCGGGCAATCTGCTGCTCGCCTTCATCGGCTGCATCCTGGGCACCGCCATCGGCGTGCTGCCGGGCATCGGGCCGCTGAACGCGATCGCGCTGCTGCTGCCCTTCTGCCTGGCGCTGCGGCT
>Ga0105048_10020433_pt1 | contig 10103 bp, 10 predicted proteins | sample MAT05_FD_78382 | JGI IMG/M metagenome (GOLD analysis project Ga0105048, IMG submission 78382) | Freshwater microbial communities from Lake Fryxell liftoff mats and glacier meltwater in Antarctica - MAT-05 | ecosystem: Environmental > Aquatic > Freshwater > Ice > Liftoff microbial mat | place... | reverse complement strand
GGGCTTTGCCGGCATGGTTTCGGTGGTGCTGGTGCTGGTGGCGTGGCGGCTGCCGATGATCCGCGAACTCAGGCACCTGCCCGAGCCAGAGCGTGAATCAGAGTGGCTGGGCGTCGAGGCCGAAGTGCGGCCGCAGTAGATCCGTTCATCGGCGGTGCAGCAGGGACTTCAGCTGCAGGCCGGGCTGGGTGTCCCGGCCCGTCCAGTGACCGTCTGAGAAGCCAGCGCGACGACCCGTCGTTCCCGGCCCTCCGGTGCGCACCGGGCGTCAAACCCGCTGCGGCCCTCGCACCAGCCGCCCCGGCAGTTCACCCGTGCGCCGGCCTTCTTCCATGATGGCCTGGCCGCGCACGAAGGTCATGTAGGTGGGCATGCTGGCGTCGCAGATGTAGCCGCAATGCGCGCCACCGTCGGCCAGCGGCGCGCGGCCTTCTCGTGGTCGCTCTTCACGATGACGGCGAATTCTGTGCCGCTGATGCCCAAAGGCTGCGCCCTGCGGTTCGACGAACTTCACGAAGTCGGGCGCGGTGACACCTGGCGCAAGGCTGCGGTCACCCGCGCGACCAGATCGGGCGCCATGTTGCCGGGGCCGAACAAGGCTTGCCAGCCCACGATGTCCAGACCCGGCACGCCTTGCTCGGCGATGTTGGGCACGTCGGGCAGCACCGGCACGCGGGTGGGCGTGGCGGCGCCCGGCGCCTTCACCCTGCCAGCCTTCATCTGCACGATGGCGGTGGTGGTGCTGTCGAAGTACAGCCGCAGTCGCCGAAACCCGTGGTGGCGGGAAGCGGCTGCGCAGGTCATGGAGGCATCACTCTGGTTTGATGCCAGCCTCACGTAGCAGGCGCCCATTGCGCTCGAACTCACCGGTGACGAACGCACCGAACGTGGCTGCGTCCTGGTACATAACGGGCGTGTTCAGGTTCTCCAGCTGCTTGCGAAAAGTCTCGGCTGCGGTGCCGCTGCGGCAGGCTGCCTCCAGTGCTGCCAGCACGGCCGGTGGCGTGCCCTTGGGCGCCACGAGACCACCCCACACTTCAAAGTGCTGCGGCGGCACTCCTTGTTCGCCCACGGTGGGCAGGTCGGGGTACTCCTTCAACCGCTGCGGCGCCAGCACGGCAATGCCCCGCATGGTCTGGGCGTGTACCGACAGCAGCGTGGGATGGCCCAGGAACATGGTGACGCTGCCGCTGAGCAGGCCCTGCAGCATGTCGGCCTCGCCCTTGTAGGGCACGTGCACCACGTCCATGCCCGCCGCCGTACTCAGCGACGCCAGGGCCAGGTGCGGCACCGAGCCGGTGCCGGTGGATGCGTAGTTCAGCTTGCCGGGGTTGCGCTTGGCGTGGGCCACCAGGTCGGGCAGCGCCTTGTGCGGGCCGTCCTTGCGCACCAGCAGCACCTGCGGGTTGGAATACACGCGGCACACCGGGTCGAACGATGCGGGCGTGTAGCTCAGCTTGCGCAGTGCGGGCTGTGTGGTCAGTGGGCCCACCGGCATCATCGCGATGGTGTGGCCGTCGGGCCGGGCGTTGGCCACTTCGGCCGCGCCGATGGCGCCGCCAGCACCCGCCTTGTTCAGCACCACCACCTGCTGGCCCAGGGTCTTGCTCATTTCCTGTGCCAGCGCGCGCGCAATAAGGTCGGTGCTGCCGCCGGGGCCAAAAGGCACCAGCAAGCTCACCGTGCGTTCAGGGAAGGCAGCCGCCGCAGGCATATGAAACACGGCGGCGGCCAGCAGGCTGGCGAAGATCAAGGTCTGGCGGCGGTTCATGGTTGGGTCTCCTCGGGTTGGGGGGTCGTTAATGTGTTCGGTGAATTCGCTGCGGCTTTTGGTGCTTGATTCAAAGGCGGCGGGTCCAGCAGCCGCCACAGGCCGCGCACGGCCTGCATCAGTTGCTGCGATTCCTGCCAGCGGTCTGACAGTTCGTAGCCATCAGCGCCGGTGATGGCGTATTCGGGCGGGCCCAGCTCGCACAGGAAGCTGAGGGCCTCGTCGGGCCCGGCCTGGCCGCGCCATTGCGCAAAACCGTAGTGCCACCAGCCCATGAAAAGATCGAACCAGTGGCGCAGGTGCGGAAAGGAAATCGGCACCTGGATCTGCTCGCGGCTGGCCACGCGGCCGTGGTAGGCGCGGCAGCGGTCCATCACGTGGTGCATCAGCGCGTGGTCTTCTTCGCTCACCGGCCAGGCGAATTCGCGCCCCACCAGGTAGTGCGACAGGTCGCCGGTCAGGCGCAGGTCGGGGCAGCGGTCCAGCAACTGCAGCGTGAACAGCAAGTCGGTGGTCATGCGGTCGCGGTGCGTTTCCACGTACAGCGGCACACCGGCCTGGCGGGCCAGCCGCAGCCAGCCTTCGATGAGCGGCACGCACTCGGCCACCGTGTGCGGCCGCACATCGGGCTGCAGGTTGACGTGGTCGCAGCCAAACTCGGCCACCAGTTCCAGCACCGGTTGCAGGTCGTCCACGGTGCGCGGGTAACACTGAGCCTGCCAGCTCAGCCCTTCGTCGCGCAAGCGCCCGGTGACCTCGGCCACGTAGGCGCGGTCGGCAAAGCGCAGGCCCACGCCGTCGAAGCCGGCGTCGATGATCATGTCCAGCTTGTGCTGCAGCGCCCACTCGGCACCATCGGGCCGGCGCCGCTCCATCGCCCACATCGACTGGTACACGCGCAATTGCTGCATGCTGGCTTCCCTGTGTGATTGCCTGCGTCCGCGCTCAAGCGCCCTGGCGCACGCCGTGCCCGATGCGGTAGTCGTTGCCCGCCCGGTCTTGCCCGCGCACCAGCCACAAGGGGCGGTTGATGTAGTTCATATGCGCTGAGGCCAGCTGGTTGGCCGGAAATTCCGGGTCGCGCACGTATCGCGTGCTGGCCGGCATGTAGCGGATGGCGTAGTCGCTGCGGCGCTTGGTGCTGCGGTTTTCAGCCGAGCCGTGCAGCAGGTAGACGTCGTGGATGGAAATCATGCCGGCGTACAGCAAGTCGTCCAGGGCCTTGGACTCGTCGATGTCCGGAATCTGCTGCTTCAGCGCCATGTTGCTGGCGGTGGTGATTTCGTGGTGTTCCAGCTTGCGCGCGGCGTGTGAACCGGGGATGTAGCGCATGCAGCCGTTTTCTGGCGTGGAGTCATCAAAAGCGATGCGCACCGTCACCGTGGCGAGCGGGTCCAGTGGCCAGTATTGGCCGTCCTGATGCCAAGGCACGGCCAGCCCGTTGCCGGCGGGTTTGCAGAACATCTGGCTGCCCCACAGCACGATGTCGGGGCCGATCAGCTGCTCCACCATGTCCAGAATTTCGGGGTGTTGGCACAGCTGGAGAAAGGCTTCACTGCCGACCAACTGCGCCGACTGGCCCCAGGGGTTGTGCGCGCCCGACAGCGCCTCGGGCCGCACGTTGGGGTTGCGTGCGATCAGCGCATCCACCTCGGCCTGCATGCGGGCCAGCACGTCTGTGGGCAGGCGGTAGTCGGGGATCACCAGACCGTCTTGGTGGAAGCGCGCCACTTCCTGCTCGGACAGTCGGGTCTTGCGGGGGCTGTTCATCGTGGGGGTCTCCGTGTGTGCGGTTCAGGCCATGCCCTGGCCGCCGTTGAGGTCCAGCGTGGTGCCGGTGATGAAGCCCGCGTCGTCGCTGGCGAAGAAGGCCACTGCGGCGGCCACGTCTTCCACTTCGGCATGCCGGCGCAGCGGTATCTCTTGCAGCACCCGCGCGCGCTCTTCGGCGCTGCGCCGCTGCTGCCACAGGCCGCGCGTGCGGTCGGTCATCACCACACCCGGGCAGATGCAGTTGACGGTGACGCCCTGGGGGCCGAACTCCTGCGCCATCTGGCGCGTCAGCGCCGCCACCGCGCCTTTGGCTGCAGCGTAGTTGGGCCCGGCGATCAGGCTGCCGAAGCGGCCGGCCTTGGAGCCGAAGTTGACGATGCGGCCGAAGCCGCCTGCGGCCATGCCGGGCAGCACGGCGCGGCTGGCCCACACCGCGCCCATCAGGTTGAGTTGCATCACCTGCTGCCAGTGGGCGTCGGTTTCGTCCATGAACCGAAACGGCGTGTGCAGCGAACCACCGGCGTTGTTGACGAGGATGTCGACGCGGCCGGCTTCGGCCAGGATGGCCGCGATTTCGCTGACCACGCTGGTGGCGTCTGACGAGTCCATCACGCGGGTGTGCAGCGTGTGGCCGGCTGTCTGTGCGGACTGCGCGGCCTGCGCCAGCGCGGTTTCGTCGCGGTCGGTGATCCAGACCTGCGCGCCCTCGGCGGCCATGCGCACGGCCGACGCAAAACCGATGCCGCGCGCTGCTGCCGTCAGCAGCGCGGTGCGCCCGTGCAACCGCTTGCAGCTCCGGGCAGGGTCGGTTTCGCGCACTTGGGGTGGCGGGCTGCCGGCGTGCAGGTCTTGGTCGATCATGGGCTTGTCCGTATGCAAAGTGTGCGTTCAACTCATCCAGGTGCCGCCGTTGACGTCCAGCGCGTGGCCGGTGACGTAACGCGCCTGTTCGCTGCACAGCCAGGCCACCGCCTCGGCCACTTCTTCGGGCGTGCCCAGGCGGCCCAGCGGTATGCGCGCCGCCAGTTCGGGCCAGCGTTCACGAGGGATCATCGCGCCCTCGATGGAGCCCGGCACCACGGCGTTCACGCGCACACCGTCGGGCGCCAGTTCGATGGCCAGCGACTTCACCAGCGACAGCAGCGCGGCCTTGGAAGCTGCGTAATGCGCCTTGGTGCCGCTGGCCGAAGCGTTCAGCGCCGCATGACCCGTGCGGCCGGCGCGCGAAGCGATGAACACCGCGCTGCCGCGTTGAAGGCGCAGCGCCGGTATCGCCGCCTGCGCCACCAGGAAGGCACCCGTGACGTTGACTTCCAACACCCGGCGCCATTCGGCCACGTCGATGTGTTCGATGGGCCGCATGGGGGCGGTGATGGCCGCCGAATGCACCAGCACCGCCAGCCCGGCTTGCCCACAGGCGTCGTGCACCAGTGCCTGGCAGTCGGCGGGGTTGGTGATGTCGGTGGCCATGAAGCGCACGTTCGGCGGCAACGCGCTGGCCGGGGCTTTGAGGTCGGCAATCACCACCGCGTGCTGCGCGCACAGGCGTTGCACGCAGGCCCAGCCGATGTTGCTGGAGCCGCCGGTGACGATGGCCGTGCCGCGCATCAGCAGCCGCTCAATAGTCCGACGCCGGCACGTGGCTGGCGGCAGGGTCCACCGCCACGTCGATCACCGTGGTGCGGCCCTGGCGCGCGTTGCTGCGCCCGGCGGCGATGGCGTCGCCCAGCGCGTCGGCGCGGTCCACGCGGATGCCTTCGCAGCCGAAGCCACGTGCAATGGTGGCGAAGTCCAGTGCACTGAAATCCACCGCGATGCGCTTGTCCTTCATGTTGTCGCGCACCATGCCCAGGCCCTGGTTGTTGGCCACGATGACGGTGATGGGCAACTGCTCCTGCACGCAGGTGGCCAGCGTGGCCAGCGTCATCGCGATGCCACCGTCGCCGATCAGGCAGATGGTGTTGTGTTCGGGAAACACCAGCTTGGTGGCCGCCGCTGCCGGCAGGCCCCAGCCCATGCCGCCGATGCCGCCGGGCACCACCAACTGGCCCGGCGTGCGCAGACGCAGCATGCTGGTGACCCAGATGCGGTTGTTGCCGGCGTCGAGCACCAGCCTGTCCTGCGGCGTGATCGTGCGGTCGAGCATGCGCACGATGTCGGCGTAGTGCAGCGTGCCGGCGGCGGCCACCGTCGGCGGCAGCACGCCGAAGGCGTGTTCGCGGTTGTTGGCAGCGATGGCGGCCAGGCGCGTGGCTTGCTGGTCCTGGCCCAGAGGCAGCGTGCGCAGCAGGCCCAGCACGTCGGCCGCGTCACCGGTGATGGCCAGGTCCACCGGATACACCCAGCCGGCATGGCGCGCGTCCACGTCCACCTGCGCGATGGTTTGCCGTGCCGGGTCGATCAAGCCTTCGTCGCGGAAGCGCAGGTAGTCGGGCCCGAGGCTGGCGCCCAGCGCCACCACCAGGTCGGCCCGGCCGACCATGCGGTTTGCGCTCTTGCTGCCCCAGGTGCCCAGCATGCCCACGGCTACGGGCGATGTTTCGTCCACCGCGCCCTTGCCGTTGTAGCTGCTGGCCACGGCAATGCCGGCGGCGCCGGCCACTTCGGCCAGCAGGGCGCGCGTGGTGTCGTTCTGCACGCCCTGGCCGACGATGAAGACGGGGTTGCTCGCCTTTGCAATCAGCGCTGCCAATTGCGCCACCACATCGGCATCGGGCCGCGCCGGGTGGTGTTGCAGATAACCGGCAGATGGGTACAGCTTCACGCGCGACGCGGGTGTCTGCTCGGGCATGTCGCGCCTGATGATGGGCGTCTTCATCACCACCGCCGCGGGCCCCATGCGCGGCAGCTGCGCGTGCTTGAAGGCCAGCTGCAGGCCGTACACGGCCTCGTGCGGCTCGGTGGCGTAGGCGCAGTACTTGGTCATCGTGCCCAGCACGGCGCGCACGTCGGCGGCGCCGTAGTCACCGGTCATGGTCTGGTAGACGCCGTACATGCCAAAGCCGTCGTAGCACGAGGTGTCGGTCAACACCACCATCGGTGAACCCGCGAACTGCGCTTCCAGGATGCCGAAGGCGCCCGTGGTGCTGGCAAACGGCCCCTGCCCCATGAACACACCCGGCTTGCCGGTGAGCTTGCCCACCACCTGCGCCATGATGGACGCTGCCTGCTCGCTGCGTGTCAGCACCACGCGCAAGCGATCCCGCACTTCGTGGAATTCGTCCAGCATCCAGGTGATGCCCAGGCCCGGCAGCGTGAAGGCCTGCGTGGCGCCGCATTCGATGAGGGTGCGGACGACGGCGTTTTTGGTGGTGGCCAAGAAGGGTCTCCCGGATGATGGCGTCGCAGAGCGCTTGAATGCAAGCGCTTGCAGCCAGTGTATGACGGGCATCTGCGAACATCAAGTCACGGGTTTTCCCTGCACATTTTGGCGAAGCGATCGGCTCCTTCTCTGGGGAAAGGGTCGGGAGACCAGCGCCGTTAGCAAGCGCTTGCAGCCGGACTAAGATGCGCTATGCCCAGCCGTCGCCGTCGTGCGCTTTTTTCTGTCCCTGTGGGCGCTTCGGCGCCGCAGCTTGCTGCGGCGCCTGGCCCGGCACCCGACCCGCGGCGCATGGTGTCGCTGGCCGACGTGGCCGCTCTGGCAGGGGTTTCGCCCGGCACGGTGTCCAGGGCGCTCAGCAAGCCCGACATGATCAGCGCCGACACCCGCCAGCGCGTGTTGCAGGCGGCGGACCGCCTGGGCTATGTGGCCAACGGCGCCGCGCGGGCGCTGGCGTTGCGCAAGACGCAGACCATCGGCGCGTTGGTGCCGCGGTTTGGTGGCTCGTCATTCCCGCAAATGGTGCAGGCGCTGGAAACCGCGCTGGGCGCCGCCGGCTACACCTTGCTGCTGTCAGCGCCCGACCACCAGCGCCTGCACACCGAAGCACCGGCCATCCTGCGTGCGCTGCTGCAGCGTGGGGTGGACGCCGTGGCCCTGCTGGGTGCCGAACAGCCGCCAGCGGTGTTTGCGCTGCTGGCCGCACACCGCATGCCGTTTGTGCTGCTGTGGGCCGAACACAGCGCGCAAGGCGCGTGCGTGGGTTTTGACGAACAAGCGGCTGCGGCGCTGGCCGTCAACCACCTGCATGGGCTGGGCCACCAGCGCATCGGTTTCATCGGTGGGCGCACGGCCGACAACGAAAGGGCGCGGCGGCGCTTCAGCGGCGTGCTGCAGGCGGTGGCCGGCTGCGGCATGACGCTGGTGGCCGACGCGGCGCTGGAGACCGACTACGGTTTCCGTGAAGGTTTTGCAGCCATGCAGTTGGTGCTGCAGCGCGCCGCGTCCATCACCGCCGTGGTTTGCGGCAACGACTACCTGGCCGCCGGTGCACTGGCGGCGCTGGATCAGGCCGGCGTGGTGGTGCCGCATGAGATGTCGGTGGTCAGCTTCAACGACAACGACTTCGCGCCCTACCTGCACCCCCCGCTGAGCACCGTGCGCGTGCCCATCAGCGGCATCGGCGAAGTGGCGGCGCAGTACTTGTTGCAGCGCTTGCAAGGGCAGCAGCCGGCCGCACCTGCGCTGTTGCCGGTGCAACTGGTAGTGCGTACCAGCACCGGGCCGGCGGCGGTGTCGGCCCGCCCGGTGCGCGGCCGGTAGTCAGCATCAGTCCTTCGGTGGCGCAGGCCTTCACACATCGCTTGCCTTTCGGCTGACCTTGAAGGTGCCACTGGCGGTGGCCACCACCTGGCCGCTGGCGTTGGCCACTTCGGCTTCGCAAAACACCAGCGAACGGCTGTTCTGGCGCACGCGGTCGTGCTGCCAAAGTGGTTGTTGATATCGCCGCGCGCTGAGAGTGTCAGGCGCGACCGGCCTTCGCCGAAGCTTTCGCCCTGTAGGCCGCCGTAGGTTGATGAAGGGCACCGTGACGCCGAAGAACTGGCTCATGACACAGGCGCCAGGCAAAGGCGCAATGGAGGAAGAGGGCGCTGTTGTGGGCAATCGCCGCGGCGGCGGCGATTGGCGCAAGCGCACCGATCCGCGGGTGCTGGCCACGCGCGGCCGCCGTCGCATGCCGGGCGCAGCAGCACGGGCTTGCTACTGCCGGTGGTCGCTGCCACGCGTGACGCGGTCTTGAGGGCCATCCCCACATCCACACGGCTGTCATTGGGGTCGTGATCGAACACACTGTGCGCAGATGCCGCCCGGCGGTGTTACAGCCACAAGTCAAAGCCGGATTCGGCCACCACACGGCCATTGACCTGAACCTGCACCGCGTGCCAGCCCGCGCGGTAGGTGCGTGTGGTGATGGGTTTGATGGCATGCTGTTTGGCCAGCTGAACCGCGCCGCCGGCGGGCAGCTGCAGCTTCCAGCCTTTGAACACCTTGGCACTGGTGCTGCCATTGGCTTTCACATGGTGCACGGCGTAGTCCACCACCAGGTCTTGCGCCTGCCGGCTGGTCGACTGCAGCGCCAGCTGCAGCGCCACCGCGCCGCCCATTTGCACCTGCGCAGGTGACAGCTGCAGCGCGGCCTGACCTTTGAACGGTGCACCCAACCCCCAGGCCTGCAGCACCTGGGGGTTGCCGGCCTTGACCAGCGTGCGGCAGGCGTGGCGCAGCATCTGCACGCGCGGCGACGGTGCTTCGGGCAGGTGGTCCTGCAACCACTGCACCAGCACGTCGGGGTGGTCTTTGGCGATGTCGTTCAAGTGGTTGGCCACGCTGCGGCGCACGCAGTCGCTGGGGTCGTCCTGCAACGCCAGCAGCAGCGGCAGCGTGGGGCGCGGGTCTTGCACCAGCGACTGCAGGCGCAGGCCCCAGGGCAGGCGCGGGCGGCTGCCCTCGCTGACCAGGCGGCGCACATGCGCGCTGGGGTCCTGGCACCAGCGCGCCAGCGTGTCGAATACCAGCGCCGGGTGCTGCACGATGAAGGGGCGGATGGCAAACTCGGCCGTGAAGCGCTGCGTGATGGCGTGCAGCACTTGCAACGCACGTTCAGGCTGGTGCAAGCCCTGCCGGGCCACATATTCACCCACGGGCCACAAGATCCAACCACGCAAGCCGTTGCGCAAGCCCTGCAGGTTGCCGACGTCCTCGCCGGTGTCCGCGGGTGCCAGAGCGGCTTCGATGACGGCCGCCGCGTCGTCGAAGCGGGCCGGCAGCGTGGCCTGCAAGGCGCTGCAAATGTGCAGTGCGCGGCCCTTCATCTCCAGCGCCTCCAGACCCTGCTGTGCCTGATGCGTAAACGCGGTTGCGTCGAAGGGCGGGTGCACCCGCTGCAGGTGCACGCCGGCTTGCTGCACCAGCGTGGCGTTCAGCAGGTTCTTGAAGGGTTCCATGCTTGCAGATGGCCAGCCTGGCGCTGCTCAAGCAGACACTGCTGCGTTATGCAGCCATTTGTGCAGGCACGGTTGGCGGATGCCGAAGTGGCGCTTCACATGGGATTCGGCAGCGCGGGCGAATACCGGTCCACCGCATCGGTGATGATGCCGTCGATACCCAGCGCCAGCAGCCGCTGCACCTCAGCCGCCTCATTCACCGTGTAGCACAGGCCGCGCAGGCCGCTGGCGC
>Ga0105048_10020430_pt1 | contig 10104 bp, 9 predicted proteins | sample MAT05_FD_78382 | JGI IMG/M metagenome (GOLD analysis project Ga0105048, IMG submission 78382) | Freshwater microbial communities from Lake Fryxell liftoff mats and glacier meltwater in Antarctica - MAT-05 | ecosystem: Environmental > Aquatic > Freshwater > Ice > Liftoff microbial mat | place... | reverse complement strand
GACTGCCGTGGTGGTGGTTCTTGGCCGCGGCGATCGCGATCTGGCGCTGCGTGGTGCCGTGGGTTTTCATGTGCCAGGCCGCCTGCATGGCATAGGTGTCCATGAACAGCGTACGGCCGGGACCGGTTTCGAACGGCTTGCCGGCCGCCTCGCCGGCGCGCGCGTAGTAAGCTTTCCAGCGCTCGGGCTGCAACTGATCGATGGCAGTTGCGAAGATGGCAGCCACGCGCTCGGGCTGGTCGGGGCTGACGAGCTTTTCGACGCCGATGGCCAGGCTCATCTGCACCTGGCCGGACCACACATCCTTGCACGCACCGTGGAAGGCGAAAGAGGCGGTGGCGCAGCCGCCTTCCACGTTGATCATCGGCACACGCTCCGGGAACAGCCCCTCCTCCACCAGCGCAGTGAAGCACACCTGGCCGCGGATGCCGCCCTGGCCCCACTGCCCCAGGCCGCAGTTGCCGAACCAGGCCTGTTCTATCAGCGCGGCGTCGGATGGCCCCAGGCCGGCATCGGCCAGCACCTGGGCATACGCCTGGCGCGTGAGGTCCTGAAAGCTCGTGCCCGGCTGTTTACCAAACGCCGTACAGGACGCGCCAACGATGTAGATATCATGCATCGGGTTTGATCAGCTTAATGAACTGGCGGGCAAGCGAGCGTGGCGACGCCACGCCATCTGCCCGGTACCAGATCGGAGCCCAGTTCAGAGCGCCCAGAAGCATCAGCCGCAAGGCCTTGCGATCGGTGCGGCGAGCCAGCGGCAAGGCCTCTGCGAGTTCGACCCAGATGGCCTCGTAGCGGTTGCGCTGTTGCACCAGGCTCTGGCCGACATCGCTCAGGTCAGCGGGACGCACTCGCACCACCACGCGCGCATAGTCGTCGTCGCGCAAAATGGCTTCCAGGTGCGCCACGCAGGCAGCCTCCAGCCGATCCCAGGGGTCGCTGCGCCGCTCCACGGCCGCCAGTACGACCCGGCAGATCTGGTCGACCCCACGCGTATACACGGCCGCCAGCAGTTCTTCCTTGTTAGCGAAGTGGCTGTAAAGCGAACCGGGCAGGATGCCCACGGCGCGAGCGATGTCGCGTACCGTCGTGCCCTCGTAGCCGCGCTGGCAGAACAGGCGCGCCGCAGTATCCAGCAACCGCGGCGCACGGCTGTCGGCGTGCACGATGGTCCCTCCCACGCGTGCGCAGGCGACGGAAGAAGCGGCTCGCCGGGGAGCGGTTGTCGTGGCCATGAATGAAACGATAGCAAACAATCGTTTGCTAAGCAAGCGGGTGAACGCTATAGTGCCCCGAGCGCCCGCACCAGGTTCCCTCGCGGCGCCTTCAGGAGCATCCGCCCATGGGTTTTCAAGACATCGTACTGAGTTCCGGCGCACGTACACCGTTCGGCGATTTCGGCAAGAGCCTGCGCGATATGCCGTTGTCGGTCATGGGCGTGCATGTGGTCAAGGCCAGCCTGGCGCGTGCCGGACTCGACGCGCGTCAGGTCGATCATCTGGTGTTTGGCAACACCGCCCCGGTGGACCATGATGGCCTGTTTGTCAGTCGCAAGATCGCACTCGAGGCGGGAATGCCCGAAGACAGCGCTGCGATGGGCGTCACGCGCGCCTGCGGCACTGGCTCGCAGGCCATCGTCAGTGCCGCGCAGCAGATCCAGTCCGGCCATAGTGCCATCGCGGTGGCCGCCGGCGGCGAAAACTATTCGAGGGTGCCCTATCTGGCGCACAAGGTGCGCTGGGGCGCGCTACGCGGCCCGTTCGAGTTCATCGACGGGCTAGATTACATCTACCGCTGCCCGTTCACGCGAGAGCTCATGGGCGAAACGGCCGAGAACGTCACGGCGCGCTTCGGTTACACCCGCGCTGCGATGGACGACTGGGGCCACCGGAGCCAGCAGCGCGCGGGTGCGGCCATCGCGTCCGGCTTTCTAGCGCGGCAGATCGCGCCCATCGACGTGCCCCACGGCAAGGGCGGCAGCCGGACCTTCGATACCGATGAATTCCCGCGCCCCTCCGTCACTCTTGAAAAACTCGCGTCCCTGAAGCCGGCCTTTCGCAGGGATGGCCATGGCCAGGTCACCGCAGGCAATTCCAGTGGCGTCACCGATGGTGCCGCAGCGCTGCTGGTGGCAGGCGCCAAAGCTGCCGCAGGCGCCGGGCTCAGAGCCGAGGCACGGCTGGTGGACTGGGCCGTGGTGGGCGTGGCGCCGGAGGTCATGGGCACCGGTCCCGTGCCGGCCATCGCCAAACTGCTGCAGCGCACCGGCCTGTCGGTGGCCGACATCGATTATTGGGAGATCAACGAGGCCTTTGCCGTAGTCAACCTGCACGCCCAAGCGCAGCTGGGCATCAGCCGCGAACGCACCAATTTGTATGGAGGTGGCATCAGCATCGGCCACCCACCGGGCGCCACCGGCATCCGCATGACCATCACGGCCATGCACCACCTGGCCGACACGGGCGGACGTTACGCCGTCATCAGCATGTGCCTGGGTTCGGGCATGGGCATGGCCACTCTGATCGAAAACCTGTTGCGTTGACGGCTGGCACTGCCCTGCCGGGCGCGGGCTGACCGCCGGTTATCGCGAACGCACTCATTTTCATTTGCCTGGAATCAAAGCCTACTGCAAACTGCTTTGGATTGGAGGCTGACAATGCTGACAGAAAGAATCGAAGGCAAGTGGATTGACTGTTTCGTCAACACATTTACCTTGTGCGGCGTCAAGAAGGACGAGCGAGTCGCAATCCTTTCCGAGACGCTGTCGCGCGCGGTCAATGTCCATCTGGCCGAACTGGCATTGCTGCGTCTGGGTGCCAGGGCATTCCATGTCATGGTGCCAACTCCGGCACAGCAGATTGATGTCCCGATCCGATCGACCGGATGTTCGGTTGCGATCGCTGGAAACGAGGCTGTCATCGCGGCGCTGAAGGCATCAGGCTTCATTGTCGACTGCACAGTCGAAGGGACGATGCACGCGCCCGAGTTGCCACAGGTTTTGCAGTCGGGAGCGCGTGTGTTGTACGTCAGCAACGAGCATCCTGAGATTCTGGAGCGGTGCGCGCCATCGTTGCCGGTACGTGCGCGCTTCGAGAAGGCGCTGAAAAAGCTTCAGGCGGCCAAGACCATGGTGGTCACTTCCAACGCCGGTACCCAGCTGCGCATCGGCATCGAAGGGGCGCCTGCCGGTGGCGGCTGGGGCGCCATCGACGCGCCGGGTTCGATGGACCATTGGCCCGGTGGCCTGGTAGCTTGCTTTCCCAAAGCCCATTCGATCAACGGCGTGCTGGTCATGGACCGCGGCGACATCAACCTGACCTTCAAGCGACACATGGAGTCACCGGTGCGCCTGGTCATCGAGGATGACTACGTCACCCGGGTCGAAGGGGACGGGCTGGACGCCGAACTGATGCGCAGCTATTTTGCCGGTTGGAACGACAAGCAGGCCTATGCAGCCGCACACGTGGGTTTTGGTCTCAATACCGGCGCGCGCTGGGACGCCATGACCATGTACGACCGCGGCGACCACAACGGCGTCGAACAACGGGTCTTCGGTGGAAACTTCCTGTATTCGACCGGCGCCAATGAGTTTGCCGGACGTTATACGCTAGGCCATTTTGACCTGCCGATCCGCAACTGCACGATCCAGCTGGACGACGAGACCGTCGTGCGCAACGGCGTATTGCAGGGCGAGTTGGCGTGAGCGCAGTGCCTGCGCCGCGAGTTCGTCGATGCACGCGGAAATAGCCGGCGCCGGCTTTGGCGGGCTGGTGGCAGCCATTGCGCTGGCGCGCGCCGGTTGGAGCGTGCGGTTGCATGAACGCACGCCCTTCGTGCGTTCGGAAGGTTATGGCATTGCCATTCACCGCAATGGCATCCTGGTGCTACAGAGCCTGGGTGTTTTCGACGACATCCTCGCCGGCGCGGTGCGCGTATCGCATCTGGAAACCCGGCTCGCCGACGGCACCCTGACCTCCCAGGTGCCTGCCAAACTCACCTACCGAATCTCGCGCCAGCACATGATCGGCGTGCTGCACGCGCATGCCGTACGCACTGGCGTCGACGTGGTGGTGAACTCGGACGTGGAAGCGGCACTGCCCGAGGGTGTGCTGGTGCTCAAGGATGGAACCCGGCTGACCGCCGATCTGGTCATCGGCGCGGACGGCGTGCATTCCAAGGTGCGAGACTCCCTTCACCTGCTGGAGCGTCGAATCATGCTGCCCGACGGCGCGATGCGTTTCGTCTTTCCGGTCGACGGGTCGCAGACGCAGATTGATCCGCAGGCGGGGGCGCCGGCCATGGAATATTGGTCGGGCTCGCGTCGAGTGATCTGGAACGCCTGCGCGCCGGACCAGATCTATGTCGCCATGAGTTGTCTTGCATCCGACACCCTCGGGCAACAGACGCCATTGGATCTGCCTTCCTGGCAGGCAGCCTTTCCCGCGCTGGCCGACGCCATCGGCCGCATGGCCACCACCGTGCAGTGGGACAGCGTGCGTTGGGTCCGCTTTCAGACGATCCATTTGCGCAGATGGTCGCAGGGCAAGGTGGCATTGATCGGCGATGCCGCCCATGCCATGCCACCAAATCTGGGTCAAGGCGGAGGGTGCGCCATGATGAATGCCTTGTCGCTGGCCAGCAGCGTCGCCGGCACCGACCGCATCGAGGATGCCCTGGCGTCCTGGGAAGCGCGGGAGCGTCCGCTGACCGAACATACCCAGAAGTGGTCGCGCATGTACTCAGCCACCACGCAATGGCCGCAGTGGCTTCGATCCACCGCCTTTTTTGCCACGGGCCATGTCGGCTGGTTGCGCACCCAGTATCAAAAAACCGCCAACCATGTGCCGATGGGCGTGCAACCCGAGCGGGTCTGACAAGGAGTCTTTCGATGCAACATATCAAGGTGCCCGGACAACCTGCGATCGCCATCGATCGCGATGGCCAAGGTGAAGTCCTGCTGCTTCTGCACGGCATCGGCGGCAACCGGACCAACTGGCATGAGCAAGTCGCGCATTTCGCGGCGCGATTCAATGTCGTGAGTGTCGATGTGCGCGGATGGGGAGACAGCGACGACTACGAAGGTCCGCTGGATTTCGACGATGTCGTGGACGACATGGCGCGGGTGCTGAACCACCTGGGTGAATCGCGTTGCCATCTGGTCGGTCTCTCCATGGGCGGACTGATCGCTCAACACATGCTGTGGCGCCGGCCCGACATGGTGTTGTCAGCCGTGCTCTGCGACACCTCCGCCGGACCGGGCGAAGAGCACGATGCGCAGTGGATCGAGGAGTTCCTGCGTCTGCGCAAGGCACCGCTCATGGCTGGCAAATCACCGGCCGACATCGCGCCGATGGTGGCGCGTTCGCTGGCAGCGCCAGGTGCGCCCGAGTCGAGCTTTCTGCGTTTGCAGGCCAGCATCGCCGCATTGCACAAGCAATCGTATCTCAAGGCCCTGGACACGGTGGCTACCTACACACGGCGACTCGACCATGCCAGCGTACAGGTACCGGTGCATGTGATGGTTGGCGAGCACGACCAGCTTACGCCTCTGGAACGTGCTCAAAATCTGGCTGGTCGCTTTCGGTCATGCCAACTCGACATCGTGCCTGGCGCAGGCCACCTCTCGAACATGGACAACGCCCCCGCGTTCAACAGATTGCTGCAACGGTTTCTCGACCGCATCGGTCCGCCAGTGGCGGCTGCGTCATGATCCTGGTCACCGGAGCTACCGGCAATACCGGGCGCGCCGTTGCGCGGCGGCTAGCCGCCGCCGGCCAACCCGTGCGGGTCATGGTCCGCGATCCAGCGCAGGCCAGCCAATTCGGCGCCGGCATCGAGGTGGTCGTGGCCGATATGACGCAACCGAAATCGCTGCCGGCGGCGGTCACCGGCGTCCGGCAGATGCTGTTGATTTCGCCGCTCGACGCCAGCATGGTGGAGTTGCAATCCTGCATGGCCCGGGCGGCCGCCGACGCTGGGGTGCAACGCATCGTCAAGATCTCGACCGAAATCGCGGACCCAGGCTCGGACGCCATGATCGGCCAATGGCACGGGCTGTCCGAGCGGGCAGTGGAGCATACCGGTGTCGCGTTCTGCCATCTGCGCCCCTGCAACTTCATGCAGAACCTGCAGGTGTTTCTGCCGGAAATCAAAGCCAGCGACAGCTTTTCGGCGCCGCTCGGCGATGCCCGAATCAGCCTGGTCGATGTCGAGGACCTCGCGGCCGTGGCGGTCGCGGTGTTGCTGGCCGCAGATACGGCCGTTGCGCCGATCGTCGTCACTGGCGCGCACGCGCCGACCTACCGGGAATTCGCCGACTTGCTGTCGCAACAGATCGGGAGACCTATCCGCTACGAAGCCACCTCGATGGAGGAAGCCAGGCGACGGTTCCTGGCCAACGGCGTTCCGCTGTGGAAGTCCCAGGAGCTGATCCGCATGTATGACTACCTGCAGGACCCCAACCATACACGCTGCACCGATACCGTTCAGCGGCTGACCGGCGAGGCTCCTCGCAGCTTCGCGGACTTCGTGCAAGTCTATGCACGACAACTGCTCCCCCAGGGTGCCCAGCATGGCCGAGACTGAGGGCACCGATCCCACGCAGCAGGTGCCGACATTGGATTCGGCTCACCCGGCTATCGCCGTGATGCGGCAGGCGCTGATCTCCCTGGCAGCGCTGGCGTTGGCTAGCCTGATTCTGGTCACCGTCATCGATGTCGCTGGTCGTTACCTGCTCAACACGCCCCTGCCTGGAGCCTTCGAATCGGTACGTGCGCTGATGGCGCTGGTCACCTTCTCTGCGCTGCCTCTGGTCTGCGCCCGCAACGAGCACCTGCGTGCCGGTATCCTGGATCATCTGATATCGCCCCGCATGAATCGTCTGCGCGAACCAGCGGTGCAACTGATCAGCGTGGCGGTTCTGATCGTCATCGGCTGGCGCCTGATGCAGGAGGCCGCCAACAAGCAGCGCACAGGCGAACTGCTTTCGGCGATCAGCCTTCCGCTATGGGTACCCATCGGATTCATGGCTCTCATGTCGGTGGCCGCGGTGATTGTCACCAGCACGCTCGCCTGGCTGACCTTGCGACAGGCAATGCAACCGGACCGCATCCCATGACCGCCGCCCTGGTGGCCTTCGGCGTCCTGTTCGCCTTGCTGATCCTGGGTTTGCCGATCGGTTACACGATGGGCCTTGTCGGTACAGTGGCATTTGCCACTGTCGTGGGCTGGAACGGCGCGCTCAACCAGGTTGGTAACCTGATTGCCGATACCGCGTTGAACTACAACCTTTCGGTATTGCCGCTGTTCGTGTTGATGGGCTCGCTGTTTGCGCGTGCGGGGATGGCGGATGAGTTGTATGCAGCCGCACACGGACTGATGGGCGCGCGCCGTGGCGGGCTGGCGATGGCGACCATTCTGGCGTGCGGCGCATTCAGTGCCATTTCCGGTTCAGCGCTGGCGTGCGCCGCCACGATGACCAAGGTATCGGTGCCGGTGATGCGACGCTATGGTTACGCGCCCGGATTCGCGGCCGCCACGGTGGCGGTAGGTTCGACGCTCGACATCCTCATCCCGCCCAGCATTGCGATGGTGGTGTACGCACTGATCGCCGACGTCAGCCTGGGCAAGATCATGGTCGCAGGCATTCTGCCCGGTCTGTTGGCAGTTCTGTTGTTCGTGATCACCATCACGCTGATCACTTCGGTGCGCCCCGAATGGGGACCCGCCGGGGAAAAGACACCATGGCCACAAAAACTGCGCCTGCTGCGCGCGGTCTGGCCGATCGCGTTGCTGTTCGCGATTGTGCTGGGGGGTATCTACCTGGGGGTATTTAGCGCCAATGAAGCGGCCGGTGTCGGCGCATTCGGCTCGATCGTGTTGGCGGTCAGCCGCAAGCGCATGTCCGTTTCCGTCTTCATTGCCGCCCTGGCCGATGCGGCAAGGGTATCGTCCATGTTGTTCGTGGTGTTGTTCGGCTCGCTGATCTTTGCCAATTTCGTGACCGTCTCCGGTGCAACCAGCGCGTTCAGCGCATGGATCAACAGCTTCGCGCTGACCCAGTTGCAACTCATCATGTTGTTGCTGTTGATTTACGTCGCGCTCGGTTTCATTCTCGAAGGCACGGCGGTCATGTTGCTCACGGTCCCTATCTTGCTGCCCGTGGTGATCGCCGCCGGTATCGATCCGATCTGGTTCGGCATCTTCGTGATCATCGTCAGCGGCGCCGGTCTGATTCATCCTCCGCTCGGCCTGTTGTTGTTCGTCGTAAAGTCGATGCTGCCCGACGTGCGCATGAACCAGGTCGCCTGGGGCGTGGTGCCCTATCTGGGTACCGAACTGGTGCTGGTCGGCATGCTCATCGCCTTTCCCGGCATAGTGATGGTGCTACCCAACATGATGCGGTGAAACGTCTGCCGAACCAATGATTTCCGTAACTGCGTTTTTTTATAAAGGAGACAATGATGAAAATGCTCAGAAGACTGTCCCTGCTTTTGGCAGGCCTGCTGCTGCTGCCGCTGGGCACGCTGCACGCTCAGACCGTGCTGCGGTTCGCGCAACTGGTGCCACCCACGCACCCTTACCACAACGGCATCCTCGTGCCGTGGGTGGCCGAGGTCGAGCGCGCCACCCAAGGCCGCGTCAAGATCGAGATCACGACTGCACCCATGGGGCCGATGGGCCGCAATTTCGACCTGGCGGAACAGGGCATCGCCGACATCACGGCGGGAAACCATGCGCTGACCCCGGGACGGTTCGAGATCACGCAGATCTTGCAGACTTATGTCGGCACCGACTCGCCGGAATCGGTGTCGGTGGCGTTCTGGCGAACCTACAAGAAATACCTGGAGAAGGCCAACGAGCACTCCAACACCCATGTGCTGGCGCTGCACAATTCCGGTTCGCTGCATATCTTCACGAGCGAGAAGGAGATCAAGTCGGCAAGTGACCTGAAGGGGCTCAAGCTGCTGGCGCCAGGCTCCACCGCCAGCAAGATGGCAACCAATCTCGGCGCGGTACCGCTGATTCGTCCGCCGCCCGAGTACTACGACACGGTCGCCAAAGGCATTGTTGACGGAGCCATTGGCACGAACTCGTCTATCGGCGGCTTCAAGGTCGAGCCCTTGATCAAGTACACGGTTCAGGTGCCGGGCGGCTTGCACTTCAGTTCATTCTTCGTGGTCGTCAACAAGAACAAGTGGGATGCCCTGTCCAAGGCCGATCGCGACGCGATCGACGCGGTGTCAGGCGAAGCCTATGCCAAACTTGCGGGCAAGGTGCTGGCCAAGCAGCAGGACGACATTCTTGCGGCGCGCAAGGCCGAAGGCCGCATCAAGACCACCGTGGCCGACCCACAGATGGTTGACGCATTGCGCAAGTCTTTGGGGTTCTTCGACCAGGACTGGATTGCGGCGGCCAAGGCCAAGGGCATCGACGGGGAAGCTGCGCTGAAGTACTTTCGTGACGAAGCCGCTGCCTACGAGAAGACTCGCTCCAAGTGACTGGACCGGTCAACGGTAGCGCAGCATGAATGAGGCGGAATGGCAGACCCGGCTGGACCTGGCAGCCTGCCATCGCATGGTTGCCCATTTCGGTGTGGAGGACCTGACCTACAACCATATTTCTGCACGTGTGCCGGGTGAAGATGCGCTGCTGGTGAAACCGCTGGACTTCATGTTCCGTGAAGTCACGGCCTCCAGCCTGATCAAGTTCGGGCTTGACGGCAGCGCGCGTGCGGGAACACACAGGGATGCGCCGAACGCCATCCGGGTGCTACATGCCAACGTCATGCTGGCGCGGCCCGACGTGCACTGCGTAATTCACACCCATTCGGTCGCCAACGTGGCCGTCTCGGTGCACCCGGACGGGCTGTTGCCCTTGTCGCAACACGCCTACACGCTACATGACAAGGTCGCAATCCACACCTTCGGAGGTTATGAGTTCGACCTTGCGATGGCCGCACCGCTGCTGCGTGACCTGGGACAACAGCCGGTCGCCCTGTTGCGCAATCACGGTGTTCTGGTCGCGGAAGCGTCGGTCGCGGAAGCCTTTGTGACCCACCACTTTCTGGAGATGGCGTGCCGGATCCAGGTGGCAGCGCTT
>Ga0105048_10020428_pt1 | contig 10104 bp, 9 predicted proteins | sample MAT05_FD_78382 | JGI IMG/M metagenome (GOLD analysis project Ga0105048, IMG submission 78382) | Freshwater microbial communities from Lake Fryxell liftoff mats and glacier meltwater in Antarctica - MAT-05 | ecosystem: Environmental > Aquatic > Freshwater > Ice > Liftoff microbial mat | place... | reverse complement strand
GTCGAGTTTGTCGTAGTCATTCGTTTCGTCCCCTCCCCCGAGTTTGTTGCTGTCCGTGTCGATCCAATCCTGCAGCGCATCAACCAGCTCCTCGGGCTTCAGACCTCGATATAGTTTATCAAATTCCTCGTCCTCGGCCATCCCTTTCACGAGGTTAATAATTTGTTCCCTAACTTGTTTTTGTTTATCATTGTCCGACCTGCGGTGGATGTTCCCGTCGAGCAGGTTGATGGGGATTTTGGACCCTTCCGATTGGATGAGCGCGCTGAAAGTGCCCGGCCAGGTGACCTCCATGGCGTCCAGAGGCAGACTGGGAAGGGGCATCGACCAAATCTGCTCAATCATCGCCGCCGGAACCGGGACCGGCGTGCCTTTGTCCACCATATTTTTGACGGTCACGTAGAGCTGAAGCCGGAGCATCGAGAAACGGAGGGCCGACTGCGCAAGGTAGTTCGCTTGCAGGCGCGCGCGAGAGTTCGTCGCGATGCGAAGGTCAACGCGGCTCGCGAAGATAATTTCATACGCGATGACGGACATGACGGCGATGGACATGATGACCATGAGGAGGGCGACGCCCGACTCGTTCTTTTTAATTTTACCGGGGGTCACGGTCACTGAACACCGCCGCCGGGACTGGGGCTCGGGTTCGGGGTCGGGCCGGGGGTCGTGGGGGCCTTCGCGTGGGTGTCCGACTTGAAGGCTTCCTCCGAAATGCGAACCGCGGTCTCGAACTTAGAAAGCTCGACCTTGATGCGCGCGTTCGGCGGGGTCTCGGGCTGGTATTCAATGGTAATTTTGACCGCCGACGGAAGGCGCTCCGAGTAGTCGGCCTTGTCAGTGTCCCAGCTATCGACCCAGCCCTCCTTCTTGCTGTCCCAAAACTTGAACTCAACCGACTTCACATTGTTCAGCAGCACAAACTGGCGAAAACCCTTCGGGTCTTCGCGGTCCCGGAGCGTCACCGCGCGCGGCGATTCGGCGCGGATGAGATCGGATTGGTAGAGCTGGTAGGTGACGAAGTGCATCTCGTTCTCGGGCGAGTCACCGGACAGGCGCTGGTGGCTGCGGCTCGAGAAGAAGATGTAATTGTTAGTGCCCTGGAAGATGGAAGGGGATAGCGGTCGGGGCGGCGGGGGAACCGGAGGCGCGGTCGCATCGTTCGGGTTCTTCGTGACTGGCTCCCAGACGAAGTCCTCGACTTTGAAAAAGAACGCGGCGCGGATGTCGCGTTCCATGATGCCGCTCACCGCGCGGAGCTCCTGCATGAGCTCCGACTTCTGATCGACCGCTTGTTTCGCGCCCATGATGCCGCGTAAGCTTTGAAAGGTCGTGATGGAAAGAAACGACAGGAACACGAGGACAATGAGCACCTCCAGCAAAGTCATGGCCGTTTTTTGCGATCGCGGGCCGCGCGATCGGGTCAAAAACATCTGCCAGGCCTGGCGCGCGTTGGTTCTCATTCGTCCGCCGTGAGCTTGAGCTCTATTTTGGGTTTGGCCGGAATTAGATGGGTGACGACCGGTACTTCCTGCAGGCGGCCGAACTCGTCCCACTGAACGCGGATGGTGAGCTCGGCGAAGTTGTCCTTCATTGTTTTGTTAAGGTTCGTCATGACGAGCTTCTGACCCTGGTTCTCGGTCTGCGCGAGCGCCTCGTCCTCGGTGAACCCCAATTCTTGAAGGAGCTTCAAGAGCATGTCCGAGGTCATCTCAACTTTGCTTTCCTTGAGCTCCGCCTCCCATTTGTATTTGTCGTAGGGTGCTTCGAAAACACCATTCTCCTTGCCGATGGCGGCGGCGAGCCCATCGCGGTCGAGGGCTTTCTGGAATTTCATTTCCATCTCGGTCATTTTCCACTGTGCGAGCTGAACGCTCAATACTAGGTACTCACCCTTGAAGACGTTTCGGCGGCTTTCGGTTTGGGATTTCACGATGGCCATGATGCCGAGTCCGAACAGCATGATGGCCATCAGAATTTCGAGAAGGGTGAAGCCCGCGCGATTTTTCATGGCTTCGTGATGGTCTCAACTTTCACGCGACCGGTGAGGGGCTGGGTGAGGATTTTGAAGCTCTGAAACGTGTCTTTCCCATCCTCGGCCAGCGTCACCGCGGCTTCGTCCATGAGTCCGTTCGGAAAAACGTAGATGGAGACGGTGCCTTTGGTTAAGGGCTTGTCGAGCCCGCCCGTCCGCCAGCTCGCGAACTCCGTAATTTGTACGCCCCGCGGAATGTTACCGACGGTGGTCGAAGGGATGGCTTTGAATTCGGCTTCCTGGGAATTTCGGTTTTCTTCGCGGAGCGATTCGGCCATGAGGCCGACGCGGGCTTTGTCGAGCGGAAGCGCGCCGGGCTGGGTGGCTTCCACCGACCAGGCTTGCTCGTCGAGATTCAAAACGATGCGGTGAACCCGGCCGGTCAAGACGGCCTGGTCATAGGAGAAGCGAACGAGGGCTGCGAAGCGCCGCGTGCTACTCTGCACGCTGACCCGCATCACCCCTTTGAGCTTGGGCGCAATGCTCGCCGCGATGAGGCCGAGCAGCGCCACCACCATCATAATTTCGAGAAGGGTCATGCCGGTTGTGGAGGCGCGGCCGCGGCCGCGATGACCTAAACCACCGGCCCGAAGTTTTCCCCCCCTCGGAACGTGAACGGCCGGACTACTCGTCTTTGGACGAGATGTCGGAGTTGTCCCCATCTCCACCTTCCACCCCGTCTTTGCCGAGGCTCTTCGCGACGTAGGTCGAGCCGTCGCTCTCATAGGTCAGCGGATTATCCCAAGCGTCCTTGATGACGTCCTTGCGGCCGTCCGTGTAGCCGTTCGGGTCGTAGTTCTTGCAGGTCGGGGTGGAGGACGGCGCGGTGAGCAGCGCCTGGAGGCCTTGCTCCGTGTTCGGGTACCGGTTGCAATCGAGTTGGTACCGGTCAAGGTACTGGCCGAGCTGGGTGATTTTGAGTTTGGTCGTCTGGCGTTGACCTTTCTTGAAAAGGTTGAACACTTTGCCGCCAACCATCGTCATGACCGTACCTAAGAGGACGACGACCATCATGATTTCGAGGAGGGTCATGCCGGCCCTGGAGGCCAAGCCTTGGCGGGCTTTAAGGCCGAGCCCTTTGCGAAGGAAGAGTTTGAGTTGCGCTTTCATATTTTCTCCTAAATTAAAATTAATTAATGTTCTGCATGTCAAAAATGGGTAACAGGATGGCCATGACGATGAAACCGACAACGCTGGCCATGAGAATGATCATGAGTGGCTCGAGCAGCGAGGTGAGGCGGCCGAGGCTCGTCTCCACCTGTTGCTCATAGTTGTCCGCTACGCTCACGAGCATCTGCTCCAGCTCACCCGATTTCTCTCCGGTCCCAATCATATGTACTACGATCGGGGGGAACTCTCTACTTTGCTTGATGGAATAGGCGAGCGACTTGCCCTCGGAAACCGCGATGGCGGCGTTTGCGATGACTTCCTCGAAGACCGCGTTCGAGACGACGTTCTTCGTAATTTCAAGCGCGCCGAGCATGGGGACGCCGCTTTGGAGCAAGGTGCCGAGCGTCCGCGCGAACCGCGCGACAGCGAGGTTGCGGGTCACAATTTTGAAGATGGGCGCTTTGAGCAGGAAGCGGTCCTTGCGCGCGCGACCGGCGGGTGTCGAGATGTAGCGCTCGGCCATGATGGCGAGCGCGATGAAGCCAATGAGCATGAACAACCCATAATTTTGAACGAACGCGGAGGCGCCCATGAGGACGACCGTCGGAGTGGGAAGGGCTTGGCCGGTGTCGGCAAAAATTTTAGTAATTTCGGGAACGACTTTCGCCAGAATGACGGCGACGATGAGGGTCCCGACGACGAGCATAACGAGTGGATAGGTCATGGCGCTGACAATTTTGTTTTTGAGTTTCACCTGGGCTTCGCCGAAGTCGGCGAGCCGGAGAAGAACCACGTCGAGTCGGCCCGAGCTTTCGCCCGCGCGGACCATGTTGACGTAGACGCGGTTGAAGATTTTGGGAAATGCTTGGAAGGAGTCGCCCAGAGACTTACCTTCTTTCACGTTCTGCCGGATGCTCATCAGAACGGGCCTCAGCTTGGGCGAATCAATTTGTTCCACCATGGCGGAGAGACTCTCTACGATGGGGACGTGCGCCTTCACGAGGGTTGCAAGCTGGCGGGTCATGTTCGTCACGTCTTCCGTGCTAACGCCGCCGAGCGGGCTCTTCATTTGGGCGGAGAAACTTTCCTGGGCCTTTTTCCCTTCGGCCCCGTCGGTGGCGCGCACGGAGATGGGGATGAGTCCCTGCGAGCGGACGCGGGCGCGCGCGGTCTTGACCGAGTCGGCCTCGACAAAGTTCTTCACGGTTTTACCACTCTGGTCCGTGCTGGTGACTTCAAACTGCGCCATCAGAATTCACGCCGTTTCACGTTAGTTCTCCAGCCGTTTCACGTTAGTTCTCCAACTGCGTCATACGGATGATTTCCTCGAACGAAGTTTGTCCAAGGAGAAGTTTCAAGATGGCGGACTCGCGCAGCGTCTCGAGACCTTCCGAAGTCGCTTGCTTGCGGATGCTGGAGGCGTCCATCCGGTTCAGGATGAGGTTACGGATGCTGTCGCTAATGACCATGAGCTCGTGAATGGCGGTTCGGCCACGGTACCCGGTCTGCCGGCACTCCGAACAGCCTTTCGGTGCGCGGAAAATGGGGGCCTCAATGTGGAACTCGTCGCGAATTTGGGCGCGGGTGAGGCCGACGGTGGCGAGCGCTTCATCGTTGGGCTCAATGTGCTCGGCGCAGGTCGGACAAAGCGTCCGAATGAGTCGTTGCGCGAGCACCCCGACGACGGAGGAGCTCACGAGGAAAGGCTCAACGCCCATGTCAACGAGACGAGTGATGGCGCCGGGCGCGTCATTCGTGTGCAGGGTGGAAAGCACCAAGTGACCGGTGAGTGAAGCGTTGATGGCAATTTCGGCGGTTTCGCGGTCCCGAATTTCACCGACCATGACGACGTCGGGATCTTGCCGGAGAATGGCGCGCAGGCCCGCGGCAAAGGAGAGGCCGACTTTGGCGTTCACCGCAATTTGGCCAACGCCCGGAAGCTGGTACTCGATGGGGTCTTCAACCGTAATGATGTTCCGCTCTGGGGAGCAGATGTTTTTGAGACAGGCGGAAAGGGTCGTCGACTTACCGGAGCCCGTGGGGCCGGTGACCAGAAAAATGCCGAACTTGCGGTTCGTGAGCTCGCCGATGGTCGCCATCTGCTTCGGGTCAAACCCGAGGGTGGGGAGGTCGAGCACGACGCTCGATTTGTCCAAGAGTCGCATCACGAGCCGCTCGCCCGCGGCCACCGGGACCACGCTCAAACGAATGTCGATGTCGCGGCCCGCAATTTTGATGCGGACGCGGCCGTCCTGCGGAACGCGTTTTTCGGCGATGTTCAGTTCCGCCATGACCTTGATGCGGGAGCTGATGGCGGCGTGGAGGTGCTTCGGCGCCTGGTAAACGTCATAGAGGATGCCGTCGATGCGGAACCGGACGGTGACGTTCTTCTCGAACGGCTCGATGTGAATGTCGGAGGCTTTTTCCTTCACGGCACGGAACATGAGGGAGTTCACGAACCGGATGACGGGCGCTTCGTCGTCGCCCGCTTCGAGCAAGTCGACCGTTTCACTCAAGGACACGTCGTAGTCGGCATCTTCTTCTTCGAGGCCCTGAATGAGGTTCTCGCTGCGCTCGTAGACGCGGTTGATGGCTTCTTCGAGTTTCAGCGGAACCGTGAGGACGAGCTCCACTTCCTTGTTGAAGAGGAGCCGGAAAGCGTCGAACGGCTCATAGTTGAACGGGTCGACCGCGGCGACGAGCACGCGACGTTCGTTTTGCTCAAGCGGCAAGACCCGATTCTCGCGGCAATACTGGATGCTGATACCTTGAACAATTTTGGGGTCGATGTCGTTGGGCTTCAGGTCTTCGACATAGGGAAGTCCCAACTGCAAAGCTAAGGCTTTCTGAATGTCGTCGGGCTTGACCAGGTTTCGCTCGAGCAAAATTTCGCCAATTTTTTTCTTGCTCTCCTTTTGGACCCGCAAGACTTCTTCCAGGTCGGCGTCCTTGAGGCCTGCCGTCTGGAGGAGAATGAGGCCAATGCGATTCTCGAGTGATTGATATGCCATTGTGTTGAAGCCTTAGGCTACCGCGCCCCGCCGCCGGTGTCCCCGTTCGATTGTTCGGCCTTTAACGCCGAAGGGGTCTCAATGGTGAGAATGCGCCCATTCGGGTCGTCGTTGTCGGCGCTTGGCGACAAATTGTCGCTGCTTGAAGGCTCGTCTTCCTTTTCGGTCTTCGGCTCGTCATCCACATCCAGTTTTGGCTTAAAGCCCCAAGTCCGCGGCGGAGCTTTTTCCATGTCGGCCGCGTTCTTGCTCTGCAAAATTTTGAGCTCGGTCTTCATCGGGTCCTTCGGGTCGTAGACCTTCTTACCCAGCTTCTCGCGGTCCTCGAGACGCCGCTGCGTGATTTTGAGAAGGTCCGAGTACTGCGAAATCACGTGGGGCGTCATGAATAGGAGAAGGTCCGAGCGACGGGTCTGGTTATCTTGATATTTGAAGAACCAACCGAGGACCGGCAAATCGCCGAGGAGGGGGAACTTGCTGCGGGCGTCTTTGATGATGGTCTTCTGCAAGCCGCCGATGACGACCGAGTCGCCCGACCGGACGGTGACCGTGGTGTTCGCCTTCCGTTTGGTGATGCTGATTTGTTGAAGACCGCCCACGGTCGCGTTCTCGAAATCGTCGATGGTTTGGTCAATTTTGAGCTTGATGAGGTCACTGCCCTCGCCAATTTGCGGCGTGACTTTGAGGCTCAACTCGATGTCGTTCTTCTCGATGGTGTTCGCGGTGCTCGGCGGGTTCGTGGCCGTGTTCACGGTTTGGTTGATGGTCGGAATGCGCTCGGTGATGCGAATTTCGGAGTCCTGATTGTCCGACGTCAGAATTTGCGGCTGGTGCAGGATGTGACCCTGGTTGTTTTGCTGCAAGGCCTGAATGAGGCCCGTGACCGTGTTGATGGTGACCGGAGCGGCCGCGCCCGGGAAGGTGAACTTGTACGCCTTGCCGAGGCCGATGCCCGCCACAACGCCCGGAAGGGTAGCCGCGCCCGTGCCCGCGAGAATTTTGTCCGCGCTCGCGCCCGAAGCCGGGAAGAAGCCCGCGGCGCTGGGCGAGTTCGGGCTCGCCACGTTGACCAACGCCGGACCGAACTGGAACTGATCGTTCGCGTTCATTTCCATGATGGTGGCTTCCACGTAGACTTGGCGGCGGGGGATGTCGAGCCGGCGAAGGACCGACTTCAGGGCCGCGAAGTCCGCCGAGGAGCCGACGACCACGAGTGAGTTCGTTGGCTTGTCCGCGGTAACGCGAATGTTGCCTTCGAGCTTCACGCCGTCGTCGGAACTCGCGCGTCTCGCTTGCGCCGGAAAGTTCACAACGGGAGTCTGGCCGGGAACCGGATTCGTATTGCCCCCGGTGGTGGGCGCTTTGGTCTGTCCGCTGATCAAGGAGTTGATGGTGGCGGCAAGCTCTTCCGAGACCGCGTTCTTACAGTAGTAGATGTGGATGTTGCCGTTGCCGGCGGCATTCGGGCTGTCGAGCTTCGCGACGAGACCCTTGAGCTCCTGCACGCCGCGGCCGTTGGCCAGGACGACGAGCGAGTTCGTCCGTTCATCCGGCACGATCTTCGTGATGATGCCGCCGCCGCGGGTTTTTTGCGGACCGCGCGAGGGACCGGCGCCCGGCCGTGAGCGGTTGCCGCCGTTTTGGGCTTCAAGAATGTCGTCGATGAGACCCGAAATTTGTTTGGCGGAAGCATAGCGAATGGGGATGTTCTCGAGTTGGTCCTCGTGACCGGCGATGTCGATGGATTTGAGGACGGAGATGATGCGGCGAAGGTTGAGGCCGGTGTCCGTCATGACGAGGGTGTTCGTGTTGGGGTAGGCGGTGATGCGGCCGGCCCGCGGCACGAGGTCGACTAAGTAACGTTGGGTCTCGTCCGCGTTCAAGAACTTGAGCGGGTAGAGGAGCGTCACGACCTCCTCGTTCGCCGGCGCGTACTCGCCCACGAAGACCCGGATGTTCGACTGGATGGCGCTCTTGGTTTCAATGACCTTGAGGAATTTGCCCATGGAAACAATGGTGAGATCGTTCATATACAGCGCGGAGAGGAAAGCATTGTAGGCTTCGCCTTTGGTCACGGCTTCCGGCGAGATGATGGTGATTTTGCGGTTGTTGAGCTTGTTGTCCAGGATGAAGTTCTTGCTCGCGAGTTTCGAGATGGCGCGGACGATGTCCTTGAGCTCGGCATTCGGGAAGTCGATGGTGCCGTACATCTCATTACGGATGCTCTCATCGAGCTCGACGTAGTCGCCAAGTTTCAGCTTCTTGCTCTCTTCAGCATTGGTGACGCCAGTCGAGCGGCTGTCGGCGCCCGAGTTCGCGCCCGGGGTGGACCGCGGCGGGATGGTGGTCTGGGCCAGGAGCCCATACCCCAGCGAGAGCGCGAGCAGACAGGTCAGTGTTTGTGGCGATGGGTTCATGGTCGCTTCCTTTTCGAAATGAGCCGGTAGGTCACGGACAGTTTTTTACCCGACCTCAAGAGGTCGACTTTGAACGATTTGGCGCCGGGCGCCTGCGCATAGAGTTCCTGCACGACGGCGAGCGTCTCGAGCTTTTGCCCGTTGATGTGGGTGATGATGTCTTGTTCGCGGATGTCGAGAATGTCGTACGGCGAGCCCTTCACTATTTGGGTGATGCGAAAGCCTTTGGTCTGGCCTTTCGTCGCTCCCGGTACGGACTCGCCGTGCGCGTCGAAGAGAAGATTCGGATCGGTGAAAGCTTCGATGTAGGCGTCGCGTTCAATCTCGAACAGGGTCGGGCTGACGCGTTTCACGTGCGCCTTCAGGGCGGGACGCTCCAAAACGCCTTCGAGTTGCGCGCGGACGAGGGTCGTCGCGAGCGCGAGACCGAGTCCCAGGGCAAGTCGCCCAGGATGGCGAGTGGGAGCGGCGACGGCGCTTGAGGCTTTTCGACTCATTGCTGGCTGTAAGCTCATTGCTGTTTTTAAGCTCATTGCTGCACCTGGTACTTCAAATTCACGGTCGTGCCGCCGCGGATGACATCGATGGAGACTTCCTTCGCGGTGGCGGCCGCGGAGTAGAGGGCCTGCGCTTGCGCGACGCTCGTCATGGCGTCGCCGTTCACGCCGGTGATGATGTCGTTCACCTGGATGCCGAGGGCCTCATAGACCGAGCCCGGTTTGATGTCCTGAATTTGAAAGCCTTTGATGATGCCGTTTTCCTTGTAGGCGACGGCTTTGGCTTGGAAAAGAAGGTTCGGGTCCTGGAGTTTTTCCTGGAGGAACGGGCGTTTGATGACGAACTCAGTGTCCGACTTTTTGTTGATTCCTTCGAAGTTCGACGTGGGGAACGCGCCGGGCACAACGTTGCCGATGGCCATGGCGTCGTCGATGGGCATTTCGACATAAGTTAGTAAACCATCTTTATTTAACACGCAGACCCGGGTGCGTCGAATCTCGAAAACGGTTCCGAAGTTTCCGACCCGGTCGCCCGGACGGGCGGCGAAGGTCTCGCCGCTGCCGAGGCTGAGCGTGGCGACCGAGAATTTAGGATTCGAGAGGACAATGGTGCCGATGATTTTGAGGCCGCCGCTGGCCAGGGGCCGCGCCTTGCCGCAGTCCTTCGGTCGCTCGATGCTTCGAATTTGCATGTCGGGAACGACGCAGCCCGGGCAAAAGGCGTTGATCTTGATGATGTCTTCATAAAAGCCGCGGGCACGCAGGTACGGCTTGTCCTGAGCCACGCGCGGGGCGAGAGCTTTGGTGGAGTTCACCAGGAAAAATCCGGAAAGGCCTTGCAGGAGCATGTCCGCCACGAGCAGGCCGGCGATGAACAGGACGGGGAGCAGGAGCCCTTTCGCGCGCACCAGCAAAACGGTCAGGGTGGGCAGCTTTTCGAGTCGTTCGAACGCGCGCAGCGTGAGCTTCTCGACGTACCGATTTGCTTGAAGTCTAAAACTCTGGAGTTTTCCCCGCATGATTCCACTCTATAGAGC